>Ga0306864_1000036_pt1 | contig 56263 bp, 36 predicted proteins | sample AntRauTorckE5430_FD_190448 | JGI IMG/M metagenome (GOLD analysis project Ga0306864, IMG submission 190448) | Saline lake microbial communities from Rauer Islands, Antarctica - Metagenome Torckler E5 #430 (v2) (version 2) | ecosystem: Environmental > Aquatic > Non-marine Saline and Alkaline >...
CAAAATGAAAATTAAAGCCCTCAATCAAATGACAGCTCATGGAATGCCTATTTCTCAGCCGAAAGTGGCTTAATTAAAATGAATATTAGCGCAAGCTTTACCCAAAACCTTCATGCAACAACGCCACCGTGTAGTATTGCACCCCTCCGAAAGATCCATCTCCATTATTGAAGCGAAGCATTACACTGGAGGCAAAGTTGTGACGAACTAATAGGTCAGGATAACCATCTCCATTCAAATCTGGTGTACCCTGAATAGAGCTATGTGATCGGTTATTCGAATAGGCGAGCGGAGGGCTGAAGCTTTGATCTGGGTTCCGTAAATAAATTAACTGATTAGAGGGGGCTCCATAACTTATGTAGTAATGAAAAACAATATCCATCGTGCCATTTTGATCAAAGTCCGCCGTACTAAAGCTATAACTGTTATCCAGCGCGTTCGATGGTAACTGTATACCAAGTGGTGCTAAAAAGAAGTGTCCGTCAGTGACATGGCGGGCAGGGACAGTTGTTTTCCAGGTGTATTTACTAGTAGTTGAACCGTCCTCTAGGAGTAGCCCACCCGCCAAAGTGACGTTCAGCTCTTCTCCGGCAGAGAAAGGTGTTTCACTAAGGAAGACCAAGTGCTGGCCATCACGTTGGAGCGACCCCGTGTACCGGCCATTAAACTCTCCTAAAATGATCAGGTCATTTTGGGCGCGGGGCGCGGGTGCAAGGGGAGTTGGGAGAGCAAGGCGGAGCTCCTTTTTGTGGATGCTCGTGATTATTGGTTTGTCAATAGCCCCTGGCATTTCACAATCGCAAACATCGAAGTTCTCCCGTAACTTCTCATGTGAATGCTGATCTTCAATAACCACGTAGTCTAAACTTCCACTTCCAGAGAAGGAAATGTCAGCACCCAAGAGCGCTCCTAGCGCGCCCTCTAAAGGAACACTGGTAAAAATCTCACTCCCGGCGCCTACCATTAACTGACCTTCCTGGATCAAAACAGAGAAAGAATTCCAAGTAGAAAAATCAAGTATGGCAAAGTTGAGCGCTGAAGTATTCCCCGACGGCCAGTCGACAAAACCTTCCATGTTCCCAGCTCCTCTTTCGTATAACCTGATGGTAGCATATCCCTTATTTCCAAGTAAGTTAATGGTCATTTGCTGTTCGTAACCAAAGGGTTCTTCCGAAGCATGGTCCTTTACTACAATGGTTAGCTCAAGGCTATCTGCATCCAGTTTAAAGTTGTTGACGGATATAAAACCACTCCTTCCCATGGGGGTGCTATTGGCCGGATAAAGTAGGGATGGCACGTAAGCCACGCCATTTTTTATCGCTGTACACCGATCAAGCAATACACCATCATTACCGTCCGTAAAATACGGGGCCCACCTGCAAGATTCAAATCGAACAACTGCCCGGTCTATCTCCTGCCCCGCTTCCATTAGCCGTAAATAGTGTACACCTGGTAGTACTTTGCTCAACGTAAGCAAGCCACTATCTCCCGTATAGATTCCGACCGAAATATTATCAATGAGTAGCTCGACCTCAGCCCCTAGAACCACCACTAGCTCATAACTAACTTCCCCGCCAGCTTCTGCGATTGAGTCCTGTAGGATAATCATGCTTCCTCCCACTATACAAGGCATGCAGTCAGGCCCGCCACAGTCTATGCTGGTTTCATCTCCGTTTTGGGCACCATCTGAACACGTCGGGCAATCACCGCCACTATCAACAATAGTAACGTTTCTAGTGAGCTCACACCCATTCGCATCAGTAACCGTCACAACGCCACTGTAAGCCTGGACACCAATAACACTAGCTGTAGTTTCTGCCCTCCCAGACCATGAATAGACAAATGGTGGTGTTCCACCGGTGGCAGTACTAGAAGCCATCCCATTGTAAGGCACTTCACAATTACTATTATCAGTATGGTTAGTTGTTGCAGACAATACCTCTGGGCCTTCTATCACAAACTCCCTCAAAGCAGAACAGCCCGCATCATCAGTAACAGTAACGGAGTATGGCCCGACGGCAAGGCCGTCTACCATCTCTCCTGTCATTCCTCCGGTCCAAGAAACAGCTAGGTTGCCTGTCGCTCCGGATACGAATACTATAGCCGTGCCATCACTTGCGCCGGGACACGATTCATTGGTAGTTTGAACGCTGAAGCTCAGTTCGCTTCCAGTATTCTCAATTACGAAGTCTTCATAATTCGTACAGCCATTCTCGCCTTTAACCAATACGCTGTATACCCCTGCAGGTAAGTCAGAGATATCTACCCCGGTTTCACCAGTAGACCACTCATAAGTGGCAGTTGGATCAACCAAAGAGATAGCAGCTGTACCATTTTCAGCTCCACATTCCTCATTAGTGGTGATAAGGTTTATTACAGGATCAGCGAGTACTTCAATCGTGGTTGTCGTAAGGTCGTTGCACTCGCCATTGAATGCTTCTAACTGGATAACGAAGGTGCCAGAGTTAGCACCAATAAAAGTGGTGGAGGGGAACGACCCCAAGCTTTCTCCTGTTGTCAAGTTAGTCCAACTGACACTATCGGTATCCGTGGAGATAGAATACAATAGTAAATCTTCCGCTAAACAGATTGGAGTATTCGAATCCTGAATGCTAGCAAAAACCTCGCATGTAGCAACACACCCCTCTTCAACGACAATAGTTTCACTACTAGTAGCAGGATTGATGCTTTGTGCGTTTATATAGTTAGCTACTAGCCAAGCACCACTCATTACATCACTTACAGTATTAGGGATTGTAACTTTTGACGGAGGTGAATCTGGTTCTAATGCACAATCATTCACAAGGTTAACATCCGTAATTACGATACCAAAATTGCTTCCAGAATACGCATTAAGCAAAACATTTGCCCCGTTAAAAATTCCATCATTAGAAGTGAGACCAAGGCCATTCTTTAGCTGTCGATCAACGGTTACATCGCCTTGTTGATCAACTAAAGCAAGATGCTCTCCATAAGAGAAGTATATACTTCCAGTAGTAACATCTACACTAACGCGCCCATCGCTAGAGCTTCCATAGCTATAAGACCAGACCGGACTTAAAGTCGTAAGATTAAGCTTTGTAAGGGTTGCAGCACTCGCAGCTGAGTTGCCTTGAATAATGGATCTTGTTCGCAGGTAAATACCATTGGCTCCGTTTGGATTACCTGATGCATTTATGACGGAGATAAAGCCTTGCTGTCGTTTGTCATTTACGGCTCCTTTTAATCCGCTCCGAGTTTGCAAGCTGCCGCTTGAATTCGCCCTTATCACAAAGGTCTCTCTTGTAAGGTTACCGTTCCGTTGTTCTCCAACAGCATACAGTACGCCCGCATCATCAACCGTAACATCCGTAAAATACTGGTCAACATCGATCACTGGTGTCGCAACATTTGACCACAGCAAAGCCCCATTATCATTCACCTTAAACATAAGTGCCGCATCAAGCTTTGTAGAACCTGCCTGTCCTGAAATCGTAGTCAGGCGCTCCACCGTTCCTACGCCTACATACCCTCCAGGGACCTGTACCAACGACCGGATTTCGCTGTCCAACCCACTGTTACCGTACTCAATTCTTCGGCTCCATTGAAGGCCTCCCGTCACACTAAACTTTAGTAGAACACCATACTGATCTCCGTCCCTTATCTGAATCGCACAAATAGCACCTCCGTCAGTCGTGCCAATTATTCTATTGTTTTCTCTTGCATCAAATCCAGTGATGCGTCTTGTCCAAAGGTGCTCCGCTTGTTCATCAAATTTTGAGATTACATAATCATCCCCTTCAACCCAGGAATAATAAATTTTACCGTCATCAGCCCATCCAATTTGGCGGTCAGCTACCGAATTAGTAGCCGTAAAGCGCTTGAAAATCGCTTCTCCAGTATCAACTGGTTCTCCACTAGCTGTGGTAAAATAAGCAATTGAGGACCATAAGGAAAGCGTCGTTGTGCAACTACTCCTTACTCTCCATTCGTAGGTGGTATTACTCGTAAGGCCGTTAATCGCCGCAACTTCTCCGTTGTATATACCAGCATAAACCCAGTTGTCACCGCCTGAGCTATACTCTAATTGGCACGCTGCACCTCCACTATTCCACGATAAAGAAGCAGTGGTTTCGGTAACAGCTTCTACTAATAAGTTAACCGGCAGCGGACAGTTGGTTGCTCCTACCGCAAAAGTCTGGCACACCAAATCAGCCCCACACTGATTACTCACCGTCAAACACACCTCATAATTTCCCGCCTGGGCATAGGTGTGCATGGGGTTCGCCGAAGCACTACTCCCACCATCCCCAAACACCCAACTAGCAGTACCACCTCCAGAAGAGATATTCGTAAACGTAACCATAAGCCCGTCGCGCGCATAGCCAAAGTTAGCCACCGGATCGACATCGCCCTCCATCACCACATAGTCCTCAATTAGCACACAACCCAGCGCATCCGTCACAGTCACGGTATAAGTGCCCGCCGTTAAATTGGACACAGTACTACCTTCCTGCACCGGTACCGTACTCCATTCATAAGTGTACGGTGCCGTGCCGCCTGAAGCCGAGATGGAACCGCCAGTCGTACCGCCACAATTGGCGGTGCTCGTAGAAGTCAAGAGGGTAATATTTCCAGCACAATCCTGTACCGTAATCGGCCACGCCAGAATGTTATTGGTTTCACTCAATTCTTCCACCAATCCTCCCGGATCCTGTATAATCAATAGCTGGTAATCGTCTGGCGGTACCGAGTTGGGGACAGTGATGTCTAACTCAACCGTTACCATCGCGCCACCCACTAAGTTGGGCGTTTGCACGCTACGGAGTAGTATATCCTGTCCAGGTTCGTAGGTCCCGTTCAACGATAATACGTAGTACGTTGTGAAGCTTCCCGAAGGATCTGCCCCCAAGTTGTTACTGGTGTACGTCCCGGTTATTGCCCCGCCAACACTTGCTTGGTTTGCGACCATGCCATCGGTCGGTGTCAAATCAACCGTCACCTGGTTGCCGCCTGTAATTACTCGGCAGGTGCGGTTGCCTAGGGGGTCGTAGCAGTATTCAATGATGACATCATCTTGGAATTCTATTCTAGATAATCTATCTAAGTCATCATACCAAAACGATTCTAAGGTAATTACCTGCCCCAATAAAGCTGAGCTAAAAAAAAGATAAATAATTAATACCTGAAGCTGTTTCATTTTTTTAGTCTTGAATGATTCTGCCAAATGGGGTTACTATAACTCGCTTTCTTGTAGGTGGTTTATAAGGGTTTGTCATTATAGGTCGATTTGGCAATGAGTATGCAGGTACCAACAATGGTGCCGGCATACTTGCTAGGCTACCTGCGCCAACAAGTGAAGATTCTACAGTCCCGTACTCATGACAGGCATTAGGCATAAACTCTTTTTTAACCCAGTCGGCCATTTGTCCAAACCCTTCTCCTGAGCCCGCATCCAACAATGCGTCAGTTGTTAATTCTACAGCGCTTGATGCAGCTCCAACATTTCCAAACACGGCAACTCCGAGACCTGATGTTAGCGAGTTGACCGCAACACTCGTTATGACACTCGAGTTAGAGGGAGCTTCTCCGGTGTAAAGGCTTTCCCCAAAAGCAGAAAAAACTCCCGCAGTTGGTGCTGCGATATAAACCGGAATCCCTACCGATGCGAAAGCTCCAGTCGCCATTCCTCCTGCGACTGCATTTAATACACCATCGTGCCATTTTTTTCCCGTGCTAATGTTGCCTAACGCTTTTATTCCGCCAAAGACCAGTCCTCCTATTATTGCTCCTGCTATAAAGTGGACATCACCACCTGGGTCAATATTATTATTGTTGTTGCCTGCATAGCTGTAGAGGTTAGGGTGCCACACCGGATCCTCACTCAAAAATCGCCCAATATCCGTATCATAATACCGGGCGCGCATGAACAGCATTCGCTCGTTTTCCTGCATTACCCCAAAAGCGCCGACGAAACGGAAGCGATTAAGGTCTTCCTCTTGCATGCTTAGCGTACGGCCGAAGGCGTCGTACTGATACTGGTGGGTGATGGCCGCGTTTTCGTCCGTCATCGCGATGGTACTACCGCGGAAGTCGTAGTGGTAATAGCGTTCCGCATCATCGTCAGTTTTGATCCGGCTAATCATGCCCATCCCGTGGACGTAGAAGTAAGTAGGGTTCCCATTCTCGTCGGCCTCAAACAGTACCCGGCTCATGCCGAGGATGTCAAGACCATATTCTGTCACCTCGCTTTCACGAGTAGCTTTTCGCCGGTGGCCAAGTCCATCGTAGGAGTAGTTGGCGTTAAAGTCGCTGCCGGTGAACGCCGTCGGCATATCGTGTTTATCCCATTCGATGTTGCTAATGTTCCAGCCCCCCGACATTGTCTTCACGTTGCCGTTCTGGTCGTGGGTAAGCTGCACATCTGCGTATTGCTGAACTTGGTTGCGTCCGTTGTAGGTTCCGGTTTCGTCGCTGTTCTGGTAGTCAAAAGCGCCGTAAGGTTCTGTTTTTCGCTCCTGTACGTGGTTGCCCAGGTTATCGAGGCTAAAGCCGTAGGCGTTGATCACCGTGCCACCGTTGGTGCGGTTTACAAGACTATCCATCCGGCCAGCGCCGTCGTAGTAGTATTCGGTACGGGTTCCGTTGGGCAGGGTGACGAAGGCTAACCGGCCATCGGTCAGGTAATGATAGGTCGTTAAGTTGCCAAGCCAATCGGTGACGGTTTCCAGGCGGTCGTTTTCGTCGTAGCCGTAGTCAACGTCAATACCACTGATTCCGTAGTCGATATTAATCACATTACTGTTCAAGTCATAATCATACCCGACAGTGTGCCCGTCGTAGTCGATGGCCGTGATCCGGTTCAGGTCGTCGTAGAAATAAGTAATCTCCTTATTGTCTTTACTTACCGTTTTCAGACGATTCAGATTATCGTAGCCATAGGTAGCATATCCGTCATTCTGCAACAGGTTGTTCGTATCGAAGTAGGTGAAATCTAACTTGGTATTATCTGCGCGGGTGATCCGCTTGAGCTTGCCGTCTTCGTAGTAATCATATTCCCGTACGGCGCTGCCAAATTGCTCGCTTTCCAGCCAGTCAAAGTAGTTGTACTCCATTTCGGTCACGCCATCATTGGCGTTGGTGATGGTGCGTAGGTTACCGTTATCGTCAAAGCCGTATTCCGTTTCCACATCCAGTGCCGTAGGGTACAGCATGTGCCGGGTCACCTTCTCCGTCAGGTTCCGATTATTGTATTCGTAGGAAGTTCGTTGATTATTGGGATTCGTAAACTCCTTCAAGCGACTACCTGCGTCATAATCTGCTGTTGAGATCAGGCCAAGCGGCGCTCGCATCTCTTCCACGTTGCCATAGGTATCGTAGTCGTACTCAATTCGGATGCTTTCCGGGTTTTGCACCCAATCTACCTGACCGAAGCCATCGTAGCCCATCGTGGTAGTGCCGATGGGTGCTTGCACGCTGGTCAAGTTGCCACTCGTGTAACCGAAAGTAGTAGTAAACCCACGTGGATTGCGGTAAGTTTCCACATCGTTCAGATTAGTATAAGTAAAGAAGTGATTTACCCCTTCTTCCTGGTATACTTCTTTCACATTGCCCAACCCATCAGTAGAGTAGACATACTCCGTCTCTAGAGTTCTGCTGCCGTTCATAACCTTGATCCGCACTGGTAGCGTAGCGTAGTTTCCTGTACCGTATTCTACTTCCACATCATTCCCTGCGGTTTGAATTTCCTCAATTTTGCCGAGGCCATTTGTTACGTAGCTATACTCCCTGATGTTCGAGCCATCATCTACGCGCATAGTAGATTGGGTTCCTCCACCTTGCAGGCTCCAATCAACATCAACTTCTTGGGCGCGGCCGCCAGATGCAGTGTTGGTTTGTGAAGAGCGGAGCTTGCCATCTACATAGCTATTGGTCACGAAGTTCCCGTTCGGGAGGGTTACCACCCAGAGGAGGTCTTCCTGCCCGGCCTCCTGCCGGTAAGTGTAGTTGGTTATTTTGTCTTCAGCATCAGTATAGCTCTTTAGTTGGTTTTCTCCCCCACCGTAGCTAAACTGTAGCGTACGGTTAAGGCTTTGGTCTAAGACTTGAGATATTTTGTCTGGCTGCCCTGAATGGCCATAAGTCAGTTGTAATCTGCGGCCGGTTGTGCCAGTGATGGTTTTCAGCCGGGAACGGGCCTCTGTGCCTGTTGTCCCATCTCCGTTATCCACCGAGCGGGTGAAGGCCTCATACCCCAGGTTTACGGTGTTACCGTTTCTATCCCGGATCGACTTAAGCCAGTAGGTATCCTCCCCCTGCACCTGCGTCCGCGCAAAAACGAACTGCAGCTGGTTCTTCTTTGTGATGGTGTACTCATCGCCAGCAAAATTGATCTCGTCAAAGTTGCCTAAGGTAATTTTGTCCAGGTTGGCATTATCCTGGTAATAATGCATACTACCGCCCGGCCACACAACCGCCAGTACATCCCCAAGATTTGGGCCACTGTGGTTCGGTGACAGCTCCGCCGCCGGTATCTTCTCGATGTAGGCGTGGAAAGAATGGCTCCACCCCCGGCCCAGTGGCTCCACCGGGAAAAGCGTTGCAGGCAGTTCTGTCAGGTAAGAGTTATAAGAATGACTGAACACCAACGGCATGCCCCGGTCGGTCAGGTAGAGTCCCGTAGCACTATAACTGTCGAAATTACCATCAGACATCGACGGATGCCTCCCCATGTTATAAGGCGTGTAGTTACCCGGATCATAGAAGGCCACCGTATCAAGTGGATTAGTGATTTTGTTGTCCAGGCACCCCGTACAGTTGTTCATCAGTCGGTACAACATCAGGAAGGCCTCCCGCCGCGTCACCGGATCATTTGGCCGAAACTGTCCGTTTCCTGCGGTGACAACTCCTAGGTCGAACAGCTTAGCAATGTAGCTTTGTTCCGGGTGACCATTCGTTACGTCACTAAAGGGTTCAAAGGCCACATCCAGCGGAATATTGTAGGTCTCACAGTAAACTTTACAAATTTGCCCCCGGGTGATAGACCCTCCGGCATTATAGTTCGGGTTGCGGCGCGTAAAAGGCGAAACGCCGTCTCCGTATTCCAGGTAGCTCAACACCCTACCGTACCGCTGGTAGGGTTGTGTGTACGCCTGAAGGTCTAGGAATGGTGTAGGAAAATCATCCGCGTGGGTGAGGGTGTTAGGGCCGTCCGGAGCGTCCCGAAATAAGCCACCAAAGGCAATATTGGCCACGTCCTCTTTCGGGATTATCTCGTCCAGAAGGTAATTTCCATCAGACCGGGGTTGGATGATACAATTACCACAGAGATACTCCACTGCTAGGCGAGATTCCAGGTCGTTATCGGTGGCCGTTACACAATCATTGCAATCGCCATCATAGTTGGAGTCCACAGTAAACACACCACTGAGGGCGCTCACGCTGCCAATGGTTCCGAACTCGCCACAGCCAGAAATGTAGATCTTCACTACATACTCACCCGTTGGTAAATTCTCGCTCAAGACCGCCCCCGACAACGTTCCACTATTAGGGATGTCGAGCGCGAAAGTATCCCTGACCGCAGACGGACCGCCATCCGGCCGTGCAAGTTCCATAGAAACCAACGCATTCGGCGGAATCCCCACACTGCTCCAGTTTATGGTACCTAGGGGATCTCCAGCCAGGAAGGTTTGTCCGGTAGCAGGTGTACTAATCGTAAAGCGATGGTTATTAGTACTTGAAATAGTAAACACCCCGGAACTGATGTCGGCGCCACTCGAGGTCTGGTTATTAGTGGGTAGGATTTTCAGTCGGTAGTCACCTGGTCGCCAGCAGTAATCAATAGTATAACCAGAGAAGGTTCCGTTAGGGGCAGCGTTCTCAGCAATTAGGTAGATAGAGCCGTTGTCAACACTAACCAGTTCAACGTTCAACCCCGTAACATTACCTATCATGCTGTAGGTGAAGGCAGGAAATTGTTGCCCCCAGTTGACAGTGCCTAATTCGGGTGAGAGAATCTCCACAGCTATCGGTTCCTCGTCAATCGAGAATTGCCAGAAGCCGCTTTCCTGGACATCCGCAGCGTCGGCTTGATTGACCGCCCGCACAAGCCATTGATAAGTATCCCCCGCTTCGAAGGCATGGAACAGCCGATAGCTATCCACGTCTCCGACTGATTGGTCTACGACTAACTCATTGTCTGTAATGTTAAAGACGCGCAGCTCATAATTGGCAAAGCCAACAGCGTTGTTCTTATCCCAGCGGAACAGAACTGAAGGAGTACCCGCAGCATAACCAGAACCGTTTGTTGGCGAGGTAATCGTTGGTGCTAGTACCCCTCCTAACTGGTCACTGATCGAAAACGTCCAATCAAAGCTTTCCGCCCGATCACTCGGGACCACGATGTTTCTTGCCGTGACGGTCCAACGATATTCGTGGCCCAGAACGAAAGAATAATCTAGGGTGTAACTTGACACATCCCCCATATTAAGGGCAGTATAGATCAGCACATCGGTATCCAGGTCCCGGAGCCGGAAGTCGTATTCGGCCACGCCGTCTGGGTTGTTTTTAGCCCAGTTAAATGTAATACTTCCTGTACCTCCCGGAAATTCGGTCTGGTTTACCGGAGCATCAAGCGCTGGCGCGGTAACGGATGATTGGATTGACATATTAGAGACCCCATCAAAAACAAAATCTCCACTTAAGTTCTCAGAAATATAAGCAACCACCAGGTCTACGTCTGTGCTGTTAATACCAGCTGGTATCGACCAGGTATAACTCCCATTGTCTGGATACGACGTCTCTAGCGTTTCCGTCACTCCATCGATAGATACTCCGATCCGGACGGGGCAACTGCTTCCTTGGCCTGGGCTATTCCACTCAATGGTGAAGTTTGTACCTGCATCCAGAGTCAACCCATTGATCGGCGTAGTTATGCCAATGAAGGCTCCTTCGCTACATGGTGTTGGTGACACCGTACAGTTTAGACTAGACCCGGCAACGGCCTGTCCGTTGTTGTCTGTTGTTATATAAGTAATGTAAAAATCTACATTAGTCGAGTTGATGCCAGCAGGGATCGTAATCAATTCCTGCCCATCATCGTCTATTTGCCCCGTAAGTGAAATGGCACTCCCTCCATCGACCTGATAAGCAATGCCCACCTTACAACTGCTGCCTAGCTGATCACTAGTCCAGATAAAATTATAGGTCTCTCCAGCGACTAAAGAAGCTCCGGCGGAGGGGTAACTTAAGTCTATGGATCGCCCATCACTACAGGTGGAAGGAGGGCGGACCGTTACATTAAACACAAAGTCCTGCACGGAATTACCGTTGTCATCTACCGTTATGTAGCCAATTAAAAAGTCTACATCCGTCGAGTTGATATTGCTCGGAAGCGTCGCCGTATAGCTCTCCGAGTCACTGATCCCATTTGCACCAATACCTGGAAGTAAAGCATAGCTTCCTACGTCAACTCGGTACAGAATGGAAACGGGGCAATCATTTAACAACCTGCTGCTATTCCATTGGAAAGTGTAGGCCTCGCCAGCTATGATTTCATCAATCGCGTCTGGCTCTGTCCAGGATATTACTCTTCCATCACTACAGGTAGAAGGAGGTGGTGCAACGGTACAATTATCACTATTATCTCCTACTACATTGTCGTCATCATCAAGAGTAGTATAAGCTATTATAAAGTCTACATTATTAGAATTAATACTGGGTAAAGTCGTAGTATACGAACCATCATCACTTGTGCTGGTGGTGATGTATTGAGTGCTTCCTCCATCAACAAGGTAGGCTATTGCCACTGGGCAACTGCTACCCAAATCACTACTACTCCAGGTAAACGTAAAGGACTCTCCCGCCGTCATGTTTTCCCCGGCATCTGGCTCAGTAAGCGTTATACTCCGGCCATCACTACAAGTAGAAGGTGGGGTAACGCTACAATTATTACTAAAATCCCTCACCGGACTTCCGTTATCATCTAGCGCCAGATACACAATACTAAAATCAACATTGGTGGAATTCAGGTTGGGCAAAGTTCCTACCCAGACCCCATCATCATTTGTCCCACTTGAACTCATTCCCGGCATCAACTGAAAGCCTCCTTCATTCACCTCGTAAGCAATAATGACTTTACAAGCACTCCCCAAGCCAGAGCTACTCCAACGAAAAGTGAAAGATTCACCTGCCATCATTACCTCCTCAAAGTCCGGCTCCGTAAGTGTTATACTTCGGCCATCACTGCAGGTTAACGCGACAAAATTTTCGTCCCCCATTTGCGATTGACCTAAATAAACCATTGATAGGACCTTCGATTCCTCAACTTTACTAATGGACTGACTACTCGCTTGCTGCCAGGTAAACAATAAAATTCCACAACAGGTCAGTGAGAAAATTCGATTCCTTATTATTTTAGAAGTCAATTGCATCTGAATAGAATGTATGGAGGCTAAGAAGTAATGTAAAATTAAAGCTTTGAATGGGTGATTATTTTCCAATTATTCTGAGTAGCCAACTTTTCCTTCTGAATGGTCGATTCCTCAACCTGAATAGCCCAACCTAATCATCAAACACTACTTGTTTCCTCCCTTTTCCACCAACAAAATCCCATAGCTTCCCAACCCTAATGAAAACCACTTACACACTACTATACTGGCTTTGCGCGCTAGCTACGGCTTTCGCTCAACAACCCCTTGAGCGAACCTAGACCGTCCAGGACGGCCTCGCCATGACCGAAACCGCCCACGTCGGTCAGGACGAAGAAGGTTACCTCTGGATCATCTCCGCCAACGGGCGCCTCAGCTACTTCAATGGGGTAAACCCGATAACTTACCAGATGGACTCAGTACGCTCGGTTAGTCAGTTGATCAATGGATCAGGAGTAAATAGCATATACGTGAACAGCCTCGGTCATTTTATCCTTACAGCTAATAATTTGAAAGAATGCGCTGGTCGCTTCATCAACGGGCCACGGGAAGGAAAGCCCTTTCAACCTGATCCAACCTTTCAACGTTCAGCCACTTTACCCGGAGGATACACCCTCTTTTGGGAGGATCGTATGACGGTAGAACTCTACGACCTGGCAATGCAATACGTCCGGACCATAGACTGCCGGCCGTACCTGAAAAGCCCAGGCTCTTTCGTAAACCTCCAGTAGGTTTACACTTTGGGAAAAAGTTCACCCCACGGCAAGCAACAGGGCTTTCATCCAACGATTATATACCTTAAGGAACGCTGATTCAAAACTCTTTATCGAATATGAATTGGATTCCGGGACAGGTGTTAACTACACCATTACAGAAAACAGCGAATTCTGGGCCACTGGCCAATCCGGACTCCGCCGCATCATCCCCAGTACCCAGGATTTTTACGCAAGCGCGCCGGATATGGTAAGTTCCCTACATGCCATCGGAGAAACCACTAAGGGTGAAATATCTTGGGCTAATACGATACCGGTTTTACCAGATTGGACGGCGACGAACTCAGATTGGAGAAAAAATATGCTCTCGCTGAGGTTCGCCAGGTATTGCCCGGAAGTTTCCGGGACAGCAACGGAAACCTCCTCTTTATGAATGAGTTTAACGGTCCGGGGCGGGGCATCGTTCGGCTGACGCCAGAGGAGGAGCTTTCAATCATTAAAATCCCAACCCCCGGTAATAAGAACATGACCGGCTACCATTTCAGTACGGCCAGGCTCCCCGTCACCTTACCAATCTTGCGGGGAAAAATATTCCCACAGAGAGCCGATAGTACCAATCAACTGGTCGTCAGTATGGCTGGTACCAGTACAAGCAGAACAGCTCCGCGGTATGGTAACATCGTGCTGTTAGACCTACCCGTTAGCGAAAACCCTGATTACCGTATCATCAGTAATAAGCAAGGCATTGAGGTTCGTAACGTCCTCTGCACCGCCCAGGACAAGGCCGGACGCATCTGGTTTGGCCACGGCAGCACCGGCATGGGTGTATATGATCCTGTACGCGACACGGCACAGACATGGAAGCTGGAAGAAGCCGGTGACCCCGGAGCTATAGCCATGGTCATCGATCGCTACGACCGGCTCTGGTTAGCCGGAACCGACGGTGTTTACTACATCGACAATGCCTCTACCCTTGCCCTTCAACCAACTCCGCACCTGCGTGCGCGCCGCAAAAAATGCTTGCTCCGTGAAGTCCCCTCCTCTTACGTTGCCTCCCTCCTGTTGCGGGGAGACACCCTCATCGCTGGCCACGGTGGCGGGGTTTCCTTCATCAATATAAGTGGCGATGTAGTAGCTCCACCAGCAGTCACCATCCCACTGCCAGCCTACGGGCTGGGTGCCGCAGAGCAAAATGCATTACTCATCGACCGTGAGGGGATGCTCTGGGTTGGTGCCAATGAAGGGGCCGTCCGGCTCGATTATAAGCAAATGATGCGCGGCCGCAGGACACAGGGGAGGGTTGAATTGGCAGTGGCCGGAGACCAAGGGCCAGTGCTACCCACCGGTAACAAATATAAACTACACCTCAACGATAGCTCCCTCAGTTTTGGCTTTAAACTCAGCATCCCTGACCAGCAAGCAAACCTCGTAAAAGGGGACTTACTACTCCTTAACGGACGCGGAGATACCCTCAAAATCGCGCGTGCCGTAAGCAGTGGAACCACCATCCGGCGCAGCTATCTCGACCCCGTAAAATACTCGCTGGTACTCCATACTTTCCTCTATAACCAGTTAATTGACGACCAACGCGCCACCCTCCTCGCCCCCCCCGGCTAATGGAAAGTTAGTGGTTCTGGTTACTGGTCTTGGACGGCATCGCCGGCATAGTCATCCTTTCACTCCGCCTGCAGGTGCTCAGCACCCGACAGACTCTACGCGAAGAATAAGCTAAACTCCGAGAAGAAGAATTACAGTCCGCCCTACTGGCAACCGAAAGAGATCAAGAACGACTCCAAATATCTACCTTAATCGGAATGGTCAACCCCCGTTTAATCGGTAATACCTTCCAATGGGTGCGAAGTGCTTACGCCATCAAAAAGCCACCCGAGGATATCGACCGTGTCGCAATGAACATGGCCAAAACCATTCACTCCCTCTTCACCAAAAGTTTCAACAAATCTCCCTCTCGCACTATTCGCGAAGAATTACTATTTGTAAATCGTTATTTAGAAACCGTGTTTATCAAGTATTATGGCCGCTATGGTTATGAACGACCCAATGATAGTACTATTAGACGTTTCGGGGATTACCGCGTAATACCTGTGCAACTGCAGGTACACACCAAAAATACCATAGAACATGGGCGCAAACTAGGTCATGCTTACTTCTATCGAACGACAAATACTACGTAGACTAAATCCTTTCTTTCAGAAATCGCCTTATCTGGCTGCGGGTCCGATCGTCAATGAGGTGATCGCTATTCGCTACAAATTGACGGCCACAGTCTTTACAGTAATGTTTCTTTCCGTAGTGAGTGTTACCAAACTTGATTATCTTACCGCTAGTGCAGCTTGCGCAGGTGAGCATGCTTTTTCGTTTAGTTAGCTTTAAGATAGTGATCCTGCTCAACTGCACGTTTATTGACACCTATTCACCATTACATTTAATACACCGCCAAGTATATTTACCTACTTATTGAGGATGAAGGAGCTGGTATTAACACTGTGAAAGAACAGCAGAAACTAAACCCCGGTGTCGGCACGAAAATCATGTACGACTTGTACGAAGTTTTCAATAAGCGTAATGAAAAGTCGATTGAAACGCTAATCGAGTTAACGATTTTTCATGGCGATGAACCTCTGTATGGAACCAGGGTCATCGTCAAAACACCAATTACCTACTCTTATGAAATTACAAATCCTACTAGCTGAAGACAGTCCTGATAATTTGGCCTACTTCAAAAAAATGATCGACGCACATCCTGAAATACAAGTCCGTGCTGCTTTTAAAAGCGCCCTCAAGGCCGTCGATTACTTCGTCGCAAACCATCAGCATATCGATGCGCTTTTCCTCGATATCCGTCTCAGTGAAGGCACCGCTTTTGACATACTCCGTAAACTGGTTATACTTAAAATTACTATTCCTCCGGTGGTAATCATCACCGCCGAGCGCGACCAAGGCTACGTCCTACAAATGAAAAACACCTACAACGAGGAGATAGTCTACTATTTTCAAAAACCCTTCGACGATATGTGGCGGGAGGAAAAACACCTCTGCGTTCAAAAAGTAAAGGCACGTTTATACCTAATTAACGGGAAGAAAACGCCCGAAACCAGTTCGTCCTCAACAACTACATCCGCTCCCCCACCCCAAAAAAAAAAACGGCGTAAACGTCTTGACCTCGCCATCTCCGGCGGCCGATCAAAAGCCGTTCGCGTGGAGGATATTTCTTATATTTTCATCCACGATAAAATCACCCGTATTTTTGTCGACGGCTTCGAGAAGCCCTTCACCGACCCCCTAAGTGGACACGGCCTTAATTATTACAAAGACCTGATCGACCGCCCCGAAACCTTCATTAGGGCCAGCCGCCAATTACTAATCAACAGCGAATACGTAGAGGACATCGCCGACGACTACCGCTCAGCAACCCTCTCCTAGCCCAAAGGCACTAAAGTAGAGCCCTCAACAAACGGCGGTAAAGACCTATGGGAAGCAGTCTATTTAGAGTAAGGCCGTTTGCTACTTGACAATAGACGCCCACCAGTAGCGCAGAGAAATAATCCTGTAGAACTCCAATAAAAACTGCGCCATCGAATGTAAGAAAATACTGAACGAGTAAATAAATTTACTGGCATACAGCCCTTAAAACGTCGGAGAAGAAGTAACGTGTCTTGTCATACCATCGGATGGTTACCATTTTTATTTTCCAACCTCAAACAAGGGTTTAGCCAGTAGGCAAATGATGGAAACCAGCCCCATCAATAAGAAGGTACTACTTTCAATGGCCAGCTCAGACCACTGCCGCTGGGTTTCTACCCCGGAGGTGGCGTCGCACTTAAGCGAAGGTAACATCCACCTAACTGCGGCGGACGAAGAAACATACTACGTCCTCCTCCGAGATGTTGAGGTCCATACAGCTAATCAAAACGGATTCCATTTTGCCCTCGGATTCCTTAACTAAGACCCACCGTATGTGCACGAATTCTCTTTTAGCACCGCTCGACCATATCACCGGTCCAGTAGTGATGAGCATCGTTTTGTTTTGAGGGGTATACCAACCTAAAAACATGACTTCCCGCCACTTGATTCGTTTATCCGTCAAACGAGCCTTCATTCTTAAAACCCGTTTGCCCTTCTTTAACTTTAGTCCTCGCTTATCTTTCACCGGTGATGGCTGCAAATAGTATAAACAACTGTTCATTTTCATCCTAACAATCAGACCCACTTTACAAGCCACTGCTTTGGTCATCAGGCCATGAGTGGCGTAGGAACCGTCTCCCACTAGACAACCGGGCGCTTCAGACCCGATGTCGTACAAGCGAGCTACCCTAGGGTCTGTGCCGCCCAGGTTGTAAGCGGTTTGTGTACACGTTTTTGAACCCGCTCTTGCCCGTAGCGACACAATGCCGTCAGTACAGGTAGTGCCCAGCAGCCTTTTTCTAGCCAAGGCAGCGGCGTGATCAGCAGCATCTACATCCAGCGCAAACCACTGCATTTAACAAAATGGCTATCCGAGAAACGAATCGGATCCTGATAAATGGCTCATTTGGCTATACCTACTCAGAAAGCGATGATACCTGTGAAAGGTTTTGTTATCCAATAAATTAGCAGTCCGAAACAGATTACAAATCGTTCGGCTACCAGGACAGCAAATCGCCGCACATAGTAGAAGCTAAGCCTTGGTCCATACAGGACGAGAAAAAACCCTGGTGAGAGACGGAGCATATAGAAGGTGTTAGACCCCTCTAAAACGCTTCCCACTGGAGTTCCTGTTTACCTGTAGATTATTCGGCCAAATGGCTAAAGTCCAGCTTAACAATTCCAAATAATACTCGGTACACATTTCATACTCCAGTCCATTCAATAAGATTGAATCCACCAAAGCTTGGGTATTCTCACTTGGAAAGCCATCGATGATTTGCTTGTGGTCAATCAGAACTAGCGAGTTCTTGATCTCCTCCAATGAAGTATTCTTCGGCTCAGTAATCAACACAGTCGAGGTGGTAACTGTATCAGCATTAGTGGAAATATCCTCAGGCACTTGCCCCGAATAATCAGTCTTGCAGCCGAATAGAGCGATACCTACGAAAAACAAATACATCAAAACTCCACATAATCTTCTGCCTCTGCTCATCTGAAATTTCAAGTGAAGATAATCAACTAAAAACCGCTCTTCTCCTTCCTCGTCGCGCATTAGTTTAATCCAGCGCGGCCGCAGGTGCAAAACAAGTTAAAGGCCACAGTGCAAACCAAACCGCCAGCCTCCAAAACGGAAACTGGCAGCATGGCTACTTGACTGCTCGACTTCCACCTAGCGCATCAGCATAAAGTCCCCCTTATAAACAACCACCTCCCCATCAGAAAAGTGGACAGTAGCCGTGTACACCAGCACCTGCGGGTTCATCGTATTACCGTTGAATAAACCATCCCAACCAAAGGCGGGATCGTTGGCCGGGAAGCCTTCACTACTACCGGCTCCCATACCACCCGTACGGTTTTGCAGCCCGGTGTAAACAGCCTCTCCCCAGCGGTCGAAGATAAAGAAGTCGGTAATGAAATCAACCTGGTCCAGGTCGGCACCGATAAAGAAGATGTCATTATTGTTGTCACCGTTCGGGCTGAAGGCCGTCGGAAAGTAGACCGGGCGGTCGCGGCGCACGAGCAGCATCATCTGGTCCGTAGCAGAACAGCCGAGTTCGTCAACTACCGTAACGGAGATCATCTGCGTTTCGGCAGCGACAAACTGAATACCGTTCTGTCCGTCACCAATGGTTACGCTGTCGGGCTGCCAGATCAGGGTATCGAGCGGGTTACCGCCGTTGACGGTCGCAGTGATGTATATCTCCGTTCCAGCCGTAGTTGTGGAACTGTCGCCGGGGAACTGGAGGCGAACCGTCAACTCGTCCGGCTGCGTAAGGTCGAGGATTACGTTACTGAAACAGCCGTTCGCGTCCGTGATCTGGATGTCATAAGCGCCCGCCTCCAGATTAGAGAAGAGCGTGGACTGGCCCCGGTCATCTCCATTGACGCTAAAGCGGTATGGCGGTCGGCCACCATTTACGTTCGTCACGCTAATGGCACCGTTATCAGAGGAGAAACAAGTGATATTACTTACTTCAAGCTCCATTACCGGTGCTTCCGTTTCAACAGTAACCGTTACTTCGCTTACGGCCGAACAGCCGATGGCGTTGGTCACCCGCAGTTGGTAAATACCGGGCTGGCCTACGTCAATCATCTGCTGGTCGGCGTTGGTGATGATAACGGCCTGGTCTGCATTGGTCCACAGGTACGTGTAACCATCTCCTGATTCAGAGTTAGAACCGTCGAGGCTCACCATACCCATTGTACAGGTTAGAAGCTGTTCGGGGCCCGCATCCACGATCGGTGCGGCAAGCAGATTGACCGTTACTTCAACCGTGCCCTCAGGGCAGGCGCCACCATCTACGGTATAGGCGAAGGTGTAATTTCCTGCTCCAAGGCCAGTAGGATTTAAAACGCCCGTTGTGGCGTTCAGGCTCCCGCTAGGTACTCCACCAGCGATGGTAGACCAGGTACCGCCCTCCATTGCGTTGATAACGCGTGCGGTCAGTTCAATCGGCTCGGTCGTACCGGCACAAACCTCCAGCACACCGTCAACCGGCGCACCAGCCGAGGCTTCTTCCTCAACGGCAAGGGTGGCCGAAGTGGTATTGATACAGCCATTGCGTTCGGCAGTAAGCGTTACGGTGTACGTTCCTCCGGCAGCGAAAGTGATCTCGTAATTCTCATTCCCCAGATCGTTGACGGCGGCGCCGTTAAAGTCAAAGGTGTAAGTCGTCGCCGGATCGGGCGTTCCGTTCAATCCGAAGGAAACGGCCGTACCGGAACAAGTCACATTGGTGCCCTGAGCGATGACCGCTGCGGGAGATGCGTTTACCATCATCGTCAGGGTGGCTGAGTAGACACAGAGTGTTTCCTGGGTGTACATTACGGTCAGCGTATGGTTTCCTATACCCGCTAAGACGGGATCAAAGGCAAGTACACCGTTGTTTGTTACAACGCCAGGCCCGGTCCAAACCAGTTCACCCGTTCCGTCATCACCACTCAGGTTGGCGTTCAGCAGGACTGGCTCGGTATCACCATCACAGAAGGCCGTTTGTGGAGAAGATGGTGCTAGGATAACGTCCGGACATTCACGGGCAGCACAGTCTACGGCAGCGCTTGGTGCACTTTCATCGCAGTTGGTCCCGCTACGAACCGAGACCACGGTGATGGTTACGCTCTCCCCGAAGGCGAGATCGCCGACGAAGAAGTCCGTATTCGTTTGAAGACCTCCGTAAGGTCCACCGTTAACACTGACGCGGTAGCCTACCGTCGCCTCGGCCACGGTAGGCCAGGTGAAGAACACGCCGTCAAGGTCCTGGCGGGCACAGCTCACTACCGGTGCGGACAGTGTCGGGGTGATCCTTACGTCGAAGCTTGCGCTGGCCGAACAATTACCGTTTACCGTGAGCAACACCGTCCGGTCGCCCGGAGTATCCCAACGAAGGAGGTAGCTCTCCATGCCGAGGTCATTCACCACTGCACCGTCGAAGTCCCAAACAAATTCATCGCCGCCTTCGGCCGTTCCGGTGAAGAAGAGGTTGAAATCTTCGCCCTGGCAAAGCTGTGTCGGCATGGCGTTAAAACTGATTACGGGCACATCGAAGAGCGTGAGGGTTACACTGGCCTCCGAGTCACAGTTGGCCGGGCCGTCGTAGCTGACGGTGATCGGGTAGTCTCCAGCGGTAAGGCCGACAGGGTCGAAGCTGAAAGTACCGTCGCCATTGTCCACAACTCCGGGTCCGGACCATACGATCGGGCCGTTGAAGGGATCTCCGGAGGTAAGACTGGCCTCCAGGAGGACAGTTGCTTCATTACCATCAAGGCACTGACTACTAACGGGGGTATCCGTCTGCACCACGCCGCCAGAGCAGTCCATGGTCCGGCAAGTAATCATTTGTGCCGGTCCGTTTCCACACGGAGCGTCACCCAGCGCTGTAACGGTAAAGGTTACGTCAGAGGATGGTAAAAGGCCGGTTGCTTCGTAAGTGGTAGAACCCGCCGGCAAAGTTTCGTTCTGGCCGTTGCTGATAGTGACGGTAAAACCGGTTGCTTCGGGAACATCAGCCCAGGTAATTTCCACCGTTTCCAGCGTAGCCGCACCGCACATCAATGCCGGAGCCGGTAAGGGTGCAACAACCTCGATGTCCAGCATTACAGGCTCACTGGGGCAGCCACTGATGTTGCTGATCACCGTGGCGGTGATGGTTCTGGTGCCCGCTGAGGGAAAGACGACCAGGTAGCTCGTGTCGTTGGGGTCATCATCCGCGACGACCGTACCGTCAGCAAAGTCGGTCATCACGTCGTTGCCATCTATAGGATTAGCGCTACCGACCGTGATCAGAGTAGTATCACCAAGGCATTGTGTATCCACTTCTAAGAAAAAGGCCATTGGACGGCGGAAGACCGTAATGTCGAAAGTCGTATCCAGCGGACAGGGCCCGGTTTCTTCGTAGTTCAGTGTAACCGTATAAGTCGTACCCGTCTCATCAAAAGGTACGGTACTAGCGAAGAAAGTGTCCTGGCTAACGCCCGTTCCAGAGAACGTGTAGGTTCCTGCCCCATTTTCGCCATCAATGGTAATTTCGGTCAGGCTGACGAATTCGGTACCGTCTAAAATACAGATTTGGTCAGGGATGGAGGACAGGTCTGCTTCCAGGAAGTCACAAGGTTCAGTATTACAGGTTACCGTTCCGATAGAACCACTGTCGTCACAACCATTGGCGGCATCGGCGGTCACCTCAATGGTGACGGATTCTCCGGGCGCGAGGCCAGTAGCGACGTATTCCAGATCGGTGGTCATTATCTCCGTTCCATCCTCAAGGAGGATGGTATAAAATGCGGCCTCCGGAACTGCGCTCCAGGAGAATACGATGGAGCTCCGGCCATCAGCCGTACAGTTTACTATCGGTGGTGGCGGCGGGCTCACGCAGATTACATCGAAGAAGTTCTTCGTGCTTGTACAGCTGTCCAGTTTTACTTCGAGACAGATACGGTAAGTGCCAGAGCTATCGAACTGGTAGCGGTGTGTTTCAAAGCCAAGCGTATCGACGAGAGTCGGTTCAATCGGCGAGTAAGAATAATAAAACACGGCAGAATCTGCGGCGATGAGCCCACCCGTGTATTCAAGGGTAAGTAGGTCTCCGGCACATACCTCTATAGAAGGTACACCAGCGTTAAGTTCTCCGCTAGAGACGCCGTTTACCTCAAAGTTGCTCAGGGGAATCTGGGTAACCGTGTAGGTGAAGGTCTGGATGCTTGTGCACATCCCCTCCTGAAAGTCCACGGTAAGCAGGTGGTCGCCTACACCAGCAACATCAAGGTCGAAGAAGTAGTCAGCTCCGGCTTGAACTACACCCGGGCCGCTAAAGGTCAGGGTTCCGCCGCCGTTATCCCCGACCACCGTGGTGGTTAGCAGGTACTGCAGCGGAGCATCCATGAAACAGAAGGTAGTATCCGCTGGGAGGGCCACGAAGAGTTGCGGACAAGCCACTGAGGTACAGGAAGCAGTTCCTTCCGTGGGGTTAGGACAAGGCGCACCACCAAAGGCTTCCACCGAGATGTTTACCACTTGATCCACCGAAAGCCCCCCTACAAACAGTGTGTTGGAGTCCTGGAAGAAGATCGGACCACTGTCTACTGAAATACCGAAGCTGTCCGCATTCGCCTGGGCTGGCCAGGTGAAGGTTACGGATTCCATGGTTACCGTATCGCAGGTAACCACAGGGCTTAGTAGCTGAGCCACCACGTCGATACTATCAGTGAAGACGGCTCCGGTACAGCCCGGAGCCGAGGTAACGGTCAGGGAGACGAAGTAACGTCCGGGCGCCGTCCAGCTGAAGCTACGGGAAGCAGCGTCAACTCCTGGAGTAAGGGTTGCTCCCGGCGCAGAGAAATCGTACGTGAAACCGGCTTGCGCTGCACCTGCGACCGCGCCCAAAACTTCTGCTCCCGTACAGATCGGGCCGTCGGGTAAATCAAAGGCCGAAGAAGGCAGCGGGTTGATGGTAATGTCGAACGTATCGCGGAAGGTGCAATCCATCTCTTCAAAGGTGGCGATCACAGAATAGGATCCGGGCGCGGCCGTAGAGGCATTGAACGTTGAGGACATCGTCCCGTTCTGCTGCATCCAACTGAGCGTTCCGCTTCCGTCTGAGTCGGTGGCCACCGCCGTAAGCGCAACGTCTGTATCGTCACCCTCACAGAAAGGACCGATTGAATCGATAACCAGGGTAATAGACGGGCAGGCACGGGTTGTACAGGTCTGTTCAACCGGCGCAGAATCACCACATGGTCCGGTGTTCATTGCCGTTACGCTAATGGTAACGGATTCGCCTTCTACCATGCCGGTTACCAGCATGGTATTGCCAGTCTGATCGACCGTTGCGCCGGCTGGCTGACTGACGATTACCACGGTGAAATCAGTCGTATTTGGATGGCTCCAGGTAAAGCCGACCTGGTCGAAGTTTACGTTTCCACAGCTTACGACCGGATCTGCCGGCAAGTCCACAACCTCCAGGTTTTCAGTCACCGTCGGCCCCGTACATTCCGCATTAGAAGCCACCAGGGAAACCGCTTGGGTACCTACGTTGGCAAAGGTCACCTGGTGTGGTCCGGCACCGGTAGCCATCGTGGGTGTTGCACCAGCACCGAAGTTCCAGGCGAAGGTGAGGCCGATGGCATCGCCATCGTAAGTCATGGTCGCCATGTCGCCAACACAAATGGTATCGGGAGCGATCGTAAAGTCTGAAGACGGCGGAGCAACTACCGTGAGCATCACCGTAGTATCTCCGGTACAAGTTCCTTCAGCGTAAACAAGCACAATCGTGTGCGCGCCGACGCCAGCAGCTGCGGGGTCAAACTGACTGCCAGTAACGCCCGGGCCAGACCAGGTAAGGGTACCGCTTCCGGGTACGGTGGCCGTCAGGTCAACCAGTACAGTAGTGGTATTGACGGAACAGAAAGATGCTGCGGGTGTAGTAATTATAGGGTCTAGCTCCGGGCAGGTCTGATTGATACAGCTGATCGAGTTTTCCAACCCTTCACAAGCAATATTATTTGAGTTTGAAACAGGAACAACCCGGACAGTAACGCTGGTACCCGACATTACACCGGTGATAAGGAGCTCAGAATTAAAGACTTCCTGTACCGGCTGGTCCACGCCATCGATGGTTACGTAGACGTTGAAGAACTGCTGGCCCACGTCATCCCAATCGAAGAACATTTCGTCCATATTTGGGAAGTTGCAATCGGCGAAGGTTACCGCAGGAAGCTCCGGCAAAATCTCTACGCTTCCCGAGGTAGAAAAGTTAATACAGCCAAAGTTATCGGTTACCTGAACGTAAAAGTCGTCGGCAGGATTAGCGATATCTACCGTAAGGGTTGGGTCCGTACTAACGGATGACCCGTTCACAAACCATTCCAGGTCGTAGTTTGGCTCTCCGCTAGCCGCTGTGGCCATGAGGGTGACGCTGCCGTCAAAACAGATAGTAGGATCAAGCGGGGTGACGGTAACGGTAGGCAACTCGAAGATGGAGTAGCCAAGCGGAATGATCACCTGAACACATCCTTCCGGATTCGTAGCGGTAAGCTCCAGGAGGTAATCGCCCGGGGCGGTTCCAGTAATGGCGTACGACGGACCGGAGCCGGAGCCGTTGTCCCAGTCAAATATCCACCCGGGAGGGAAGACGTTTCCATTGGTCTGCACTGCGAAAAAGGTAATGTCTGGATCGATACCGTCCACAGATTCACAAACAACAAAGCTGGGACTGGCCTGGATGTCGATTGCAATCTCATCAGCGATGAAGATGTCCTGGGTCAGGGTAACGGCACAACCGTTAACATCGGTGGTAATTACGGTGATGGTAACCAGGCCTTCTGCCTGGGCAGAATAATTAAGCACCGGTCCCGTTTCCGCCAGCAGTGTACCGGCGGGGTCGAACCATTCGTAGGTGTCACCACCATCGGTAACGGTGAAGGTTACATCGTCACCAAAACAAACAAAGTTGTTATCGACTGCGATGGTAGGATTAAAATCAACGTAAGCCACATCGACATCCGTAGGCATGCCGGCGCAACCATCTACCGTTACAATAAGAGTATAGCTTCCTTCGGTTGCAGGGTCAGCAGTGAAGGGGTTTTGGTCTGAGGATACATAGCCACCCGGTCCGGTCCAGTTGTACTCAAAAACAGTACCGGGAAAGGTAGTAGAGCCCAACAGCCGGATTGGTCCGGCACCCGGGCAGGTTTCCTGAAAGTCTGGAATGGCATCGGGTGCGGGTGCATCATCGACGGTCACGAAGACGGAGCGGGGACAAGAGTTGGTAAGGTTAATGGCTTCAACGTTGTATTCTCCGGCCAGCAGGTTATCAGCCAGTTGCTCACCCGTACAGCCGTTACAGACAAATACGGACATGCCGGCATCATTACGAACGGTAAAGTTGAAAGCCTCCGTGGGGTCAAATCCACCGTTTCCGCTGAAGGTAATGGTGCCATCCGGGGTGCCGGGGCAGCTTACGCCGGTAGTAGAGGCGATAGGATCGTCATCATCACAAACAACCACACTCGCCAGAACATCAAAAGTAGCACCGCTGTTACAACCGGTTTGCGTCCAGGAGCCTGCATCACCGTCACTGTAGATGGCAATGGTGATGCTAAGGTCTTCTCCCGTAAAGGTGTTGGTTGCCGGAGGGCAATCACGGACGTTCATCCGCCAGCACCATGGCGTTGGCGTAGGGTAGTTTACACAGCCGTTTGCACCATCACCGTAGTTATTACCCGGGTTGCCAGCTCCTTCCGGGCAAGATCCTTCTACCCCCGTCGAAGTCTCATAAGCAAAGCCCTGAGCGAATACCTGACCGGTGTTACAGCCCGTCCAGCCAGCTGGGTAATAGCCCCAGGTACCATCTCCACCACAGGAAGGAGGAAGGAAGGTAGTGGTAATGGAGGTTACATCCCACCCCGGACCGAACTCAGGTACAACAGAGTGCAACCATTCAACGGTTCCACTGGCGTTGCCCTCCCAGTCGGTAAGTGTGAAACAAACATCTACAGATTCCCCACAACCGTAAACACCCGTTGCGTTGAGGGGGCTAAGCGTAATGAAGCCGTTGTCTCCTTGAAAACAGGAACCACAGAGCACTGTACTTTCAAGCGTAATATCATAAGTACCCACGTCTGAAGGGTTAGCACCAGCGACGAAAAAGTACACGCGTTGGCCTGGAGAAGTAAAGAAGGTTGCGCTAACCGGCCCAGCATTAACGGCGCAAGCCTGTGCCTGTAGGTTATTACAGTCGTCGCCCAAATAAACGACCAATTGTACGCCTGCCATTGTAGCGTTATCGATCGTTATTGAAGTATTTTTACCAGCTGCTTTAAAGGTATACCATACTTCTGAGGCGGGAACGGATTGGCCGCCAGTACACGCTAAAGAGGGAAATGGTGCAACCGGAGTGGCTCCTACGTTGGTTCCCGCTGCATTTACTGTTTCGGTGGTTCCATCGTCTGCCGGGCAGCTGAGAACCCGATTAAATTCAAGAGAGATGGCTCCGGAGCATGCATCGTTCGCGGGTTGAGCCCACAACATTGCGGGTAACAAAACGAACAACGTAAGTAAGGATGCGTAGGTAAAAAGCTTCATTAACAAGAACACTTTGTAAGCACAAAGCAAAATCAGCATTCGAAACGAGGGTCGAACGGGTTGTATTATTAGGTGTTGAACAGAAATCGTGGTAAAGAAAAACTGTGTTTGTTATAAGACCTGAGTACGAAAATTAACTTTACAAAAAAAGCGCTACGATTGATTGAAATAAAAATGGGTAGAATACGTATCTACCCCGGGAATCGACCGCAAAATACACTTTTAGTCCTCATTTATGAAACCACTTAGCACCAATTATAAAACATTAACCGTTCAGGAAGCCCCCGTACGTGTACTTATTGCGGTACTAGTTTCCTTCCTATTCTGCGCCTTTCTGACTGGTCTTATTGGGGCAGGTCTTAATTCCTCTGGCCTGATTAACCTATCCGGGCTGGTGGATCAGGTTGCTACCGAAGGGGGGCGTCAGTGGCTTCGGTTCTACCTGTTGCTTAGCAACTTACTGCCGTTTGCAACCACCGCCCTGATTGCCCTGATTTTCGTTTTTCGAGAGAGATGGCGTGGGGCCGCCGGGCTGATCGCTTCTCCTCCAAAGAGTTCAGTACCCGTCGTCACTTTGTTTTTCGTGTGCGCACTGCCTTTTGTCGGCTGGCTGGCATATTTAAATTTACAAATCTCTTTGCCCGAGTGGATGCAGCGCAATGAAGACAACACCGACATTCTGCTCAAGGGCATTCTAAATATGGAGACCGTGCCCGAGTTCCTTCTTGCTTTTATAACCGTCGCCGTTACCCCGGCTATTGGCGAAGAGCTGTTGCTGCGCGGAGTAGTACAAAGGCGGATATTTAAGCCCTGGTTTGGCAATGATCACGCAGCCATTTGGCTGGCAGCGATCCTATTTAGTGCTATGCACCTGGAGTTTGGTGGATTTGCACCACGGCTTCTGCTCGGTGTTCTGCTCGGTTATGCCTACTACTGGACGCGATCGTTGTGGGTTCCCATAGGGCTACATTTATTGTTTAACGGCCTTCAGGTAGTTATCGCGTACGTTACCGGAGAGTTTAGCCCTGAGGTGGATTTGACGGAGGCCCCACCCTGGTGGTTGGGGACCGGGAGCCTCTTGATTGTGTTGTCCATCGGTTGGTGGGCGCAGGGTAGGTTTGGCGGTCAGGAGGTAATCGTAGAGCCAAAAGAAGGGATAGACCGGCACTTTATGGAGGGGGACTAAAGTATTCATCATTAGGCGCGGCCGCGGGTGCTGTGGAGGGGTAATTGGGCTGGGATAAATCTGGGAAGAACACGTTTTTTTTGAAATAAGGATATTTCCGTCACGCATGTAGCTACGATCTAAATTTCACCCTAAATCCACCCCCAAACAGGGAAGATTTAGTTATCCCTGCGCACCTCCCAAGACTGATTGACGGATATTTCAGTCATGTACCTACTTTACGCTAAACGCTACATCGAAGCCAGCTCCGCCCACCGTAAAACTAACCAATACTAAGCCCGGGGCCAACACTCCGAAAAAACGTATCTTCGCCTTCTGAAATCTCAAAATATCCACACAATGTCTAAGAAAACCTTCCGCGCCGGCGTACTGCACGGCGACGAAGTAACGGAACTCTTCCGTTACGCCAACGAAAACAAATTCGCCATCCCCGCCGTAAACTGCACGAGCAGTAGTACCGTGAACGCCGTATTAGAAACGGCCAAGGCTCTCAACAGCCCGGTCATCATTCAGTTCAGCAACGGAGGCGCCGCCTTCTTTGCCGGCAAAGGAATGAGCAACGACGGGCAGAAAGCAGCCATCGCTGGCGGCCTTTCCGGAGCCATACACGTACACACCATGGCCGAAGCCTACGGCGTCCCCGTTATTCTCCACACCGACCACTGCGCCAAGAAGCTCCTCCCCTGGATCGACGGCCTGCTCGATGCCGGAGAGAAGTTTTACGCCAAGCGCGGCTTCCCGCTCTACTCCAGCCACATGCTCGACCTCAGCGAAGAGCCCCTGGAAGAAAATCTCGAAATCAGCTCAAAGTACTTCGAGCGAATGAACAAGATCGGGATGACAATCGAGATCGAACTCGGTGTTACCGGTGGTGAGGAAGACGGCGTTGACAACACCGGCGTTGACTCCAGTAAACTGTACACCCAACCAGAAGAGGTCTTCGAAAGCTACCAGGCACTCAGCAAGGTCGGTGACCGCTTCACCATCGCTGCCGCATTCGGTAACGTACATGGTGTCTACAAGCCCGGCAACGTTGAACTGACGCCTAAGATCCTGAAGAACAGCCAGGATTACCTGAAGGAAAAACTCTCTGTCGAAACCGAAAACCCGATCAACTTCGTCTTCCACGGTGGCTCCGGCTCCAGCCAGGAAGAAATTCGCGAAGCCATCGGCTACGGTGCCATCAAGATGAACATCGATACCGACCTTCAGTGGGCTTACTGGGACGGCGTCCGTGCCTTCGAAGCAGAAAATAAAGACTGCCTACAATCCCAAATCGGCAACTCCGAAGGCGGCGATAAGCCGAACAAAAAATACTACGACCCCCGCAACTGGGTGCGTAAAGCTGAACAGTCGTTCTCTACCCGCCTCAAGCAAGCATTTGAAGATTTGAACTGTGTCGACGTACTCAGTTAATAACTGAAGGGTAAATTAAGAGAACTACGGACTAGCTACCGCAAGTACCACTCGCGGCGCTACGCTTACTCACCCGAGATGAACAAGCGTAGCGACGTAAGTGGTTACTGCGGTAGCTTTTTTATCGTCCAATGATTCTCGCATTAAAAAGAGGGTCCGGACAATGTCCAAACCCTCCTAGAAAAACACCTAAAACCCATAATTCTTATTATGAAAAACCTGATATTTGTACGTGCTACCTGATATTTACTTTTGAGCAATTACTCTCTTCAGGAAGCGCCGTTATAAGAAGGTGATTCATTTTGGTAACGTGGCAAGTCCCGTTACTAAGGACCAATAAAAGGCAATCTTCCCCTTTATTGCTGCTGGTTTATCTGCTCTACCGTAGTTTTCACACTAAGCTAGTAGACCAAATGTAGATTTAATTTTCCTTCTTTTTCTTCAAAATTTTCCGAGTTTTACGTCTTGATAATACAAAAATACGTGATCTTACTCTTGGAACCTAATTAAACGCCTTCCCAGAGTGTCGCAAAAGGTAGCTATTAGACTTTGGTAGGGGAATATTTTGATAGTTTTCACTTTACCCGCAGTATTCTTCACGGCAACACTGAGAGTACCAACGCTTCAACGACCTTCGCTCGGGGAGAAAAAACGTTAAAGTCTTATCCCTGCTGTCTTAACAGCCTTGCCTTTTAACTTTCTATTGCACCTGCGTTTGCGCTACATTTAGTGATGCACTATAATCATCACATTCCAGTGTACATACACCTATTACCCACACGTGGTTTAGTTAATTCAATAAAAGCTAAATAAATGAGCCAATTTTAACGATTGAAGACAAGACGCGTACTAAACTAACCTTTTCCGGTCGTTAGGCGAGCAACCGTTATCTTGCCACCAAGAAAGGTGGTCTTACAAAAGGCAGCTTCCTTGATTTCTTCCAACCGAATACCCACCATGCATAAGTTTCCCCAACCCGCTCGCCGGATTCCCCTCTTCTTTACCATCATTTTTCTGTTCGGATTTATCGCTCAGGTAAACGGCCAGGCCACTACCCTATATACAGATGCCTGGCGCACGTACAAGAAAGCGAAAGCTGATTTTCAGGACAATTTGCTGGCCAAGGCCCAACGCGAATACGGCGAAGTGATTGAGATGGTGCTACCATTGCAGCAGCCTGAAGCACTTCTACTACGCCAGAAGGCCGAGTTGATGCAGGCCAAAATTGCCGTCCGTCTCGGCAAGGTTGAGGGAGAAAAACTCATCCTTGATTTTGTCCGCCGTTACCAGCCCGATCCGGTCGCTAACGAGGCCCTGTTGGAAATCGCGAACTACTACTTCAACGATAACCAACTGGATAAGGCGCTCGACTACTACAACCGCGTCCCCGCCGAGTTGCTTACAACGGAGCAGCGTGCAGAGCTAAACTTCCGTCTCGGCTACGTAAATTTTATAAACAAGAAATTCCCTACCGCCAAGCGCTACTTCCAGTTCAGTAAGAGCAGCCAGGGCGAATTTTACTACCCGACCAATTATTACCTTGGCATCATCTACTTCTTCGAAGGTAACTACGGCGCTGCGGTAGGTCAGTTTAAAATTGCTGAAAAATCGCCTAAATACGACGACTACATCCCTTATTACCTGGCCCAGATTTTCTTCGCTCAGCGTCGCTATGATGAACTCATCGCCTACGCTGCCCCAATTCTTGGTGCCAACACCCGGATCAAGAACGGCAAGGAGATGAGCCAGCTACTGGGCCAGGCTTACTTCGAGAAAGAAGACTACACGCGTGCGCGGCCGCTGCTGGAAGAATTTGCCCGCAACAACCGCAAGCTTGAAGAAGAACAGCTCTACCAACTCGGCTTCACGCAGTACAAACTCAATGACTTTGAAGTGGCAGGCAAAACCTTCCGTGAATTAACTGCGCAGAACAGCCTCGTTGGGCAGTCTGCCAACTACTACCTCGGCAACGTGGAACTGAACCGGCGTAACGGTAATGCTGCACGCATGTCTTTCGGAACGGCGTCTCGCCTTAATTTTGACCCCGCACTTCAGCAGGAAGCGCTTTTCAATTACGCCAAGCTGAGCTACGAACTCAACTATCCTTCAGACGCCATCACGGCGATTCAGAGTATCGATCCGAGTAGCCAGTACTACCTGCAGGGGCAGGAGCTACTCGGCGATGTTTTTGCCACCACCGAAGATTACGAACGGACACTTGACCTCCTGGAACGCCTGCCCAACCGCAGTCCCCGGCTTGAAGAATCGTACCAACGTGCAGCACTTAGTCGTGGACTGGAGTTGCTTAATAATGGCGATGACGCAGGTGCAAAGGCCCTTTTTGAAAAAAGCCTACAACGCCCTGTAAGCCCTAATTTTAGGGCCCAAGCTTTGTACTGGCTTGCGGACCTCGCTAACCGCCAGGAAGACTACCCCGCTTCCATCAACCTCACCAACCAGTTCCTGACCCTCGCCCGGGGGATTCAGGGCCTCCCACCGCAGAGTAGTCTTTACACCGGTAATTACCTACAGGGCTACAACTACCTCAAGCAAAAGAACCCGGCGGCTTCGCTGGATTACTTCAAAGCGGCGGTGGAAGGTATCGAGCGCAACCTTCCTTATATCACCGATGCCGACGTCCGTGAACGGGTACTTGGAGACGCGGTACTGCGCGCCGGAGACGCGCACTTCAGCCGCAATCAGTACGATCAGGCCGCGCGCTACTACGACAACGCCGTACAGCGCCAAAGCTCTGGCTTTGTTTACGCATTATACCAAAAGGCGATTATCGAAGGTCTCCGTGGCCGCACCGCCGATAAAATTCTGAACATGGAGCAACTCGTAAGTCAGTACCCCAATAGCGAATACGCCGACGATGCGCTCTTCGAACTTGCGGAGGCTTACCAGGAGCGTGACCTCCCCCAAGAAGCCCTTACTCCCTTACGGACGATCGTTAGCAACTACAAGCAGAACTCTCCACTCGTCAACCAGAGTTTGCTCAACCTCGGTCTCATCAGCTTCAACCTCGGCAACCAGGAAGCAGCCATCAATTACTACAAGCAGGTGTTTAGCAACAACCCGTCGGCCGAAGAGTCGGAGCGGGCAAAAGAAAATCTTCGTGAAATTTACGTCGACAAGATGGGGCAGCCGGATCTATTTTTCCAGTTTTTCGAAACCCTCCCCGGCCAGGAAGTCAATGCTGACGGCCGCGAAGCCATCACCTTCCAGGCCGCCCGCTCACAGTACGAGAACGGTAACTACGACCGGGCCATATCTGCCCTAACCGACTACCTGCGCCAGTACCCCAACACGCCAAACGCGCTGGCTGCGGCATACTTTCGTGGCGACAGCTACGTAGCGACCCAACGTTACGCCGAAGCCCTCACTGATTTCGAAAAGGTAGTAGCCTCCGGGCCAAGCGGATACTACCTCCCGGCCCTCAATAAAGGAAGCCTCATCGCCTACCGGCACGTGAAAGATTACAGCCGATCCTCCCGCCTTTTCCAGGCACTGGAAGCCGCCGCTCCTTCGGAAGATATCCGGATCGACGCCCAGGTGGGTGCCATGCAGTCTGCCTACCAGCTCAACGACCAACGCGGTGTTGAAGACTACGCCCGTAAAGTGGCCAACAACAATAGAGCATCCGCCACTCAGCGCCTGATCGCCAATTTCTACATCGGTAAGATCGCTTACGACCGCCGTGATTACCGTACCGCCCTGCCCGCCCTGAACCAGGTCATCGCCAACTCAGACGACGAACGTACCGCCGAAGCCCGCTACCTGCGCGCCAATATCGCCTACCTCAACAATGAACTGGCCAAAGCGGTAAACCTATCCATGGACGCTAACCGCGAAAGCTCAGGTTACCCCTACTGGGTAGCAAAAACCGTACTCGTACTTTCGGATGCACTTAAAGACCAGGGAGGAGGCGACATCTACAACGCCGAGGCAGCCCTGGAAGCGCTGCTGGAGAACTATAACGGTGACGCCGCTGTAGTTGCCGAAGCTCAGCAGCGCCTGACCGTTGTCCGCAACCTGATTGCCGCCGGCAGCCGGATCAACAACTCTCCCGTAGACCCTAACCGCTTTGAAATTGACAATGGAGGAGGGAGATAGAAACTAGGAGCTAGAAACTAGTTTCTAGCTCCTAGTTTCTAGCTCCTAGTTTCTAACTTCTAAGATTAACCAACCTATGTTTTCCAAGTACCTTTTTCTTTGCGGCCTGCTCTTCACCGCCACCACTACTCTTCTCGCCCAGACGGATCTTGACGATAATGAGGTAACGGTTGTTTCCAACTTTGAAGCGCGGCTTTCGGATGCAAGCCGTGTACGAGTAACCGGCATAAAGCCTCCGGCCGACACCAGTCGCCGTCAGCAGCAGTATTTTGTCGTTGACCGTCCGATTTCAGTTGATTACCCAGCACCGATGATTCGTCCGCGCGGAGTGTCGCGTGATAAGGCGGAGCCTGGTAAGAACGGTTACATCGGCATCGGACTAGGCTTACCCGGCGCACTTTACGGCGACCTAAGCTACGACCTTAGTTCGGTGGATAACGCTGAGCTGGGTATTTATGCCAATCACTTCAGCTTTAATAATAACGGTAAGGTGGAGAACCAAAAATCCAGCGACACCGAATTTGGCGTTGGTGGAACTTACCTCTTCGATCAGGGTTTTGCGGTCAGTGGCGGGGCGGGTTTTACCTCCCAGAGCCGTTACTACTACGGCTATAACTTCCCGGAAATGGAAACAGACTCTACGCCAAGTTTCACGGACGATCAGGTGCGTCAGCGTTTCAATATAACTGACATTAACGCCAACATCTTCAATGGTGTACGAACGGCGGCAGACTTTGACTATAAAGCCGGCGTTTCCCTATACCTAATGGATGGTGACCCTGCGGTAAGGGAGTCAAACATTGACATCAACGTACAGGCGACCAAGTGGATCTCCGATAAGCAGCCATTAGACATTAAGTTCCGGGCAGACTTCACTACCTATAAAGATACCAGTAGCCAGAAGCTGAACAACATCTACTTAAACCCAAGCTACACCACGGCCATCGCCGGGCGCTACCGCTTGAAGATCGGGGTAAACATCACCAGCCAGGATGATGACTTTGACCTGTTTCCAGACGTGAGCCTCAACGCCCCGATTATCGACGGCCTCCTTTCCGCATTCGTTGGCGCAGAGGGTAGTTTGCAAAAAAATACACTACGAACGCTGAGCGAATACAACCCCTGGGTACGCCCGCGCCTGCACGTCCGCACCTCGGAGTATTTACGTTTCTACGGTGGTATTGAAGGCACCTTCTCCGGGGTTTCCTACCGTGCCGAAGCCAGCTACAAAGACCTGGACAACCTGGCTACTTTCCAGCTCGACCGCCGCCTGGCCATTCCTCAGTTCATGGTCACTTACGACGACGGCAGCATCTTCACCCTGCAGGCGTCCGGAACCATGGAGCCAATCAAGAACATGAAGGTAAATGCCTCCATCGCCCAGCGATTCTACAACCTCGAAACCCAGGAGAAAGCGTGGCACCTACCCAGCTTCAGCCTGAATACCGGCGTGGATTACATGCTCGAGAAGCAAAACGTTACCATCGGCGCCAACCTCTTTCTGGAAAACGGCCTGCCCTACCAGGATGCTGACGGCGTAGCACAGACACTCTCTCCACTCATCGATCTCAACCTGAACGGTGAGTACGACATCAATGAGAACTTCAGCGCATGGCTACAGGTGAATAACCTGCTGGGTAATAACCGGGAACGCTTTGTTCAGTACCCTACTATTGGAATTAATCTTTTGGTGGGGGTTTCTGCTAAGTTTTAATTAGGGCGCTGACGCAGGTGCAAACAACGTTTTTCAAGGAATACAGAACGTTGAGCCACAACTAATCTAAGGAACGTCGATTTAATAACTGTCCGATTTGCGGCCTGGCATTTTTGTTCCTACGTTCTCAAAAAATCCTTTGCTACGGAAATGATCTTTTAAAAACGTGGGGGCAAAATAAGACGGCCGAAAAGCGACAGTTATTGAATTGACGTTCCTAAGCACCAATGTGAAAAATAGATTGGGCTATACGGGTCCCCGTACAGCACCTTAATGCCGGAGTTGCATTCGCTGAGCGACCGCATACATCATTTTTGTTACCGGTAGAGGCGACCGCAAGAGATCTCCTCCTACCGGTAATTGTAAGCGTATCTTTTTAGAAAGTAGATATAATGAAGACACAGCTAAACCAACTATACGCCCGCGAGCCCCTAAGCCGCCAAGCCGCCTACGAGACGCTCTCGCGTATCGGTAATGGAGACGCAGGGGATATGGAGATCGCCGCAGTCGTTTCCGCCATCAACATGCGCCCCGCGGTCCTCTCCGAAATTCAAGGCTTTAGGGATGCGATGCTAGAATTGGCCAAACCGATTGACTTACGCGGCCTGGAGACGATCGACATCGTCGGTACGGGTGGAGACGGTAAGAATACCTTCAACATCAGTACGTTGTCGAGCATGGTAGTGGCCGGAGCTGGTTATAAAGTGACCAAGCACGGCAGCTACGGAGTGAGTTCCAGCGTCGGCAGTAGCGACGTACTACTGGCCCTCGGTTATAAGTTTACGGACGACGAGGATACCCTACTGAAAACGCTCGACCAAGCGGGAATCTGCTTCTTTCACGCCCCTCTTTTTCACCCCGCGATGAAGAACGTTGCGCCGGTTAGGAAATCACTGAAAGTCCGTAGTTTTTTCAACCTCCTCGGTCCGTTATTGAATCCGGCCAAGCCACGTTACCAGCTTTTCGGAACTTATAACCGGGAGGTCCTGAGAATTTACGATTACATTTTGCAGGATGAACACTACCGTGAGTATAACATCGTACACGCTCTCGACGGCTACGATGAGATCAGCCTTACCGGAGCGGCTTCGGTAAGGAGTCGGAAACGGCAGCAATTACTGCATCCCAAAGATTTTGGTTTTGAGCAACTTACCCAGGAGTCCCTCCACGGCGGCGATACGGCTGAAGAGGGCAAAGCGATATTCCTAGCGGTACTGGAGGGCAGATCAACTCCGGCCCAGCGGAGTGTTGTTTGTGCTAATGCGGGGCTGGCTATTCATACGATTAAGCCGGAAGTTAGCCTTACAGATTGTGTCGCTGAGGCGGCGGAGAGTTTGGCGGCTGGTAAGGCGCGGGAGGTTTTGCGGCGACTGGTGGCTTAGCAGCTACCTAACCCGAGGGCTACACTACACTACATCGCTATCGCGACTGGCTACACCCCTCACACAAAGCTTCCCTCCGCAACTAAGCTACCGCTCCTTGCTCCTTTATCCGTTTCTTTGCACCAGCGACCGCGCCCTAATTCTCTTCCTCCCAAATTCACTTATTCTCTGATGACTATACTGGACCGTATCAACGACCACAAACTACTAGAAATAGCCCGCCGCAAGGAGCAAACGCCCGTCGAGCGATTGATCGACAGCTATGGCTACCGCTTTGAGCGCCGCAGCCTCGTAGAATCCATCCGCGATAGTAAAAACTACGGAATAATTACGGAATTCAAACGTAAATCACCGAGTCAGGACGACATCAACATTGATGCCGACCCTGCGCTGGTAAGCAAAGGCTATCAAGACGCCGGAGCCGCTGGTATTTCGTGCCTGACCGACGTGCACTTCTTCGGCGCCCGCTCCAACGACATTGATATTGTGCGCAAGACGGTTAAGCTTCCAGTGATTCGCAAAGACTTTATCCTCGACGCTTATCAACTTCACGAAGCCCGGGCTATGGGTGCCGACGCCGTGCTACTGATCGCCGCTTCCCTCACCGCAGGTCACCTTGACGACCTCGCCGCAGAAGCCAATGAGCTCGGACTGGAGGTATTGTGCGAAGTTCATAACGAGGAGGAAGTCGCTAAAATCAGCCCCGAGGTTAACATCGTCGGCATCAACAACCGCAACCTCAAAGACTTTACGGTTAACATCGAAAATAGCCTCCGACTAGCAGAAATGCTGCCACCCAGCCTCCTAAAAATTAGTGAAAGCGCTATCGAAGACCCGGAGACGATCGTGAAGTTACGGCACGAAGGGTTCGATGGTTTCCTAATCGGAACCTTCTTCATGCGCCAGGAAGACCCGGGAAAAGCCTGTGCTGAATTTATCGCGCGGGTTAGGGAGATTGAAGGCCTCTACAACAATGCGATTGCGTGACCGGCTTTGCTGTACGCCAACCGGCGTCAAATACGTAGTGTGATCTCTTCCACTAACTTAGGAGAGATCAACTATTCCGGTTTGGCCTTCGTTGTTATTGCCACCTAAAAACCAAAGTACCCCACTATGAAAGTAAAAGTCTGCGGCCTCTGCGCACCCGATAACATCGAAGAAGTCCTGGCCCTAGGCCTTGATTACGTCGGTTTTATTTTTTACAAAAAATCGAAGCGCTTCGTGGGTAAAACCAAGCTGGCGGAGTGGGTAACTGGTAACGAAGGGCTGTTCGGAAAAACTAAAAAAGTGGGCATTTTCGTCAACGCAGAACTCGATTACATCCTGAATGCCGTACACGATTACAAACTAGATTACGTTCAGCTGCACGGCGACGAAAGCCCGGGTTATTGTCGGGAACTGAAGTTACTCTGGTCCGTCAGCACCCTGCGTAAAGCTCATCTAATCAAAGCGTTTTCCATCACGCCTGATTTCGATTTCAAGGACACCTACGCTTATGCGGACAGCTGTCCCCTCTTCATTTTTGATACCGGCGGGCATTCCGAGAAAGGTGGAACTGGCGCTAAGTGGGACTGGACGAAGATTGATGAATACGAAGGATTGATCCCTTTCTTGCTATCAGGGGGTATCGGGCCTGAAGACGCTGAACGGGTTTCGGCGCTTAAGCATGTTCAGTTGCAGGGGGTAGACTTAAATAGTGGATTTGAGTTGGAGGCGGGAGTTAAGAATGTAGCGGAGTTACAGAGATTCCTTGCAAAAATCAAGTAAATACTTTTCAAAGAACGTTGAAACAACAACTTTGCCAAACATTTAGCGCAAAGCGTCTAGTATTTAGTCTGCCGCACGTGACGGCCTAAATGAGTTCGACTTCTTCGAACACGGCCTTCAATAAAATAAAACAGTACGGACGACCGCAAGGATCGCACGTACTGTTCATTAAACCATCCTTTACGGTAGGAGAGAACACTATTCACCATAAAAGGACGCTATAGGCCATCGCATGGGTTGCTCATATACTGACTTGTCTGCGTACGGATACTACCGCATCTTGCGCAAAGACAAGTCAGTATTTGAGCGGTAACCTTACCATTTCTTTTTCTTATTGAAACCACCTGGCTTGAACGGCTTGCGCTTGCGGGGAGCAAAGTCGCGCGGACCATCAACCTTAGTACCTCCTTCAAACATACGAACATTCAGCTCGGTACCTTTATCCATGGAACCTTCCATTGCGGTAACAACCTTCCTGGCTTCCTTGGCATCGACGCCAACGTAGGTCATGTTGTTCTGGATGTCGATCTTTCCGAAGGCGATCTTCTTACCCGGTACCATGCGGTTGATCATCCCGATGACCTGGGGGACACTGTAGCCTTTGTTACGGCCGGCTGCGATGGTGATGGTAGTGTAGTCGATATCGCGGCTCTTCTTATCGGGACGGTCATCCTCTGCGGCTTCGCGGATCGGCTTTTGGCCGCTGAGCTGCTTGCTGAGGTCACCCAAGCCGTAGCCAAGGATCTTCTGGATCAGTTCTTCGCGTTCCATGCCGTCGAAGGTTGTGATGACTTCGGGAAGGAAAGCAGCTACTTTATCGTCCAGCTTAGCTTCCTTCACCTTTTCGGCGAAGCGGAGGGCTCGGATTTTATAGACGTCGTCCTGCTTAGGAACTTCTTTAACTTCGAAACTGATCTTAGAGTAGCGTTCGATGTCGCGGACTTTCCGGACTTCCTTTCCGGTAACGATGCTTAGTGCGATACCTTCCTTACCGGCACGACCGGTACGGCCGGAACGGTGGACGTACACTTCGGGAGCGTCGGGCAGGTTGTAGTTGATGACGTGGGTGAGGTCCTGTACGTCGAGGCCACGGGCAGCTACGTCAGTGGCTACGAGAAGTTTGATGCGTCCTTTGCGGAAGCGTTTCATCACGTCATCGCGCTGGGCCTGGCTCATGTCTCCGTGGAGGGCATCGGCGGCGTGGCCAGCGAAGCGGAGGTCTTCGGCAACACCGTTCACTTCACGGCGGGTACGGCAGAAGATTACGGCGTACATGTCGGGGTCCAGCTCGATAAGGAGGCGCAGCAACGAGAAACGATCGGATGCACGCACCTTATAGTACTGGTGGACGATGTTGGAGTTGCCAGCATCAGAGTGGCCAACGCTGATCTCAAAAGGATCCGTCATGTAGTCCCGGCTAATCTTCTTAGCTTCCTTGGGCATGGTAGCGGAGAACAGCAGGGTCTGCTTATCTTCTGGCGTGGCGCCAAGGATACCGTTGAGTTCCTCTTGGAAACCCATATTAAGCATCTCGTCGGCTTCGTCGAGTACGACACGCTTGAGTTGATCTACCTTCAATTTCTTGCGGTTAATCATATCGAGCGTACGGCCGGGAGTACCGACTACAATCTGGGCACCGTCCTTAATTTCGCGAACCTGATGCATGATGGGTGCTCCACCGTAAACGGCACAGACCTTCACGCCCTTACGGAACTTGCTGTAGGAGACCAAATCTTTGGCGATCTGGAGGCAAAGTTCGCGGGTTGGGCAGAGGATGAGGGCCTGTACGCCCTTGATGTCCACATCAATGTCATTGACGAGGGGTAGACCGAAGCCGGCGGTTTTACCGGTACCTGTGCGGGCCAGGGCGACGAGGTCGCGGTCTGAACCCATAATGGCCGGGATGGCTGCTGCCTGTACGGGGGTGGGGGTGGTGAATCCGAGTTCTGCTACGGCTTGTTTGACATCGTCGCGCAGTGTGCTGTCCTGAAAGGTTTCCAATTCGTGCTTGTTTTGTGGTGCCGTTTATATTCGCCTACGACCTCCTTAAAGTCACGCAGGTGGTTCAGCAACCATGAGTTAGCGGGCGAGTTGGCTTACCACAAAGGGTTCATCCGAGAGCGGAACCAGACCTTGTAAACCGGGAGATGCCCTGTTTGAGGGGGCAAAGGTACACTTTTTTTGAGTTACACCGTTAAATAGTCAAATAGTCCTTCCGTAGGTTCAATTCATGGCGCTTTGCTTACTCACTTTACGGCGAGCGAACGTAGCCGAATGAGAGGAAGCAGCGGAAGCTATTATTTGATGTTACGGGGCGCGGCCGCAGGTGCAATGGAGGTTTAATGGCTCCGCTATTCTTCGTGATGGTTAGCTTTCAGCTTGATTTGCCATCAATCATCAACCGACTTATCCAGCGCCTTCAGCTTATCCACTAATAATTCGCTGAGTTGAGCGTAGCCACTGCCTTTGGTAGAGAGCCGTTCGGTTCCGTCGTAGAAGCGAAGTTTCATTGGTCCATTTTTACTAATTTGAATACTGGATACGTAGGTAGGCGCGAGCGGATTCCTTTGCGCGAAGTTCCTCGGGAATCACCCATTGCAGTACACTGTTGACAAAGTCGTCCATCTCTTCTCAGCCGTTGCACACCCGGCCGCGGGAGAGAATAGTGATGGAGGCACGGGCAGATTGGTCGGTAAAGCGATAAGCCGCACGATCCGTCATCCGCCCTAGTGGTCTGTCAGTATTGAATTTGTGGGTAAGGTGCTGATGAATTTTGGTGTTGAATGAGGCGAAGGATTTCTTGCATATCCGTAGCTACGGAAGGAGTTCTTCAACGAAATTCAGCACCAAAAGGCATCGCAGATTACCCCAATATTTAATGTTGACAGACCACTAGGTACTTTTGCGAGATATCGTTAAGAATGTACTGGGTCAGCGCTTCAGAGGTCTACCCTCCGATACCCCTCCACCATCCGAATAACCTTACCATAATTGAGCAGGCCTTCATGGATGCCCTGCGCCTTCAGGTAAGTATCGTAAGCCACATCTCTGATTACCGGAGCGATGTCTTTGTAGAGCTCAGAGTTATCGTAGATGGCCTGGAGGTCGTTGCGGATCCCGGAGTCGAGGTTAGCAGCGCGCCATTTCCAGTAAGCTTCCTGTTCTTGCTGGCGGAGTTTGCCTGCGAGGCGGCGCCAGTAGTCGAGTTTGAAAGCGTAAGCGGGTACCGGGTCCTTTGTTCTTTGGCCGGCGAGCCAGGCCCAGAAGGTGCAGGTCCCTTCATCGCCAAAACCGTAGGCGTGGGCCAGTTCGTGAGCTCCGACGGGATACTTTTGGAGGGGGTGTAAACCGGCGTCGATGTTGCCTTCACCAGCCCAAGGCCAGTAGACGCCGGCGGTACTCCACTTAAGAAGGATGCCTTTAGGGTGGAGCTGACGTAGGCGGGGGCGACCGGGATCCGGGTAACCATGACTGGTTAGTGCTTGCCGGACTAGAGCTCTCACTGTCTCCTCCGATTCGGAGAAATACTCGGAGCCAAGGGTGGTGGTATCGGTGGTAATGAGCCTACGCAACTCGGCTAGCTCAGCGGCTTCGGAGTAAACCCGCTCCCGTAATTCATCGAGCGTAGGCTGGTATAATTCGAAGCCAATTTTCTCGTTCACCTCTACCCTACCGTAGTTGAAGCCCCAGGCGAGAAGGAAAACAGAGATCAGCAGGGCGACGAAGTTTACGGTTCGGAGGGCGAGGTTCTTCCACTGCTTTCCTAGCCTGCCTTGCATCCTGCGTTCGCGCCAAAAAAGCACAATAGTCCGGATAAGCCAGGCCACGACGCCCAGCCAAAACACGTAGAATAGCGGAACGGGCAGCCGGGGCAGTATAAAATCCCACAAATTACGCACCCCAACGAAGACGCCCCGGCTGTAGAGCGTCTCGATAACGGTGGCCGGCAAGAGCCAGCGAAGCAGTAATAAAACCGCCAGTAGGCCGAACGGCCAAAGGCGTGAAAAAGTTGCCGTTCTATGGGGCTTAGCGTCGGATTGCGTCAATTGATCGATTCGTTTGGTTACTTAGGTTCAACCATCACAAAAGACGGTTGTTGTTAGCCTTGTGTAACTTACACGAAACTAAACTCCAATTTATTATGGCTTTCCAGTTCACGGACGCAAATTTTCAAGAAACCGCTATCGATAACAAAGGAATCACTGTTGTTGATTTCTGGGCACAATGGTGTGGCCCCTGCCGCGCGATAACCCCCATCATCGAAGAACTCTCCACCACCTACGACGGCAAAGCGCTGATCGGTAAGGTTGATGTGGACGATAACGCTGAGTTAAGCGCCAAATTCGGCATCCGCTCCATCCCTACGATCCTCATCATGAAGGACGGCGAAGTCGTCGACACCATCGTTGGTGCACCCAGCAAGCAGGCGCTCATCGACAAGATCGAAGCGCAGCTGGTAGCTGCGTAGATAGCTTGTTAGGGTTTCTTACCAATTCTTGGCCACTGGCTTCGTCGAATTGCTAAGAAACCCTAACAACATAAAGCCCCGTGACCTTCGGTTGCGGGGCTTTTTTATTGCGCCCTCTCCCCCGGCCCCTTTCCTCGAGGGGAGGGCAGCTCAGGTAGAAAAACGGACATTAGTTTAAAGTTGGATCTAAATAGTTCAGACGCGGACTTAATCCTGAACGCAAAACGGTTCTTAGTAAGAAGACAAAAAGCAAAAAAACCATCGACAACCTATGTATAATTATCGAGCATAGCACAAAAGAGAAGGTCCGGACTTAAGCCCGAACCTTCTTAAAAAAACACCTAAAACCCATATTCATATCATAAAACCTGCTTCTTATTGTTTTCTGAAAGCCGCAGTTTCCATTCTTTCTAAGAGACACTTTGTAGACGAAGCGCAAAATGAAAGTCACTTAGTTTTGGCAATTAAATTATTTTAAAAGAGTGTTAGACAGCCTCCTAGTGCATGCCCATCTGGTTAAAACCGCTATTTTTTGGGCCGAAGAAAGGAAAAACCTTTGTTTAAACGTGCTCAAAGCCGGCAGGTTAGTAAAATACTTCTAACTTGGCCCGACACACTTATAAGTTGAGATCATGGAAGAGTTTACCGCCTATTTGGCCGAATTTGTGGGGACCACCCTGCTGTTACTTTTTGGCTGCGGCGTCAACGCCAATACCTCCCTGAAGGGCACCTACGGTAAGTCGAGCGGCTGGATCGTAACCAGTTTAGGCTGGGCGATGGCAGTATTTATCGGCGTCTTTGTTGCCGCACCTGCATCTGGTGCCCACCTAAATCCTGCCGTTACGCTGGCGCTCGTTGTTGCCGGTAAGTTTGAAGTCGCACTTGTACCAGGTTATATTCTTGCGCAACTACTGGGCGGTATTCTCGGTGCAACGCTGGCGTGGCTACAGTACCGGCCTCACTATCGGGAGGAAGAAGACCCTGGTACCATTCTGGGCACCTTTGCTACTGGGCCTGCCATCAAAGACACCCCTTCGAACTTCATTTCCGAGTTTCTTGGCACCGGGGCCTTCGTTTTGGCAGTTTTGTACCTCACGGCGCCGAACCTGGGCACACCGGATGGCAAACTCGGTTCGCTGGACGCCCTTCCGGTAGCGCTCGTCGTTCTAGCCGTCGGACTTAGTTTGGGCGGGACAACGGGCTACGCGATCAATCCTGCACGTGACCTTGGGCCGCGTATTGCGCACGCTATTTTACCGATTCCTGGCAAGGGAGGCAGTAATTGGGGGTATTCATGGATTCCTGTTGTTGGGCCTTTGGCGGGTGCTGCTGCTGCGGCTTTTGTTTGGATGGGGTTGCAGTAGAAGCGTTGCCCCGTACTTGTACAGAAGTAAAGCGACAGTCGTAGTACCCCATTCCAGCCTGCCCCATACTTGTGCGGAAGTACACGACATGCGCGTACCTTTGTCCCGTGATCATTCTACTATCCATAATCCTTACACTGTGCGCGCTCGGCGTACTGCATACCTACGTCCTCTATCCGCGATGGGTGGTTGCGGGGCGGCGGCCGTGGTTACTAAGCGGAGCCAAAGTGCAGGCACAAAAAAAAGAGGAAGAGCAGGGACCTGATCTGACTTGGCCAGCAGTAGCCGTACTAATGGCCGTCCACAACGAAGAAGCCATCCTGGAGCAAAAGCTCAAAAGCCTGGCCACTCAGGATTACCCTAGCGAACTACACCTCTCCATCGGCAGCGACTGCAGTACGGATGCAACCAACCAAATCCTCACAAGCTGGTCTGAGCGGGATTCCCGCTTCCACCCTACCCTCTACACTGTCCGCCAGGGCAAACCGGCCATCATCAACCAGTTGGCTAAGCGAACGCTTCATGACCGAGGACTCAAAGACTGCGACCCTGTCGCCCTTCCAACGGCGGCACTATCCACAACCAACTCCCCACTACCAACTGTTTTCATCATCACCGACGCGTCGGTAATTCTTCGGCCCAATACGATAACTGAACTCATCCGCCCCATACGGGAAGACGATCGCATCGGCGTAGTTGACGCCACCATGATCCAGACCGGAGGGACGGAGGAAGGCATCGGCCAGGTCGAAGAGACTTACATCCACCGGGAAGTGGAGATCAAGCGGGCCGAAGGCCAGCGTTGGGGAGCCATGATCGGCCCCTTCGGCGGTTGCTGGGCCATCCGAACAAAGGCTTTCACGCCGATCCCCGATAACTTCCTAGTCGATGATTTCTTCCTCTGCATGGCCGCTTACGAACGGGGCTTCCTGGGCGTAAGTAGTCCGGAAGCCGTTGTGGAGGAAGCCGTTGGTCAATCTCTCCACGACGAATTCCGCCGCAAGGTCCGCATCAGCAGCGGTAACTGGCAGAACCTCGTCCGCTTCCGGAAATTATGGTGGCCCTTCTGGAAAAGCCCGTTAGCCTTTGCCTTTTTCAGCCACAAGGTTCTCCGCTGGTGGACCCCCTTCCTTCTCCTGATTGGGCTTGTTGCGTGGGTCCTATTGCTGGTAAATTTAGGGACTGAAAACAACTATTGGCCCAGCGTTACGTTGTTTATTCTGATGGCTTTGATCCTGCTACTCGTAGGGCTGGACCGTTTTCTCTCATCATTCAACGTCCATTTCCGCCCCGGCCGTTACCTCAGCTACTTTATTGCCATGAACGCCGCCCTGCTGGTCGGCTGCTGGCGTTACCTAATCGGAATCAAATCCAATGTCTGGCAACCATCTCAACGTCCCTGACGCTACCTCCACCGCACCAACTGACCAACGGCTGCAACTCAACACCATTGAAGAAGCCGTTGCCGACATTCGGGCCGGCAAGATCATCATCGTCGTCGACGATGAAGACCGGGAGAACGAAGGTGACTTCGTCTGCGCCGCCGAGCGCGTTACGCCCGAAGTGATCAACTTCATGGCCACTTACGGCCGCGGGCTTATCTGTACTCCCATCGAAGAAGATAAGGCCGACCGCCTCGGGCTCACCAAAATGGTGGAAGCCAATACGGACGTGCACGAAACGGCCTTCAGCGTCACCATTGACCTAATCGGCCACGGCTGTACTACGGGTATCTCCGCCTACGACCGCTCCACCTGCATCCGCCGGATGACTGAGCACTCCGCCAAGCCAACCGACTTCACCCGTCCGGGCCACGTGTTCCCACTCCGCGCCGTGAAGGGAGGCGTACTGCGAAGAACCGGCCACACCGAAGCCGCCGTAGACCTGGCCCGCATGGCTAACCTCTTCCCCGCCGGCGTGATCGTCGAGATCCTGAAGCCCAACGGCGAAATGGCCCGCCTGCCCTTCCTCATCGAACTGGCTAAGGAGCACGACCTCAAGATCATCAGCATCGAAGACCTTGTTGCTTACCGCCTCCAGACCGAGCGCCTTGTAGAATGCGAATTCAGCATGGACCTCGACACCCGCTACGGGCCCTTCAAGCTCTACGCCTACCGCCAGACAACAAACAACGACGTACACCTCGCCCTCACCCACGGCGAGTGGTTGGAGGATGAGCCGGTGCTCACCCGTGTCCACAGCAGCACAAGCAGTCGGGATTTACTCCACAGCCTCCTTTCTGGCTACAGTACCGGTTTGCACGGCCCGCTGGAGAAGATCAGTGAAGCCGGCAGCGGCGTACTTCTGTTCATGCGCCCCCACCAGGATGGCAGCGAAATCATCGCCGGTCTACGGCTATTGAAAAGCCGCATGGTGGATGGCCAAAGTGCCAAAATATCTCAGCCGGCCAGTATGGACCAGCGGGACTTTGGTATCGGCGCGCAAATTCTGCGTGACCTTAAGATTTCAAAGCTGCGCCTCCTTAGCAATAGCCCACGTAACCGTATTGGGTTGGAAGGATACGGGCTTGAGGTTGTGGAGTTCGTCAGCATGTAAAGGTTACCATGATGGAGTACCTGCTACTGTCACTCGTACCCTGCCCGTACGCCTGCACTCCCCCCACCCGCAGAAAACCCCGACTTCGCCGCCGACGACATTCTGAATTCCTGAGCCGCCTACAACCTGGTGGCCGACAGCGCCAAGCAAGCAATCATCCTGGAGCGAAAGTTTTTTGCCAAAAGCACACTAGGCCTCGACGCCATCAGGCAAGCACGCCGCTACCGTCACGAGTATTCGAGAGTTTAAAGCCGACACCACTAACGCTAGCCCAGAGCTAACGGAAATTACGCTAGAAATCTCCGAATCGCTCAGCACCGACTACCGCTCTCATGGCCTCGAGCCCTTGGGCAAAGATCATATTCTGAGGCTCACCGCCGCCGAAGGTGCCAAAACCATTACCCTGAAGGTGGCCCGGGAACGTCAAAGACACCACCAGATCATACGGGAAGAAGGGGACAGGACGCAGGAGGGGATGCCGTTGGTTCCTTATTTGTTGGAGTTTACGACCAGGTAACTAGGCGTATTTACCCTGCCCAATATTTATGTTCTCGCCTCTTTGTCTACTGTGTATTTAGCAGTTAATGCACACTCATGTGATCACCGTCAGGAAATAGGACGTTAGAGCCTGCAGTCGCATCCATCGCCTCCTCTCCTCCCGCTCTTCCGTCAGCCTATGACGATTTCAAACGCGGAGCGTTTGAAAAAACTCCTGGCCGGAGGCCCAAGGAAAATATTACCTTCATCCCATGCCAATAAAAAAACCGTCTTTGCTCTACTGGCCTTCCTTGCCCTCTACCTGATCTTCTACCCCGCCCCAGTAGACCCTGCCGCCCTGAACTCGCCAACCATGGCGGAGCACAAAAGCGAACCGCTCGGCGAAATTGAAGTCCTCTTTGACCGCAACTGCCAAAGCTGCGAAGACATCTCTATCGTCGGCGAACAACTGTACACCGGCCACGGAGATGGTCGTTTACTCCGTTTTTCCCTTACCGGTGACGACCGGATGACTGAAGTAGTACAATTCGAAGGCCGCCCACTTGGTTTGGAGGTACTTGGAGACAGCCTCGCTTGGGTGTGCGTAGAACAGGAAGGCCTCGCCCGGGTAGACCTGCGAACGGGCACCTATGAGGTCGTCACCAACTCCTTCAATGACACCACCTTTCAACTCATCGATTACCTCGACGTGGCGGCCAGCGGCAACGTTTACTTTACCGATGCTTCCGATAAATTTGGTGACGACGACCTTCAGTACGACGTGCTGGAAGGGCGGCCGCACGGCGCACTCTACCGCTACAATGTAACCACAAATACGACCGAACGGATACTCGACAACCTGTACTTCGCAAACGGTGTGGTGGTTGACCCCGCAGAAGAATTCGTTCTCGTAGCAGAAACAAGCGGCTTCCGAATTCAGAAGCTCTGGCTGAAAGGGCCAAAGGCCGGCCAAACCGAAATTTTTATCGAGGGCTTACCGGGTTGGCCCGATGGCATTAGCCTGGGTTCTGACGGGTTAATCTACTGCACCCTCATCAGCCCCCGCACAGCACTGCACGATTTCATCCTACCCCACCCCTGGACGCGGCGGCTGGTGACCAAGCTCCCAAAATCATTCCTACCCAAACCCGTCAAGGCCAATCGCATCCTCGCGCTTGACGACAACGGCCGCATCGTCCACGATTGGGCGGATGACGAACCGGGGTTCTCCAGTATTTCATCGCTTGAGCGGATTGAGGATATTATCTACTTTGGCACCTTGGACGAAGCGGGGATCGGTAAGATGGTGGCCCCAGCAACCATGAATCAACGTACGACGTTTTAAGAATATGGCATCCCTTATAAAAACCTACATCACCGACGCGCCGTGGCGTTCCATCTTACTATTTGGTCTCCTTTTCGCCTTCCTTTCCGGAGGGCTGCACTTATTTCTTCGTTACCGTACTACCGGAGAATATTTCTCCGGGGCATGGTATGGTGACTTGGCGCTTTGGTTCCTCGCCGGTATGTTCACCAAGTACGTCACCTGGCGTGCAACAGGATACCTTGAGCGCAAAAATGAGCAATGGAGAGCTAACCGATAGAAAACAATAGTTTTACCACTTCACAAAATAAGAATCGCGGATTTGGACCCATTATGCCCAAACCCGCGATTCAAAATATACGCTGGTAATTACCCCTTCGGCCCAGCAGCAACAACCGCCGCATCAGCCGCCTCCGCAAAAGCATTGAAGTTGTTGTTGAACAGGTCCGTTAGCTTCTTTGCCGTAGCGTCGTACTCGTCCTCATTACGCCAAGTATCGCGTGGGTTCAGGATGGCGTTCGGTACATCCGGGCAGCGACGTGGGATGGAGAGGCCAAAGAAGGGTTCTTCGTGAAACTCGACACCGTTGAAGGCTCCGGTGAGGGCGGCCTTGATCAACGCGCGGGTATAAGCCAGTTCCATGCGGGAGCCGGTACCGTAGGCGCCGCCACTCCAGCCAGTATTGACTAGCCATACGTTGATCGGGTTGCCGTCCGCCGCAGCGTCCTTGAGTTTATTGCCGAGCATATCGCCATACTTCGTTGGGTGCAGCGGGATGAAGGGCGCACCGAAACAAGCGGAGAAAGTCGCCAGTGGTTCAGTGATACCAGCTTCCGTACCGGCAATTTTGGCCGTGTAACCGGAGATGAAGTGGTACATCGCCTGCTCAGGTGTTAGTTTACTGATGGGAGGAAGTACACCAAAAGCATCGCAGGTGAGAAAGAAAATGTTGCGGGGCAGGTCGCCGCGCGAGTTGTACATAATGTTATCGATGTGGTAGATCGGATAACTCACGCGGGTGTTCTGGGTGATCGTGCTCTTTTGGTAGTCGGGCGTATGGCCGTCTTCCTTCAGGTCGATATTTTCCAGCAGCGCGCCGTAGCGAATGGCTTTGTAAATCTGGGGTTCTTTGCTTTCGGACAGGTCGATTACCTTGGCGTAGCAGCCGCCTTCGAGGTTGAAGACGTTGGCCTGGCTCCAGCCGTGCTCGTCGTCGCCAATCAGGCGGCGGTCGGGGTCATTACTCAGGGTGGTTTTACCCGTACCGGAGAGGCCGAAGAAAAGGGCGGTATCACCTTTCGTACCTACGTTGGCGGAGCAGTGCATGCTTAGTACGTCGCGCTCGGTGGGCAGCACGAAGTTGAGGACGGAGAAGATACCTTTCTTAATCTCACCGGTGTAAGCGGAGCCACCGATGATGATGGTCTGCTTGCTGAAGTTGATGATGCTGAAGTTCGCCTGGCGGGTACCGTGGATGGCGGGGTCGGCCATGCAGCCGGGGAAGGCGAGAATGGTCCATTCGTCCGTCTTCAGGTTCTTATGGGTCTTGCCGTCGGGGCGCAGGAACATATTGTAGGCGAAGAGATTCTGCCACGGTTGCTCGGTGTAGACTTTAATTTTGATCTGGTATTTCGGGCTGGCGCAGGCGTAAGCGTCGCGTACGTAGACCGTTTCCTGGTTCTGGGCGTAGTCCAGTATTTTACTTTCCAGCGCGTCGTAGTAGTCTGCGTTAATGGGCTGATTGATCTGTCCCCAGTCGACCGTACCGCGGGTAATGTCGTCTTCAACGATGAAGCGATCCAGTGGAGAGCGGCCGGTGAACTTACCGGTGTTGACGATCAACGCGCCGGTATCGGAGAGGTGGCCCTGGTCAGCCCGGATGGTTGCTTCTACGAGTGCGGAGACGGAAAGGTTCTCCTTTAAGTTAGGGTGTTGCATGAATTAATTGACTTGGTTAGGTACACTAAAGCATGATTGGAGGCCAGTATAGGTGGTGGTGCCTTCGAATCTGACGCGAAGGTAACTAGTCGTACCAGTAAGATGTTCAAATCCAGAGCAATTCCTTTTATGGCGCGGCCGCAGGTTCAATAAAAAGTAACTGAGCAAGAACCTGGACGTAAAACCCAGTCGAGAATCAACCAAAGTACGCCGAGGTAGCGGAGTCCCAGGTCTTTAGGCGAGTAGTATCTTGATCTTGCGGCGTAGAGCGCCGCCCTGGAGAAAAAAGGCCACAACCCTGATCCGGTAAACCACGTTACCCCACTATGAAAATCTACACTAAAACCGGCGACGAAGGACAAACGGGCCTCTATTCAGGCAAACGCCTCAGCAAAGCGCATCCCCGGGTGGAAGCCTACGGAACGGTCGACGAGCTAAACGCCTTCATCGGCCTGCTCCGCGACCATACCGAAGACGAAGCCATCAGCGCCGAACTACTCGCCCAACAGCACCACCTCTTCGCCCTCGGAGCCGCTATGTCTGACGACCGGCCCGGCGAAGCGTACAAACTTCCCGACGACGCGGCAACCAACCTTGAGCTAAGAATGGACGCCATGAATGAGTCCCTCCCCAAGATGACTCACTTCATCCTTCCCGGCGGAGCACCCGTGCTCAGCTACGCTCACCTTTGCCGCACCGTTTGCCGTCGCGCAGAGCGCCGCACCGTTGAGCTAGCGGAGACAGTGGAGATGGACCGGAGCATTATCGTTTACATTAACCGCTTGAGTGATTACTTTTTTGTGTTGGGGCGGTTCCTGGCGAAAGAAGAAAATATTGAAGAAGTTAAGTGGGTGCCATAGTTAGCAACCTGTTCGGCCGCCTTTTGGCGGCCGAACAGGTACACACTACGGACTGTGGTAAAAAAATGAGACCTTGCACCTCTAACTAACCAAAACTCCACCACCGTGAACATCTCAATAATAGGCGCAGGCCAAATGGGCGCCGGCATCGCCCAAGTTTTCGCAGCAGCGGGCCACGACGTAAGCCTCAACGACATTAGCCAGGAAGCCATTGACCGCGGCATTGCAGCCATTGCTTCCAGCCTAGACCGTATCGTGAAAAAGGAACGGATTACCCTTGCGGATAAGGAAGCTACGCTCAGTCGGATAATCGGTTTCACCCAGCTCTCCGAAGGCGTTGGTAAGGCGGACCTCGTGATCGAAGCGGCCACCGAAAACGTAGACCTTAAGCTGAAGATATTTACCCAGCTGGACGCCCTTGCACCTGCGGCCGCGCCCCTTGCTACCAACACGTCCAGCATCAGCATCACCAAAATTGCAGCGGCCACCAAACGCCCTGAAAAAGTGATCGGGATGCACTTCATGAACCCAGTACCGGTCATGAAACTAATAGAAGTTATCCGTGGCTACGCCACCGATAACGCCACCACCAAACTGGTAATGGACCTGAGCCGCGAGCTTGGCAAAACGCCAACCGAAGTCAACGACTACCCCGGTTTTGTCGCCAACCGCATCCTGATGCCGATGATCAATGAAGCCATCACCACCCTTTTCGAAGGCGTGGCCGGCGTGGAGGAAATCGATACCGTGATGAAGCTCGGTATGGCCCACCCAATGGGTCCGCTCCAGCTCGCCGACTACATCGGTTTGGACACCTGCTTGGCCATTCTAAACGTAATGAAGGACGGTTTCGGACGCGCGCACCACCAGCCGTGCCCGCTACTCGTGAACATGGTTATGGCCGGAAAGCTTGGTCGGAAATCGGGGGAAGGGTTTTATGATTACTCCGCTGGGGGTAAGGAATTAGTGGTTAGTGGGAGTTTTGGTTAGGAAACCGTATACTTACCAGTTAACCCCGTTTATCCAGTAACGTATCTGGACGTATTTATGGATAAATAGAGTTGACCGGCACTATGTTTGCTTAAGGAACGCCATCCCTGGTACCTCCATTTATCAGGAATGAAATTCAAGCACCCATAAGCCACACTCGAAAAAATCCATTTATCCGAGCAAATCAGATAACGATGCAGCTCCCAACTACTTCAACATTATAATTGCCCTGTTTTTAGTCGATAAAATCCATTACTCTATCGATTAGAGCCTACAACACTTGGAAAGCCCGAGTAAAGCAACGACCATTGCACTGTATTACCCAACTAATACACTACAGCAATGATCATCCAAGCAAACGCACTACACCATACTTACGGCGGCGGTCAGGAAATCCTCAAAGGAGTGAACCTTACCATTAAGCAATCCGGCATCACGGGGCTCTGCGCCCCGAACGGGGAAGGGAAGACTACCCTTTTGAAACTCATCGCGGGGCTACAGTTTCCATCCTCAGGCCAGCTTAGTGTGCTTGGTCAGACGCCGTCTTCCCGGCCACTCGACCTCCTGCAACGGCTTTATTTTCTCCCCAGCGAACCCTTCTTTCCGAAGTGGGCGCCCCGCAAGATCGCTGCCTATTACGGCCCGTTCTACCCCAACTTCAATAACCGGCTCTTTCTGGAGACCTTAAATGAGTTCGATGCCGACCCGGACGAGACGCTTGATAAGGTGAGCTTCGGGCAAAAACGCCGCGCCCAACTCGCCTTCGCCCTGGCTACCCGAACGCAAATTCTGCTACTCGACGAGCCGACAATTGGTCTCGACATCCAGGGCAAAGACCAATTTCGCCGCACCCTCATCGCCGGTACCGAAGCAGGCCAGACCATCATCATCGCGACCCACCTCCTGAGTGAGATCGCGCCGGTAATCGACCACGTGATGATCCTCAACCAGGGTAAGATTCATGCACACCTTCCGCTGGAGTTGGCCCAGCGCTTCTACAGCTTCAACCTCACTACCCAACCCCTACCCTACGGAGATAAGGGCTACGCTCGCCGGGTACCCGGTGGGTGGCTTACCGTTCATGCGGATGGCCGCCAGGGCAATGCTGCCTTTGATCTGGAGACGCTTTACCTCGCCCTAACCGACGGCCACCTTCCTCAACCAGGTTTTGATGCAAACCCAAAAACCACTAACGCATGAGCTCAATAAAACGAATTTATTTAGCCTGTCGCGCAGCCGTCGCAGAACTGGGTTTGTCCAACTACTTCATTTCCTCCGGCATCCTCATTGGTATGGCCGTGCTGGGGGTTTTTGTTAATCAAGATTCCGACAGCGGAATGGTAAGTGCCCTTCGCAAAGAGTATGTATTCTGGGATCCAGAAACCATTATAACCCAGATTGCAATTGCGGGGTGGATCAGCGGGCTCATCGTCAGTGGTACACTCTACAACCGTTGGTACAAAGAGGAAAACCAGGCGGTTAGAACCCTTTCTCTTCCGTTATCACATGGAGAACGATTCGCCGCAATGTTATCCTTATATCTCATTTACGTACCGCTTGTATGCCTGATTACACCGCTGCTTTTGGCGATAGCTGTTTACCCTTTCATTTCCAGTACTATCATGCTCCCGGCTCCGATTTATCTGTGGGAAGCACTAGCAATCGGCTGGCTCGCCCACGCTGCCACCTGTATTTTCTGGCTATTCCCATCAATCGCGTATGGTAAAAGAGTAGCCTTCGCCCTGATCGGGATGATTGCGATCGCAATCTTATACAGCAACCTTACCCACACAAACGTTTCGACCGTAGCGAGCGTACCGCACATCGCCACAGCCATGATGGGCCAGGACGTAGTTGGACTCAGCGACCAAAGTTGCCAACTTGGGGATAGCCCCCGGGCAGTGGTTAAGGTCAGCTTCGAAACTAAAGGTAACCTCTACGTAACCGTCCAACTTATTCTCGCCTCGCTCATGCTTGCAGCGGCTGGTATTGCACTCACCAGAAAAAACGTCTAACCATGCAAATCCAACAGACAAGCCAGGGGATTTACCGGCAAATCGCGAACTTTGGTATCGAGCAGGTACTTGCTGGCTCTTGGAATGACGGGGAGAAAATCCCTTCCGTCCGCCAACTAGCCGCAGAGGTTGGCGTAAATCCCAATACGGTGATGCACGCCTACGATTACCTCAAAGACCTGAACATCATCGAAACCCGCAGAGGGCTCGGGTTTTTCGTCTCCTCAGCCGGTCGTAAGGCCGCCATCGCACTACGCCGTTCGGTTTTCATGGAAGACGAGCTTCCACGATTCCGGCGGACCTTAGACCTCCTTGGCATCAGCACCGAAGACCTGCTCAACATGCTCAACTCTAACTCCAAAATAGACAAGCCATGAAAATTCCAGCCTTACTGTATTTTGGTGCTTTCGCGGCAATGCTTGCCGTCGATTACCTGTTCAATTTTCTCCCGAAGGCGTTATTCGATGCGCAGGAAGCCACACACCCTCAGGTTGTCGAATTCATCAACGGCCTCGACAATCCTATCGACGCGACCACCGGAACGATGGAAGAACGCCGTTTTTCGCTAGGGTTCATTTCGCGGGTGGATGTCAACGCCGGATTCCGGATCGTACATGATCCAGGCCTTGGTAAAGAAATAATCGCCCGTGGCCCGGTCACCGCCCTCGACCAGCTTTCGGTTTCAAATGAACGAGGCCAGCTCAAGCCGGATTTCAGTAAACCGTTACGGCTCGCAGAACTCGTCGAAATCAGGGTTAACCTTCAGGCACATGGGAGTAATCGGATGCGGGTCAACTGTGTTCAGGAAAAACGCCGCACTTCACTTTTGCCAGTTTTCACTACTAACGGACCGCTTAAATTCCAATTTCTGGAGATGATTAACCTCTCCTCCGGTCGGGTTGAAGTTGATACGCGAGACCTCGTTTTATGGAAGAGTAAACACGTTACTAACGTTACCGGAAAAACCGAACGACTGGAGGTTCTTTACGAAGACCTCAGCGTTCCCGAAGTTAATCTTCCTGAACTCAGTGCCGGGAAAAAAATTCGTACGGAACGCTCCACCGTTGAACTCGTTAAGCGGAGAAAAGAAGCGTACAAAAAAAACCAACAGCAGACGATCGATAGTTTACTTGAGGCCGTCAGAATATTGCAAAGCGATGCCGTTGTTGAATAAATGCTGGTAGCCTTTTTACCAAACGATATTTTTTGGGCGCGAACGCAGGTACAAAGAGAGGTCTCAGAACACTACCCGCCACCTTACCACCTGGGCCATCTCCACTTTCCCAAGGACCTCCGAAGGAAGCCGCAAAGCTATTGGCCCCGGAAAAGAGGGTAACGTAAATCTACAATCCAACTTCATGTACCGCTTGATAATCCTCTCCCTTTTACTCCTCCTAACCGCCTGCAAGGAGCAAGCCCCAACAATACCCCTTAAGCTAAGCCAGGGCGAAATCATCGACGATTTTCACCAAATTCAGATCGGGCAAATCCGCTTCTTCAACGACTGGATCGGCTACGAAGACTTCGGTCCCGAAGACTTTATCACCAACCACAACATCAACGAAAAGACCGCGCTCAACGCCCGGATGTTCCTCGACCGGACCATCACTTCCCACCTCCACGACCTCGCCCCGGAACTGACCGTCGAAGAACTCTGCGCAGCCGGAAGCTTTCAGTTCACCTTCCTAGTCGACGGGACGGAAACCTACGTTTACAACCTTCCGACCGGAGCTGGAAGCTGCGACTATAAAACAATGGTCCGTTGCAGATTGGGTCAAAAAGTAGCTAAAATCGGGTGAGTAGTTATCTTGTAGTTCTCACACAAACAGGACTATGACTCACCCTAC
>Ga0306864_1000037_pt1 | contig 55593 bp, 37 predicted proteins | sample AntRauTorckE5430_FD_190448 | JGI IMG/M metagenome (GOLD analysis project Ga0306864, IMG submission 190448) | Saline lake microbial communities from Rauer Islands, Antarctica - Metagenome Torckler E5 #430 (v2) (version 2) | ecosystem: Environmental > Aquatic > Non-marine Saline and Alkaline >...
TAAAAGGTGCTCCCGCATGGGCTCGAACCATGGACCCTCTGATTATGAGTCAGATGCTCTAACCAACTGAGCTACAAGAGCGGTTTTTTGATTTCCAAAGAATAATTAATACAGAAATCGTATCAAAAGTTTCAATTGGGATGCAAAAATACAACTTTGATTATTAGTTTGCAATTTTTTTTGCCAAAAATTATGTCTTAACTGAAAATAAACTCATTTTTCTGATGTAGTTTTCAAATGTTTAAAGAATAGTGAATATTTATTTAAGTAAAGCGTCAAAATTAAAAATGTCAATTGGTTTAATTCTCATTGAAAAGGCAATTTTTTCGACATTTTATAATTTTATGAATGTGTTTTTACACAATAAAAAGGCTCATTTCGCAAATCCATTAAACCAGTTTGATTAAACAGCTAATTTTCTTTAGCCTTCATATCGTTCTCATCAAATTCACCATACTTTTATATTATAAGAAACGTATAATTTGAAAATTGGTCTGAATTCACACCGATTTTTAAATTCATTAAAACTTATAAAGCCAAAGAATATTAGGCTATTTCCTCAAAAAAAAATTATTTGAACTGGAAATAAGGATGAAGACATAAAAAAAATCTATTTTTTTTGTGCACAAGTAATCATAATATAAGCAAAGTTAGGTAGTTTTGTTACTCGATAGTAACTAAACGCAACCAAAAATAAAACTAAAATTATGAGGCAATTAATCACTAATTTATTGACAGGTGTAATTCTGTTATTTTCTTCTGTAACAGCTTTTACTCAAACGACAATTAAAGGTAACGTTCAAGATGGATCCAACAAAGAACCCTTGATTGGTGCAAGTATCGTTATTAAAAATACGACAACGGGAACGGTTACAGATTATGATGGTCTTTTTTCATTAAAGACTGATGAAGCGTTGCCGCTGACATTGGTTGTATCTTATCTTGGTTACAATACGCAAGAAGTAGAAGTCGTTTCTACGGATGAGCCGATTAAAATCAAGATGGCTGAAAATGATGGAATTACGATAGGAGGGGATATTACGGTAACGGGGCAACGAATTTCTGAAAAACAAAAAGCGGCTCCGCTTACGATTGAATCCATGGATTTATTGTCAATCAAAGAAACACCCTCGGATAATTTTTATGATGGTTTAGGTTCGTTGAAAGGGGTGGATTTGACGGCTGCAAGTTTAGGTTTCAAAGTTATTAATACAAGAGGTTTCAATAGTACAAGTCCTGTACGTTCTTTACAAATCATTGATGGTGTGGATAATCAAGCTCCCGGTCTGAATTTCTCTTTGGGAAATTTCTTGGGTTCTTCGGAGTTGGATGTTCTAAAGGTGGATTTGATTGTAGGAGCGAGTTCTGCTTTTTATGGGCCAAATGCTTTTAATGGTGTGATTAGTATGGAAACTAAAAATCCATTTTTCCATAAGGGTTTATCTGCTTCATTAAAAGGAGGGGAGCGAAACATGGCAGAAATGGCATTGCGTTGGGCGGATGTTTTTACGAATAGGAATGGAGATGAGGTCGTCGGCTATAAATTTAACTTTTCGTACCTACGTGCCGATGATTGGCAAGCAGAGAATTACGATCCTGTATTTGAAAGTGAGTCTGGTGTGAATAACCCTGGTCGTTTTGATGGTGTCAATACTTATGGTGACGAATATCGTTCGAATATGGATTTGACGACTGCTGCACCTTGGAATTTTATTGGTTTAGGTCGTTTCCATAGAACTGGTTATAGAGAGTCGGACTTAGTGGATTATGATACTCGAAACTTGAAAGCAAGTGGTGCGGTACATATTCGTACTAATCCTTCTAAGAAAGAATTATCACCTGAATTGATTTTATCGTCTAATTTTGGAAATGGGACGACGGTTTATCAAGGCGATAATCGATTTAGTTTAAAAGATATTTTATTCTTCCAACATAGGGTTGAATTTAAGAAAACAGATAAGTTTTTCCTTCGGGCTTATACAACTCAAAGTGACGCTGGGAACTCTTATGATCCATATTTTACGGCTTTAAAACTGCAAGAAAGAGCGAAATCTAATGATAGATGGGGAATTGACTATATCAATTATTGGAGAAACAGCATTGAGCCTCAATTGAAAGCAATGGGTTATCCTCAATTGGATTTAACGCAACAAAATCCTGATGGTTCTTTCTATTTTGATAATGCAGCTGCGAGTACTTTTCTTGCAGATAATGCAGCATTGCTAAGCACATTTCATAGTGAAGCGGCTGGAATTGCGGATCTTGGTGATCAAGGATTTAGTGTAGATTATTTCGAACCAGGAACGGCTCGTTTTCAAGCGGATTTTGACGATATCACTTCTCGCTTATCAAATTCAGAAGAAAACGGAACTCGTTTTTATGATAATTCGGCTTTGTATCATGTTCATGGGGAATATATATTTGAACCTAAATGGACAGAATCTATTCGAGTCGGTGCAAATAGTCGATTATATGCACCGCAATCAAAAGGAACGGTATTTTACGATAGTTTAGATATAAGAATCAGAAATCTTGAAGTTGGTGCGTATGCTGGGATTGAAAAGAAATTTGCAGATGATAAATTGACTTTCAGTGGGACAGTTCGTGTGGATAAGAATCAAAATTTTGATGTTTTAATTTCTCCAGCGGCATCTTTAGTTTGGAAACCATCAGCTGGAAATTACATCCGTTTTTCATTTTCATCAGCGATTCGTAACCCGACACTTTCAGATCAATACTTGAATCTGAACGTTGGCCCAGCAATTTTAGCAGGAAACTTGAATGGCGTTGACAGCTTAATTACGGTTGAATCTTTTACAGACTACAGAGAGGGATTAGATCAAAGTAAATTAGAGTATTTTGATATTGCTGCGGTGCGTCCGGAGCAGGTGCGAACCTTAGAAGTCGGTTATAGAACGACGCTATTTAATAAAATTTATCTTGATGCGGGTTATTATTATAATTTTTATAATGATTTCTTAGGTTTCAATATTGGTTTAGATGTCGAGTTTGATGATATTGGTTTACCAAATGAATTTCAAGCATATCGTTATGCTGCAAACTCTATAAATCAGGTAACGACTCAAGGTTTCGCAATTGGATTAAACTATTATTTCAAAAAATACTTTATGGTTGCAGGAAATTACTCTTGGAATATATTGAATAAAGAATTTGAGGATGATCCTATTATCCCGGCATTTAATACGCCGGAACATAAATTTAATTTGAGTGTTTCAGGACGTGATATAAAATTCAATATTGGAGGAAGAACGATACAAGGTTTAGGATTTAATGTAAATTATAAATGGATTGAAGGATTTTTATTTGAAGGTTCTCCACAGTTTACAGGACTTGTACCAACCTACGATTTATTGGATGCACAAGTAAATTACAAAGTACCTGCTATTAATACAACGTTCAAATTAGGTGCGTCGAACTTGATGAATAACAGACAGTTTCAAACTTATGGTGGACCAAGAATTGGGCGTTTAGCTTATTTCTCTGCCGTTTATGAGTTTAAGAAAAAATAGATTTTGATTATTAATCAAATCGAATGAATTTTAAAAAAGTGAAGTAAAGTGAAGTACGATAAACGGAAAGAGGTGCTGTTAAAATTAAAGATGGAGCAGCTTTGACCAATTTTTTATTTATTAATGTAGAAAATTAAATTATGAAAAAGATTTTAATGATTATCACAGTGCTGTGTTTCATGGCAACGGTCTCATTTGCACAAACTCGCTATGTAGATGAAATCTTCACGGACGTAACAGTCTCGCAACACATTTATGGACAGAATTATACAATAATTACAATTCCAACGACAGGTAGTGCAGCTTTACAGCCCTTAGCGATGGATTTCTATGAGCCAACAGGTGACACAGAAGCAGAACGTCCATTAGTGATTTTATTGCACTCTGGTAACTTTTTACCAAATCCGCAAAATGGTTCGACTGCCGGTACAATGCGTGATTCTTTCGTTGTAGAAGTAGCGAGTCGTTTAGCAAAAACGGGTTATGTTGTAGCCGTTGCAGATTACCGTTTAGGTTGGAATCCTTTGGCGGCTTCACAAGAAGAGCGTGCAGAAGGTCTAATTCAAGCAGCTTACCGTGGTATTCAAGATACCCGTACTTGTATTCGTTATTTCAAGATGGATTATGCAATAAACAGCAATTCATTTGGGGTAGATACAAGTAAAATTGCAGTATTTGGTCAAGGTACAGGTGGATATATTTCTTTAGGTGCTGCAACGGTTGATAGTTACAACCAATTGCTTTTACCAAAATTCATAAATTCAAGTGGATTTCCGATGGTTATAGAAAGTATTCACGGTGATATTTATGGAACAAGTTATGGTATTGTACCAATGGGTGCAGGTACGCCGATTGATGGTGATACGATTTCTTTACCAAATCACGTTGGATATTCTTCTGAATTTCAACTTTGTATCAATGCGGGTGGTGCATTAGGTGATACTTCATGGTTGACCGCAGGAGATCCTGCAATGATTTCATTCCAAACGATTAAAGATCCTTTTGCTCCATACATGGAAGATATTTTGATTGTACCGACAACAGGTGACGCTATCGTTGTGGTACAAGGATCAGGTGTGGTTCAAGCAAAGGCAAATGCTTTAGGAAATAATGATGTAATGAAAGCGGCATGGATTAATGACGGTTTCACAACGGCAGCAAATGCTCTAAATGATGGAAATGAAGGTTTATTCCCGATTTTCTTACCAACTCAACCAAATACAAGAGAGGAAGGTGCACCGTGGGAATGGTGGGATGCAGCTTACTGGTCAGCTATTCCACACCCAAGCTGTCCTCCGGGTGCAACGACAGCACAATGTAACTTCCACGTTATCAATAGTTTGAATAACTCGGATATGTCAAAAGCGAAAGCGATGACTTACATTGATTCTATGATGGGCTATTTCGCACCTCGTGCTTGTGCAGTTTTAGATTTACCTTGTTCAACCGTTTCGACAGGGTCTATTTTAGAGTCTGCAACTGTTCAATTAATGGTTGCTCCAAATCCAGCATTAGAGTCTGTACGTTTTACGGCTCAATCTGGCGAAGAGATCTTGTCAATCGAATTATATGATATCAATGGTCGTTTGGTTCAAAATCATACAAGTATTAATAATACACAATTTGATTTGAATAGAAATGGTATCGTGTCAGGTCTTTATGTAGCAAGAGTTCGTTTTGAAGATGGGGTTGTTGCTCAAAAAATTATGTTTCAGTAAAAAATAATTCAGCTTTTTATAAAAGTCTAAATTAAAATTGGGGAATCCGTTTATCGGAGTCCCCTTTTTTTATTAATTTTTTGAAAATTTCTATATTTAATAATACAAAAAATTTTAAAGATGCTTTTTGCGTGTTGCGGTTATATTTAAAATTCACAATTATTTAGGGCAGCGGTTTAAAGTTATCGATAAAAACCTATGGGGTTTTCAAAACCCGATAGGCTTAATACGAATATCAACGAATTTGAGCCATTATCTTATTTAGAATTTAAATCCAAGGGAACCGACAAATTGCGTTTTTGTAATGGTATTCAAAATTTCAACTTGCTTATCTACATTAGGAATATTATAAGGAGAATACGTTTCACTATACATATTTCGAGCGATACCAAAATCAAGGAAAAGATTCTTTTCTCTCAAACCAATACCAAAACTTAGGTTGAACATTCCTTCATCTGCCCCAGTATAAAAATCTTGATACGGTGACATTAAATATGCTGCTCCAGCACGAACGGCAAAAATACCAAATCTCGCCTCACCACCTACTCGAAGATTAACGGCTGAATTAAACTCATTTTGCAATTCTGTATTCAAATCTTGCTCAAAAATTGGATCCGTTTCGAAATTAAACTGTGAAGAGCCATAGTTGATAAATTCTACATCTCCCGAAATAAAACCGTGTTTTCCAAACATAAACCCAACACTTCCGATTGCTCGCCACGGTGAGATTAAATTGTACGAAAAGTTAGAAACTGGCGATTCTGCTTCATAAGACTCTTGTGCTCCGTTTAACGTTAAATCAGAACGAACCGTGGTATAAAATTGGTCTGAAAGACTGAAAAACGTTGGTGTGTGAACGGCTATACCCAGCCTCACCTTTTGGTTCATCCGATAAACAACTCCTAACTTTGCATTAAAACCAACACCCGTTGTACTGAAAAACTCATCATAATCAAGACTGTTAAATTCAGCATTAACCCCGGACTCATCCGTTTCGATGTACTGTTTATCTTCTTCAAATCTTATAATCGGCATTCCGACCGTTACACCGACATATAGTTTATGGCGATAGTTGCCACCAAGCGTCAAGTTCAAATCATTTACAGATCCTTTGCGAGTAATGACTTGCTCTTTTTTAACTAAATCATTTTCATTAAGGTCAATTAAATATTCATTTTCTGGTGTATCATCGAATTGATATAAAATATTTGAATCATACGCAGGCCCTGCTTCAAAATCATCTAATTGATCCAATGAATTGCCGTTCGCTAAAGCCTGCCAACGTTGCGTAATCGTTCCTTCGGTAGTACCTTCGTAATAAAATTCTTGATTATTATTTGTCAAGCGATTCATTCCAATTCCAAAATTTATCGATTTCCAATCTGACGAATTATCAGTTTTTGAAAATACAATTCCTAAATTACTCAAATTAATATTCGTGCGATTATCCGTAAAATCTGTATCAGCGAAATTAGAAGTCGTTTTAGAAAAATTCAAACTTGGCGTAATAATTACTTCCGAACGTCGATAAGCTCCAATTCCAGCAGGGTTGACACTCAATGTACCGAAGTCACCACCAAAAGCACTCAACGCTCCGCCACTGCTAATTGACCGAGCCGTTCCTCCTGATTGTAATCGAGAATAACGCAACGCATCTTGAATCGTTTGAGCCGATAAGTCGAATACAAAAAAACAACTTAGTAGTATTGTTATGATTATCTTATTCATAATTATTTTGTTTTTGCTTTAGGTCTTTTTTTTGGTAAACGGTCAAAACCTTAAAACCGAAATACCTTATTTTCTATTTTTTTAATAAAAATGGGTGACGTTATGTGAAAATCACAAACCCCACCCACTTTATTTATTTCAAAAGATAATACGTTGAATTATTCCTTATGAAAAGGATAAACCATTTTCACGATTCCTAACTTCCCAATTTTATCTAATAATTTGCTTCAATTTTATTACGAACGATGAACAGTTCATAGGCAATTTTTAATCTTATTTTCCGCCTCTTCCGCCACGGCCACTACTGCTGCGTGAAGATGATCCACTTGAACTTCTGCTCGAAGACCCACTTGAACTACTTCTACTTGGAGAAGATGTACTGCTTCTGCTTGGAGATGAACTACTTCTTGAAGGTCTTGAAGTCGAACCGCTTCCACTTGAAGAACTGCGAGAAGGTGAACTTGCTGAACCGCCACCTGAGCTTCTTGTCGGACGAGAAGGCGTTGTACTTGGCGTGCCTGAGCTTCTTGATGGACGAGAAGGCGTTGTGCTTGGCGTGCCTGAGCTTCTTGACGGACGAGAAGGTGTCGTACTTGGCGTACGAGAAGGCGTAGCATTTCTTGACGGCGTTGTTGAATTTGAGCGTACACGATTTGTATTCCCATTTCCAGAATTATTTGTACGAGTATTAGTACGTACTGGCGGATTCACATTCGTTCCGTTTGTGTTATTTGTTCCTCTTCGAGGCCCATCAACAACTGGACGACCTGAAGTCCCGCCGCCATTATTATAAGAATTCAAAATTGGTGTGCTACCATTCCCTGCATTATTTGGCGAAAAAAGATTTCCACCACCAAAAGGAGGGCAGTAAGCATTATAACCATAAGGATCATTCCAATTATTTCCTACAGAATTGTAAGGAGAATTCCAAGAATTAGAGTTCCAAGAATTGAATGGAGAGTTCCAAGAATTATTATATGGATTATTCCAACTATTCTGACGATTGTAGCGATTCCAAGAATTATAAGAATAGGAAGGTGCTACGTAAATTGTCGTAACAGGAGAATAAGGATTGTAATAGTAAGTGTTTGTATAATAATTACTAAAATAGCCTGAATTTCCAGAACGGTGGAAGCGACGAATACGAGAAGAGTATTGATATTCATTATCTACGTAATAATCATCTTCGGCGGATTCTGAGCTGTTTGCCGAGTATTCAGAGCCAGAGTTAGTATTAGTATTGTTATTAGATGCCGGGACATCTTTTGCGACGGCTACTTCGTCATCTGGATTGAAGTATATGTCATCATACTCTTGTGCGACAGCTGCAAAGCTAAATACTAAAAAAGCAGCTATAAGTGTGAATAAATTTAATTTTTTCATGTCATTTATGTTTTAATAGTTAATTATTTAGACTCTCTTCAATAATAAAATGGTGTTTTTACTATTTTTGTTCCGAATATACGACTTAATAACGTATATCGGCAACTCTTTTACGTGAGTTTAACGTTTGTAGCTATGAAATTGACGTTTCATCTATTTAATGGTTTGACAACTTAATGAGTATAAAGTTACATACAAAATAAAGAAATATTTAATTATAAGAATTTGATTGTAAATAATTCATTATCAGTCTTTTTTGAAGTTTTTCGAGTGTTAAAATCCATCATTAAATATTCAAAACTCTGGCAGTACAAAAATTGATACAATTTGATTGGGTGATAAGAAAACTACTTCGAGATAAGGCAAGTTTCGATGTTTTAGAGGGGTTTTTATCAGCACTTTTGGAAGATAATGAGTTGCGGGTTTTGAAATTGTTAGAAAGTGAGGGGAATCAAGACGAACAGGACGATAAGCCTAATCGAGTTGATATTTTGGAAGAAAATCATTTGAAATAAATCTGAACGATAATTTTATCAGCACATATTTACCGCAAAGACGCTAAGAAAATCATTAAAAAAATAATTTAAAACTTTGCATGCTTAGCGTCTTTGCGGTAAGTTTTTACTTTTGTATATAAAAGTGTGACGATAATTATAAAATTCTAAATAAAAGTATCCAGAAATAAGTAAACATGACAACGAATAAAGAAATTACGAATCGCTCGGAGGGTTATTCACAGTGGTATAATGATATTGTAAATAAAGCTGGTTTGGCGAGTCATTCGGCGGTGAGAGGTTGTATGGTGATTAAGCCTTATGGGTTTGCGATTTGGGAAAAAATGCAGGCTCAATTAGATACCATGTTTAAGGAAACGGGACACGTCAATGCGTATTTCCCTTTGTTTATACCCAAAAGTTTTTTGAGTAGAGAGGCGGAACATGTTGAGGGTTTTGCGAAAGAGTGTGCGGTGGTTACGCATCACCGATTGATGGCAAACCCTGACGGGGAAGGACTTGTGGTCGATCCGGAAGCGAAACTGGAAGAGGAATTAATCGTCCGTCCGACTTCGGAAACGATTATTTGGAATACGTATCGGGATTGGATTTCGTCTTATCGGGATTTGCCGTTATTGATTAATCAATGGGCAAATGTGGTGCGTTGGGAATTGAGAACTCGGATGTTTTTGAGAACGACGGAATTTCTTTGGCAAGAAGGTCACACGGCTCACACAACGAAAAAAGAAGCAATTGAGGAAACGTTAACGATTTTGGATATTTATGCAAAATTTGCGGAAGAATGGATGTCCGTTCCCGTGGTAAAAGGGGTCAAAACCGCCAACGAGCGTTTTGCTGGTGCAGATGATACTTATACGATTGAGGCGTTGATGCAAGACGGAAAAGCGTTGCAATCAGGAACTTCGCACTTTTTGGGTCAAAACTTTGCGAAAGCGTTTGATGTGAAATTTTTGAATCAAGGAAATAAAGAAGAATACGTTTGGGCAACTTCTTGGGGCGTTTCGACTCGCTTGATGGGTGCTTTAATTATGACGCATTCTGATGATAATGGTTTGGTTTTGCCACCAAAATTAGCTCCGATTCAGGTAGTCATTATTCCAATTCCGAAAGCAAACGGTGTGATTACGGAAGTTGCCGAAGGGATTATGGCGGAATTAAAAGCGAAGGGAATTTCTGTGAAATATGATAATGATAAGAAAAACCGTCCTGGTTTTAAATTCGCTGAATATGAGATGAAAGGGGTGCCAGTTCGTTTGGGAATTGGTAAACGAGATTTGGAAAACGGTGAGGTGGAAGTGGCTCGTAGAGATACTTTGGAGAAAGGAAATGTGCCTTTGGAGGGTATTGCGGACTACGTTGAAAACTTGTTAGCGGATATTCAAGATAATTTATTGAATCGCTCGAAAGTTTACCGTGCAGAGCATACAACTGAGGTGAATTCTTGGGAAGAGTTTCAAGATATTCTGGAAAATAAAGGTGGTTTTATTTCGGCTCATTGGGACGGAACTAAGGAAACGGAATTGAAAGTTAAAGAAGCGACAAAAGCGACGATTCGTTGTATTCCTATGGATAATAAATTGGAAGATGGTGTTTGTGTTTTGACAGGAAAGCCTTCTAAACAAAGGGTTTTGTTTGCGAAAGCGTACTAAATTAAGTATTAATTATGAAGTGTTAAATATTTGACCGTTTTGATGTGAAATATTTTATTTCAATAAATAAAGGTTCTCTGACAATTTCTGCAAAAGTGAGCAGGTGACTTTAAAGTCACCTGCTCACTAACTCGCTATTTTCGGTACTTCCAAAGTGCTATTTATACATAAATTTATAAGATTTGCAGAAATTGTCAAAGACCCTAAATAAAAACCGTCAATCTAACTAATTTTAGATTGGCGGTTTTATATTAATCCTATCTTAAATCATTGCAATTACTACATTTAAACGGATAATTATTTATTATTCAATTCCGCTTCTTTAAATTTTTGGTATAATAAATTGACAATGCCATCGACAACGCCCACTTTGGGTACATAAATCTGTGGTGATTTTGCCCATGTCATGACATTCATATAAATATCACTTGCGGGAATAATTACATCTGCTCTGTCTGGTTTCATGTCGTAGCGTCGGATTCTTTCTTCGTAAGAAAGTCGTTTTAATTCATCGTAAAGATGGACAATATTCACGAAAGGCAGTGGCTCGCCCTTTGATAAAGTATTGACCTTGAATATTTTACTAATATTGCCGCCAGTTCCGATTGACGAAAGTCCTTGAAAATTCTGTGTTTTAGATTTTACCCATTGTTCCATTTCGTCCCATGATTCAGACTTGACCATATCATTTAACAATCGAATTGTACCAATTTTAAATGATTTTGAGGCTTGAATTTCTCCTTCATTAAATAATGAAATTTCTGTACTTCCGCCACCGACATCAATGTACAGATAAGGTCTATCTGGCGTTAATTGATTCGCTGTTTGTGTCGCATAAAGGATTTCAGCTTCCTCTTTTCCTTCAATAATTTCGAGATTAATGCCCGTTTCTTTCAAAATTTGTTTTGTAATCGCCTTACCATTTTTGGCTTCTCGCATCGCAGAAGTGGCACAGGCACGGTAACTTGTTACGTCGTGGACTTTCATCAAATGACTGTAAGCGTGCATGGTGTGCATGATTTGGTCTATTTTTTCGTCTGAAATTTTGTTTTTTGTAAAGGCATCAAAACCTAATCGTAAAGGCAAACGGACTAAAGAGATTTTTTTGAAATAAACATTATCACCGTCTTCAATAACATTTGAAATAAGTAAACGAACAGCATTTGAGCCGAAATCTATTGCACCGAATTTATAAATCGCCATTTTTTTTATTGTAGAACTATCTCAATTTTGAGGATAAACAAAAGTAAACAATTTGTTTAATTATTAAAGTATTTTGGTTGTATGGTGATAAAAGTATCATTACCATTTTTATATTTTTAATCGCTATTGGCTAATAATTTATAAACAATTCGCATAAATATCTATTTATTTACTAATGCCGTCTTATTTTCAATACTGTGTGAAAGTTGTTATATTTACAAGGAATAAGTCGTATTTTAGGAGAGTGAGGTTTCAAAAATTAGAATAATTATCACAAATCGGTTATAATTCATAATTAACAAAATGGAATTAAAAGAGGGTAAAGAAAAATTTTTACAAGCGTGGGGAACATTAGGCTCAAATTGGGGTATTAACCGAACGATGGCTCAAATCCATGCCTTGTTGCTGATTTCGGCAGAGGCTTTAAGTGCGGAAGATATTCGAAGAGAATTGAATATTTCGATGGGTAATGCGAATATGAATGTTCGCGCATTGATTGATTGGGGGTTGGTCTATAAGGAGTTAAAACCTGGTGAACGAAAGGAATATTTCGTTGCAGAAAAGGATATGTGGGAGGTAATTCGAAAAGTGATTACGGAAAGAAAGAAAAAAGAATTAGAACCTTTAGTAAAGGTTTTAGATGATATTAATGCTGTCGAAGGGGATTCTGTGGACGTTGAAGAGTTTAGAAAAGTGGTTCAAGATATGCAGCTTTTTGCTCATAAAGCAGATTCAACTTTGGATAATTTGGTTAAAACCAAGCAAAATTGGTTAATAAATACTTTTATGGGTATGATAAAATAGCCTCTTTTGGGTTTAAGAATTATTAGAATTAATATTTTGAATTGAATTTATATTTCAACAAGGTTGACTATCCGAAAGAAATTGTATTTTTGTACATGAATTGACCAACAAACACTTATGTACGATATTATATTGAGTTTTATTACTGCTTTTGCCGTTACTTACCTCGCGATTCCTTCTGTTATTAAAATAGCAAATGTAAAGCACCTTATTGATGTGCCAGGCCATAGAGCAGCACATACTGAACCGACTCCTTCCCTCGGTGGAATTGCGATATTTACTGGGGCTGTATTTGCGATTACGATGTGGACTCCTTTCGAGTATTTCGCAGGTTTACAGTACATTCTTTGTGGAATGATTATTATTTTTCTCATTGGTGCGAAAGATGATATTTTGCCAATGAGTCCACGGCGAAAGCTTGGCGGACAAGTATTCGCAGCCCTGATTTTGGTTTTGCGTGCAGATGTAATTATCACCAGTTTTTATGGGTTATTTGGTATTTATCAGTTACCTTATTTTGTAAGTGTAATTTTTTCTGTGTTCGTTATTGTGCTGATTATCAATGCTTTCAATCTAATAGATGGCATCAATGGGTTGGCAGCAGGCTTAGGTATTTTGATTTCTTTAGTCTTTGGTACTTGGTTTTTTTTAATAGAAAGAGTAGAGTTAGCGATGGTTGCTTTTGCCTTGACAGGAGCATTAATCGCCTTCTTAAAATATAATATTACGCCTGCGGATATTTTCATGGGAGACACTGGCTCAATGCTGGTTGGTTTCGTTTGTGCGATGTTGGCGATTAAATTTTTGGAAAGTCACAATGGCTATTTTACTGAAAAATTATTGGAAAAACCTTATTTGGAAATTTATAAAATGAAATCTGTTCCGGCGATTGCTGTCGGTATTTTGATTATTCCTCTCTTTGATACCATGCGGGTTTTTGCAACTCGAATTTTTCGTGGTCATCCACCTTTTGAACCTGACAAACGACACATTCACCATCTTTTATTGGATATTGGACTAAGCCATATTAGAGCGACATTAGTATTGGTTATCGTCAATATTATATTCATCGTTCTTGCTTATTTTCTTCAAGAAATCGGTACTTTTCCATTAATGTTACTTATCAATGGTTTGGCGTTGCTTTTATCTTCCATGCTTTTTTATCAAAGTAGAAAAGTGAAACAGGCTCGGTAAAACCAGAATGATTCATCGTCTATCCGCACAACGAACACAGCGATTACTTTCAGGCATGAACATCAGTCTTTTGGTTTGAATCGGATGACCGCAGGAAGCACATTTTCCAAAGGTAGAATCCTCTAATTTGGTGCGTGCAAAGTGTAAATTGGCTAATCGTTTTTTTGCGGAAAGCAAAGCCGCATCTGCGACTCCTTTATTATTAATAGCGTCCATTCGGCTGACTCGACCGATGGCATTTTCGGGAGAAATAGGTTGTGTCATAGCTTCTAATGCACGGATTTTTTCCTTCATTTCAATAATCGTTGTATCAATTTTCTCTCTCAGCGATTGCTTTTCTTCCGTTGTCATTATCCGTTTTTTCTAAAATACAAAAAGGTGAAGTAATCGAAATACTTCACCTTTTTAGGAATATTATTAAATAATTATTACTTATGAATCTGCCTCTAATTCTGTTTCGAGGTCATCCGTCATAATGAAATCGACACCTTCTGTAACATCTGTTTTGATAGTCAAAATACTATCTAATCGAGAAATTGCGATTAATTTACTAACGCTTGGATGTTTTAAGCCTGTTAGAATGAAGTAGCCGCCATCATTCCACAGCCTATTTCCTGTCAATATGGCACTTAAACCTGAAGAGTCAACAAACTTGACATCTTCTAAATTTAGAATTAAGTTTTCGATTCCTTCATTACGTAAAATGATTAATTCTGATTTGAGACCTGGTGCTAAGACCGAATTCAAATTTTCTTCTTGGAGTGACATTACAGCGTAATGTTCTTGCTTATCAATAGCGTATTTCATAGTTGTATAAATTTCTGCCTTTATTATTTAAGGAGTTTCTATTCACAAATGTAAAAATATTCTTCTAAATATTTATTGAATAACGTTAAACAAGATACATAAAAACTTAAAAAACGTTAAATAAAGAGGTGTATTTAATTTTCGTATGTCAAATGATTTTTTCTAATCTGTCAAATTGTTCGTTTATTTGGGGAATATACGGCTTGGTGAAATTTTTGACAAATACCATAGTATAATTTTCCTCAAAAATTCTATAAAAGTTCGTATTCTACGAATTTTACATAAAAAAATGAAGTAGATGAACTGATAGTCAAAAAAAATGTTAGGCTTTCCATAGAAAATGTTTACATTTATTATCTATATATTTTGGTGTTGCTTGTTCTAATAGGCTGGTTCTACACAAAAACGCCAAAAGTATGGTATCATTATCCGACAAATATTATTAATAAAAATCAATGCGATTGATGTGTTTTGTTGTTTTTAATTATAAAAAAAAGTAAAATCATCAAGTCATTCTAAAATAAGTAAGTAATGAATCGATTTTCACCAAAAGTGAAAGATGTTATTTCCAAAAGTCGGGGCGAAGCCTTACGACTTGGGCATGACTACATTGGAACAGAACATTTGCTACTCGGTATCACAACGGATACTAAAAATTTAGCGGTAAAGGTATTAGAATCTTTAGATGTCGATACAGAAGAGTTGCGCAGTGTTATTGAAAATTCTGTTACCAAAAAGCGTTCAGTACGAGCAAATTATAATGTGGGTGAGTTACCACTCAACAAACAGGCAGAGAAAGCACTCAAAGCCACCTTTTTAGAAGCTCGAATGTTAAAAGATGACGAAGTTGGTTTACAGCATCTGATATTATCTATTTTGAAACACAAAAATTTAGCCGCTAAAATTTTACAAGAACTTGATGTGGATTACGATATTTTTAAAGCAGAATTAGAGTACGTAAGCGAAGAGATTAAAGGGCAAACCCCCTCTGACGAATACGAAGACGAAGAAAGTCAAGGTCGCTACCAACAACCTCGCGGTGGTGGTGCAGCTGGACAACAACAACGTGGTGCTGCAAAATCTCGCACACCCGTTTTGGATAATTTCGGTCGTGACGTGACGAAACTTGCAGAAGAAGGCAAACTTGACCCGATTATCGGGCGAGAGCGTGAAATCGAGCGTGTTTCTCAAATTTTGAGTCGTCGTAAGAAAAATAATCCAATTTTGATTGGTGAACCTGGCGTTGGAAAAACGGCAATTGTCGAAGGTTTGGCACTTAGGATTACACAGAAAAAAGTCTCTCGTGCTTTGTTTAATAAACGAATTGTGATGTTAGATTTGGCGGCTTTGGTTGCTGGAACGAAATATCGTGGTCAATTCGAGGAACGTATGAAAGCAATTATGAATGAGTTGGAAAAAACTCGTGACGTGATTCTTTTCATTGATGAAATTCATACGATTGTTGGTGCAGGTGGAGCGACTGGCTCATTAGATGCGTCCAATATTTTCAAACCAGCTTTGGCGAGAGGAGAATTGCAGTGTATTGGTGCTTCGACTTTGGACGAGTATCGTCAGCACATTGAAAAAGACGGTGCGTTAGATCGTCGATTCCAAAAAGTATTGGTTGAGCCGCCTACGCAAGAAGAAGCGGTACATATTTTACATAATATTAAACCGAAATACGAGGAATTCCACAATGTGGTTTATTCTGACGAGGCGGTAAGATCTTGTGTGACTTTGTCGGCTCGTTACATCACAGATAGACATTTGCCAGATAAGGCGATTGATATTTTGGATGAAGTAGGAGCGAGAGTTCACTTGAAAAATATTCATGTTCCAAAACATATTATTAGTTTAGAAGAGCAGATTGAAACCTTGAAAGAGGATAAAAATCAAGCGGTCAAAAATCAACAATATGAGCGTGCTGCTGATTTGCGGGACGACGAAAGTAAATTGCAACGCAAGTTGGAATTTGCGAAAATGGAATGGGAAGAAGAATCTAAAGTTAAAAAATATCCTGTTGGAGAAGAAGATATTGCGGAAGTAGTGGCAATGATGACTGGTATTCCAGTCCGTCGTGTGGCTCAAGACGAAAGCAATAAATTAGTCTCGATGGGAACGGACTTGAAAAAAGCCATCATTGGTCAAGATGAGGCGGTTTTGAAAATCACGAAGGCGATTCAACGAAATCGTGTCGGATTAAAAGACCCGAAAAAACCAATTGGTTCTTTCATTTTCTTAGGCCCAACTGGTGTCGGTAAAACGGAATTGGCGAAAGCCTTGGCTCGTTATATGTTTGACTCTGAAGATTCTTTGGTTCGTATTGATATGTCGGAATACATGGAGAAATTCTCTATCTCTCGATTAATCGGTGCGCCTCCAGGATATGTAGGTTACGAAGAAGGTGGACAATTGACGGAGAAAGTACGTCGCAAACCGTATTCTGTAATCTTATTAGATGAAATCGAAAAAGCACACCCTGACGTTTATAATATCTTGTTGCAAGTATTGGATGACGGGCAATTAACAGATGGTTTGGGTCGTAAAGTAGATTTCAAAAATACGTTGATTTTGATGACTTCAAATATCGGTGTTCGTAAGTTGAAAGACTTCGGCAGCGGGGTTGGTTTCGCAACAAAGGCAAGACAAGACGGGGCAGATGAAGACGCAAGAGGTGTGATTCAAAATGCACTGAAACGTACTTTCTCACCAGAGTTTTTGAACCGTATTGATGATGTTGTGGTGTTCAATTCATTGGATAGAAAAGATATTTTTGAAATCATTGATATTGCAATGAAAGACGTTTATACACGTTTGGAAAGTATTAATTACAGCTTGTCAATGAGTGATGATGCTAAGGCGTTCTTGGCAGAAAAAGGTTACGATCCACAGTTTGGAGCAAGACCACTTCACCGTGCCATTCAGAAATATTTGGAAGATCCTTTAGCAGAGTTTATCCTTAGCGATGATTCAAAACAAGGTAATTTGATGGCAACTTTTGATAAGGAAAATAGTAAAGTTATTATCGAAAGAGTAAAAGAGAAATCGTTGAATTAGAACGGTTGACGGCTGACGATAGACAGACAGTCACTTCGTTTTATTGACGGAATACATATAGTAAAAGCGACTTCGAGAAATTTTCTTGAAGTCGCTTTTTTCGTTTTTTATTAAGATGCTTTTTTCTGCCTCCCTGCAATATCCCGATATTGAGAAAGGGCAAACGCACCAAAATAGTTTTGCGATTCTTGGTTAGTATTTTGGGTTGGGATTGTTGATATCGGTAAAACCCCTTTTACTCCACAATCTCCAAAACCTTAGCAGGAGAAATTCTCTGCGTCAATCTCGACACCACGAAAATCGTCAACAAACCCGAAACCATCGCCAAAGTTCTAAATGGAAACAAAACCATACCCTCTTCAATCATCGGATAAGGTAAAGTAATTGGAATGCCCAAAGTCGGTTCGCCGCCACCAAAACGCAAAATGAACGACACCGCAAAACCGATTGCAGAACCCCAAACATTTGCTTTTTTATCAAATAAGGCAGCGACCAATTGCGGAAATAAAATGCAATAGACAAAATCGCTACACAAAAACCACAACGCATAAATACTTTTGACTTGCAAAGCGATTAGCGTTGCCGCAATACCGATTATCCAAATACAACCTTTAATGACTTTCGATAAATTTTGAGTAGAAATATCTGGTTTTATTAAGGGTCGAATGACGTTCCAACTCGCCATGGAAGAAGCCGACAAAATCGAAGAATCAACGGAAGACATGACCGCTGCTGCAATTGCACCCAAGCCAATCGTTGCCACCACAGGGTTTGTCAAATGTTTCATCACGTAAGGCAACGTCACCGCATACGGCGTATTTTCACCGCCCAACGGTTCTAAACCCATACTCGCCCAATCCGCAGCATTGCCAATCATACCAATCAGCATCGCAGGAATTGCGGCAAGAATGCAAACGACACCAGCGACAATTGATAATCTTACGGCGATTGTTGCCGTTTTTGCGGATAGAACTCGCTGGAAATAAACCTGCCAAGCGATACCACCAAAAACCAATAATAAGGCATAATCCCACCAGTTATAATAGTAATTCCCCAAAACTTCTTTGGAAGGAATAAAACTTGCCAAATCGCCAACATTCTCACTATATTTTGCAAAAACGACTTCCCAGCCACCAACAGTATTTGCCGCAAAAGGCAGAACCAAAATCAAACCAACCAGTAACAAAGTCATCTGAATAATGTCCGTCAAAGCGACTGCCCAAAGTCCGCCCAAAGCCGTGTAAGCCACGGCAACTGCTGCCGAAATGACAATTGATGAAGTAAAATCTAATCCTAAAACGGTCGAAAAAGTCGTTCCTAAAGCGACCAAAATTGCGGAAGTCCAAAATATTTCGCCAGTCAAAGCTGGGAGAAATAAAACGGCAGCCATTCGTTTTCCGAACCGCTGTTCCAAGGGGTCGAGCATAGTTTTGAATTGATAATTTCGCATCTTTCGAGCAAATAATAATCCACCAATTATCAAACTCAACGCATAACCCCACGGGGCTTGCACCCACATCAAACCCGAATCAGGATTTGCCGTGGCTTCTGCCGTTCCATTAATGAAACCGCCACCGACCCAAGTCGCACTCATCGTGAAGACTGCCACCCAAAGCGGAATATTTCGACCCGCCAGCATCACATCGGTTGCGTCATCGTCTTTTCGCAAAGTTGCAGCATACGCCCCGTAATAAAATATCATGGCATAAAATACCATCATGGCAATGTAGCCCGACCAATATACTTCGGCAGGGGTAAAATAATGAACGTACAAGCCCACGGCAAGTAATAAAACGGAAAGTATCGTAACTGGTATGATTGGTTTTTTCATAGTTGTTGCACAGATGTTGCTACCTGCGTGGTTTTGATTATTAATATTGTAAAAATAAGAAAAGTATTAAATAATTGCATTTCTCTAACCTTTCTCTTATTTTACACACGTACTTGAAACATCTTTATTAAATTTGTTTCATTCCAAATAAAACTTTAATAAACTAAAAAGTAATGATTGTACCAAGTTTAATTTTAAAACAACTCTATACGTTCGGTAGCTTAGCCAATGTAGAGGGCGGCGTAGTTTTCAGTATTAAGAATCGACTGAGCGATGCGACGATTCAGCGAATTTCTTCGCTTATAATTGCTGGTGAAGTAATTGATTTAGACGATGTCATGTTGGATTTAGGCGGCGAACGAATAAGCCCTGCTGACATCTCTGATGCGAATCCCATTGATTTTCCTTTGAAAAAAATGGTGACAATTTTTGCTAAAATGCCACATCTGGCAGAAGGGAAATATAAATTGGAGCTGGGTTTCAAAGCGAGTCCGTTTGGTAAATTAAAACTAAAAGTGGAAGGTTCTATCGTTCGCAAACGGGAGAATCAAATTGTAATTCCTCGTAATTCCGAAGATGATTATTCAGAAAAATCAATTAAAGATCGTCAAGACTTTTTAGCGGAATATACCGGTAAAAAATTAGAACATGTATCGAAGTATTCTTTTGACCCACACATCACAGACGGAAATTGTGAGCATTTTATAGGTGTTGCGCAAGTGCCAATTGGTATTGCGGGCCCAATAAAAATCAATGGAGAACACGCACAGGGCGAATTCATCGTGCCTCTAGCGACGGCGGAAGGAACATTGGTGGCTTCTTATAATCGTGGAATTAAGTTGTTGAATATGTCGGGCGGTGCAATATGTACGGTCGTAGATGATGCGATGCAACGGGCGCCAGTTTTTGTATTTGAAAATGCACGAGGGGCGAGAAATTTTGTGCAATGGATTAAGGATAATTTTGAGGAAATCGCACAACATGCTGAAGCGACAACGAGTATCGGTAAACTAAAATATATTGATCCGTATTTGGCAAACAAGTTCGCTTATCTCCGTTTCAACTTTTCAACTGGCGATGCAGCTGGGCAAAATATGGTTGGTCGTGCGACTTTTGCGGCTTGTAGTTGGATTTTAGATGCGTATAAGGCAGAGAAAATGACGCACTTTTATTTGGAGTCGAATTTGGCAACAGATAAAAAAGCATCGCAAGTAAATATTATGCACACTCGAGGAAAGCGTGTCACCGCAGAAGCGACAATTCCCCGTGATGTATTGATAGAAGTGATGCGTGTCGAACCGGAAAATTTGCAGCATCATTATCAAGTCGCAAATATCGGAGCGTTACTTTCCGGTGCAAATAATAATGGTTTACATTCTGCTAATGGAATTACGGCAATGTTTATCGCAACGGGGCAAGATGTGGCGAATGTTTCGGAGTCATCGGCAGGGATTTTTTATTGTGAATTAACACCCGAAAAAGATTTATATATTTCGATTACGATTCCATCGTTGATTATCGCAACTTATGGCGGCGGAACGGCTTTGGCGACTCAGAAAGAATGTTTGGAGATGATGAATTGCTACGGAAAAGATGGTGTGAACAAACTTGCTGAAATTATTGCAGGGGTTGTTTTAGCTGGAGAAATGTCTTTGGGTGCTGCAATTTCGTCTTCTGACTGGGTTTCAAGCCACGAAAATTACGGTAGAAATCGTTAAGTAATTAGTTGATTGGTGAGTATTTATAATCATTAGAAATGGTTGGAAATATAATTTCTTCAATTGTGGGAATGCTGAAAACCCCGAAATTTCGGGATAAGTTAAAAAAAGGTAGCTTCCCACAGTTGCAGAAACGCTGAAAACCCCGAGATTTCGGGATAAGTTGAAAAATAATAGCTTTCCCATTTTATAATTCAAATGCCTTACAATTCGTCATTTATAATTCATCATTCAAATTTCCAACATTCAAATTTCCTTTTTATCTTTACGCTATGAAAAAAATTATTGTAGCAATTGACGGATTTTCGTCATGTGGAAAAAGTACAATCGCAAAGACTTTAGCGGAAAAATTAAATTATATTTATATCAATACTGGTGCGATGTATCGGGCGGTAACGTTATATTTATTGGATAATGAAATTGATTTTAATGATGTTGAAGTAATAAAAAACGCTTTGCCAAAGATTAAAATTCATTTTGAAGTTGATGTAGAAAAGGGAAATTATACCTTTCTAAATGGGGTCAATGTAGAAGATGAAATTAGAACAATGCGGGTTGCGAATTCGGTAAGCCTCGTGAGTGCGATTTCGGAAGTGCGTCGGGAGATGGTTCGGCAGCAGCAGGAAATGGGCAAGATAAAAGGCGTGGTTTTGGAAGGTCGGGATATTGGAACGGTCGTTTTTCCTGATGCAGAATTGAAAATATTTATGACGGCTGATGTTGATGTCCGAACGCAAAGACGTTATGATGAATTATTAAAAAAAGATGCGGAAGTATCGTTTGAAGCGGTCAAAGGGAATTTATTAGAACGGGATAGGATTGATTCTACTCGGGATGATAGCCCACTGAAACAGGCTGAAGATGCAAGAATATTGGATAATTCCTCGCTTTCGCCAACGCAACAGTTAGATTTAGCGTACAATTGGTCAATAAAATTAATGAATTAGTAATTTTTTTTAACAATCATTTTGACATCTATTTATCTTGTAAACCGTTGATAATGAAATGAGACCGTCTGAATTTAGGAGCTTTTTTTTAGTTTGTAAGATATTTTAGGCTAACTTTGGTTCTCTAATATATATTTCTTTTTTGAGAAGGTATCAAAATATTCAAATGAAGGTTTTAGTGGTGACAAAAGTTAATTTTATGCCGTTACATAAGGTTTTAGCAAGGGTATAAATTAGGATCAAATAATAAACATTTTCAGAAAGGGAGCATTATTTTACCGCTCCTATAAGTTGGTCAAACGGCTTTAATAATAAATATATTTAAAATATAACTGAACATTATGAAGTTCAAAAAACACATATTTTGTACGATACTTTTTGCTCTATTCTTAGGAATCGGAACGATGGAAGCTCAAGTTCGTGTCGTGAATGAAGATGGCGATGTCATCATTTTGATGTCTAACGGAAGTTGGAGATATGAAGATGATAAAAGAGAAGCAAAACGAGTAAACAAAACCACTCCGTTACCTAAAAATACAGTTCCTATTAGTACACCAAAAAATTCTAAAACGAGTGCAAAGTCGTATAAAGCTAAGACCACAAACGTAAATACAACAGAAGCTGAAAAGGAAAACCCACCAAAAAATAAAAAGTCAAAAAAGTCAAAAAAGAGTAAAAAGAAAAAAGCAACCGTTTACGCTGTACCTAAACGAGAACGTAAGATAAAATCGCCGGTGATTTCAGAATATAATTGTGAATACTCGATGAAGGAACGGGACGAGTTTACGAATAAGTTGAAAATTGCCATGAAACCTCAATTATTTTTTTCTTATACGCAAGAGGATTTAAAACCATTCATGCGAGAAAAAGATTATTTGATTTGTACTGGGTATTTAAGTAGTGTTTTAGGTATGACTATTTTGAATATTCGTTTTGAGATAGAATCAACTATGGCGCAACAAGAATACGGTGAAATCCTTGCGGGAACGCAGCTATTGGTTAAGTTACTTGATGGTGAAACGATTGTTTTGAATTGTCAAGAAAGTGATAAAGGAATCGTTAATGAAGCAGAGGGAAAGACAATATATAGAACCTATTTTAGTGTGGATAAATCAGAAATTAGGCGCTTACAAAAATCCGAAGTAATTAGTGCGAGAATGCTTTGGTCTATTGGCTATGAAGATTATGAAGTAAATGAATTGGATTTTTTCATTAATCAATTGAATTGTTTAGATCAGGTTAAGGAGTAGAATTAAATTATAATTTACCACATTAGCCACATTAGCCACATTAGTTTTTTCACATTAGCAAACATAAATAACTGTGAAACTTGGAAAAACTAATATTAACTTATGTGAAACTATTCATGTGATTTATGTGGTAATTCTACCATATAAATTCCTCTTAAAGTTTGAGATAAGATGCAGTTTACAAATATGAGCTGCGTCTTATTTTTCATAATATCTCAAACCAATTTCACGTTAATCTTCAAACTGCTTTTTGATTTACGCTTACATAAGGTTTTTCAAATTATTATTTTAGCACTCAAAATAACTTCACGAACCTATCTTATTGTGTTATTTTTCGTACGATAAACAGGTCTTATTAATTGAAATTATTTAGATTTTGGAATTTTTTACAAACGGTAAACTTCACATAATAATTCTTGTTGAATTGTAACGTTTAAGTTTTATTATCAACCAAAATCCTTGTTGCAACGACCTTTCGTAAGTATTTCAACAGGTATTTTTATAACTTTCCAGTATTATGAAAAAATACGCTTTTATAATTTTATTATTATCAATAACAATACTGCACACGTCATTCACGAGCGTACATGAGACGTGGGAGGAGGCTTATACCAAAAATGAAATGGTCATCTATACTCGTACAACAGAAAGTGGTATCAAGGAATTCAAAGCTGTAACGACTCTGGACGTAAGTATAGAAACGATTTTGGCAGTGATGGTCGATTATAACAATCATCCAGAATGGATGCGAGCAATAGAAAAGTGTGATTTAGTAAATCAAGCTACTTCTCGAACTCGATATTTGTATTATTCTATTGATATGCCTTGGCCGCTTTGGGATAGAGATTTGGTCTCAAAAAGTACATTTTATCCTCAAAAAAATGGTAGTGTTTTAATGAAAATGAAATCAACGCCAACCATAAAACCGAATCATCCAGATTATGTTCGGATTATTGATTCTGAAGGCTACTGGTTGGTTACGCCGATATCAACCAACAAAACAAAAGTGATTTATCAATATAAAGCTGACCCAGTTGGGATTCCAGCGACTTTAGTCAATATGTTTTTATTAGAAGCGCCGAAAGCAAGTTTTGAAGGGCTAAGAAGTCAGGTGAAATTATCAAAATATAAAAATCCAAATTTGGATTGGCTATATAAATAGACGAATTTTTACAAAAAAATCAGAAATCAGAACTTCGCCTTCTCTTAATAAAGCTTAATCATTCTAAGGTAATTCTCTTGACGTAAAAAAAAGGTTCAGCTTTCGCTGAACCTTTTTTTGGCTCTTTGACAATTTCTGCAAAATTCGAATAAGTTGAGATTTTCGTAACGGCTGTCTTTAGCTGCCGCAAGGATTTTGAGACTTTTCGGAAGCTAAAGTAGCCGCTACGTGCAGAAATTGTCAAAGAGCCCTTTTTTTGTTAAACTGTCCTATCAAAATGGTCAAACTTGCACCTTATTGAGCGAAAGCGAAACCCTTATTTCTTCGGAAAACTCGAATTACTGAACGACTAAAATAACCTCAACTTTTCTTGAAAAAGGATCATTTACCGCAGCCGATTTATTTTCGCCAAAGTAGCTAATATCAATTTTTGTAGTCGAAATACCTTGATTCATTAAATATGTTTTGACCGCTTCTGCACGTTTTTTTGATAATTTAAAGTTCAATTCTGGATTGCCCGATTTGTCGGTATAGCCTTTCAAAACCACAACAATTTCTGGATTTTGATTCATCATTGAGGCGACTCGGTTCAAGCGATTGTGAAATTCTGCTTTAACATTCGTTTTGCCACTATCAAAATAAACATTAGAAATGCCAAATTCATTGACCAAATCTTGTAGCGTTTTTGTCGTTGTAATTGTTGGTATTGCTATATTTTTTTCAACAACCGTTGGTTTTAGAGCTGATGCAGCGACTGTTTGATTTTGATTTAATTCGATAATATCTGCTTGAAGCGAAGCAATTTGTTTTTGGAAAAAGTCCACCCAATATTTATTCGTTTCTTGAGTTCCTTTTAACTCGCCTTCCAAATAATTAACCTTAGTTTTCAAACTATCAATCGTTTGATTTTTTTGTGGAATAACTGTCATTTGAAGCCGAGCGACTTCATTCTTCAAAGCCTTTAACTTTGCATCGTAAGTATTCACCGCCAATACTTCGGAATCTGATAATATAGGAATTGCAACATTTACCGCTGCGGCGGAATCTATTTTTTCGATATTTGAAGTATCAATTGTAGCATTAATAATATTGATATCTTCAATATTATTAATTGGTTCTACTGGTTCAGATTTTACCGTCGGTGTCGTATTCGATTGTTCTAATTTTATGGTCAAATCTGCTTTTAAATATTCTCGTTCTAAAGCTTTTACTTCTGCGTCCAAGGCTTCATTTTTAGCTTTTTCTGCTTCTTTCTCTGCTTCGATTTTTGCCAACGCTTTCGAAATTGCTTCTGGATCATTTTCACCCAAAACCATGATGCGATATTTTTGTCGTAAAGCCTCCGTTTCCGCTTCAAGAGCCGATATTTGTATTTTAAGTGCCTTATTTTCAGGCTCCGTATATGCTGTACCTAATTGAATCGCCAAATTATTCATATCCCGTTGATACGTTTGCAATCGCTGACTTAATAGTTCAATTTTTTGATTTAAAATCATAAAACTATCAATCTTTGACGCATCATAATTTGCCAATAACTCATTCGCTTTTTCATTCAATACTGCCACTTCCAAACGTGTTTTTTGCACCTCCAAATACGTTTGTTTTTCAGCCGTAAAAATCTTATCGTTCGTTAATGCCGTTGGTGTTTCTACTTTTAATTCTTCTATCACAACCACCTTTTTGACGGTATCAATGACCGTTTCAACCGGTTCGTTTTTTAGATTTGTGTTTGCACTTTCACTTTTACTTTCACTCAAAACTACTTCTTTTGAAGGTTCAATATTCGATTTCCGTTTCGGGTTTTCTGCAACAGGAATTGTCTCCATCTTAGTAAACGACACTTTTTTCGCTGTATCAATCACCGTTTCAACCGCCTCTATTTTGGGTTTTGAATTGTCACTTCCACTTTTATTTCCACTTTTATCCAAGGTTTCCGCACCTAACGAATAAAAAACTGGCGGTACAAAACCTTGTAATTTCTGACCAAAATTGTAATGCAACGAAACCGAAGCCAAACCGTAAATATCCTTATTATCCGAACTTCCTCGCTGACTCACATCGTCCAAATAATCTGAATTTACATAACGAGCCATCATTTCCAAATTCACATTCAATCGCTCCGAAATTCGAAACTTTAAACCAACTGCCACTGGCACATTCCAAACCAAATTATCATAATTCACACCTTCATTTTTGGCGTTGGTCACCTCTGTTTCAAAAGAATTATCTTGCGTCAATTGAATCGCATCAGTCGGTTGCGAATCTTCTGGTTTATCATAAATCAAACCATCTGACCAATAATAATATTGGCGACTATTTGCATCCGACAAATTAGAAAAAATATTAAAATACGTTCCACCAAAACCGATGGAAATATAAGGACTCACGAAAGCTGAACGGGATAAAAATCGACCATTATCACTATAAAAAGTCGCCAAAAGCGAAACATCATACAACTGTGTTTCGGCATTTAACGAACGATCAAAATTCGGCTGTTCAATAAATTCGCCTTGACGATTCACCGCCCTATCGTTCGCTTGAAATATCCCACGAGTGCCCAATAATTTCAAACCAAAACCTTGCGAACTATATTCCAAGCTTCCGCCATAAGACAGCAAACCTTGCCAGTCCGTGTTCGGCAAATTATTTAGCGGCTGACTCGCTTGAAAAAGCTTCAAATCGCTATTCAAATCACCCCGATAAAAATTATAACCGCCATACGCTCCAACTCGCCAGCTAAAAGCGTCTTGTTGGGCAAATATCGACAAGGTAAATACGCAAAATATAGAAAGTAGAATTATTTTTTTCATGGTTTTCAATTTGGTGGTTTTATTAAGTCTGTTTCGTAAAAGGAACACGGATTTGACGGATTCAAAAAAATGATTTGACGGATTTTTTTTGTTAATAAATTGTTAATAAATTGATTAATCAAAATCGATTCCATCCGTTTTAGATCCGTCAAATCCGTACTCCTTTTCTTCACATTAGACTTTCAACGTAAATTACTCTTTCGCCAAAGATAAAGACAAATTCAATTCTGCACTAATGCCGATAAACGGATAAACGTTGATATTAGAAGTTGTCACGTTTTCCAAAACCGTTACACCTGCGTTTACACGAATGAAACGGAACGCACGATAACCCAACGCACCATAAACTGGCACACCGAAAATCGGGCCTGTGTAACCAATATTATCTTGGTCAAATAAATTTTGGTCTAAAATAACGCCGAATGACAACGAAGAACGTTGCAAAAATTTGGATTGACTGCCTTCTTTGCCGAATGGAAATGACAAACCTAAATAGGGACCAGCCGTGTAATTGAAATCATTAAAATCCGTGCTTAATAACGCTCCGCCATAACCAATATTCACAGGTAAAGAGCCTTGTAATTCTTCGGTCGGATAATCTTCGATGTATTTATCATCAATCATAATGTATAATTCTCGATTCAAATATTGTCCAACTTCAGTGTGAATCATCGCTTTTAATTCTGCTAATAATTTATCACGAAAAATCACACGAGTTTTGGCATCATCGCCGTTTGCAGCGTTTGCATTCGATATACTTTTCAACGATTGTTTTTCGATTTGCTCAATTTTCATTTCCACAACATCAGAAAAAGATTCAAACGAAAAACGGGTGCGGTGACGATATTGCGACATTCCTATAATCACGATTTCGTTCAAATCCAAAATCGTTTTTTTGGGACTTTTATTAAAATCAATATTTGAATTTGACAATTTATAAGATTGATCGATATAAGCACCTAATGTATTCGCCAGATTCGTTTGCAAAGCTTCGGCCTCACCTGCGGTTGCGACACGGTAATATTTTATTAAGACATCGTAAGCCTTATTTTCCCTCAAATGTTGATTAATTGACACCGTGAATTTTGGCGATTGACTGTTCAAATCTCGTTTCCAAAAAGTTTTATAAATTGGTGCATCGTCTTCTTTATGTTTGCCATCATAAATTGCTACTTCCACATAAGGAATATTAGCATTGGCAACGCCTGTAATGACAAAATTCTTACTCGAAGGTAAGGGTTCATTTTGACCAAAGCATGATTTTTCATAATCTAAAACCAACGTTTCGTATTGCGCATTTGCGGTAAAAGTAAGTGTTGCAAAAAAGGTAAGCGATAGAAAAAAGTGTAAAATTTTCATAAATAATATCGTTTGAATTTAGTTTTAAAGTAAGCGGATGAATACAAAATTATAATGAACTGATGGTAATTAATCAATCGTTTGTAATATTAATAATAAGGCATAAAAAGATATTTCTAATAAAAATGATTTGATAAATGTTTCATAAAAAACAAAAAACACCCTCATTTGTGTAGGTGTTTGGTAATAAAATTAGTATCATCTTTGTAGGGATAAAAGGAATAAAAACCTTTGATTCGAAGCTGTTAATGTCCTCGTAAGCAAGGATAAACCCTTGCTTACATTTTTTTGAAACCCTTTCTTAGGACGATAAAATGTCGTTTAGGTACTTTTTTAACAAATTTGCCGAAAAAAAAGTCAAAAACGTTAATATTGTCCTAACCTTTCGCCCAATTCTTGCGTATTATTAATATCAACTAAGGAAACAAAAACACCAATCATGAAACATTCACTCAAATTTATTACGCTATTCAGCTTGTCATTCCTGCTGAATTTTGACATACAAGCACAAACGTCCTCAAATGACAGTGCAAATCAATTAGATTTTATGCTCGGAGAATGGGATTTTTTCTCTGAAAACGGTGATTTAATTGGCAAAAATAATATCCGTTTAGTTTTTGGAACTTGTACTATCGAAGAAAATCACGAAAGCACAGACGGCTTCAAAACTCGAAGTGTGATGAATTTCGATGCTAAAACACAAAGCTGGTCACATGTCTGGACGGATGATTTTGGAATGACTCTGCATTTCAATGGGAAATTTCAAAATAATATATTGATAATGAAAGCGACTTCTATCAATGCGCAAGGTAAAAAAGTGCATCACCTTATTACCTATTCCAAAAATACAGATGGAACAATCGATCAAGTTTGGCAAAAATCAACGAATCAAAAAGATTGGGAAACCATTTTTAATGGGACTTACAAACGCCAAAAAGCTGTTTTATAAAAAATGAAATTAAAATAAAAAAAGCCGAATCTTGTCAATAACAAGATTCGGCTTTTTTTATTTATCAACGCTCAAACATACTTCTAATTAATCATCGAACTTGCTTTTCGCAATAATTTACTACTCAAATTTGCTTCGTTTTGACCGATTTGCTGCTGTGTCATCGTCACACCTTGAAGGTGAGAAGCCGATACTTTTAGATTCATATCTGCTGTCGAATAAGCCTCTTCCAAACGCTGCAAATAAATTTTTAAATCTGCTTGATTTAGAATATCTTGTCCATCTGAAAGGATTACATCATTTGCCGCAAAAATACTCGGTAAAGATGCTTGCCGCTGATTTTTTCCAGTCATCGTAGCCTCATATTTTTTTGAAGATTTAAAACCAGAAACGGTTGCCAAAACGGTTTGAGATTGTTCCACTAAATTAAAACGAAGTTTTCGCTGCGTTTCGAGGTCAATTCTTCCGATACCCGCCAAACGCTGTAAATCTTTAGAATTAGGCTTTAGCTTAAAATTTTTGGCTGTAATATTAGGCGTATTTCCACGCTGCAACGCTACTTTTGCAGCACCAATTTCCCTACTTAATTCCACCGTTAAGGTACTATAATAAGCCGTTTTAGTAATAGATGCACTCAAATAACGATTGCCTTGTAGGAAAGCAACTTGAAATGTTTGCACCAATAGTTGCTCTGCTTGTGCATAAGATTTTATTTGTTTTTGAAGCATCAAATCTTCCCAAGCACTGAGAATTCGTTCTTCGGATGCACCGGTAGAAATTAAATTACTAACAGAGGTTGTTTTTCTACTTTGATTCGTTTTTTGTGACCAGCTCACTTGTACTAAAAACGTACATAGGAGGAACGTCATCGCAAACTTTAGAGTGTTCATAATACGAAGTTTAATGTTTTTCTAATATTACAAAATAAAGATTCATACTACATTTCTCTTTATTTCCTAACCTGATAAAGTCACTATCATAATTTAAACCTCCAATATAAATTCAAACGCATACCGAGACCTCGGAGCAAATAAAAAGTGCGTTGCTGAATTTTGATGATTTAAAGTTACGGTTTTTCAAGTCTCGTTTCCGAACTCGGAATAAGACTTGACAACTTAGAAACTAACGTGATATTAGAAAAAATCTTATATCAAATAACTTCGTTTAGACGATTTTTTGACATAAAGGTACTTTTTGACTTTTTTCTGTTTTCTAAATGGGGATTTGAGCTTTTTTAAAATATTTTTGGTAGCTTAAAATTAATTTTTTGCCACAGGCGGTAGTGAAAAAGTGAATGCAGTTCTTTCTCCAACGTCTGAGGCAATCGACATTTTTCCACCATATTTTTGTATTATTTTTTGGACTAATGTCAAACCAACACCTGTACTTTCTGCCGATTCTTTATCCGTTTCCAGTGTTTGAAATATTTTGAAAACTCTTTCAAAATCCTCTTCAGGAATACCCTTTCCGTTATCCGCTACGGTAAAATAATGAAATCCGTCAGCTTCTGTTTCACAAGAAATTGTCACTTCCCCAACAGGTTTATCATTATATTTAATGGCGTTACTAATCACATTTTGAAATACCTGATAAATCTTCGTTTTATCAGCAAAAACAGGTGATAACTCATTCACAATAGTGATATTAAAATTCTCCGATGGCAACAACGTACTAATGACTTCATTCACTAATGTGTTCAATTCCAATACCTCCTTCTCTTCCTGTCCCCGTCCTATTCTCGAATATCGCAAAATACCTTCTAAAAGCTGATACATCCTCAAAACTCGACTTTTCAGTAATTTCAGCTGCTCTTGCCCATCCTCATCAAATGAATCTTTATAATCCTCAATAATCCAATCCGTTATAGAAGAAATTGCTCGAAGCGGTGCTTTCAAATCATGCGAAACAATGTAAGCAAAGTCCCTCAATTCTATATTGACGTGCTGCAATTCCATGTTGGTTTTTTGTAAAGCTTTCGTTCGATTACGGACTTTTTCTTCCAATGATTCATTCGCTTTTCGCAATACATTTTGTAACTCTTGCAATTTATTATAAGCCGTTTCTATTTCTTTTGCTCGTTTAATTTCTTCATCTGCTAAGGAACGAATCCGAGCCAATAACCAATAAACAACTCCTACAATGATTAACGTAATCAGAATCGTTGTGAGGATTAATTTAATAGCCGATTCTTCTAACATCACCAAAACTCGGCTTCGAGAAATGCGAATAGATGCCGCACCTAATAAAGTATCCGTATCATCGAAAGTTGGCATAATAAACAACCATTCTGAATCTAAATTTTCCTCGCTTTCCTTTTTTAAATTAGTATGGGAAGGAATCGTAAAATTATCTTTGTAAGATAATAACAACGAACCATCTACATTAAAAATCGCTGCGTTAACAATATCTTCATCACTATTAATGATTTGAGAAAGGTTAGATTTAAGCCCTTCCGTATCATCTAAGAGAATAGAAATAAAGCTCGTTTCCGATAATCCTTCTACAATCGATCGTCCTTTTTTTTGTAATTCTTTATCCAATAGGTTAGCCTGCTGCCGCAAAGTTATCCACACAAAAATGGAGACAGCCACCATTAACACACCAAGAAACGGGAGAATATATCTCCTTTGAAATGTCGTTATCGGCGTACCTATTTTCATAATTTATAATTGTTTATTTATCGTTAATAGTTCATCAATTTACCTCATTCCATATCAATTCATCACATCCTCGTTCGGCACGAATATATGAACTTCGCTAATGAATCCTATCGCCTCTGACTTCTAATTTCTCTAAAATATCCGTTTCATAAGCTAAATATTCCTCCCATCGAGCATCTACTTTTTCAGGATCATTATACGTTTTTGCCAATTGTATAAATAGGCGATAATGTCCTGCTTCCGAAACCATAAACTTATAATAAAAAGACTTCAATTTATCATCAGAAATATCAAGTGCCAAACGACGAAAACGCTCACAACTTCTCGCCTCAATCAAAGCACAAATCAATAACTTCTCCAATAATCGATCCTCTCGACTTCCTCCTTTTCGCTGAAACGCCATCAGTTTATTAACATATTCATCTTTTCGCTGTCTGCCTAATTTCAAATCCCGTTTTTTCATTTCAGACAAAACCGCCCGAAAATGTCCCCATTCTTCCGTAACTATCGGAGCTAACGCCTCCACCAAATCCTCTTTTTCAGGAAACTGTTGAATCAAAGAAATACAAGCTGTTGCTGCCTTTTGCTCACAATAAGCGTGATCAGTTAATATTTCACCTAAATCCATTTCCGCTAAATTCACCCACCGAGGATCCGTTGGTAATTGTAAGCCTAAAACACGTTTTGTCGTTAATTCTTGATGATTATGTTTGAACATATCGATTTGATTTTCGTATTTAATTTTGGGTAAAATTACGGAATGTTTAGTTTTTAAGTCCTCAAATACTACACAAATTTGACGATACTTAAAAATAAGGTCTATTTAATAACGAACTATACTTACAAAAAAAGGATAATTAAACCTTGAATTTAGCATAAATTTCCTCGAAATTAAAGAATCTATTTCATACAATAACGTAATAATATCCAAATACTTTAATAAAAAATTAGACGGGTAATTATTGGAAGCAACCTGCAAATTCAATACCTTATACCATTGTTATAATTAAGCATCAGGAGATAGGAATTAAAAATTATAAAAAATTGCTAATCAAATATTTATTTCCTGTTCCCTAAGTAGCGATGTTCAAAGTCATTTACCTCATGTCCAGATGATAATAACGAAGTTAAGCTTGATAACTTGCCTATTAACTTTATTCCAAATTTTTCATCCCGTTGGCTGTAATTTTAATTTGTAATTTTATGAAGTTATAAATGTTTAATCAAATGTAATTTTTTAAAATTGAGGTTGATTTTTTTTGTTTAAACCCAAAAAAAACGGCATTTCAACTTAATGAAATGCCGTTTTTGACTTAATATTTTTTTACCGCTTACTTATTTTTTACCGCTCAGATAGCGGTGCTACTTATCTTGATATTACCGCTCGGATAGCGGTGCTACTTATCTTGATAGAAACATGGAGCGATTTCTTGAGATTTCTCTGAAGAATGGATCTTTTAAATCCTTGATAAATTGAATTGCTTCGCCGGTAGATTTCATTTCAGGGCCTAAGTTTTTATCCACATTCGGAAACTTATTGAAACTGAAAACTGGTACTTTGATAGCGTAACCGTCCAATTTATTGATCATCGTAAAATCCTTCAATTTATTCACACCCAACATTACTTTTGTTGCGATATTCAAATATGGCATTTGATAGGCTTTCGCAATAAACGGCGTGGTACGAGAAGCACGAGGATTCGCCTCAATGACGTAAACCTTATCGTTCTTAATCGCAAATTGAACATTAATTAAACCACGAACTTCCATTCTTAAAGCAATGCGTTTGGTATATTCTACCATATCGTCAATCACTTGCTGTGACAAACTATAAGGCGGTAACAACGCAAAACTATCGCCAGAATGAATTCCTGCGGGTTCAACGTGTTCCATGATGCCCATGATATGAACATCATCGCCATCACAAATCGCATCAATTTCAGCTTCGCTTGCACGTTCTAAAAATTGGTCAATCAAGATTTTATTATCAGGAATATGTTTCAAAATACTGACAACTTGCTCTTCCAATTCTTGGTCGTTAATGACAATTCTCATCCGCTGACCACCCAAAACGTAAGACGGACGCACCAAAACTGGATAACCAACTTTGTGTGCTACCGCCAACGCTTCGTCGGCATCAACTGCCGCGCCGTAGCGAGGATAAGGAATTTCCATTTCTTTCAATAAATCAGAAAAACGTTCTCTATCTTCCGCCAAATCTAAGGCTTCGTAAGATGTTCCAATGATTTTGATGCCTTCTTGTGCTAACTTTTCAGCCAACTTCAAAGCCGTTTGCCCGCCCAACTGAACGATAACGCCTTCTGGCTTTTCGAGATCGATAATTTCCTTCAAATGTTCCCAATAAACTGGCTCAAAATATAGCTTATCCGCCATATCGAAATCCGTGGAAACGGTTTCAGGATTACAATTAATCATAATCGATTCATAACCTGCTTCTTTTATTGCCAACAAGCCATGAACGCAACAATAATCAAATTCGATACCTTGACCGATACGATTTGGACCTGAACCCAAAACGATAATTTTCTTTTTGTCCGAAGGAATAGATTCATTTTCGGTATCAAAAGTCGAGTAGAAATAAGGCGTTTGAGCTTCAAACTCAGCCGCACAAGTATCGACCATTTTATACGTTCTTCTAATGTTTAATTCCATTCTACGATCATAAACTTCGTCTTCTGGAATCTTTAACAACCAACCGATTTGTCCGTCAGAATAACCGACTTCCTTCATTTCACGCAACAACGTTTCTGGCACATTATTCAAAAATCGGTATTGCATCAAGTTTTGTTCGATTTTGACCAAACGTTTGATTTGTTGAATAAACCACGGGTCGATTTTCGTCAATTTATGAATCGTACTTGACGGAATTCCCAAACGCATCGCATCTTTCAAACGATAAATTCTATCGTCTCGAGCGTGTTCTACACGTTCCAATATTTCCGATGTTTTGTACCATTCTTTGAAATCTGCACCCAAACCCATTCGACCATTTTCTTGTGATTGACAGGCTTTTTGCAAGGCTTCCAAGAAGTTGCGACCAATACCCATTACTTCGCCAACGGATTTCATTTGTAAACCCAAACGGTGGTCTGCACCTTTGAATTTTTCGAAATTCCAACGAGGCATTTTCACAATGACGTAATCCAAAGTTGGCTCAAAGAGAGCTGAAGTCGTTTTAGTAATTTGGTTTTTCAACTCATCTAACGTATAGCCGATTGCCAATTTCGCAGCGATTTTCGCAATCGGATAACCCGTTGCTTTACTCGCCAAAGCGGACGAACGAGAAACCCGAGGATTGATTTCGATAGGAATTAATTTTTCCGTCGCAGGGTCTTGTGCAAACTGCACATTGCAGCCACCAGCAAAATCTCCCAAATTCCGCATCATCAAAATTGCGTCATTTCGCATTTGTTGATAACCCGTATCTGAAAGCGTCATTGCAGGTGCAACCGTGATAGAATCACCAGTGTGAATACCCATCGGGTCGAGGTTTTCGACTACACAAATAATCACGACATTATCGTTATCATCTCGCAAAAGCTCTAACTCAAACTCTTTCCAACCCAAAACGGCTTCTTCAATCAAAACCTCATGCGTTGGCGAAGCGTCCAAAGCTCGACGTAATAATTCGTCAAACTCCGAAGCATTGTGAGCAAAACCACCGCCATAACCTCCCAAAGTATAAGAAGGTCGCAAAACCAGCGGGAAGCCAATTTTTTGAGCCGCTTCTTTACCCTCTAAAAAGGAATTAGCGATGAAGGACGGAGCAACTTCCATTCCTAATCTTTTCACGAATTTTTTAAACTCTTCACGATTTTCTGTTAATTCAATCGCAGCTAAATCCACACCGATTAACTTAATATTGTACTTTTCCCAAACCCCTTGAGCCCCAGCTTCCACAGCCAGATTCAGAGCAGTTTGACCGCCCATAGTAGGCAGCACAGCGTCAATATGTCGTTCTTCTAAAACTTGGATAATGCTTTCGACTGTAAGCGGAAGGAGGTAAACGTTGTCGGCAGTGACCGGGTCGGTCATAATAGTCGCAGGATTAGAATTGATAAGTGTAACTTCAATTCCTTCTTCTCTAAGCGACCGTGATGCTTGTGAACCTGAATAATCAAATTCACACGCTTGTCCAATGATGATTGGACCACTACCGATAATCAAAACTGATTTGATGGAGGTATCTCTTGGCATTTTGAACCGTAATTTTTTTACTAAGATTTACTGTAAAATCTTTGGTTATGTCCAAATTGCGGACAAAGATAGGGTATCAATCTTAAAAAAGGAGTAATATTTAGATTTTTTCTAAAAAAGGAGATTTGTTGATTTTTATTTGACATTCTAAAAAATCTAATCCTGAAATAACTAAATATCAAAGGATATTTAGTTTCAAAGCGTATTCAACCAATGACTTATTAACTTTGAAGACTTCTTTTTAATGTCGAAAACCGTTGGCATCACATAGATGCGATAGAAACACAAATGACGGAAAAGTGCATATATTTTCGTATATTTTAAGATTATTTTGAGTATTTGGGACTGCGATAATATAATTCCAAGCTAATTTAAAAGTCAAAATTTCATGAAGCCCAAACTGGAACTTGCCGATACTTTTTTTTACAATACTTTTCCCGAAAGCTCAAGATTAGAAAGGAGGCTTTTTCAATTTTAAAAAATTGATTATCAATACTTTAAACCTTTATTTTACGTTATTCAGATGATATTTTTTTATAATCAATTAAGACACATAAAACCATGAACAAACAAATCAAATTACTTTCATTAGTAGCCTTTGTATTCGTATTAATGTCCTTTACGAATACACCAAATTCGAGTATTATCGGTACTTATGGCGTTTCGGAAAATAGTCCGAATGTTATCGAATTAACATTAAATGCCGATCATACTTTTGCGTACAAAGATTTTTCAAATGCCAAAAAACCGATTGATGTTAATGGAAATTGGGAAGCTAAAAATGACGTAATTTTATTAAAAAATTACACAACTAATTTTTCTTTTCATAACAAATGGAAAATCAAAATGGATGGAAAAGTAGCGAAATCTCGCAAAGGCATGACTTTTTATACTTTGATGAAATTGTAGTTTTTGTGTGTTGATGTGTTGATATTTGCGTGGCTGAATATCGGGACTGAAAACTTAAAATAATAGCAATGCTAAACTTTCAAGCATTCGACTTTAATGATATTCGAAACACGTCAAGAATCAACACGTCAACACAAAAAACTAAACGTAACGCTCGTCCAAGATGAACATTTCAGGAAATTTACCCGAAATATTTCTATAAAAATCTACAATCACTTTCATATCCGCTTCGACATTGCCAGTCGGCTGAATGAAACCGCCAACGCCAGCTTCCTTCTTTGCATAATCCAAATAACCAAAAGTAATCGGAACGCCTGCCGCAAGTGCGGTGTGGTAAAATCCCATTCGCCAACGTTTCACAGGTTTTCGAGTGCCTTCCAAAGCAACTACCATAGCGATATTATTCGTTTTGTGAATGACATTTGCCATTGCTTCGACCATGCTTTGCCGCTTTTGACCCAGTTTTTTCGGACTTCTATCAATCCCAACTCCGCCCAAAGGTTTCATGACTAAGCTAAGTGGAAACTTTGTCCAAAAATCTTTGATCGCAACTTTCATCGGAATATCTAAAATATAAAACGCTAATCTGGTATAATAAAAATCCCAATTCGTAGTGTGTGGAGCAGCAATCATAACGCAATGATTCGACTCTTTTGGTACGATAGGATTGACCTTCCAACCAGCTATTTTTAACAAAAACTTGGCAATTAATTTTCCCATTTCATGATTTTTTTAGGTCACAACGGTAGGTGAAATATAAATTATAAACTACAAACAATTTATCATTTTAAGACAGTAATCAGTGACATTTATTACTTAAAAAAACGAAATTACGCAATCTACTTATCACATTTCAGTAGTTATTTTTGTTCAACAATTTCAGCCTTGATAGGTTGTCAACCTCGATATCTTTAATCGAATTTATAGTTTTTCCTATCTTGTGTCCAAATACAAAATATATATGCAAGAACGCTTCAAAAATATAGCTTCAAATAAATATACGCCAATTATAATGCTGTTTCTATGCAGTTTTACCATTGTTTTTGGAGCGTATTCACCCTACTTTTCCAATGATTTATTATTTGCAAGTGGCGGTGATGGATTGAAACATTATTACAGCCTATCCTATTTCATCAAATACGGTCACGGTTGGGACTTTAATGGCATCGCTTATCCGTATGGGGAGCATTTTATGTTTATGGATGGACATGGAATTGTTGGTAAAATGATGAATTTATTTAGCAATTATGTTTTTGATATTAGTCATTATGCTGTTGGAATTATTCATTTTTGGTTATTATCGTGGTTAATCATCAGTCCATTTTTTCTATATAAAATCTTGCGATATTTTGAATTTAAAGCCTTCGAAGCAGTACTTGTTGCCATATTAATTTTTTCACTTTCTCCACAATGGCATCGAATTTTTGGACATCAATCTTTGAGTTATGTCGTATTCATTCCAATGCTTTGGTATTTTTTAATTCAAATTTCGATTGGTAAAAAGCGTTGGTTTTGGGGCGTTTGTTACGGCTTTTCAGCTTTGTTTTTTGGTTGGATTCACCCATATTATATGCCGCTTGCCGCAATATTTGCTTTGTCATATATGCTGACATCTGGTTATTCAAATGGAAAATTTGATTTTCCTAAAATCAGAACTTTAGTTTTGGCAGCTTTCATTCCAATGATTATTTTCCAAATTTTCATGACAACGACCGATCCTTTTCCAGGCGAAAGAGGTTATGTCGCTGGTGGATTTTTTCAATATATGGCGACTTTTGAAGGCGTCTTTTTACCTAATTTTGGTAAGTATTTTAGGTTTTGGCAATTACTTACCGGCGTGAAAATGCAAAATGGAGAAGCCTTTAATTACATTGGTTTTTCGGGACAAATTGTATTGGTGGTTTTGGTATTCAATTTTTTAAAAAAATTAGTAAAACGTCAATTTTTAGTACTTTTTAAGTTTTCGGATAATACTAATCTGAATCAATTTGTTCAAGCCGCTTTTATCGTTTTATTATTTTCCTTTGCCTTGATTTTTCAATGGTTTCCTCAATTATTAGAAGGAATTCCACCGTTGCGTCAGTTTCGTTCATTGGGTCGTTTTGCATGGATTTTTTATTACGTATTTACGGTTTTTACAGCATATCAAATTAAGAATTGGTTACAAAAATACAGTTTAAAAAATCGTTCTTTCGCTATTGGTTTAGCCGTTATTCTGTGTGGAATTTGGGGAATAGAAGGGTATCAAAATATTCAGTTTATCCGAGTTAAAATCATAAAAAAACAAACACCGAATTATTTTACCCAGCAAGAGTTTACCGAAAAATTAAAAAGTATTCATAAAGAACCTTCTGATTTTCAATCAATTATACCAGTTCCGAGTATTCATGTTGGTTCAGATAAATTAGCGATTTTCAAAAGTGACAAAAGTTTATCTTACGCTCTTTTAGGCTCTTATGAAATGAACTTGCCGATAGCGGCTTATTATTCCGCTCGTGTTCCTTTAGCAAAAAGTTTTGAAGTTTTGCGTTGGTTTAGTGATGATTTAACTCGACGAGAAAGCGAATTCAAATTATATAATGATAAACCGTTTTTAATTATTAGTTCTAACAAAAAACTTGATAAAGCCGATAAAGATTTATTGGCGAAAGCCAAATTAATTTACGAAAGTAAGGCGTATAATCTTTATGAATTAGATATTAAGGCATACAAAAAAGGGTTTCAAAAAAAGCAAGAATACGTTTTAAAAACCTATTTTGAGCGGCGAGATAGTTTATATAAAATAAATGATTCGACCTTTACGGATAAGCAAACGAAGGCGATTTATTTTAATGCCTTTCCTAATACTTCCAATATTTGGAAACAAGAACAGCCTTTCGGTACACAAAACTATTTCGGACGAGCGAATCAACACGTTCTATTTGACGGAAAATTACCTTTCGATACAATTGGTCAACAATTAGAACTCTCCGTTTGGGTTTATTCCAATGAAGATTTGCCAAGTATGCCGATTTTAAAATGTGAGGTTTTCAATGAAAATGATGTATTAATCGAAAAATCGGAAGTGTTAGGAATGCACTCAACAACGACTTTTGGGCGTTGGGTTCGGATTTCGATGACGATTCGAGCGAACGAACATCGCAACCGAATTTATTTAGGGTATTATAATAATTTTAGGATTTTCAATTGTTGGGCGGATAACTTCCTAATTCGTCCTGTGAGCGTGAATGTTTGGAATGCAACTACAGAAAAAGTGCCTTATTACAATGGATATATCTTGAAATAAAATGCAATAAAATCAAAAAAGCCTCAATCAATTGAATTGATTGAGGCTCTTAACCGAACTTTGAATAAATCATATATTATGGATTGATTTTATTAATTCTTCTTGTCATGACTAATTCTTCATTGTTATCCATTAATCGAACAACATACATTCCCCTTGGTAAATCTCTAATATCGAATTTCATTCCTGAAGATTCTACAGTGTAGGTTTTGACCCTTTTGCCTAACATATTGTAAATCCAAACTTGATTAACACTGTCATTATCTGTGATCATAATATAGTCAATCGCAGGATTGGGATAAACTCGGATATCTGTATTTAAGGTTTTTTGAGTACTCACTTTGTCTTCATCTCCACCGTTATGTGCAGTTACTGTAAGGCTTACAGCAAACATCAGTGTTAATGACAAAAGTATTGTTTGTAAGAGTTGCTTCATAATTATTCTGAATTTTGTTTTAAATTAACTAATTTTTAGTAACGTCGAATATACAATAAAGTTGCATTAAAAAAAGTTATGCTTCGTTTGGGTTGTAAACACTACGTTGTGCAAGTTAATTTTTTAAAATGCAAAAACCATGACAAAACCCAAAAAAAAAAAAATGTTTTTTTCATTAATCTAAGAATTCCTGTATATTTGCGACGTATATTCTTACCGGTATTTTCATTATTTTCGTTTTTATTAGCATGTTAAGTTTCCTCCTCTCCAAACTTAATTTTATAATTGCTGTTGTGGTCAAAACATATTCTTTATAAAAAGATATGTTATTTGACGGTATATATTTGTCCATACTGGACAAAAGAATTAATTTCGGTTATTATTTTTCACATATTTTTAAATTTAGAAATACAAAATTTATGAAAAAAGTACTATTACTTAGTTTATTAGTAGCTATGACGGTCGGTCTTTCTGCTCAGTCTCAACGAATGGCTTTATTAGAGCACTTTACGTCTGCTTCTTGTCCGCCTTGTGCTGCTGCCAATCCAAATATTGAGGCGTATTTTAATACGACATCATCAAATGTTGTTTCAATTAAATACCAAGGTAATTTCGGTTATGATCCAATGGAAGATCACAATCCTGTTGAAGCAGCTGCACGATTTAGTTATTACAATGGTTCAGGTGTTCCAAACTCTGTTATTGACGGAACATTGAATGCTCATCCTAATACTTACTTCACATCTGCAGGAGCAAGCCCGACGATGGATGCTCAATCTCAAATCTCTTCTGATTTTGATATTAGTGTTTTTCATTCATTAAATAATGCAGGAACAGGTCTTGATGTCACTGCTGTTATTACAGCTTCAGGTGCCGTGGCTAATGCTAATTTAGTTGCACACGTTGTGGTTGTAGAGAAACTAATTTCGTTTGCTTCTGCACCAGGTTCTAATGGCGAAAAAGATTTTCATAATGTTATGAAAAAAATGTTACCTAGTCAGAATGGAACAGATTTACAAGATGTTTGGGCAAACGGAAATACCGTTGTCGTTTCTGAAGTATGGAATCTTGCAAATGTTTATAACATTGGAGAATTAGCAGTTGTTGCTTTTGTTCAAGATGTTGTTACCAAAGAAGTTTACCAAGCTGGATATAGTGAAACTATCATTTTACCTGCGAATATGCAAAATGCTGACTTAACAGCAACTACACAAGGCTTTGCAAATACTGATTACTGTGTAAGTACCTACACTCCAGAGGTTAATGTAGCGAATTCAAGTAATAGTGACCTTGATAGTGTAGCGGTTTCTTACACTAAGAATGGTGGTGCAGGTGCTACTCAAGTAGTAGCAATCAATGGCGGATCAAATGCTAATGTGACCTTCTCTCCTATTGGTATAGCTTTCGGCGATGAAGTTGTTTTTAATACTACAATTCAAGATTACGGTTTCATTGACTTATCGTCAATTGATAATAGTGTTGCCATTGATAATTTCGTGGTTTTAGATCCTAACTTTGATAATGGAACAGCATTAGATATACAATGGAATAACGGAACATTCGCAGCACCTTCTCCTCCAGGAGCAATTGATGATAATCCAGATGGTATTCTTGCGGGTTATATTGATAACTCAGCTTCGGCTGCAGTAACTTGGAATTTAGGTGGTAATGGTAATTCTAATGGATGTTTCTTTTGGGATTTCTTTACAATCAGTGCAGGGCAAGGTTCAAGCTTAATTTTCGAAGATATTGACCTTTCAGGTACATACAATAATATGCTTAGCTTCACTTATGCTTATGCTCAATATTCAGCAGCAGGTACAGCTGAAAATTTAACTGTTTCAGCTTCTGAAGATTGTGGTGCTACTTGGGTTGAGTTATTCAACAAATCTGGTGCAGCTTTATCAACAGCAGCATTAACAACCAGCCGTTTCTTTCCAAACGTAAATGACTGGGATGACGTAACGGTTGTTATGAGCATGTTTGACAATAAAAGTGATGTAATCTTAAAGATTACAGGTTTATCTGATTACGGTAATTCTTTATACATTGATGATGTTGCTACGTCTAACTTCTTAGTATCTACTGAAGATGTTAAATTAGAAACTTCATTGAATGTATATCCAAATCCAACTGTTGATAATTTCACATTGGAATTTGAATTAACAGAAGCTACAAAATTAGATATCAATTTAGTAAATGGAATTGGTCAAACAGTTCGTTCAATTGATAATAGTAACTTCAATAGTGGAGAACATTTAATCAATGTAAATACAACTGATTTAGCAGCAGGTACTTACTTCATTACTATTCGTAATCAAGAAGGTGTTACTACTAAAACAATTACAGTTATTAAATAAGGAATAGTCAATCTATAATATTACAAAAAAAAAGGTGTTGCTCGAAAGAGTAACACCTTTTTTTTGTAATATTAGTAAGGAATAGAAAATTTGGCAGTATAACATTAATTTGAAAATCTTTGGTAGCCATTACCGCTGACCAGTAATAACAAGGACAACCGTATCAAACTATTTTGCGCAACAAATTTATTAAAAAAATTATCTTTTCTTGTATTTAAAATCAATTGAAACAGGCTCAGCACAGGCTTTTTCAATACTTTTAACCTAAAATCAAAAATGCTAATCCAGAACACCAACCGAAAATTGTAATGCTATTTTCGTGCGTTTGCCTTTATTATTCTTGTTTTCCCGATTAATATTATAAAACTTTCCCAGGTTATGACCTGGACTCAATACGGTTTTTTTTGATTTTGAGATTAATAAAAAATAAGACAAGCATTTTTTAAAAGTAGGTTATTAATAAACAAAAAAAGGCTTTGCCGAATCGACAAAGCCCTTTTTTAATACATTCGATAAAAACCGTCAGGCGAAGCATTCGTCAGCCGTCAACCGTCAACCGTTTTTTAAATAGCATCTACAATAGCATTCAGAGTAGGGCTTGGTCGCATAGCTTCGGTCGCTTTTGATAGATTAGGAGAATAGTAACCTTCGATGTCCATAGCTACGCCTTGCACAGCGTTTAACTCTTCCACAATTTTTGCTTCGTCGCGCATCAAGGCATCTGCAATAGGAGCAAATTTAGCTTGTAACTTAGAATCAGCCGTTTGGTTTGCCAACTCTTTTGCCCAGTACAGCGCTAAGTAGAAATGACTACCTCTATTGTCTAATTGATTTACTTTTCTTGATGGAGATTTTCCATTTTGAAGTAAAGAAACCGTAGCATTATCTAATGCGTCTGCTATTATTTGTGCCTTAGGATTATTATTGGTCTTGGCTTCGTGTTCTAAAGAAACCGCTAATGCCAAAAACTCACCTAAAGAATCCCATCTTAAATGATTCTCTTTCGTGAACTGTTGAACATGTTTAGGAGCAGAACCTCCAGCACCAGTTTCAAATAAACCACCACCATTCATCAATGGAACAATCGACAACATTTTTGCACTCGTTCCTAATTCCAAAATCGGAAAAAGGTCGGTATTGTAATCTCTCAATACATTACCTGTAACAGAGATGGTATCCTGCCCGTCTTTCATTCGTTGTAGAGAAACTTTAGTCGCTTCCACTGGAGAAAGGATTCTGATATCTAAACCAGTCGTATTATAATTTGGTAGGTAAGTTTTTACTTTTTGGATTAACTGTGCATCATGTGCTCTGTTTTTATCCAACCAAAAGATGGTAGGAACCTTAGTCGCAGTTGCTCTGTTGACCGCCAATTTAATCCAGTCTTGAATAGGGAGGTCTTTCACTTGACACATTCTCCAAATATCGCCTTCCTCTACCTCATGCTCGATTAATATTGTACCTGAATTATCAATTACTTGTACTTTACCAGCCGAAGGGATTTCGAATGTTTTGTCATGCGAACCATATTCCTCTGCTTTTTGAGCCATCAAACCAACATTAGGAACCGTTCCCATAGTTCTCGGATCAAAAGCACCATTTTCTCTACAGAAATCAATCGTTACCTGGTAGATACCTGCGTAAGAACTATCTGGAATAACGGCTTTCGTATCTTGAGAGTTACCGTCTTTATTCCACATTTGACCGGAAGTTCTAATCATAGCAGGCATTGAGGCATCAATAATCACATCACTTGGTACGTGTAGGTTCGTAATTCCTTTATCAGAATCAACCATGGCTAAATCTGGTCCTTCAGCAAAACACTTTTGTATTTCCGCTTCCACTTCTGTTTTTACAGTAGGTGCAAGTTTATCTAAATTACCCAGTAAGTTGCCAAAACCGTTATTCACATTAATACCAGCTTTATCCAATTCCTTTCCAAATTTTTCAAAAACAGACTTGAAAAATACTTTTACACCGTAGCCGAATATTATAGGATCAGAAACCTTCATCATCGTTGCTTTCAGGTGTAGAGAAAATAATACCCCTTTAGCTTTCGCATCTGTCATTTGTGCTTCTAAGAAAGCAACCAATGCTTTTTTACTCATGAAAGTACCATCGATAACCTCTCCATCAATAACAGGAACTGACTCCTTTAGGATTGTCGTACCATTAGTACCAACCAATTGTATTTTCACGCTACCTGCTTGAGCGATAGTAACTGACTTTTCGTTAGATTCGAAATCGCCTGACTCCATCGTAGATACATGAGTAGCAGATTCTATAGACCATTTACCCATAGAATGTGGATTTCGTCGAGCATAAGCCTTTACTGGCTTGGGCGCTCTTCTGTCTGAATTACCTTCTCTTAAAACAGGATTTACAGCACTCCCTTTTAATTGGTCAAAAGTTGCTTTTATGTTTTTTTCTTCGTCACTACTCGGTGCGTCAGGATAACTCGGTATAGCAAATCCAGCTCGCTGCAACTCTTCAATAGCCTTTTTAAGTTGAGGAATAGAAGCGGAAATATTCGGTAATTTAATGATATTTGCCCCGGGCTGCTTCACCAATTTGCCCAGCTCAGCCAACACATCGGCTACTTGTTGTTCAGGCTTTAAATAAGTAGGAAAGCTGGAAAGGATTCTACCTGCAAGGGAAATATCTTTTACTTCCATTTCCACTCCACATTGCTTAGCAAATGCTTGAACAATAGGTAGAAAAGATCTCGTAGCCAAAGCAGGTGCTTCATCAGTATGCGTATAATAAATCTTAGACGACATATTTTTTTTATTTTATTGAAATGTTTTAAATTATTTATTAGTGATTTTTATTGAAATATATAATAATCTATATACATATATTAAAATTTCAAATTTGCTGCAAAAATAAGAATATTTTAGCAAAGCAATGAGTTTTTTGTAATTTTAGACCTTGTTACGCTGTTCGATTATTTTATTGTTACCTTGCTTATCGCAAAAATGTAAAGTAAGGACTCTAAAAAACGTCATTTTTAAAGTCAAAAAATCTATCATCTTTCAGGTAAAACAATCGAATAATCGAATAATAAAATAACAAAAATCATGAAATATATAATTTTACTAATTGCGTTTGGTATCGCATCTTGCACACCAAAAATTTCGCCCGACGGATGCTCAACCGAAGGAACGATGAGAGATATGACGGGTTTGGATGGTTGTAAATTTTTAATAGAATTGGACGACGGCAAACGACTAAATCCTGTAGAATATTCGGTCAAAGCGTCTGACTTTGAAGATGGACAACGCATTCGTTTTGCTTACGAAGTAGTCGAAGTAATGAATGTGTGCATGTCAGGACAAACGGTAAAAGTTACTTGTTTGGAAATACCTTAAGAAATTAAAGGCTACCATTCCAATCTTGTAAATTTTGATTATTCGGAACGGCTGCAACATTAGAAGGGTAACCGAATTAAAATTAAAATAAGACGTTAAAATTAAAAAATTAGAATTTCGCTTTCGCTCGATAAGTATCAAGAAAATATGAATTCAAATTTAGAATCGACAGATCAAAATTTTACGCCGGAAGAAAAGACCTTTGATAAGGCGTTGCGACCGACAATGTTATCCGACTTTTCGGGGCAACCTAAAATTGTTGAAAATTTAAGTATTTTCATCAAGGCGGCGAATATGCGTGGCGAAGCCCTTGACCATGTTTTATTGCATGGACCTCCGGGATTGGGGAAGACGACTTTGTCCCACATTGTGGCGAATGAGTTAGGGGCGGATATGAAAATGACTTCGGGGCCAGTATTGGAAAAACCAGGCGATTTGGCTGGTTTATTGACCAACTTGGACGAAGGCGACGTTTTATTTATTGATGAAATTCATCGTTTAAATAATGTCGTGGAAGAATATTTATATTCGGCAATGGAAGATTATCGGATTGATATTATGATTGATACGGGCCCTAATGCGAGAAGTATTCAGATTAATATTGAGCCGTTTACGCTGGTTGGAGCAACGACTCGAATGGGGTTATTGACGGCTCCGATGCGGGCAAGATTCGGAATTAATTGTCATTTAGATTATTACGACGTGCCGACTTTATGCAAAATTATCAACCGTTCTGCCGATATTATGGGTGTGCCAATAAAAGAAAAGGGTGCGTTAGAAATTGCTCGAAGAAGTCGTGGAACGCCTCGTATTGCCAACGCTTTATTGCGTCGTATTCGAGATTTTGCACAAGTAAAAGGTAACGGAACAATTGATTTAGCAATTGCTAAATATGGTCTGGAAGCCTTGAAAGTCGATGAAGGTGGCTTGGACGAAATGGATAATCGGATTTTGTCATCCATTATTCATAAGTTCAAAGGTGGCCCAGTTGGTTTGACGACAATTTCGACGGCAGTCGGCGAAGAAGCAGGAACGATTGAGGAAGTTCACGAGCCATTTTTGATTATGGAAGGCTACATTCAGCGAACTGCAAGAGGAAGAGAAGCGACGGAGAAGGCATATAAACATATTGGCGTTGTACCGCCCCGAGCACTCGGGGGAAGTTTGTTTTAGGTGTTACTAATTGTGTAAACATTTTGTTTTAATCAAAACAAATGTTTACACAATTGGACAAAAGTCTATACATTTGTAAGAATAACATATTCACAATCAATACAATTACACACAAAATGTCACTTACGCAATTAGGTTATACAATTCAAAATGATGGTTTTGTTTTTTGTAATGACGAAAGTCAAGCAAAAAACAAGGTGGAATGGCTGTACCTAAAAGAAAGTGAAAAATTTCCTGTTCGACCTTCTGCAATTTTTTTTCGTCGTTTTTATAAAAACGATGAAGCCGAAAAGCCTTATCATTCTGAGCCTTCGGTTTGCATTTTCGATGTAAAAAATACGTTTTTTAATAGCGAATTACACAAACAATTACACGCTGCTTTATGGAGTGCTGGGCGAAATGAAATTTATATTTTGCAAGGCACAACTCGACTTGATATTATCAACGCTCGAAAACCTGCAGCTAAATTGGGTGATAACGATGTTACTTTAGAACATGAGGATTTATTATTGGTAGAGAAAACGTTAGAAAAGTACGATGCTTTTAAATTTTCAACGCATCTTTTTCAAAGTGGTGTTTTTTGGGAACAAGATGATTTTAAAAGTCGAATAGAAGGAAATAGTTCGCCGTACGAATTTTTATTAAAACACTTATTAGAAGCTCGTAAAAAGATTCATAGCGAAGTCCAACACGAATTATCAAAACAGACGATTGATAAACTATTGATTATTTCCATTTTAGTGAAGTTTTTGGAAGAGATTAAAGTGGACGAAGATAAACACACGCTAAACGAAATTTATCAAAAGCACGATATTGAATCAAAAACGTTTGCGGAAGCAATTGAGAGTCATAAAATATTCGATATTCTTGATGAATTATCGAAAGACTTTAATGGGAAAATATTTGACCAGTTTAGTGATGCCGAAAAGCAATTTATTCAAACAATTGATTTAAAATCACTTGCACAATTTTTAGATGCGAATATTAATATTCCGTCGCAACAGTATTTTATTTGGAAACAATATGATTTCAAGTTTCTACCTGCTGAAGTTATCAGTTCAATTTATGAGAATTTCACAGGCGAAGGTGAAAAAGGTGTCGTTTATACGCCAATTCATTTGGTCAATTTGATGATTGACGAGTCGATGCCTTTGGATAATGCAAAATTATTTGAAAATGAAGATTTTAAGGTGCTTGATCCAGCTTGTGGTTCAGGTGTTTTTTTGGTTGCGGCTTACAAACGTTTGTTACAATGGTGGTTTATTAATAATGAAAAGCCGATTGATAGTAAAACGGCTAAACGCATTTTAGAAAAAAATATCTTTGGTGTTGATATTGAAGAAACGGCTGTTTTAGTCAGTGTTTTTGGATTGACAACAACTCTTTTAGATAGACTTTCGCCTAAAGAAATTTGGAATAACCTTAAATTTAAAGACCTTTCAAAAGATAATATTGAAGAAACCAATTTCAAAAACTGGATAAACGAAAATAAAGAAAGTAAGGAAAAGTATTTTGATTTAATCATTGGAAACCCACCGTTTAATCCTTCTAAAAAAGGAATAATTACAGCGAAAGATTTTAAAAAGCTATTAAATAAATCTGTTCCTGGTAATAAATTGTCTTTGATGTTTTTGGAAAGTGCTTTATATTTTGGGAAAAAGGTTTGCATGGTTATTCCTTCTAATGTATTTTTATACAATAAATCGAAACCAAACCATCAATATCGAGAACGAATTTTCACGGATTATACGGTTGAAAAAATTTACGATTTTACACATCTAAGAAGAGTTTTATTTCATAAAACGGCTGATACGCCCGTATTATCTTTAATGATTAATAATGAAGTTTCGGAACATCAACCGATTGAACATATTGTAATCAAAAGACAATTTCAAAGCGAACAAAAAATGCGTTTTGAAATTGATAATTATGATGGTCACATAGTTCCTTTTCAAAGAGCAATTGATGAAACGAAACACTTTGTTTGGAAGACAAATTTGTTAGGTGGCGGATTGTTATTTCATTTAATTTATCGATTGAGTTTGTTGAGAACTTTAGGTGAATTCATCAATGATAAGAAACGATTTAATAATTGGAATTATAATGTCGGTTATATCAAAAAGCATAAAAATAAAATAAAAGTAGAAGCTTCATTTATAACAGGACAGAAAACAATCAAGTCAAAAAGTTTTGAAGAAGATGGAACTTTCACTATGGAAGTTGAACAATCACAAACTTTTACTGAAACAAGAACGGAAAGTCTTTTCAGTCCTCCTCATATTATTTTTCAATTGGTTTTGAAGTCTAAAATACCAATGGCTTTTGTAGATGAATATTTATGTTTCAATAGTAGTTTTGTTGGTATTTCTTCAAAAAATGATGATAAAGAAGAGTTGTTAGATATTTATAACAAACTTTATAAAGACGAAAAAAGCTCAAGTTTATATTCTGCCTTTATTTTAAGTACAAGTTCTAAAAACTTAGTATATCATGAAACAACATTAGTTAAAGAGGATATTGATGCTTTACCGTTCCCAAACAATAAAGACTATTTAGAACTCTCAAAAACAGAAGTATTTATCCAAAATGATGTTTTAAACTATTACCGACATCTTGCAAAGTCGCCTGATGGTGATGGAAAAGTACTATTTGAGGCAATTACAAGAAAAGATGCTCAATTAAAGCAATTTGGTGAAACTTACTGCGATGCTATGAATGAAATCTATGAAACGGATACTCAAACTTGGCAAATAGGAACGGTGACACAAACACCAAATTTTACAATTTATAGAATTGGTTTTGGTGAAAAAGAGAGTTTGAAATATCAATACGAAAAAGAAAAAACGGATGATGTTTTTGCTTTTATTTCTAATGATTTACAAAATGCTGGTGTTCGATTCACAAGAGTTGTACGTTATTATAAGCATGAAAATGGTTTCGATTTTGTTTGTTTTATCAAGCCAAATGCTCGTAGATATTGGTTGAATTCTATTGCCTTACGTGACGCTGGAAATACTTATATGGACTTTAAAAAAGCAGGATTTTAAAATAATACGCAGCATGGTAACAGGACTCAACTCATTTAATAATTTATCATCGAAGAACGTTCTTCCTCAATTAATAAATTTCATTGAGGAAGAAATAATAGCTTTTGAAGGTTCAGAGCAATTTATCAATATCTTGATAAAAAAGAAAAATGAGAATCAACATAGCCTTGCTTTTTGTGTTTACATGACTTTTAAATCTAATAATAAATACTATTTTGCGCGTGAAAATGCTCAAAAAGGAAGTAGTGTTATAGATATTGGAATTTATAATAAAATTGGAATTCTACTTTTTACTATCGAAGCTAAATTACTACCTATTCCAATACCAAATAAAAAATCAGAACGTAAAGAATACGAATATGTTTATGGAAAAGGTGCGGGAATCCAACGTTTTAAAGAAGGAAAACATGGCGTTGACAATATGAATAATCCATTATTGGAAAATGGCTTAATCGCATTTATTAAAGAAGATGATTTTGAACATTGGTATGGAAAAATTAATCAATGGATTCTTGATGCAAACTGGGATTCATCAGAACAATTACAAAAAGTCTATTTTAAAACAACTGCAAAATTCATTTCTAATCATCCTCGAATTAATACAGCAGACGTGAAATTGCATCATTTTTGGGTGAATGTATAAATCAAAAAGCCGAGCAGATTTATAAAAATCTACTCGGCTTTTATTGTGAAAAAGCTACCAACTATTTTACTGCTAATTCAATCACGCCTTCGTCCAAATTCTCGTATTCAAATTCAGCTCTTCAATAATTTCCAAGCATAACCAAATGTCATCTAAATATTGATGAATCGTACTTTCATCCAAAAGACTTTTTTTCAAATTCGGTTCTAAAAATTTCTTATCCCAACTAATAGCGATGTAAACGCAAGAGTTCAAAAATGCAATATGAATTGTAGAATTAAACCGTTTTTTGAGGTTCATAATATTCTCCAACATACTTGTACTTAAAATATATCGAGCCTCAACTTGATCTGTCGTATAAACATCAAACTCTTTTTCGAACGCTGGATTTTCCATTTTTGCAACTTGCTTTCCTTGTTTTTTGGAACTTTTTACCATTCGTCCAAACCAACCTTCGCCAGTTCTATCTGGTAAAACAACCGTGTGTCCAAGAAATTCTTTATGAAAGTCAGCAATCATAAATAAACCTTTGAAAATCGTGTGATATGACGAGCCATCTTCATCACGAGTTTCATATTCGGCATTAATTTCTGAGAATTCAAAATCTGTTTTATTCAATTTTCCAGTCACGCCATCTTCTCCATTATATCTATCGGGACGCTGAAATAATTGACTTGCTTTGAATTGGTCTTCCGAAATTTTGGCTTTTCGATTATAATAAAAACTGTCATCAACAGAATTAATAATTTTCGTGATAACTTCGTCTTTATAGGACTTTATCAATTTGGAACGTTTATGCACATATATGATAATGCAAGCGATAATCGTAATGCCAATAATAATGAAAACAGGAATCGGGAATACTCCTGAACTTTGGAAAATTGTGAAGCCAATCAAACCCGCTAAAGCAATAATTGCTAAAGCGATAAAAAGTATATTTTGACCTTGTCGAAGCGTCTTTTTTCGCTTAACTTCCATCACTTCTAAGGTCGGATAAATTGATTGATAAATAGTGGAAATATCTTTCATTATTGGGGGTTGTGTGTTACGATTTTTGACCGTAATGTAATCTACAAGTACATTTCACGTTATAACGGTCAAAATCCGCAACCCGTAACTCGAACTACGAATTAAATAAATTATCAATATTGACATTTCCTCTTTCTGCTTCCGCAATTTCGAAAGAATCCCGACGACGTAAACTCATCATGCCTGCCAGAATATTAGTTGGAAACATTTCTACGGAATTGTTATAGCCGTTTATCGAAGCGTTAAAAGCACGACGAGCAGCAGAAAGTTGCTCTTCGACTTCGTTCATTGCGGCTTGTAATTGCAAGAAATTGGTATTGGCTTTCAAGTCGGGATAATTTTCGACTGCAATCTGTACTTTTCCCAACATTGAGGACAATTGTCCCTCTGCTTTGAAGCGTTGGCCATCGCTCAAATTTGGTTTCATAACTGAATTCCTCAACTCCGTAATTTCGGTTAATAAGCCCCGTTCGTGCGTCATATATTGCTTGACGGAAGCGACTAAATTCGGAATCAAATCATGTCGTTTTTTGAGCATGACGTCAATACTACTGAAGGCATATTCGACATTATTTTTCTTAGAAATCAAATTATTATACATCACCATTCCAATAATTAATATTAAAACGGAAATTCCAATTAATACATACATAGTTTGTTTTGTTTTGAATTTTTTGGTAAAATAAAACGTGTTTGAATTCCTTACGAAATCTAATTGATTTTGTTAAGATTTTTAAATTGTCTTTCGATAAAGGTATTTATAAAGGAGATTAAACCTTAAAACTTCGTCCTTTAAAACCTCAAAACCTGCATTCGCAACATTCCGTATAATTCTTCTATCCATTGTGGACAAGTTGAACAGGGCGGAATGACTTTATTTTTTCGTAAATCGTTAGGCAAAATAATGATTTTTGCGTTTTCAACTTTGACCGATTTTGCTAAAAATAGAAATTCATGGAGTAGATTTTCTGTCAATAAAACGGTTGATTTTTGTGTGCCGAAATTAATAGTAGAAAGGAATTCGGGGCGGTTATCGGCTTGCTGTTTGGAGCGGTCAAATTCGTTCGGAAAATTAATCGAAAAGCTGATATTTTTACTTGAATTGACCGTTAAAATTTCATAAATTCCTTCTGGAATTATCGGTTCATTATCTAATAATTTAGTCCCATTTTTTGTATTAATAAAAGGAATCGAATCCGTCAGAATTTGATAAAAATCGTTTCGTTCGTCCGTTATCCAAAGTTCGGCTTTTGCCTCTTTTTTTAAAATAATTAGCGTTACCGCAATCGGAGATTGCGTAATTTGAATGTCGTTAAACGCCTTTTCAATCGAAGATTCTATCTTTTCCGTGGTACTTTTATCTAATATAATTTTCCGTTTATTAAGGATATTAAACGGACTAAAATCTGCAAATAAGAGGATTGCCATTGTAATTATTAATAAAATAAGGAGGATAAAATATTGTTTTTTCATAAGGTTGGTCATTCAATTATAAAAGCTCTGATGGTAAAAGTAATCAAAAAAATAGATTCCTTTTCTAATATTGTAACGGTCAGTAGCTGCTACTGGAATATTTAAAAATCCATAAAGCCAGGAGAATTATCTAAAAATGAGGCTACCTTTTTAACGTTGAAGAGGTTGGGAAATTGGGTAGGAGTTCTGAGAAAATTTCCGAAAAAATCGAGGTGAATTGGGACAAGTTATAGACGACGCAGAAAATGCAGGCTTTTGAGGTGTAATTTTATAACCTTAGAAGGATAAAGCAAAATGAAGTATATATGTTACTGGCGAACGAATTATGTATAAATATTATTGACATATTATTGACATATTAATAACGTGTATATATTTGTATAAAAAATAAAAAAACTATTTACTTTTTTATTTTACAATATTTTGTAATACATTTCCAACACAAAAGTGAACGTAACGGCTATTAATAGAAATTAGAAACGGTTAAAAAGTTTTTTAAACATCTAAAAATACAGCAATTATGAAATTGAAACTTATCCTTTCGATATTAATGCTTACGTCAATCACCGCATTCGGACAAAATATTCGAGAGATAAATGGTTCACAAAATAACCCAATGAATCCAAATTATGGTGCTGCAAATACGAATTTTATTTGGGTAACTTCAGTAGATTATACAGATGGAATCTCGACACCTGCGGGAGCGAATCGACCAAGTTCACGAGTGATTAGTAACATGATTTGTCATCAAGATTCTTTCATGGCGAATGAGAAAGGATTGAGTGATTTCGTTTGGGCTTGGGGGCAGTTTATAGACCATGATATGATGTTGAGCGTTTCGGCAAACCCGATGGAATTGATAGAAATTACGGTGCCGATGTGCGATCCTTTCTTTGATCCAAACTGTACTGGAACAGTGACAATACCGTTGCGAAGAGGGGAATATGACATGAATACAGGTACGTCAGTTGTGAACCCTCGAACACCCGTTAATCGGACGACTGCATTTATAGATGCTTCGGTAATTTATGGAACGGATGCTTTCCGCTTAGCTTGGATGCGAAGGTACTTTAATGGTAAAATGAAAACTTCGTTGGATGATTTGTTACCTTATAATACAGTGACAGGAAAGATTGGAGCAGTGACAGATCCGAATGCTCCGCCGATGGCTTTAGATGGGGGTTTTCCACAAAGATATTTCGTTAGTGGCGATATTCGAGCGAATGAACAGCCAACTTTGACGGTTCTACACACTTTATTTCTTAGAGAACACAATAGAATTTGTGACGAAATTTTACAAATAAATCCAACTTGGACGGACGAACAGGTTTTTCAAAGAGCAAGAAAAACGCTTGGTGCATTACTTCAAGCGGT
>Ga0306864_1000039_pt1 | contig 55015 bp, 46 predicted proteins | sample AntRauTorckE5430_FD_190448 | JGI IMG/M metagenome (GOLD analysis project Ga0306864, IMG submission 190448) | Saline lake microbial communities from Rauer Islands, Antarctica - Metagenome Torckler E5 #430 (v2) (version 2) | ecosystem: Environmental > Aquatic > Non-marine Saline and Alkaline >...
CCGCACATTCGCCAGGTGCTGGATGATTTGCGTGCGCTGTCTTCTGGCCCGCCGTTCAGCCCGCAAACCGCAAACATGGTGTTTACCATAGCCGCCAACGATTATGAGCGAGACCTTCTGCTGCCTGGCTTGCTGGCTATTTTACGTGAGCAGGCGCCAGGCGTTCGCCTGCAGGTGATTGCCGCCGGCATTCCCAGCGCCGAGCTGTTACGCCAGGAAACCTGCGATCTGATTGTGTCGCCGCACCCACCGGAAGCCAGCGATATTATGCAACGTGGCCTGATGACCGACCGCATGGTGGTATTTTATGATCCAGCTTGGCGCCAGCCGCCTCATACCCTGGCCGATTTCCTCAAAGCCGACCATATCAGCCTGATGCTGGGTGCAGCCGAACAGCCGGGGCTGGACCAAGCCCTGAGCGCCCGCAATCTGCGCCGCACCAAGAGAGTAAGCGTGTCAAACTTCTCGGCCCTTGCCAGCCTCTTGTACGGTACCGACATGCTGACCGTGGCGCCGGAACGTATGGGTCAGCAGCTGTTGTCGCGGGCCGCCTGGGTGCCACTGCCGTTCGACTACAAGCCCTTTACCCTGTTGATGATCTGGCACCAGCGCTATCAGAACGATGCGGCCCACCGCTGGTTGCGCAACCGGATAAACGCGGTGGCAGCCACCATGAACGGGATGGTGCAATAATCAATCGATATCATTCATAGGTCGTATGACAACTGACCGGCTTACCCGCTGCTTTTAAATCCGTAAACTGCCTGCCCGAATCAACGCTTTTACGGAATTTTCATGCTTGCCTTAACCAGTATCTGGACCACTGTATTGTTAGCTGCCGCGGTGGCACTGGGGCCATTGGCAACCGATATGTACCTGCCAGCGTTGCCGCAGATTGGCAGCGACCTGAACGCCAGCACCGGCGAGGTCCAGCTTACCCTGAGTTTTTATCTGGCCGGCTTTGCCATGGCGCAGTTGGTCTGTGGCCCCTTGGCCGATCGCTTTGGCCGCAAGCCCATCATGATTGCCGGCTTTTTTATATTTGCCCTCGCCAGTATTGGCTGTGCCCGCGCCACCAACGTTGACAGTCTGATGCTGTTTCGCTTTTTGCAGGCGCTTGGGGGGTCAGCCGGTCCGGTGCTGGGGCGCGCCGCGGTGCGCGATATTTACACGCCACAACAATCGGCTCGCATCATGGCCATTCTGGCCAGTATTATGGCCTTGGCCCCGGCGCTGGCTCCCACCCTTGGCGGCGTCATGGTGACCCATCTGGGTTGGGCATCGATTTTTTACGTGCTGGCCGGTTACGCCCTGGCAATGATGGCCATTGTGGCTATCGGCATACCCGAACCCATGCGCCCAGAACACCGTCAGCCACTGCGGCTCGCATCGCTGCTGAGAAACTATCGGCTGATTGGCAGTGACATCAGTTTTCTGGGTTACACCCTGACCAACAGCCTGGTGTATTCAAGCTTGTTCGCCTTTATTTCCGGCTCGTCTTTCGTACTCATCGACTTTTTGGGGGTGTCACCACAACATTTCGGGCCTTACTTTGCCTGTGTGGTGGCCGGCTACATCGTCGGCAACCTGCTGGCGGTACGCTTGGGCAAACGCCTGTCACCCGATCAAATTTTGCTGCGTGGTATTATGCTGGCTGTGGCCGGTGGCACCGTTATGGCATCGTTGGCGTTGGCTGAGGTGTATTCAGTATGGGCGGTTATGCTGCCCCAGACGGTGATTCTGTGCGGCACCGGTATGGTACTGCCACAGACCATGGCCGGCGCACTGGCAAATTTTCCGCGCATGGCCGGCTCAGCCTCTTCCCTGTTCGGCTTCGCACAGATGACCATAGCCGCCGGCTCCGGCGCTCTGGTAGGCTACCTGCACAATGGTACGTCACTGGTGATGGCGCTGGTGATTGCGCTGTCGACGTTCGCCGCGCTCGCCAGCTATGTCCTTCTGATACAACGCTTCCCGGCACCGGGCTTCGAGGCGGAAGCCCGTGTCTAATCGGGCGCCTGGCGGCCAAAACGTGGAAATGCATCCAATTCAGACTAAAACGAGTAGACTGACTGGTATTATAAAGTCTATCTTTTTGACACGTCTATCCTTAAGGAGAATGCTATGAGCAACGTAACACTTGGCGGCGACGCCGTAGAATTGAGCGGAAACTTCCCCCAGCCTGGCGAAACCATCCAATCGTTTACCCTGACCAACAACAGCCTGGAAGACGTCAAACTCAGCAGCTGGGATGGCAAACGTAAAATTCTGAGCATTTTCCCCAGCATCGATACCGGCGTGTGCGCCGCGTCTACCCGCAAGTTCAACGAGAAGGCCGCGGATCTCGACAACACCGTGGTGTTGGTAATTTCCGCAGACCTGCCCTTTGCCTCTGCCCGTTTCTGTAGCGCCGAAGGCCTGAGCAAAGTGATTTCCCTCTCCAGCTTCCGCAATTACAGCTTCCAACAGGACTGCGGCGTCGCCATGCAAACCGGCCCGCTGGCAGGTCTGTGCGCCCGCGCGGTGATTGTTCTGGACGAGAACAACAAAGTGCTGCACAGCGAGCTGGTTGGCGACATCAAAGACGAGCCCAACTACGATGCCGCTCTGAACGCTTTGTAACCTGCTACAACGAGTGCCGGTATCGCGCCTGCGGTGCCGGTATGTCTACCTCGCTTTACTTATTCAACTCAACGCGCAAGCATCCAATACCCCAGCGCTTGCTGCTGCACTGCCCGACGTCATTCAGAACGCACATCCGGATTGCTCCTGTGAGTCAATTAGCCACTAACGCCAGTACCAACGCCAGCCTGCATCGCCAGCTCTACAACATGACCTGGCCGATGCTGTTCGGTGTGCTGTCACTGATGACCTTTCAGCTTACCGACAGCGCATTTATAGGCCAGCTTGGCCGCGACCCCCTGGCAGCACTCGGCTTTACCATTCCCATGCAGCAGCTGGTCAGCGGCATGTATGTAGGCTTGGGCATTGCCACCACCGCGGTGATTTCACGCACTCTGGGCCAGAACGACAGCGACAGCGCCCGCCAATTAGGTGGCCTTGTGGTGCTGATTGGCGCGACCCTGGTGCTGGTGCTTTGCTTGCTGGTGTGGTTCGGCCAGCAACCGATTCTAACCCTGCTGGGCGCCGAACCTGAGCTTTGGCCACTTATTCGCCAGTACTGGGCGCCCTGGCTGGTGGCGGCCTGGACCGGCGCCATGGTGTATTTTGGCTATAGCCTGTGCCATTCCCGCGGCGACACCAAGCTGCCCGGCGCGGTCATGGTGGCCACCAGCCTGCTGAACGTAGGGCTGGACTGGCTGTACATTTTTTATTTTGGTTGGGGCCTGCCCGGCGCGGCCTGGGCTACTACAACCGCCTTCGGCCTGGGCGCTCTGGTGATCTATCCGCTGCTGCTCAGGCGCGGCTGGCTCGGGTTTGACCTGGCTGGCTTGCAGCTGGCTCGTGCGGTGCGCCAGTTGAGCGGCATTATGGCACCGGCCATGGTCAGTCAGATGATGCCGCCAATGGCCGCGGTGCTGGCCACAGCGCTGGTCGCCAGTTTTGGTTCTACCGCCGTGGCGGCCTGGGGATTGGGGTCGCGGCTGGAGTTTTTCTCGATTGTGGTGGTGTTGGCGCTGACCATGTCAATGCCGCAAATGATCGGACGCATGATGGGCCGGGGTGAAATAGACAGTATCCGTCGTCTGGTGCGCCTGGCCGTGCGGTTTCTGGTGGTCTGGCAGCTGGCCATCGGCCTGTTGTGGCTGCTGGTTTCCGGCGCGGTGACCGAATTGTTCACCACCGATGCACAGGTGCAGAGTATTCTGGCCAGCTATCTGTGGCGAGTACCGCTGAGCTACGGTGGGCTGGGCGTCTGCATGCTGATGGTGTCGGTGTGCAACGCCTTGGGGCTACCGCTGCGGGCGCTGCTGATTTCCACCTTGCGCCTGTTTCTGTGTTACCTGCCCATGCTCTGGCTGGGCAGTCAACTTAATGGCATTCCGGGCCTGATGACCGGCGCGCTGGTGGGCAACCTGCTGGCCGGCATAATCGCCTGGCAGCTTTACCGCGCCGGTATGGCAAGGCTGTCCGCAAAAAGCAGGCAAGAACCCGGCGAAGTCACGGCCCGTAATGCCGGTTAGGCGAACGTTAAGCGAAAGCTGTCCGGTATGGGCGTTACCCGTTTTTCACCAAAATCAAAAAACACAAAGCCGTATTTGGCCTGCGCTACTGCGGCGCCGTCCCGTTCGCGAGTGACGCGGAATACAAAATCACCGCCGTAGCGATTAAAGTCGGTTATCCCTACGTCAAACACCAGGGTTTCCGGGTAATAAATTTCGGCCTGATACACGGTCGCCAAGTCAGTCACCAGAATGCCCAGACCACTGTGACCGACCTCGTCGATCTTGTAATGGGAAAGAAGCTGCACCCGCGCCTCTGACAGCATGGAAATCAGCGCATCGTTACCCAAATGATTGGCACCGTTGAGATCGGTGCTGCGCACTGCCAGACGAGTTTGAAAACAAAACACCTGTTCGGGAAATTTCAGTTTTATTCGAGCCACAATCCATTCGCCTGTGCCGAAAAATGAGGTATGTTGACACAATCACGCAAAAATCCCAATTGCGTTATATTAATCATTGAATGCTGGTGATTTTATGGATATTCGCCCCGCTGCCACTCTTGCTCTGATCCGCGATGGCGACAAGGGTCTTGAGGTACTGCTGCTACAACGGACCTGGAAAGCCTCTTTTCTGCCGGGTTATTTCGTATTTCCCGGCGGCGCGGTGGATGACGCCGACCAAGCCTGTCGCGCCCACATTGCCGGCCCTGACGACAGCGCCATCAGCCAGACCATGAGTCTGAGCGAGGGCGGCGCAGACTACATGGTGGCGGCATTGCGGGAATGCTTCGAAGAAGCCGGCCTGCTGCTGGCGGTTAAGGATAACGGCGAACAGATCGGCGCAGACCACCCCATTCATCAGTCACGACAGGCCTTGTTTCGCGGCGACGTGAGCTTGCAGGCGTTGTGTCTGCAGCACACTCTGATTCTGCCTCTGGACCGGCTGGCTTATCTGAGCCACTGGGTAACCCCGCCGGGGCCACCGCGGCGTTTTGATACCCGTTTTTTTGTGGCGGTTGCCCCAGACAACCAGATCGCCAGCCACGATGGCGAAGAAACCATTGACCACTTGTGGATAACTCCGCAGCAGGGCCTGGTAGAGTACCGCCGCGGCGAACGCCTGTTCAGCCTGCCAACTTTGCGCACCCTGCGGGTGCTGGACGATTTCACCAACGCCGGCGAAGTGATGCGTTACGCCCATGCCAATCCGCCCGAGCCTTTGCCCAGCGAACCCTGGCCCGCCAGACGCCACGATAAAGCCATCGTTCTGGAACCCGACGCGCCGGCGTACGATGAAGCCCGCAAGCTTGACCCAGAAGGCGCAGGCACCACCCACGCGGTAATTATCCCCGGTGAACCGGTCGAAATTGCGGCGGGCGTTATCCGCTTGACGTCACCCAACCCGGGCGTGATGACGGGACCGGGCACCAACACCTATCTGGTGGGCCACGATCGTTTCACCGTGATTGACCCAGGTCCGGAAAATCCCGCCCACATCAAGCGGATTCTGGAACTAACCGGTGGACGTGTTGACCAGGTATTGGTGACTCACACCCATCAGGACCATTCACCGGCCACCAGCCTGCTGAAACAACGCACCGGCTGCCGGCTGATTGGCCGCGCCGCACCGGCGGGTGCGTCACAGGACCGCAGTTTCAATCCGGATGACGAGCCCGATCACGGCGATCTGATTGCCACCGACGCCGGCATCCTGAAGGTGTTGCACACGCCAGGGCACGCGTCGAATCACCTGTGTTATTTGTTGTTGGAACAGAGAATGCTGTTTTCCGGAGACCACATTATGCAGGGATCCACCGTGGTGATAAACCCGCCAGACGGCGATATGAAAGCGTACATGGAGTCGCTCTACGGTTTGCTGGCCGAACCGCTGAGTTCTATTGCACCTGGCCATGGCTTTGTGATGGCACGGCCAGAGGCGACGGTAGATTATTTAATTACTCACCGATTGACCCGCGAACGCAAAATTGCCCGGGTGCTGAAGAAGCTGGCACCGGTCAGCTTGGAAAAGCTTACCGCCAGCGCCTATGACGACGTACCGGCGGCGATTCACCGGGTGGCCGCGCGCTCGGCGCTGGCCCACCTGTTAAAGCTGGAACAGGAGGACCGCGCCAGCTGCAACGATGACGCCTGGCATGCCACCCGCGATACCTGATGACACCGGTGCCGAGGTGTATAGCCTGATCAGCCTGCTGGAAAAACGGGAAATGGTTGAGCCGCCACCCCACTCATCGTAAACCTACTGCTGAGCGCTAAGCGCTGCCTGGATACGCTCGATCACCTGCTCCAGGGTGGCTCGCGGGCAACCGATGTTCAAGCGCATAAAACCGCTGCCATTGGCGCCAAACGAGCTGCCCAGATTCATACCCACACCGGCTTGCTGCACAAACAGACGTTTCAGGCCGGTGTCGTCTAACCCCAGTGCACGGCAGTCCAGCCACATCAGATAGGTGCCCTCGGGGGCGCTTACTTCTATGCCCGGCAGGCGCTGGGCAACCTGGCTCACCACAAAATCGCGGTTGGCCTGCAGGTAATCCATCAACTGGTCCAGCCAGGGGCCGCCGTGGCGGTAACCGGCTTCGAAACCGGTTACGCTGAACGGATTGCTTTGGGGCATGTGGAACGATTCCAGCACATCCGCCATTTTCTGCCGAAGCCCGCTGTCTGCGATCACCATGGCCGACAAACCAAGGCCGGGGATGTTGAAGGTTTTACTGGGGGCAATGGCGGTGATCAATTGGTCGTCGGGGCGCGCAAGGGCCGCTAGCATGCGGTGGCGGTGGCTGTCGGAAAACACCAGATCGCAATGAATTTCATCGCTCAACAGTACCAGGTTGTGGCGTCGGCAAATGTCGAGCACCGCCGTCAGCTCAGCTTCAGACCACACCCGCCCAATTGGGTTGTGGGGCGAACACAGAGCCAACATCTTTGCCTGCGGGCGCGCTGCACATTGCTCCAGGTGGGCCAGGTTCATGCGGTAGTACACGCTGCCGTCTTCCTGCGTTTCCGCCAGCAGCGGATTTTCCAGAACCTGACGCCCTGTTTGTCGCACCGAACTGAAAAACGGTGGGTAGACTGGCGGCTGTATGATCACCTCATCGCCCGGATCGGTACACGCCATGCACGCGGCGTTTAATGAGGGCACGACACCCGGCGCCATCAGCACCCATTCGCGCTGAAAATGCCATTGGTGGCGCTGTTGAAACCAATCGCGCATGGCGCTGTAAAGGCTGTCGGGAAACATCGTGTAACCGTATACCGGATGCCGGGCGCGCTCGCTGAGTGCATCGGTCACCGCCTGCGGCGCGGCAAAGTCCATATCGGCCACCCACACCGGCAGTACATCGGCGCGGCCGAACACCGCTTCGCGAGCGTCCAATTTTACCGCATGAGTGTTTTCCCGGTTCACGGGCTGATCAAAATCTGCGTGCGACACAGGTCACTCCCTGAAATTGCCAAAAGCACGACCGCTCGCCACTGCGAGCCTGACCCACACTTGAGGTTATAATTGATTGATAGCAACGTATCAGCATACATCACAACGCCCCGTAATCCATGTTTCAAGCCGCCGTCGTTATTCGCACTTTCCACCCCAATTTTTGGTAATAGCGCCGCTGTGTGTGGGTCTTGGAGTTGAGCTGGTTTTGCTGGTTGTCGGGCTGAGCGTGTCACGAGAGAGAGGGGGTAATTACGCCCTCAGCTCGTTTCAGTGCTACTAACTGTCGCTTTTTACTACATTATTTAATCGACGTTGCACATTGGTACAGGGCGCAGAATGCGACCCGCTCTACGGGGGCCTGCTATAATATGTGCTTCAAGCATCATGAGTTGTTCCGGGCATCATGGGTTGTCTGGAACATTCTTCATTGTGACAAGGACCTGCCATGAGTGTTGTGCTTCTGTTGTTAAGCGCGCTGGTACTGATTTACCTCAGTGTTGGCAGAAAGACGGCCAGCGTTGTGCTGTGCGTTGCTACGCTGATGGGCTTGGCCCAAGACGACGGGCATCTGGCCAGCTTCGTCGTTGGCGGGCTGGCCCTGGCTTTGGCGCTAATTCTGCTGAACCCCAGCGATTTGCGTCTCAATAGGTTCAGCAGACCATTACTGAACTGGGTGCGTTCACGCTTGCCGCAATTGTCGAATACCGAGGCCGAAGCGCTGACGTCCGGCTCGGTGGATTGGGACGGCGAGCTGTTTTCCGGCAAGCCGCGGTGGTCGAAACTGCTGGGCGCAAAGCCGTCGCACCTGAACAGCGAAGAGCAGGCGTTTCTGGATGGCCCGGTAGAGGAACTCTGCGCCATGCTGAACGACTGGGAAATTACCCATGAGCATTATGACCTGCCCGAAAAAGTCTGGGCATTCATACGCGGTAACGGCTTCTTCGGGCTGGTCATACCCACAGAAGATGGCGGCATGGGGTTTTCAAACACCGCACACTCCGAAATCGTGATGAAAATATCCACCCGCAGCGTGTCCGCTGCGGTCACCGTGATGGTGCCCAATTCCCTTGGGCCCGGTGAGCTGTTGATGCACTATGGTACCGATGCCCAAAAGCGGCATTATTTGCCACGCTTGGCCGGCGGCCAGGAAATTCCCTGTTTTGCTCTGACATCACCGGTGGCAGGCTCAGACGCCGGCGCTATTCCAGACAAAGGCATTGTGTGCAAAGGCCAGTGGAAGGGCGAGGAAGTATTGGGCCTGAGAGTCACTTGGAACAAGCGTTACATTACGCTGGCGCCGGTGGCCACTCTGATTGGGCTGGCCATCAAAGTGTACGATCCAGACGCCCTGTTGGGCGACAACGCCAACATAGGTGTGACCTGCGTGATGGTGCCACGAGAAACCGATGGCGTACACGCCGGCGCCCGCCATTTGCCGATGAACACGGTGTTCATGAACGGCCCAACCTGGGGCAACGACGTCTTTATTCCCATGGACCAGGTGATCGGTGGCCAGGACATGCTGGGCAAGGGCTGGACCATGCTGCTGGAATGTCTGTCCATAGGTCGCTCTATTTCGCTGCCGGCGCTGGGCACAGGCGCCGGCAAAGTTGCCAGCCTGGCCACCGGCTCTTACGCCCTGACCCGAGAACAATTTGGCCGCTCTATCAGCCAGTTTGAGGGCGTGCAAGAAGCCCTGGAACCCATCGCCGGTTACACCTGGATGATGGACGCTGCGCGCTTGCTCACAGCAGGTATGCTGGACCGCGGTGTACGCCCGGCCGTGCCTTCTGCGCTGCTGAAATACCGCAACACCGACCTGATGCGCATTGTGATCAACCACGCCATGGACGTCGTTGCCGGCCGCGGCGTTATTACCGGGCCACGCAACTTCCTGGCCCGCGCCTACCAAGCCATACCCATCGGTATCACCGTAGAAGGCGCCAACATTCTTACCCGCAGCCTGATGGTGTTTGGCCAAGGCGCCATTCGCTGCCACCCGTTTATCGTTGACGAAATTGCCGCGGCGGGTATGGAAGACCAAGATCAGGCCGCCAAAAAATTCGATGGCGTTTTCTACCGCCACCTGGCGCACACCGCCCGCAACGGTTTGCGCGCACTGGTGCTAGGCCTGACCGGCGGCCTGGCCGAACCGGTACCGCGCCAAGGCAACCTGAAACCTTACTACCGCCAACTGGCGCGCTTTTCGGCGGCCCTTGCGCTGATGACCGACGTTACACTGCTCTCCGTAGGCGGCGGCCTGAAGGCTCGCCAGCGCCTGTCCGGGCGCATGGCCGACTGCCTGGTACAGCTGTACTATGCCACCGCAGTGATCAAACAATGGCACGAAGAAGGCTATCCGGAAGAACAGCGCCACATGGTGGAATGGTGCCTGAAAACCTGCCTGCGCGATTTGCAGGGTTCCATGCGCGAAGCCATTATCAACTTCCCGATTGCAGCCCTGCGCTGGCCACTGCGATTGTTGGTGTTCCCTTTGGGCGCGACGGGCCTGAACGGCCCCGACGACCGCCTGGGCACCAAAGTGGCCGCCAGCATCGTAGAAGACACACCGCTGCGCCAGCGCATTCACCGCGGCGCCTACATACCCACAGACAGCAGCGACTCTCTGGGCCGGGTGTTGAACGCCTACCGTCTAGCCAACGAAACCACCGACATGCGCGCTCGCTTACACCACGCTATTCGAAACCGCGATGAAGACGACCTGGACAGCGTTGCCCTGCTGATGGGCCACGAACGCAAACAGCTTATCGACTGGGCCTGCGCCGAAGGGGTGGTGAAAGCCGGTGAGTGCGAAAGACTGGAAGAAGCGCTTGCCGCGCTCTACGACGTTATTCGCGTGGATGCGTTTGACAGTAACGGCCTGAAAGAGCTGTCAAAGTGCGCTACTGGCAAACGCAAAGTGGTCGAACGCCCCGCAGAACACTGATTGCCGGCGCCCTCACTTCAATAGCTTAGTGGTTAAATAAGTGCTCGTATCTGAAATAAATACTCATATATCAGATAGGTACTAAACGGCATTCAGGCTGATCAAAACCATGGCTATACTGCTCTGCTGAATCCATTTCACATTTTCTGAGGTTGTTCATGTCTGGAAAAACCGTTGGCAGCGCCATCTTTCTGCTGGTGGTCGGCAACGCCATAGCGTTGATTTCCGACGTTCTGATAAAGCTGCTGGACCCCGGCGCGCCCATATTCCAGTTTGCCTTTCTGCGCTGCGTGCTGACTCTGCTAATGCTGCTGCCGCTGGCCAAAAAAATAGATCGCCGCCAGTTTTTTACTGGCGCTGGCATTCACGCCATCCGCGCCCATGTTCACCTGATTGGCATGCTGTGTATGATCGTCGCCCTGGCCAACCTGCCCCTGGCCACCGCCAACGCCGTATTCTACGCCGCGCCCATACTGGTGATGCTGTTATCCGTTGTAATCTTCCGCGAACGCCTCACATCCCTGAGCGTGATTGCCGTATTCAGTGGCTTTGCCGGCATTATCCTGATATTGAAGCCCATAGACTTCACCTGGGCAGCATTTGCGGCCCTGGGCTCGGCGTTTTCACTGGCCATCAACGCCGTATTGGTGCGTAAACTGCCAAAGCAGCAAACCACCGTGCACAAACTGGTCCTGAACTACCTGCTGATTATCCCCGCTGCCGGCGCACTGGCCATCTGGGACTGGCAGCAAGGCTCACGCTGGAGCACAGACCTTGTCATCATTGCCGCCGGCTCCTCTCTGCTTATATTGGGTTACAACGTCACTGTACTGCTGGCGTACCGCCAGGTAGACGCCAACCAAGTCACCAGCGCCGAATACACCGGCCTGATCTGGGCCGTTGCGATCGGCTGGATATGGTTCAACGAAGTCCCCGATTTATGGTTCCTGGCCGGCAGCCTGATGATCGTAATACCGCTGATCTTGATCTGCCTGACCCAAAGAAGAAAATATCCGGCGCTGCGGAATTCAAAACAATAGGTGCCGCAAGCGGCAGAGTAGCGGAAAACCGGGGACAAGAATAAAATAAGGGCGGGAACAAGACGAGGACAGATTTGAAATCTGTTCCCTACGCTGTTGAGGGGCAACCACCTCTGATGCGTTAGCTAATAACCAACCCAGAGGCTGTAATAAACCCGGACAACCCGGTCAACACAATTTCCGCCGCCATAGCCGACAAAATCAACCCGCTGATTTTCGACATAATATTCAGACCGTTCTTGCCCATCGCCTTTTCCAGATAACCCGACAATCGCAACAACACCGCCAGAATCAGCAAACTCGACACCAACCCCAACAGGCCCCCAGCCACCGCCGCAACCTGCTTCAACTCAGCACCATAAACCAGAATCGCACCAATCGTAGCAGGGCCAATCATCACCGGAACCGCCAAGGGCACCACCGCAATATCATCGCGACTATTATCCGGCAAACCCGTAGCGTGGCTGCGAGTACCGTTGTTAACCAGACTGATGGCCGTCAAAAACAGCAGTGTGCCGGCCCCAATGCGAAACGAATTGAGAGTAATACCAATGGCACCAAACAACAGCGGACCGGCAAAAAACAGAATCACACCCAGCACCAGCGCCGATATGCAGGCACGGCGAATGATCGCGGTTTTCTCGTCCGCCGGCAGCCCGCGGGTTAACGCCAAAAACATGGTCACCACGAAAAACGGCGCCAACAAAAACAAAAAGCGGATAGAGCTGCCGATGTAGGTCGAAAAAAACAATTCAATCATTACCAAGGCATTCCACAGAAGGAGATTCAGGGCGCCAAGCATAGTCCCCCCAACCCGGATTTGCCGTAAGGAAGTGGACCTATTCAGCGTTATTATAAAGGCGACATAGAGGTGTCACAGTGATAATTGCCGTAAGTCCAGGTGCGCTTACCGTCTTTCATACCGGTGCGCCAAGGCTCACCAAACAACGCCTGCACTCCTGTGGAAACTGCTCAGCATTTTTCGATCTGCATCATAGCGCCAATCGAGTGACAGAAAGAAAAGTCCAACCACGATACCCGCAAGAACCCATTATGGGCTGAGCTGGATCGAAGGAAGTCTGAAATAGCGTCCCTCTTTTTTTAATAATCGCGCTGAATCAAGGCTGATGGCGCAGTTTTCCCGACAGCTGACTCACGTGTTGATGTTAACGCCAATACTCAGCTGGGCGTACGCGAAACTTATATGGCCACCCGCGACGTTGGTGCTGGCGATATGCTTACCGGTGCCAAACTAGGCGAAACCAAACACCTGCCACCAACGCTGACATTGCAATATTACCCAATGCGCAGCCCCTCAGCTTGGCCCTGTTTCTACACGGTGCCGTTTTATTTTCAGATTTTGAACAAAAAAATGCAGAGCCAAAGCTCCGCATTTTTTAACCTGCTACCTCAAGCCCGTATGGCTTCAGGCGCCCTGATTCTGACGCTGGCCTGAACGCCCACGTTGGCCGCCATTGTCATTCTGGCTTCGGCCTGCACCGCGTCCGCCTGGCTTATCACTTGGCCGACCATTGCCACCACCATTGCCACCGCTGCGGTTACGAGCTTTACTCGGATCCGCCTTGGCCTTTGGCTTCAGCGCCACGTTGTTTTTGGGCTCAAAGCCTTCCACTTCCTTACGTGGCAACTGCTTTTTGATCAGCTTCTCGATGCCGATCAACATACTGAGTTCGTCGGCACTCACCAAAGACAGCGCATGGCCACTTTCACCCGCGCGACCGGTACGGCCAATGCGGTGAACGTAGTCTTCCGGCACGTTAGGCAATTCAAAATTCACCACTTGGGGCAGCTGTTTGATGTCCAGACCGCGAGCAGCGATGTCGGTCGCTACCAGCACACGAACATCACCCTGCTTGAACTCAGCCAAAGCGCGGGTACGAGCGCCTTGGGACTTGTTGCCGTGAATCGCAGCAGCGGTAATACCGTCTTTGCCCAGCTTTTCGGTCAGGCGGTTGGCGCCGTGCTTGGTACGGGTGAACACCAGCACTTGTTCCCAGCTGTTGTCGCGCACCAATTTGCTCAACAGCGCCGTTTTCTGGCTCTGATCCACCGGATACACCGACTGAACAACGCTTTCGACGGTTGAGTTGCGCACGGCAACATCAATCTGCACCGGGTCGTTCAGCAGGCCCTTGGCCAGGGTCCGAATTTCGTTAGAGAAGGTCGCAGAAAACAGCAGGCTCTGGCGCTTCGCAGGCAGCATGGCCAAAATTTTACGGATATCGCGAATAAAGCCCATGTCCAGCATGCGGTCGGCTTCGTCCAGCACCAGAAACTCTACTTCATTGAAACGCACAGCGTTCTGCTGATACAAGTCCATCAGGCGGCCGGGTGTCGCCACCAGTACGTCCAGCCCTTTGCGCAGTTTCATCATCTGCGGGTTAATTTTCACACCGCCAAACACCACAGCCGCGCGGGTGGGTACATAGCGGCTGTAAAGGTTCACGCTGTCGTGCACCTGGGCGGCAAGTTCGCGGGTAGGTGTCAAAATCAGCACACGCGGGCCTTTGCCGGTACGCGGGTTCTGCTCTAGCATCTGCAGGATCGGCAGGACAAAACCGGCGGTTTTACCGGTGCCGGTTTGCGCGGCGGCCATCACGTCTTTACCGGCCAATACCGCTGGAATGGCTTTTAACTGAATAGGTGATGGGGTTTCATAACCCTGGTCCAAAGTGGCACGGACTAGCGGCTCAGACAAACCGAGTGAAGAAAAACTCATAATAGGTTAACTCTTGATTGTTCTGCCTCCACGAACACCGTTGTTGGCGAATGCGGGCAGATGCCATGAAGATTCGTGGCGTAAAAAACGACTACGGTCACACGCCGTTAACGGGGTGACGTCCTCTGACAGGTCGTATGAATAGTTCGCACGTAGGCTTTACGCCTAAAACTGCGGGATCCTTAGAGGCAGGATGGCGCAGACACTAACAGAGGGCTTTGGCATACGCCATAAGTGATTGCCATCAAGCCGGGACACAGGGCGCTTGCCACAAGATCGCACAAAATGAGATAAGGTCTTAACCGGCGGGCAAGCTGCACCATATTGGCCGATTCAGCCGCAAAAGCCCTTACCCACCAGATAGACTTCTCGCGAGCGAGCGCGGGAAGAGTCCGGTTTGCGCACCACCACCTTGTCGAACTGTTCGCGCACCGCTTTTACGTAGCCGTCATAACCTCCCCCGTGGAACACCTTGGCGACGAAACTGCCTTTGGGTTTTAGCACTTGGCTCGCCATGTCCAGCGCCAGCTCAATCAAATACATAGACGCGGCTTGGTCTGCCGCGTTCACACCGCTGATGTTGGGCGCCATGTCTGAAATGACCACGTTGACCTTGGCATCACCCAGTACCGTCATGATTTCTTCGAAAACGGTGTTCTCAGTGAAATCGCCCTGAATAAATTCGACACCGGCAACGGCGTCCATGGGCAGAATGTCCGAGGCTATTACTCGGCCTTTGTGCCCCACCAGGTCGGTGGCCACCTGGGACCATCCGCCAGGCGCAGAGCCCAAGTCCATCACCGTCATGGTGGGTTGAATGAGCTTGTCTTTGGCGTTAATTTCAAGAAGTTTGTAGCTGGAACGAGAGCGATAGCCATCCATTTGCGCTTTTTTCACGAAGGGATCGTTAACATGCTCTTCCAGCCAGCGATTACTGCTTTTTGATCGGGCCATAGTGTCTCTTTATTTTCCGGACGACAGTGTCTCTTTATTTACCGAACAACGGTGTCTCTTTGTTTACCGAATGACAGTGGCTCTGTATGAGTTCAGTTGTGGGTCGGGCTAATAGTCGTGCCATTGTACGCCGAGGACCAGGGCGCCGCAAAAGCGCCTTGGTCCTCGGCAACGGCGCACAGACAGCACACCGGCAACCACGTACAATGGCCCCACTGATTAGCCGCCCCCTGAGCTCTGAGCACCTACCGGGACATCACTGTGAAACTGGACGACATCAAAAAACTGCGACAAAAAAAATACCGCCAGGCTTTCGGACACTACCTGGTAGAGGGCGAACATCTGGTGCTGGAGTTGCAAAAAGCCGCCAGCACCCAGCCCGCCTTAACGTCTGCAGAACTTTACGTGACGGCGGCTTACGAGCACTGGCAAAGCCCGTTCACCACTCATCTGATCGGTGAACGCCAGATGGCGAGGCTCGCCGATACCCAAACGCCCCAGGGTATTTTGGCGATAGTACCTATAATAGCGCCTAAAATAACGCCGATGGCCCAGTCACAAGAACGGCCGGCCCTTAATGCACAACACAGCCCTGAAAAAGCCATTTATTTACACGAAGTGCAAGACCCGGGCAACCTGGGCACCATTTTACGCACTCTGGCCTGGTTCGGTGGTTTCCGCTGCCTGCTCAGCCCCGGCAGCGTTGACCCTTACAACCCGAAAGCAGTGCGTGCCAGCATGGGCGCGATATTCCATGTGCCGCTGGAAACCGAGGTTGAGCTCGCCAGCCTGAGCCAGCGATTCCACCGTCTGGCTTGCCTTAATCTGAACGGCCGCAGTTTGACTGAACCCGGTTTTGCCGACCACGACTGCTATTTGTTCGGCAACGAGGCCCGCGGCATTCCGGCTCAGGCCCTCGATGAGCTGAGTGCCACCGCCTACACCATAAACGGCAAAAGCCAGATTGAATCTCTCAATCTGGCCTCAGCGGTCAATATTTGCAGTTGGGAGCTGATGCGCAGCTGACTGTTTGCCCACGATTGCGCGTCAGCAAACACCCTTCAACATCTATCCGTTAACGGAGTTGCGAATCAGGAAGTCAAAGGCGCTAAGGGCAGCCTTGGAACCTTCACCCATGGAAATCACGATCTGCTTGTAGGGCACTGTGGTTGCATCACCGGCGGCAAATACGCCAGGAATGCTGGTTTCGTTGCGCTCATTGATGACCACCTCACCGTGCTTGCTGAGCTCGATATCGCCTTTCAGCCACTCGGTGTTGGGCAATAGGCCGATTTGTATAAAGACACCTTCCAGCGTTACGTGCACATTTTCACCGCTGTTGCGATCGGTGTAGTCCAGGCCGTTCACCTTGCCGTTGGCGCCGGTTACTTCGGTGGTCTGGGCCGATACCGCGACATCCACGTTCTTCAGGCTGCGCAATTTACGCTGCAGCACTTCGTCAGCGCGCAACTCGGCACCAAATTCCAGCAACGTGACGTGGCCAACAATACCGGCCAGGTCGATGGCGGCTTCCACACCCGAGTTACCGCCGCCAATCACCGCTACGCTTTTGCCTTTGAACAATGGGCCGTCGCAGTGCGGGCAATAAGCCACGCCCTTGTTGCGGTACTTGTCCTCACCGGGAACACCCAGCTGGCGCCAGCGAGCGCCGGTCGACAACACCAAGGTGCGAGCTTTCAACGAGGCGCCGTTGACCATGCGAATTTCATGAGGCATGCCCGGCTTTGTCGCCGGAATCAACTTTTCGGCCCGCTGCAGGTTCATGATGTCCACGCCATATTCTATGACGTTCTGCTCCATCGCGGCCACTAATTTGGGGCCTTCTGTGTAGGGCGTGGAAATCAGGTTTTCAATGCCCATGGTGTCAGCCACCTGACCACCAAAGTGTTCGGCGGCAATACCGGTGGAGATGCCTTTACGGGCGGCGTAAACAGCCGCTGCGGAGCCGGCGGGACCACCGCCAATTATCAACACCTCAAAGACGTCCTTCTGGCGCAGTTTATCGGCTTCACGGGCGCCGGTGTTGGTGTCCAGCTTGGCTACAATTTCTTCCAGTTTCATCCGGCCCTGGCCAAACAGCTTGCCGTTCAGGTACACGCTGGGCACTGCCATAACTTCACGCTCTTCCACTTCGGCCTGGAACAGGGAGCCGTCAATGGTGGTGTGCTTCACGCTTGGGTTGAGCACGCTCATCAGGTTTATAGCCTGCACCACATCCGGACAGTTCTGGCACGACAGCGAAATGTAAGTTTCAAATTCAAAACTGCCGTCCAGTTCCTGAACCTGCTGGATCAGTTCCGGAGTGGCCTTGGAGGGGTGCCCACCCACCTGCAACAGCGCCAGAACCAAAGAAGTAAACTCGTGGCCCATGGGAATGCCGGCAAAGCAAACACCTACGTCGGTGCCCACACGGTTAATGGCAAATGACGGGCGGCGCACGTCTGAGTCACCGTCTTCACGCAGGGTGATCATGTCAGACAACGCATCGATTTCCTGCAACAGCTCATACAACTCGCTGGCTTTGGCGCTGTCGTCCAGCGCAGCAACCAACTCGATGGGCTGCTTTACTTTTTCCAGGTAACCTTTTAATTGGCCTTTCAGATTGGTCTCTAACATTTTGTCGTCCTTCAAGAGGGATAAAGTCAGTGAACCGGCTCGGTTTAACCAGTTGCTTTAAACAGTTACCAGTAATGTACGACGCCGGACAAACAAGCTCAAATTAATTGGTTAAAAAGCTTCGATAGGAATTTGCTATTAACAAGCATCGATCGGTTTGCCCCTTAACGAAGGAGTTTCTGCAGTATTTTTGCATTAAGCCGGATGGTGCATTTTGATATCGGTGCAGCTGGACTATCATGGGGCAACTGAATCTGGCCACTCGGAATAAGGTACTCCATGTTTCTAGAACGTTTTTGCTGTGAGAAGGATGGCCGCGTATACATCAGCGCCGCCCAGGCCAGCCTGTTTGCCAAGGAAGTGGCCGGGGACTTTAACCCGATTCACGATCCAGACGCTCGCCGCTTCTGCGTGCCGGGAGACTTGCTGTTCGCTGTGGTACTTTGGCATTTTGGCCTGTCAACGAATATGACCTTCCACTTTCGCGCCCTGTTGAGCAAAGACGTACCGCTGGAATTTCGCGAAGGCGCCGACGGCACTGTTCAAGTGTGCGATCAAGCCGGCAAGGTCTATCTGGAGGTGGCCCGCAGCGGCGACACAACTACCGACAAGGTGTTTATCGAAGAGTTCACCTTGGGTTACGTGGCGGCCTCGGGCAAAAACTTCCCGCACACTATGAAGCCTCTAATGGAATCCAACGGCGTGATGTTCAACCCGGACCGGCCAATGGTGATGTACGACAGCATGACTGTAACATTGGACAGTCTGCACGCAGCGTCACCGGAACTGGAGCTGCATAACGCCACCCTGGAAGCCAATGGCAAGCGTGGGCAGGTCACTTTGGAGTATCGTCTGATGTCTGGCGACCAGGCGTTGGGCACCGTATCCAAGCGGTTGGTGCTGGGCGGCTTACGGCCCTATTGCCCAGATGCCATGGCCGATGTGGTGGCGCAGTTCTACCGCCTTAAGGCCCGCGGTGTCAGTTATGGCACAGACATTGCCGAAAGCTGAGCTCTGTTTATGAGTTCCGTCTATAAGAGCCAGCGCATTTTCGCCTGACACAAAAAAACCCGGAATCTCCGGGTTTTTTTGTGTCAGGCCGGTAAAGGGCCTGATCCATCTGATTCTCCGTGTGGAGCTAGATCAGATTTTACCAACCAGATCCAGTGAAGGAGACAGCGTTGCTTCGCCTTCCTGCCACTTGGCGGGGCACACTTCGCCCGGATGCTTGCGCACGTACTGAGCCGCTTTAATCCGACGCATCAGCTCAGACGCATCGCGACCGACGCCTTCCGCGGTTAGTTCAACGGCTTGGATAACGCCATCTGGATCAATCAGGAACGTTGCACGGTCTGCCAGGCCTTGGCCTTCACGCATCACACCAAAGTTATTGGTGATGTTGCCGGTCTGATCGCCAACCATGTAGTACTGAATCTTGTTGATGGTTTCAGAGCTGTCGTGCCAGGCTTTGTGAGTGAAGTGGGTGTCTGTGGACACCGAAAACACTTCAACGTCCATCTTTTGCAGTTCTTCATATTTGTCAGCTACGTCGCCCAGTTCGGTGGGGCACACGAAAGTGAAGTCAGCCGGGTAGAAGAAAAATACAGACCATTTACCTTTTACGTCTGCGTCGGAAATTTCAACGAACTCGCCTTGCTTGTAAGCAGTTGCGTTAAACGGTTTGATTTCAGAGTTGATGATACCCATAAGATATTTTCCTTTGCTTTTTAAATGGTCAGTAAGTTGGAGCTACTATAATGATGTTGCACACTTAACAAAAATTGATAATACCCAAACAATCGATAGCTTTAAACTATTGGTTACACCATCGCCTGACTTTGACGAATCCATAAAGGTCACTTAAGTCTGTGGACGCTAACACACGCTACTTCAAGGCCGCGTTTGGGGCGCCTGCGCCGGCATCCAGTGTGGTCTCCAGCACCGTCAGCCGTACATCCACCGTCACCTCCAATTCGCCAAGCACAGCGGCGCGGGCCAGGCCCTCAGCTTTGGCGCGGTAAAAGTGCGGAGTCATCGCCAACAGGTCGGCCACGACGTCTTTACCGACCAGCGACAGGCTGAAATCAATCGTCTGCCGCGCTATTGTCTGAAAGCCCGGAGGCGCTTCGCCGGCGTTGGGTTTGTCAACCTCGGGCTTAAGTACCGGGTAAATGACGTCTCGCAATTCGCGCAGATGATCCGGCCCCGCTTCAACAACCATTACCCGGCCGCCAAGGCGCAGCAACCGCCGGAACTGCGGGTATACCGGAAACCCGAACAGGCTCAAAATGCAATCCAAAGATCCGTCGGCCAACGGTATATTGGCGTTGCTGGCGACCAGCCATCGCATGGTTGTTGACTGTTTTGCCGCAGCCAGCACCGCCGGTTTTGAAATATCCAGGCCTATCAGCGACAGCGGCTGTTGGTGTTTCTGGCCCGGAAAACAAGCGTCAAGCTGGCGCAAATAATAGCCTTCGCCGCAACCCGCATCCAAACAGGCGAAAGGTTCTTTTGTGCCCGACGGGTGCCCAGAACCCGCACCCGCTGTACTAAACGCGTCCGCCACCGATTGCGCAACCGCTGCGGCTATCGGCTGATAGTGCCCGGCACTTAAAAAACGCTGGCGTGCAGCCACCATTTCCTTACTGTCGCCCGGGGCCAGTGACCGCTTGTTCTGCACCGGCAACAAGTGCACATAGCCTTGGCGAGCGTTATCGAAACTGTGCCCGTTGGCGCAGCGCCAACTGTTTTGCTGCATCAGCAGGGGTTGTCCGTCTAACGGGCAAATAAGGTGGTTAAACAGCGTTATGGTCATAATCAGAAGGTATCGCTGGCAGATGTCCGGTGAGCGCCTTGATCACGGCGTGGCGGGGCGCGATCTCAGCGCTAAGATAACACTTTTATAGCGCCTTTTATTGAGCAGCCTCACACCCGGGAACTGGCGCAGCTGGCACCAAAACCCGCCAGGCTTCGGGTATGTCCCGTGGCCATCATCCGGCCATAGTCCCTGCTCCTTTGACAGCTGCGTTGTTGTCGCGCTGCTGCGGCTCCACCATTTCGACACGAGGCCTGTCCGTTACTGTACCTACAGCTTACAAAAAATCACTCAAAGGCTTTGCAATGACTTCGTTTGCGTGTAGAGTGATTTTGTTGGAAAGATTTAGCAAAGCACTTCATCAATAGAACGTACTAAGTAACGCATCGTCCTGTTTTTGATCACGCCTCATTTTTTGTTTCCCGCATATCGCTGATCCGTCATCACTAAGGATGACTGACAGCACATTACCTTAAGAATTCAGGATTATTATTATGTCTACAGTTACCGGTACCGTTAAGTTCTTCAATGAAGCAAAAGGTTTTGGCTTTATCACTCGCGAAGGCGGCCCCGACGTATTTGTTCACTACAGCTCTATTCAAGGCGGCGGATTCAAGACCCTGGCTGAAGGCCAGCAGGTTGAGTTCACTGTTACTCAGGGCCAGAAAGGTCCTCAGGCAGAGAACGTTGTAGCTGTCTAAGCTAGAACAGATAATTGTGCTGTGAATAACAGCCAATAATCAAAAAAGGCAGCTTCGGCTGCCTTTTTGCTGTCTGCTTTTTTATATGTGCCTTTCCTGCCTCACTGATGAATACGCCTCGCCCCCGCCGACGTAACCTCAATAGCACAGTTTCATTTGCGTACGACTCGAAAAGAATCACCACAAGGCCACGTTATGCCCGCAAAACCGATTTTATTCTACGACGGCGAGTGCCCGTTGTGCCGCCGCGAGATTGACCACTACCGCAAGGTCGACAAGCAATCGCGCATCGACTGGCAGAATATATTCGCCAGCGATACTACCTTGGCCCAATACCAGCTTAGCCACACCGATGCGATGAAAGTCATTCACGCAGTAGACAGCGCAGGCATTTTGCGGTCCGGCGCCCACGCGTTTGTAGTGGTGTGGCAGGAACTGCCGGGCTACCGCCATTTGGCAACCGTGTTGAAAAAACTGCACCTGGTTGGTCTGGTGAACCGAGCCTATCTGGTGTTCGCCCGCTTGCGCTTTCGTTCGCGCTGCAAGCAGGGTTGTCAGTTGCCGCCACACTAGGTTTTCGCGCATCGTATACAGACCTGAAGTTACCAAGGCCCAACCACATAGCCAAGCTTGTCGGGCAGCCACAGCGCAATGCCCGGCACCAGTGCAACCAGCAGCAGGCTTACGCCCATAGCGGCAATAAACACCAGTGCCCAACCCAGGGTGTGCTCCAGGCGGATATTGGCAATGCGGGTGGTAACCATCAGATTCACTGCCACCGGCGGAGTAAACTGACCAATCGCAATGTTCATGGCCAGCAGAATACCGAACCAAACCGGGTTCCAGCCAAAGTGGTTCATTAGCGGCAATACAATAGGAATCAGGATCAGGTAAATGGATACCGCATCCAGCAACATACCTGCCAGCAACACCAACAGCATCACCAGCCCCAACAGCACCCAGCCGTTGTCCGACAGTGACAATAACGCGTCTGCCAGATGCTGAAAGGTGCCCAAAGTGGTGCCAGCCCAGGCAAAAATACCCGCCAAAGCGATAATCAGCATCACCACGCCGGAGGTAACCGCCGCGTCGGTCACCAGATCGTAAAGCCCACGCAGGCTCAGATTGCGATAAATCAGACAACCCACAATCACCCCGTAGGTGACCGCCACCACCGCGGCTTCGGTGGGTGTAAACAAGCCGGAACGCAGGCCACCCAGAATAATCACCGGCGCGAACAAGGCTGGCAAGGCCGCTTTAAAGCTGGGCCAGAAGGGTGGACGCTCTGAAGTTTTTGGGTTTTCCCAGCGATATTTGCGGGAAAAATACATCGCCGGCACCAATAGCGAAAGCCCCGCCAAAATACCGGGGAACACACCGGCGGCAAACAACGCGCGCAAATCCACCCCCGGCACCACAATAGAATACAGAATCAGCGCGATGGACGGTGGAATCAAAATGGCAGTAGACGACGATGCCGCGATCAGCGTGGCGGAAAATGGCGGCGGATAACCCGCCTTGCGCATGCTGGGCAGCATCACCATCGCCACGGCGGCTGCATCGGCTGGGCCAGAGCCACTCATGCCGCCCATAATCAGGCATACCAGCACGGCAACAACGGTCAAGCCACCGTGGCGCGGGCCGATAATAGCTTGGGCAAAACGCACCAGACTGGCGGCCACACCGGCACGTTCAAAAATCAAACCGGTCAGTATGAACAGCGGTATAGCAATCAGCGGGTACTTCGCCACACTGTTGTAGGTGTTAGTGCCAAAGGTGGCCAGCATGTCTGGCGACAGCCCGGCCACAATGCCCACCGCGGCGCCCAGCCCCAAAGCCATCGCCACGGGTACACCCAGCAGCAGCGCCACCATGAAACTGGCGATCATCAACAGGTCAGGACTCATAACTAATGTCCGGATCGGCTTTGTCGCGCAGGCGATCAATCAAACTCTGGGTCATGCGCACAATAATGGCCAGCGCCATCAGCGGCAGCCAGATTACGTAAATCCAGTTGGGCAGACCCAGCCCGGGTGACAGCGACTCCCACCGGTATTCCTGCCAGGCAAACACGCTGCCGTACCAGGCGGTAATGGCAAACACCGTCACGCCCAACGCCCACTGTATTATGTATACGACCGTTCTGACGGGCGCCGGCAGGTGGTGCTCGATCAGCTCAATGCGAATGTGTTGATTGTTGCGCGCCGCTACCGCAGCGCCAGCAAACGTCACCAAAGCTAGAAAAAACACCGAAAACTCTTCAGTAAAGGCAAACGACGCATCGGTGGCGTAGCGCACAATCACATTGCCCAAGCTGATCAGACAGATCGCAATCAAGGCAACAGACGCAAGCCAAGCTTCGGGCCAGCACTTTGGGGGACGGGTAGACATGAAAACTCCGGGTTAGGCAGCCCGGCACTGCGCCAGAGTCATATTCTCGGCGCAAAGCTCGGGCCAGAACGCTTACTGCTGGCGGTCGGCGACGGCTTGCTGGGCCTTCTGCACCAGATCTTCACCAATCCGCGGTGACCATTCCTGGTAGACCGACCGGGTCGCGTTGACGAACGCATCGCGCTGGGTCGGCGTCAGTTCAGTGACGGTCACGCCACGCTCCTTGATGGCGGCCAGGGTAGCCGCCAGCTCACTGCGAGACTTTGCAATTTCCCATTGGCCGGCGTCTATTGCAGCCTGCTTTAACAAGTCCTGATCGTCGGCGCTGAAGGTCGCCCACACCCGATTGTTAACCGCAAATACCAGCGGGTCTGCCATGTAATGCCACAGGGTCAGGTGCTCCTGCCCCACCTGGTCAATACGCGCCACATCAAACACCGCCAGCGGGTTTTCCTGGCCGTCTACGGCACCGGTGGTCAGCGCCGGCTTGGCGTCGGCCCAGCTCATCTGAGTGGGGTTGGCGCCCAGAGCATTAAAGGTAGCCTGAAACAACGGCGAACCTACCACGCGGATTTTCAAGCCCTCCACATCCGCCGGCTCGCGGATCGCACGCTTGGAGTTAGACAGTTCACGAAAACCGTTTTCGCCCCAGGCCAACGGCGTTACACCGCGTTTCTGGATGGCGGCAAAAACGGCCTCGCCGACCTCGCCCTGAGTGATCGCATCAATGGCGGGGTAATCCGGCATCAAAAACGGCAGCGAAAACAGATTCAGTTCCGGCACCTGGGGTGACCAGTTGATGGTAGAGCCCACCGCCATATCGACCAGTCCGGAGCGCATGGCGGAAAATTCTTTAGTCTGGTCACCAGACACCAGCTGGGAGTTGCTGTAAATTTTCATGTTGATACGCCCTTCCGAGCGCTCATTCACAAGTTCCACCCATTTGTCGGCCGCCTGGCCCCAGGGGAAAGCCGATGGCAACACAGTAGATACGGTGTACTCATCTTTGTATTGAGCGTGGGCAATAGACCCAAACAAGAGCGCGCCTGCGGCGGCGGCAACCAACGTGTAACGTTTCAGCATGTTCTTTTCCTTATTGTTTGACGAAAAGCTGATCGCCGGGCAGAAGCATAGCTGGCAACAGCCAAGCGATTATAGAAGGGTCGCTCGGCGCGACGCAAAAAAAACAACTGCGTGCCAGCGGTTAAATCTATGTCACCTTGAGACTTCACCTCATTGCACACTATGCTTGTTAGCAGAACTCAGCCAATGCTGCTCTTATTGAACGTGGCTCAACAAAACCAGGAGTTATTGCTATGTCATCGCTTTCACGACCCCACCGCCGCGGTGGCAGGTGGCCTGTACTGTGCGCCTGGCTGGCAGTCATCACGCTGATTGTCGCCGGTGGTCTGATGACGACGTCAGGGACGGTATTTCGGATGGAATGGGTGGCACTGAGCGCTGCCTTTAGCTGGCTTCGAATGGGCGCGCAACTGGCTGCGGTGGCCGCCACACTGGGCATAGTAACCATCGTGGTTGGCGGCCTGTGTAAGCGCTGGGGTGCAGTTTTGACCGGAGCAGTGGCCGCCGTGATGGCGGTTACGGTGATTGCGATGCCGGTGCAAATGCAGCAGCGGGCACAAACGGTACCGCCTATTCACGACATTACCACCGACATGGACAATCCTCCAGCGTTCGTGGCCTTGGCCCGCGCCCGTGAGGCTGCGCCCAACGCTGTGGATTATCCCGGCATTGAGACCGCACGCCAGCAACGGGCTTCTTACCCGATGTTGCAGCCCCTCACACTGGCGGCGCCCATGGCGCAAGTGGAGGCAGCAGCACGGAACCTGATTACTGCCCGCAGCTGGCAACTGGCCAAGATCAGCCCAACGACCCTTGAAGCAACAGCCACAACCCGCTGGTTCGGTTTTAAAGACGATGTGGTGATTCGTCTGACCGACACCAGCGACGGCGTGCGCGTCGACATGCGCTCCGCCTCACGCCTGGGTAAAAGCGATTTGGGCACAAACGCTGAACGGATACAGGATTTCCTGGAAGATCTACAACACGCGGTGCGCTAATGACGCCACCGCATATAAAAGGCCAAGCCATGGGTTCCCGTTTGTTCACGGCGCCATTTTTTGCACTTGTTATTGGTGTTGCGCTGCTGTGCCTTGCGGCCAACGCAGCCCAGGCTCAGGGACTGTCGCTGCCAGCAATTCCGGGGCTGCCCGGATCAAACCAGGAAGAACAAAAACAAACGGCTTCTGCAGAAGAATTGAGCCGATCACTTGAAGTTACCATTCAGGCCCTGCAAGACGACAGCAGCCGCAAAGACCTGATCAAACAGCTGCAAACCCTACAACAGGGCTTGCAAGCGCAAGCCATTGAAGATCAGCGAAACTCACCTATTCAGCAGGGCCTGCTGGGAGCACTGGCGGGATTCTTTGACGATCTTACGCGCTCTGACGGTGCCGCTGGTGAGTCACTGGGGCGCTGGAAAGTAAATTTTGACAACGCACTCAGAGCCGGCAAAGGACTGATAGCCGCGGCCTCGTTCAAGGTAGTGGCAGAAACCGCCATCGGGCTGGCACTGGGGGCGGCGCTTTTGTACAGCTTGTCGCGCCTGGCCCGAATGCTGTTTACTCGCCGCGACTGGCCGTTAGAAATGCCCCGGCGCGCCAAGCCATGGATGCTGATGGCGCATTTTGCGCGCCGGATAATCCCCTGGATTCTGACCCTGGTTGGCCTGTTCCTGCTGTTGGGTCTGCGCATGCTGGCCATTTCAGACACCGCGCAAAGCACCGTTCTGGTGCTCGCTTACATCAGCCTGTGTGGCCGCCTGCTGACGTCATTATTCGACGTTATGATTTCAGTGTTCTCCAGCGGCCATCGAACCGTTGCTGTTGCTATTTTGCACAAGCGTACGCTGTTTCCGCTGTTCATTATTGGTGCTCTGTTCGCTTTGTCAGACGCTCTGGGATCATCAGAGCTGGGGTCGCAGCTCGGCGCCGACCTGGCCTCTACTCTGGCACTGGTGTTCAGCATGTTGGGTGCCCTGTTGGCGATCTTTGTGATTACCCGCAACCGCCGTCCAATCACCCATCTGATACGCAACCAGCCGTATAGCCAGCGCAAGAATCAAGGCGTATGGCGGGAACTCGTCGGCCTGCTGGCGCGGCTCTGGCATATTCCGTTATTGCTGGCGCTTGGCGCCTCTATGGTGGCTGTTTTTGCCAAAGGCGGTTCAGGCGATGCGGCCCTGGGCAAGGCGCTTATTGTTTCACTGATACTGATTGTTACCTTAGCAGCGCAAGGCGTTGTCGGCATTCAGAAAAGCAGCTCCCGTCACAAGTCTCTGAGCACTTTCAGCCGGCGCCTGGTGACATTCGGTTATCGCCTACTACAGATTGCGTTATGGCTGGCCTTTTTTGAGACAGCGCTGCAAGTCTGGGACCTGTCCCTGCTAGGGCTGGCCAACAAACCATCCCTCAGTGCTGGCCTGGCAGACAGTCTGTTTGCGCTGACGGTTACCGGGCTGGTGGCCAGCTTGACCTGGACCTTTGCCGATGAGCTTCTAGAACGCGCTGTACGTCGTGGCGACCGCAAAAAACGCCTTAGGGCAGCGCGCGCCCAAACCATCGTTCCCATTGTCCGAACCACTCTTCTGATCATCATTGTGGTGGTGGCCTTTCTGGTCAGCCTTTCCATTGTCGGGGTAGACGTTACGCCGCTGCTGGCCGGTGCCGGTATTGTTGGTTTGGCGGTCGGTTTTGGTGCCCAGACGCTGGTGCAGGATTTAATCACCGGGCTGTTTATTGTGGTGGAAGATTCAATGTCGGTGGGTGACTTTGTAGAAATCAACGGCTTTATGGGCACGGTAGAAGGCTTCAATCTACGCACCGTGCGGCTGCGGGACCTGGAAGCGGTGGTACACCACATTACCTTCAGCAAAATCAGCTCGATTCACAATATGTCACGCCAGTTTGGCATTGCGCTGATGAAAATCCGGGTACCGCCAGACCTGCCTATTGATGACGCCATCAAACTGATGACCGACACCGCAGAAGAACTGCGGGCCGATCCCGCCATGCGCTGGCTGATCTGGTCGCCCCTTGAAATGCAGGGTATTCACGCGTTTGAAGACGGTTGTCCGGTGTTGCGCATGCGCATGCGCACCAAGCCAGAGTACCAGTGGGACGTGTCACGAGCGTTCAATCTAATGCTGAAGCGGCGGATGGAAGACCTGTATCTGGATTTGGCCGCACCGCGCATCAGCGTGCAAATGGAAGCCGGAGGCGGCGCCCGTTCGCCAGGGCGCGGAGGCCAAGCCGTCCATATGGAGAATCAGAATTAACGCAGTCAACATTAAAAAGCCAAGTTCCGCGAATAGAACGGAGCCTGGCGACAGGCAACTCTACAGCTGAGAATCGAGACGTCAGGCGCTGGCGATTCGCCCGGCCAGCGGTGATGACGGATCTGCCAGTTGGCGGCGAGGCATGCGCCCAGCCAAAAAGGCTTCACGCCCGGCTTGCACCGCCAGTCGCATGGCACGGGCCATGGCAATCGGGTCTGGCGATTGGGCAATGGCCGAGTTTATCAATACTGCATCGCACCCCAGTTCCATCGCCATAGCAGCCTCGTGGGCGGCACCAATGCCGGCATCCACCAAAACGGGCACGCGTGCGCGCTCGACGATCAGACGAATATTGTGAGGGTTTTGAATGCCAAGACCGGAGCCAATCAACGAGCCCAAAGGCATGATCGCGCAGCAGCCAATCTTTTCCAGTTCCAACGCCACAATGGGGTCGTCGCTGGTGTACACCATCACGTCGAAACCATCACGAATCAGCTCTTCGGCAGCTTTTAGGGTTTCCACCACGTTCGGGTAAAGGGTGGTTTCGTCGCCCAACACTTCCAGCTTGATCAGATTGTGGCCGTCCAGCAGTTCGCGGGCCAGCTTGCAGGTGCGCACCGCAGAGCGGGCATCGTAACAGCCGGCGGTGTTAGGCAGCAGGGTGTAGCGGTTTGGCGGCAAAAAATCCAGCAGGTTAGGCTCGTCGGGATTCTGGCCAATGCTGGTGCGGCGCACGGCAAACGTTACGATCTCGGCGCCGCTTTGGTGAAGCGCCTGCGCGGTTTCATCGTAGTCTTTGTAGCGGCCGGTACCCACCATAAGGCGCGAGGTGAAGTACCGCCCTGCGATCACCAGTGGTTTGTCCAGGGATTGCTCTGCCATTGTATTTTCCTGTTTATAGACGTCCCCCACTACCACCAGCGGGGACTGTTGCAAGTGCCTGTGCCACGTCAGCCACCACCAATGGCGTGAGCAATTTCTACCCGGTCACCGGGCGGCAACTGCTGAGCCTGATGCTGGCTGCGGAGCACAATCTCTTCGTTTAGTTCCACAGCTACCCGACGCACAGCTCGTCGGCCTGCAGCGACTGCAGCAGCAACAGGGTTTTTGCCAGCATCAGAATAACCGGCTTACAGCCTACAACCGCCAGCTTCTGAAATGAAGCTTTAATACCCAGCGCGGCGATGGCTGTTACCAGGCACCAACCTGACCAACGATCTGTTCTATCTGGATAACCACTTGTTAAATGACATCGTACAACTGATCAGGCGCCGTAGGCGCCGTTGATCGCATTTGTGCGGCGTAACGGCTCCACAGAGCTAACTGACAGAGGATTTGAGCAATGGCGAAAACCCGCGTAGTGCACCAGTTTGGCATGGGCACATCCATTCGCAGCCGCGACTACACCGAAGCCTGCGCTCGCGGTATTCGCGACGCGCTCTGGCACAATTCGGTGAATGTGGCAGACGCTTTCGGCTTTCCCCGTGAGGCCATGTTAATTGACGTTGAAATCGGTGTACAAAAACCAGAGCAGGTCAATACCGAGGCCCTCATCGGCATCTTTCCTTACGGCCAACCCAGCATCACCTTAACCAAAGGCGGGCTGGACATAGACAAGCCCGACGGCAGCGGCACCAGCGTCATCGCCAATGTTGCCATTATTGTGTCTTTTGATATGGAGCCAGGCAATGACTGAGCAGCGCATAATTCTGGAGATGGGCAGCAGCAATTCACTGTACGGAGAAGACTACACAAAAGCCGCTTGTCGCGCAGTGCAGGATGCTCTGCGCCATTCTTCGCTGGTACTGATAAAAACCCTCGGTTACGACCACCTGCAGATGCGGGTAGAAGTCACCATTGGCGTGCAACATCCGGAAAAAGTTGATTGCGCGGTGGTGGCCGCTGAATTGCCCCGCGGCCGGGCCGAGGTTAAAGCGGTTCACGGCGGCCTGAACGTGCACGACCCAGACAACGGCACCACCCACGTGATTGCGGCTGCCGCGGTGGCCGCGTTTTTACCGGTTGAACCCGGTGCCTGGAAAGCGACACGCCAGCGCCTGAACAACGCCGGTTGAAACAAAAAAGCCGCCTTTTTTAAGGCGGCTTTTTTGTTACCGCGAAGTGCTCACTTTTCAGGACCTTTCAGGACGCGCCAACGCTAAATGTTCACGCAGCGTGCTGCCCTGATATTCGGTACGAAACAGCCCGCGACTTTGCAACACCGGCACCACCTGCTCGATAAAGTCTTCAATGCCACCAGGCAGCGACGGCGGCATCAGGTTAAACCCGTCGGCGCCATCGCTGCGGAACCAGTGCTCCATCTTATCCGCAATCTGCCGGGGCGTGCCGACCATTGTGCAGTGGCCTCCTCCCACTGCCAAACGGCCTAGCAGCTGGCGCAGAGTCGGCTGTTCCGTTTCGATAATCCGTAAAATGGTGCTGTAGCGACCCTGTGGTCCGCTGAACCCTTCCAATGGCGGAAGTGTTGGCACCGGTGCGTCCAAATTCCAGCCCGAACAATCCTGGCCGATAAATACGGCCAGCTGGCGCAAAGACGCATCCGCGGGTAACAGCTCGTCAAGCTCACGCTGCTTGGCTTTTGCCTGTGCCTCGGTGGATGCCACGTAAGTGACCAAGCCCGGTAGAATCGGTACGTACACATCGCGGCCCGCGGCTTTCACTCGCTGTTTGATGTCGCGGTAGTAGCTTTGCGCCGCCGGCAAATCGTAGGCAACGGCGTAAATTGCCTCCGCGCATCTGGCCGCCAGCTCCCGCCCGGGCTCTGACGCGCCGGCCTGAAACAGTACCGGATGCCCCTGCACCGGGCGGGGTACGTTCAACGGCCCGTCTACTCGAAAAAACTCACCCTGGTGATTTATCGGTCGCACCTTGGCGGGGTCGGCGTAATGGCCCTGACGATCAAACCGCAAAGCGTCATCGGCCCAAGAGTCCCACAATCCCAATACCGCCTGCACAAACTCGTCGGCGCGGCGGTAGCGCTCGGCGTGGCCGGGCATGGCGTCATACCCGTGATTGCGGGCTTCTAGGTCAAACATCGAGGTCACCACGTTCCAGCCAATGCGGCCGCCAGAGATATGATCCAGCGATGCAACTAAACGCGCGGCGTGAAACGGTGTGTAAAAGGTGCTGGATACGGTGCTGATAAAGCCGATCTTTTCCGTGGCCCGGCTCATGGCGGCCATGGCCGTTAGCGGCTCCAGGTAAAACCAGCTGCCATCCGACACATTGCCCGCCGAATTGCTGTCGGCGAAAAATACGGCGTCCAGCTTCCCGCGTTCGGCGGTTTGCGCCAGGCCCTCGTAATAGCGAATGTCTCCCAACTGCTCCACCGCCGACTTCGGGTGGCGCCAGGCGGCCCGATGATGGCCGCAGCCCATCAGAAACAGGTTTATGTGCATCATCCGTTGATGCGAAGCTGAAGCCGTCATCAGTTTTTCACCAACCCACCGTCTACCACCAGGTTCTGCCCGGTGACCGAGCGCGCCCAGGGTGACGCAAAAAACAAGGTGGCATCGGCAAATTCTGCCGGCGTAGTCACCCGCCGCAACGGTGTACTGGCTGCGATGAAATCAAACACCGCCTCAGGCGTGGCCGCCGATGCGTCCGTGGTGCGCAACAAGCCGCCCGACACCATATTGACGGTGATGTTGTCTGGGCCCAGATCCTGGGACAAGGTGCGGGTAAGCGACAGCAAAGCCGCTTTGCCCGCCGTGTAATCGTGATACGGCACCACCGGGTTCTGGAATAAGTTTGTGCCCACATTCACAATGCGACCAAAACCCAGTTCGCGCATACCGGCCAGCGCCGCCTGGGTGGTGTTCAGCGCACCGCCCACCACGCCGGTAAATTGCTGGTTCAGATTCTCCCAGGTCAGCTGCTCCGCGTTCGGGCGGGCATCGCCGTTGAATGAAAAATCCGGTAACGCATTGTTGATTAACGTGGTCACTGGAAACCCAAAATGCTGCCGCGCCTGGGCAAACATCGCCTGCACAGCGGCGCGGTCGGTCACATCAGCCTGCACCGCAAGCGCACGTATCGGTTCTTCAGCGGCCAGTTTGTGCGCCGCTTCGGCGCTGTTGCGGTAGTTGATGACAACGCTGGCGCCTTCGCGCAAAAACGCACGCACCAGGTGCTCGCCCAAACCGCGGGCGGCACCGGTTATTAAAACCAGCTGTTGATCAAGACGGATGGATTTGTGCATAGACACCTCATGGCTGAGGCGAAGGTATGAATGGACAGATTGGGTGCGAGCGCACCTTCTGACATCCCTTCGCCAGTATGAACTGGATCAGGTTCAACGGGTGTGCTCTCAGCCCTGCAAAGCAGGACACCCCGTGTCGAACCGAAACCATAGCATAACGGACGCGCAAATATGCAGGCCAAGCCGCCATTCATAGATGCAATTGACAAGTACGGGCAGACTTTCTACTCTGTTGCCACTCCTGGGGGCGCCATTGCGATGGCTGAGACTCCGCACGCTGTGCGGTAACCCTTCGAACCTGATCCGGGTAATGCCGGCGAAGGGAAGGAAGAAGCCTGCTTTACGCTTGCCTGTGCGCTCCTTTCTTTCCTCGCGGCTTGTCCCGGTTGTCCCGGTCGTTCGCCACCTCTGGCGATCACGCACCTGTCTGTCACGGCAAGGAAGATTGACCAATGCTAAGCACCTCTACCGCCCTTGTGTGGCTGGTTTTATTCGCCGCACTTTTTGCCATACCCGGCTTGATTTATGCCCGCCGCAAGCAGGACAAACTGGACGATTTTCTGGTGGCCCGCAATAGCCAGAGCAGCTCCGCTACCCTGCTGACACTGCTGGCGACCACCATGGGCACCTGGATTCTGTTTGGCCCGGCGCAGGCTGCTACCTGGGGCGGTATCGGTGCCGTTACCGGTTACGCTCTGGGTGCCCTGGCACCGCGGCTGATCATGATTCCCCTGGGTAAACGCATTCGCACACTGATGCCCGAAGGCCACACCCTCACCGAGTTTGTGCTCGGCCGCTATGGCCGCGTCATGTATGGCTTCGTGCTGGTGATTATGGTTTTCTATCTGTTTATCAGCCTGACAGCGGGCCTGACCGCCATTGCCAAAATGGTGTTTTTGTTGGCGCCGGTTCCTCTGTGGCTGACCGCCAGCATCGTCATGGGCGCCACCCTGCTGTACACACTGTACGGCGGCCTGCGGGTCACTATTTTTACCGACCGGGTACAAATGCTGGTGATTTTGCCATTCCTGGCGCTATTGATCGGTTTTGGCTGGCAGGCCACCGGTGGTTTGGCTCCGGCGCTGCAAGGCTTGCAGGAAACGGCACCGCACCTGTTGAACCCGCTGGACATCAACGGCTTGAAGTCCGGCCTGACTTTTTTCCTGGCGGTGGTGCTGACCGGGCTGTTTTACCAGGGCACCTGGCAGCGAATCTTCGCCGCCCGTGATAACAAGGTTATCCGCAACGGTTTTCTCATCAGCGGTCTGTTGAGCTTCCCGATCATTTTCATCATGGGGTTGTTCGGGCTGGCGTTTGTAGGCCTGGGCTTACCGGGTGACGGCTCGGTGGCCCTGTTCAGCGTGTTGCTGGCGGATGTGCCCGTGTGGTTTGCGATTGGCCTGTTACCCTTTGGGCTGGCGCTGATTATGAGCAGCGCCGACTCCACCATTAGCGGGCTGACCAGCATCATGGTCATAGACCTGCGCCGACTGCTGCCGAAATTGGGCAACCACAGCCTGCTGTCGCTGTCGCGTTGGCTGATTGTGTTGTTGTCGGTGCCGGTGTTGTTCGTGGCAGCCCAAGGCTACAGCGTACTTTATCTGTTTCTGCTGGCCGACCTGCTGTGCTGCGCCGCCGCTTTCCCGGTATTTTTCGGCTTCTACAGCGCCCGTTACCAAAACTACAACGCCGCAATTAGCACGTTTGCCGGCCTGGCTACCGGGTTGATGCTGTTTCCCGCACCGGGGGCGCCGCTCACCTATCTGCTGGAATCGTTCCTGCTGGCAACTTTTGTACCAATTGCGGTGTCGCTATTGTTGCTGCTACTGCCAAGAGGAAAGCTTTTTGATTTCTCTTTGCTGGCGCAGCGGGTGCGAAAGCTGGAGGGGTAACGCCAAGGGATTAGCGCTGTTTGTACTGAGTTGGGCAGTAACCCCGGCTTACGTCCGGGCTTCTCAACTTCAGGTGTTTTGTTGAGCGGCCCGATACCCGCGCCCGCCACAGTCTAAAGCTACGTGGCTTCAGTGACTTGCGCATAAACCGGATAACCTCAGGTTCTGACATGCCGTACAGCTGCTGAATAGCCTCGAAAGGTGTGCGGTCTTCCCAAGCCATTTCAATAACCCGGGACTCGTCGGATGGACTCATGGCGCTTGCCCTTATGAAACGAAGTCATTTCTGTTGCTACGTTTTGACGCAGCATCTGGATGCGAAGGATTTAGTAACTCATAGAAAATAAACGTTTTCAATGTCTTACTAAAACGTCAGGTTCAGTGACTGTGAGCCTGTCGTTCCTCACGTAAAAGGTTCCATTGATGGTCAGCGCCAGCGGCTGTCCACTTAGCGGAGCCTCTTCGGGCAGGCCTCTTTGGGCATGCACGTGCAAATGCGGCTGTACACTGTTGCCGGAATTGCCCATTTCCCCAAGCTTGTCGCCAATATCCAGACTGTTTCCGGCCCGGACCTGAACACTGCCCTGGCGCAAATGCGCCAACACCACAAAAAAATCGCCGCAATCAACAGCGACGTAGTTGCCCGCTATATTCCCAGAATCCATTTCAGGCACCTGCATGTCCTGAACACCGTTCATGATTCTGGCGACTTCCCCCTTACAGGGTGCTAATACCGGTGTTCCAAAGGTGACATAACGAGTTGGGTCAGCGGGTTGCCAACCGTCTACATGACGGCCAAACGGCGTAATCCGTATAATGTCGAGCGCGCGGCTCTGGCCCCGCCAGGGCCGGAATCGCTCCACCGATTCGTCCAGTGTATGCAGGTGAATATTAACCAGGCTGGCGGAACCCCCCTGCGCCACCAGATAATCCCCGGCGCCGAAGGGCGGTGCAATATTCACGGTGTCTACCTGCGGGAGCTCACGGCCCAGCAACGCCAGATAACCCATATAACCGCCGATCGAGCCTAACCCGGCTACCATCAGCACCAACGTGGTGGGCCCGGCTGACGCTTGCCAAAATCCGTTGCCCAGAAATCGGCCTCGCGCAAGATGCCACGCTGTAATCAACAGGAACACAACGACGTAAAGATACGGCACCCAGAAAGGCGGCATCGTCCATAAAGTCGCAAGCCCTATTCCCAGAATAACCGCGCCCACCGAAGTCGCCTGCAGTCCAAAAGCCAGAAGGCCAGCCGCCGAAAACCGTGCGAACCAAAACAGCAGCAGTACCGGCAGAAGAATCTGAGTAACCATGGCCATCCAGGACATTAATCGGGGTTCCTCAATTCAAGCCACACTACTGACAGGGAATACACACAAAGACTCCTTACAAAGAGCACTCATGACCAAAGCCACTACCACGCCAGCCAGATCACATGCTTAGCGCCCTTTCCGGGGCGATGGGCACGCACCGTCACCGGCTCAACAGAAAGCCCGGCACGCTTGATCCGTTCGGTAAAAGCAGGGTCTTGCCCTGCCGACCAGTAAGCCAGAATGCCTTCAGACGTCAGCGCGGCCTGAGCGGCGGCGATACCGGCGGCGGTGTACAGCCAATCATTTTCCTTGCGGGTCATTCCTTCGGGACCATTGTCGATATCCAGTAAAATGGCGTCATAATGGTCCTGCGAATCTCTGATCAGCTGCACCACGTCGCCGACGTGCACGTTCGTTCTGGGGTCATTTACCGGATAACCCGCCGCAAGGCCCAACGGCCCGCGATTCCATTCAACGACGTCTGGCACCAACTCGGCCACGGTCACTTCAGCCTTATCACCCAGCGCGCCCAGGGCCGCTGCCAAAGTAAACCCCATACCCAAACCGCCAATTAGCACGCGCGGTGCGGGATGATCGGCAATCCGCTCGCAAGCAAGCGTTGCCAAGGCGTCTTCAGAGCCGTGAAGACGGCTGTTCATCAGTTCACCGGACTTGCCGGAAATTTTGATCGAAAACTCATCATTGCGCTGGAGCAAGCGCAGTTCCGTGCCTTTGCCCGGAATGGTGGCGGTACCGAGCAGTTCAAAACGGGCCATAAAAACCTCAAAAATTGTCAGCACACCGGCAAAAGATTCGCCGCAATATTCAACCGCGACACATTACCACGCCCGTCTCTTCATCACGCTCTCCCTTCCACCACATCCTCTATCACGGTCTTCCTTTTACCACGGCAACTGCTCGCCGTTGCTGTGCCAGAAGGTTCCTGAGTTCTCCAGATTGAGCCCCTCAATCAGCGCAGCCAACCCTTTTGCAGAGTCTTCTGGCGTAATCAACCCGCCAAAATTCACCATGCGCGTTTTCACATAGCCCGGGTGAAGCTGGGCGACGGCGATGCCGTGGGGTTTCAAGTCTATCGCCAGAGATTTCGCAAACGCATTCAATGCGGCTTTAGAGGCACGGTAACCGTAGCGACCGCCGGAGTCGTTATCAGCAATCGACCCCATGCGGCTGGTGATATTCGCGATCTTGCCACCAGAGGGCATCTGTCGAAACAGAGCTTCGGCGATGCGCAACGGTGCGTAGGCATTGATCTCCATCTGGATGCGCAGGGAGTCAACGTCGATGCTGCCCAGTACTTCGTCCTGCAACAAACCCGCGTTGTTAATCAGCACGTCGATTTGAACACCCTGCAAGCCGGCCATCAGCCTTCCCACACCGGTGTCGGTTGTCACATCCACACCGTCAACAACTTTTGCAGCCACGGCCTTAAGCTCGGCCGACGTTTCACGACACACGCCAATCACCTCACAACCCTTTGCGGCAAAGAGCCGGGCTAGCTCCAGGCCTATTCCGCGGTTGGCCCCGGTGATGACCACTACTTGTTTGTTCGACATAGCAATACCTCATGGATAAATAGAATAAAATGGCAAAATGCCCTCCAGGCAGGGCACAGCCACATTGTGTTCGCCGTGCTTGCTTCGGTGCGCATTGCTGCGGGCTCGTACGCCACTCTATCAAAACTCTCCCCGCCCTTGAAAAAACAGCTGAAAAAGTACGTTCAGCTGTTTTTCCTCGAAGGCACTCGGCGGCTGCGCCGATTTTCATGTGAACGAGCGGGTAAAAGTCACCAGTGCCGGCCACGCCCGCCTGCTTATTCTGGCCCGTCCCTACGCTTGTTATCACGATGTTCGCAGCAACACCGTGATGCAACGGATATAACCAAACACTGCAATTTCGTCAGCGTTTGCCTGCCGAAGGGATTAGGCAAGCCAGGGCGTTCTTATCACCACCGGTGAGCCTATTCACTTCGTGACCCACCGAGACGTCGACAGCAACAATGTTAAACAGCTAATAACCGCTATTCAGCGGTTTTATCGGCAGCAGCCTTAACGACCGACTGGGGGAGATTGCCCCCCAACATGTTTTCAACGACGGCCGCATTATAGAACGCTTCAATCTTCTGGATTTTATCGCCTGAAACACTGAACCAGACCGCCAGCCGCACATCGCCAATCGGCTCAAAATGGGTCCGATAATCCAGAATTGCGAACACCTGCTCTTCATCGGCGCTAAGCTGACGGAGAATCAAGGCTTTTTGAATAGCGACCATCCCGAACTGATAGGCCATTAAGTCATCCGGGTTCACAAAACGCATGTTGGGCCCAACATATTCAAATCCGTCCGACACCAGCAAGGCTTTCGCCTCATCAAAACGCTGGGCTTGGATATCAGCGACGAACTGCGCCGCGATGTCTTTTGGCTTCATCAATAGACTCCACTTCTAATACGGGAATGGTTTCAACGCCCAGAAAATTGGTGAGCTTTAACGCTGCTACAAAAGACGTTTTTTACGCAGCAGAACTCTGGAACGCGGCGTAGGAGCCACGCCAAAACTCAGCAAAAAAGCAGTGCTTTTTAGTGAGCTTGCCAATCACTTCAGCGCCAGCCAACGGACACATCAGTCATTTTTCGGGGTAACCGGCTTCGGAGTAACCGGCTTTGGGCCTGCGGGGGCCATTTGCCCGCTTTTACCTTTAACGACATAATGAACCGCTCCGCCAGCTTTTAAAAAGGCCGCTGTTTGCTCTTCAATTGAGGCCGTTGTTACTGAATCTTTTACGGGTTTCTTGCTCATAGTATTCTCTCGGTTAAATGTTAGTTTATCTGTCCATTTCAACCATGCCTACTCTTGCGGCACGATCTGGTTATGCAACGTCTAACGGTGTGATTCGATCAACTTCGTCCTTGACCGATAGCGCTGCCGTCCACAAATCAACAGCGCGCTGCGCATTCAGCCAAAACTCTGGAGAGTTACCAAACAAACGCGCAAGCCGAAGTGCCATTTCAGGACTGACCGCACGGCGCTCTCGCAACAACTCATTAACCGACTGGCGAGATACCCCCAAAGACTCAGCCAATCCAGCAACCGTTAGGTTGTAGCCTGGGATGAAATCTTCTCTTAACATTTCACCAGGGTGAGTCGGCTTGTGCTGCGTGCTGCCAGTGTCAGGAATAGCCATAGTTATTACCTCTCCCAGTGGTCGTTGCACATGACCTTGTACGCATTACCATCGTCAAAAAAAAATAATGCCGCCACTGATCATTTATCGAAAACGTTTTCTGCTCCTGCTTGCCAAGTCTTGACTGCGGGACTCAATTGTAATTTGTCACGTTACACATGTCAATTAACGGTTGTGCGACTGGCGCTGCAATAACCGGAGCGGTGCTGTTTTAAGGGCGTATAATGGGTCTGAAAGGCTCGACTTCACTTTTAAATTCTAGACCTCGGGTATATTGCTGTGAGTACATTCTACCGACGTGAAAAGAACCCCACCGAGCTTAATCGCAAAGGTCTGCACCCGAGAAATCTACACAAGCAAGGCTATGATTTTCCATCGCTTGTAAAAAGCTGTCCGCCACTGGCCCCCTATGTGCGTAAAAACACGTACGGCAACCTTTCCATAGAATTCGCAAACCCATTGGCTGTAAAAGCGCTGAATACCGCGCTGTTAAGGCAATATTACAACGTTATTGATTGGGACATTCCAGAGGGTGCCCTTTGTCCGCCCATTCCGGGCAGAGCCGACTACATCCATTACGTCGCCGAGTTGCTTGGCGTTGGCAAGCCTACGGCAAGCCAGGCTAGCACCCAGCCCAACATCTCGTTACTTGATATAGGAACGGGTGCGAATGGGATATACCCGCTGTTAGCGTGCCAAATATACGGTTGGCAGTGCGTGGGTAGTGATATTAACCGTCAGTCACTCGAAAACGTGGCCTCGATTATCGCTAATAACCCCCCGCTAAAAGACCGTTTCACACTGCGCACGCAACACGACAAAAATTGCATTTTTGAAGGCATCATTCAAGCGGATGAGTCTTTTGATGTCAGCGTATGCAACCCCCCTTTTCACGCCTCGCAAGAGGAAGCATTCAAAGGCAGCCAGCGTAAACTCAACAACCTTGCTCGTCATCGCGGTGAGCAAAAGACCGCCTCTTCCACTCTTAATTTTGGCGGCCTGGAAGCCGAGCTATGGTGTAAAGGTGGCGAGCGCCTGTTCCTTAAAAAACTCATACAAGAGAGCCGGGTTTTTTCAACTCAATGCCGCTGGTTTACAAGCCTGGTTTCGAAAATTGACAACGTGAAGCCTGCAAAAAAATTGATTCTTAAGCTTGGTGCCATCGACGTACAGGAAATAGAGATGAAGCAGGGCAATAAAACCATGAGAATATTGGCTTGGACGTTTATCTAAGCCTGGCACTCCGTTGTGGCATCAATCATAGCGTTGGGACGATGAACGTTTGCGCCGCGATGTCCAAAGCTTCCTGGCAAAGCAACGGACGTGCAATGAGATAGCCCTGAGCCTGGTCACAGCCCTGCTCGCGCAGCATTGTAAGCTGTTCCTTGGTTTCCACGCCTTCGGCAATGACCTTAAGCCCCAGACTGTGAGCCATAACGATGATGGTTTTAACAATCACGTTGCTGTCGGCGTCTATCGTCACTTCGTCAATGAAAGATTTGTCAATCTTAAGCATGTCGATGGGAAAGCGCTTCAGGTAACTCAAGCTGGAATAGCCGGTGCCAAAGTCGTCCAGTGAAACGCTCACACCCAAGTCGTTCAGCTGCTCCATCGTAACGATGGCCAGCTCAACATCGTCGATCAGAGCGCTTTCCGTAATCTCCAGCTCCAGATTCGCCGGCAGCATACCCGTTTCCTCCAGGATTCGACGAGTCATGGCGACCAGATCTTTCTGATGAAACTGTCGGGCGGACAGGTTCACCGCTACTTTCAAACCGTGCTGGGCGGCAACCTGGCTGCAAGCTTCGCGCAGCACCCATTCCCCGATGGGTATGATCAATCCGGTCTTCTCGGCCAAAGGAATGAATCGATTCGGGGCAATCATTCCCTGCGTCGGATGATGCCAGCGCAAGAGGGCCTCCAGCCGCACAACCCGTCCAGAGACAATATCAATCTGAGGCTGATAGTGGAGCTGAAACTGCTTCTGCCCCAGCGCCTGTCTCAATGATGTTTCCAGCTCCAACCCGTTATCGAATGCCTGGTCGCTTCCCAATACAAAATGCCGGTAATTATTGCCCCCCTGTTCCTTGATTTTGGACATCGCGCTTCTTGCATTATTAATGAGTGCGTCTACATCACCGCTCTTGTAAGGATACTCCGCAATGCCAATGCTGCACGAGACGAACAATTCCCGACTGCCACCCAACACAATAAGCGAATCTAACGCGCCACTGATAGCGTTGGCGACCCTAGCGGCGTCGCCGGCACTTTGTCCTGGCAGCAGAATAATGAATTCGTCGCCACCCCAGCCGGATATTGTATCGGCCTTGCCTACGCAAGCATCAATCCGCTCAGCCACCTGTCGGAGCACCTCGTCACCGCCGGCATGACCAAAGCTGTCATTAACCTGCGTAAAACGGTCGATGTCTATATACAAAATACTGAGAGTGCCCCGATAGCTGTCGACCTGAAGCATGGCCTGCTGGAGCCGGTCAGTAAGCAGCAGGCGGTTTGGCAGGGCGGTAACCTTGTCGAAATGCGTAAGATACGCAAGCTCCTGGCTCTTATCCAGGTTGGCCATCGCGAATGAAATATCGCCAGCCACCTCCAGCAAAAGCTTGAGTTCAGGCTCGTCGAAAAAAAACGACTCGCGCCCGCACAGCAGCAAGGCCACTTCCGGTGAATGGTTATTTGGAGTCAATGGGAACGCGGCCAAAGCGCGTATCCCAAGCTTGGTCAGATCGGCGGAGTCGTCGCCGCCGGAGTCCCCGGCCAAGTCATTGCGCACAACAACACAATTCTGCTGACCGCATTCGCGGATTGCGTCCACCTCGCAGCCAGTCAACCGCCGAGTCTCAAGCGGCTCTTCGGCGGCGTGCGCGTGGAGTATTTTGTACTGCTGCGGCTTATTGTCGTACTGCACTATCAATGCGGCAAGCAGCTCGCCGTCTTGCACTGCGATGCGTGTCGACGCCTCAAAAAGCGAATCGCGATTATGAGTACGCACAATGAGGCTGTTAATACGGCTTAACATTGTGTGCATGCGATTAAGGCGCAGTATCTTCTGCTCAGCCGTCACGCGGTCGGTAATATCCACAACAGCGGCCATAACATAGCGACCGTAGGCCGTCTGAACAGAGTTCAGCACGATTTCGGTCCGAAATTCGGTGCCGTCCTGGCGCAGAGCGAACAGCTCACGCCCTTTCCCCAAGGTTCGCTGCGTGAGGTTGCTCATGCACTCACCACGATAATATTTATGGGTCTGACGTGACTGATCGGATAGCAATTGCTCAACAGACAACCCCACCAAACCATGATCTGGGTAGCGAAAGACCGAATGTACCAACCGGTTGGCCATCCGGATAATGCCGTTCTGATCGATCATGATTGTGGCCACGGGGGACGCGTCGATGGTAGAGCGGAAGCGTTCTTCCTCACAGTTGAGCGCGTCGGCACCAAGCCAACTGACGAAGCCCAGCACCAGGATGCTGGACAAACTGCTCAGTGCGAAGCCGAATGCATCGGAATAGTGGCCAGCCAACGCGCCCTGCATGCTCAGCCAACCCGTAAGGACTGGCGCCACCGCAATGAACGGAAGTAGGCGCCGCAGCGAACGGCCACCAACGTAATAACTGGTGACCGCGCTCATCAGGCCTTCGCCGGGCCACACGAGCAGCATGCCCAAGCCACAGAGAACCAGTAGCGCAGACTCATGCAGCGCCATGGTCAAGAAAATAAACAGCCTGAATTCCGTAACGCCAAACACATAGCCGATCAGCGCTGCAGCGCTGACAATGGTCGCCGCTAGTGCGAAAAGCTGCGATGCCAGTGTGGAATGACGCATCGGAATCATACTGATCAACCGCGCGGCGCCAATCATGCTGAGACACAACGCCGTGGCCACAGACATCCGCCCGGGCCAGTTCTCCGGAGCCGTGGCCGTGTCGAAAACGACAAGATTATCGATGCCTAACGACCAACCTGACCCATATTCAAAGAGCGTAAGGCCCGATATCACAATTATAAACAATGCCAAAAAGGCAACGATGGGGTCGCTGGCTGACGCAGCCGCGGGCGCGCTGCGCCACAGAACAAAGCCGCAGGCAATTAAGCAAAGTGCAGTGTTGAACTTCATTGACTGGAAGCCGAGCAGTAGGCGTTGCCCTGCCTCAATATCCAGCACCCAAGACCCCAAAGCCAAAATGCCGACGGTGATAACGGCTCCAGCGATGAAATTGACGACAACGTTATGAGTTCTCTGGGAGCCCGGCGCTGCAGCTTTGTATATATCGTGTACGCCTGACATAGCGTTCTCCATTTACCTGCTTCATCCTACCCAAGGCGAGCTTGCTGTATCTGATGTGATTTTCTGATTTATAAGAGGCCATTGTCTAATTTACGCCTAATTAGCGGAAAATGAAAGATAAGTTGAAGAAAAGCCTGTTTTCTAAGGGTATCGGGGGCTGCTGAAAAACACCGCGCCGTTGTTTACGTTGTTCGGCTTGGCCAATCTCGTACTGACACGCAGGCTAAACCCATCTTCATGTGTCTGAGATCCTCCTAAAAGGCCAGATTAAGACAGAAAACCGACGACTTCGTCGCCAAAATTGAACTATTTAACGCTAAACAGAAAGTAGGTTATTTATCGAGCCAAGTTTGATTAGCTTACGGTGAGTTGCCGTCTTTCTTTAATCAGTCAGCGTTTTCCTAAGTGGCTACACTGTAGAAAACACTTCAATTCTGTTTCTGCCTAGGCTTTTCGCTTGATATAAAGCGATGTCAGATGTGTCTACGGCCTCTTCAAAAGACATCTTTCCGTCAAAGAGACTGACACCAATACTGACGGTTAACGCCTCATCACCAATTAATATTTTATTTACTAGCTCGTGTAATCTTTTTGAAAAAGCCATTGTTTCTTCTAAGTCCGTATCAGGTAGCAAAATTAAAAACTCTTCCTCACCAAACCGCGAAATTAGATCGCCCTTCCTGCTACATTCTGTTAACCGTCGACCAAACTCTTTTAATACCCTGTCTCCTCCTAAGTGGCCGTGCTTATCATTAATTTTCTTGAAAAAGTCAATATCAACTATTAGTATCGATAGCGCATTTTTTGTTCTGGCAAACTGCGACAACATGGCCATAGAACGGGCTGTAATCTCTCTTCTGTTTAAAAGGCCTGTTAACTCATCAATAGACGCTAAATTTTTAACTCTAAATTTTGTAATTCCAAATTATTGCGAGCCTAAATAAGCTCTTCGTACAACTTATCTCTATTACTTGCATCAAGAATGACATGCTCAGCGTTCGTGACCAGCGCGCCGCAAGGAAGATTGTTTACCGTAAATTCATTATCAGTAGTAAGCGTATCATTTTTCATTGACGTAATTTACTAACAGAGGTGCAATTTTTTCAGGGTGCGTCATATGCGAACAATGCCCTCCCGCTTCAATAATTTCTATTACAGAATTTTTTATTTTATTACGCATATATTCACCAACTGACTTAACGGCTAAAGCGTCGTTATCGCTTTGAAATATTAAGGTTGGATGCACAAGCTGGTTTAAACTTTTTCTGTAATCAGAGAAGAATGTCGCCTTAGCAAAACTTTTGGCAATAACGGGGTCAGTAGAACAAAAACTGCCCGAAAGTTCACTGGTCAATGTTTCTGAATTATTAACGCCCATCACTAAGGGTGCTAGATACTCAGCCCAGCCAATGTAATTTTTGTCCATTAAACCCGACAACTCATGCAAGTTTGCCTCATCAAAACCACCAAAATATTCAGGAGGAAAATTCAAAAAACAAGGCGTTGGGCATGCCATAATCAGTTTGACGAAACACTCTGGCTTTTTAATAGCAGCCAAAAAACCGATGATACTACTGACAGAGTGACCCACTAAATTAACATTACTAAGCGATAATGCGTTGCATATATCTATAATATCTTCAGCGTACCCATCTAGTGTGCCGTATTTATGTTGCTGGAACTGAGACGCATCGGATTTTCCCGAGCCTACATAATCAAAAAAAACAACTTTATAATCGCCTTTTATATAAGGCAATTAATAGTCGGGAGATTGAAGCGCAGCAGGAGAGACTTTTGCCTACTGAACGGAATTGTTCAGTGCACTATTAACACTCACTGCGAAGGCAAACCCGCATTCGTCGTGTGAGAATGGCGCCGTACCCAAACTCGGGGAAGCGAGCGTCAAAGAAGCAGAATAAACCGCAAAGTTACGCCGGTCGGCTTTCAACGACCAAGAATAAATTTTCAGCCTGGTACGGTACACTTCTTAGTTGACGTATTGACTCACTTTCTCGCAGCGACGGCCATCATGTCCCTATTTCCAGCAGACGACAGCGCAAACAGTCTTTTCACCTCCCGTACCGATCCGCATAGCCCCTTCGGAACCTACGCCCGCTACAGTTTCGAGCTGGAGGGCAAAGTGTGGCCGTCAGTGGAGCATTATTTTCAGGGTATGAAGTTTACAGACGACGTCCACAAGGAACAGGTGCGAAACGCTACATCACCGACCGAGGCGCGCAAACTGGGCCGCCAACGTCGGAAGAGTCTCCGCAGTGACTGGAAGCAAGTGCGTGAAACCGTTATGACCCGGGGCGTCTACATCCGTTGCCGCACTCACCCTGAGCTGACAGAGGCGCTACTCAACACCGGCGACCAAAAGATTCTGGAAAACAGTAACTTCGATTATTTCTGGGGTTGTGGCCGGGATCGCCGGGGCGATAACAAGTACGGCAACGTGTTGATGAACGTTCGGACCAAGCTGCAACAGGAGCGGGCAAGCAATCGTTAGCTTTTTTCGATCGTGCCAACAATCCCATGAGGCATCTGCATCACGGGCTCAAAATGCGCATGCTCCCCTGCGGATTGAATCGACACACGTCTGACCGTCGGCGGTCGCAGCCAGCAACGTGTTGAGCAAACCACTGCCGAGCTATGACAGTGCAACGCCACCCAGAATCGAACCAATAAAGCGCACAAGAGACCAAATAGGCACTTATTGACTTAGCTTTGTGCTTACAGCGTGTTGCCCGCAACCTACAAGCACCTGGGGGTCGTTCTTGTCTTTATCACTATGATGAAACTAAGTATTTTCGAACGTCATGAACAGAATACCGGTGGTGCCGCCGACTTCCGGTATGAAAACTGCATTAAACAGCTTGTAGGGTCCCCTAGTTCAGCAAAGCTTTGCCCACGCTAGTGTTCCATCTCTGCGCCCTGACTTGCTGAACTCCTGGACATAAGGAAAGACGTATACAGGAGTGTAAAATGCTACTCGCTACCGACCTTGACGGTACTTTTCTCGCGGGTGACCTGGAAGATCGCCTCACGCTTTATCGACTCATTGTTGCTCACCCCGAGATCGATTTAGTGTTTGTGACCGGTCGAGGGCTGGAAGCCGTGCTGCCTCTGCTGTCCGATCCGACGATTCCACAGCCCGATTATATTATTTGCGATGTCGGCTGCACCGTGGTTCATGGCGCCTCGCAACAAGCCATTCAGCCACTGCAGGGCGAAATCGACGAACTCTGGCCGGGTGAGCACGTTGTGGAAAGTGCCCTGTCCTCATTTGAAGGCTTGCAGCGTCAGGAAGTCCCTCAAGAGCGCCGCGTCTCTTACTTCTGTAACAACGATCTGATCAACGAAGACATGCTGGCACGCGTCAACGCGCTATCCTGTGATGTTCTGTTTTCCGCGGGCAAGTACCTGGACATACTTCCGCACGGCGTCAACAAAGGACGCACCCTGTCCCGTCTGGTTGACCACCTGGGGGTAAACCCAGAGTCGGTTTTGGTCGCCGGTGACACTTTGAACGACCTGTCGATGTACCAACACGAATTCAAGGGTGTCTGTGTCGGTGAGTCCGAGGCCGGACTGCTGGAGGCCACCGAGCAACAGGCGCGAGTACTTCATGCCGAAGCGTCGGGCTGCGGTGGCATCCTGGAGGCATTCGAACACTTTGGTTATCTCGGCCATCTGGGTATTAAAGCCGAAATTCCGGATTACATGAACAGGGGCAAATCCGACCTGGTGATTGTCTACCATCGCCTGCCCTATGAAGAAGTGGTTGAGAATGGGGAGTTGATTCGACGTCGGCCAAAATCGCCCAATGGCATTATCCCCACGCTGCTGAGTTTCTTCTCCGATGGCAAAGCGGGTTCGTGGGTCGCCTGGTCAGTTGACGACCCCGATTTCGGCCCCTTCCAGACCCACACCGAAGTGGACACCGGCCGCTACGAAAAACTGGTCGCGGCACGAGTCGCGCTGAGCGAAGAAGACGTTGAGATCTTTTACAAACGATTCTCGAAAGAAGCCTTCTGGCCGACCCTGCACACCTTTTGGGAGCGCGCCACCTTCCGCGATGACCACTGGCAGGTGTACCTCAAGGTCAACAGGTTGTTTGCAGAGCGCGCCGCCGAAGAAGCGGCGGAAAACGCCGTGGTCTGGATTCACGATTACAATCTGTGGATGGTACCGGCTTATTTACGCGAGATGCGGCCAGACCTCACCATCGCCTTTTTCCATCACACCTACTTCCCGTCAGCCGACGTGTTCAACGTGCTGCCCTGGCGCCGCGAAATTATCGGCAGCCTGTTGCAGTGTGACCACATTGGTTTTCATATTCCCCGGCAAGCCGAAAACTTTGTGGATGTGGCAAGAGGCGTCACACCGCTTGAGGTCACCCAGAAAATGGGCTGTGCGCCGCGCTTTCTGACCTATGGCTGCGCGGTGGGTCTGGATGAAATGAGCACCGAAATCACAGTGAATGACCGCAAGATCGGGCTGGGTGCGCACCCGGTCGGGCTTGACCTGAATCGCGTTCGTACCGCCCTGTCTGACCAGAGTGTCATCGCGCACATGGACACACTGCGTGAAGAGTTCAGGGATGTCCGGCTGATTCTGTCGGTCGAGCGTCTCGACTTCACCAAGGGCATTATTGAAAAGCTACAGGCCTACGAGCGCATTCTGAACGAGCATCCTGAACTGAAAACCAACGCCACCCTTATGCTGATCTGCGTGCCGGCGGCGGCCGGAATAACTATTTACCAGGAACTGCTGGCGCAGATCGAACAAACAGTGGGGCGCATTAACGGCCTGTTTGCACAGGTCGGGTGGACCCCGGTGCAGTTCTTCTTCCGCGCCCTGCCCTTTGAAGAGCTGGTGGCCTATTACACCATAGCCGATGTGATGTGGATTACGCCGCTGCGGGATGGCCTGAACCTGGTTGCCAAAGAATACATCGCAACTCAGGGCTTAACCCAAGGCAGTGGCGTACTGGTGCTGTCTGAATTTGCCGGCGCGGCGGCGGAACTGCGCGGCGCCATTCTGGCGAATCCGCACCACCCGCAGGACCTGGCCGATACCTGCTACTACGCACTGGCGATCAGCCGAAACGACGCTCGCAATCGGCTGAGCGAGGCTTTCGAAGTAGTCTGCCGTTATGACGTCGAGTATTGGGGGCGGGAGTTTATCAATGAGGTTGAACGGCGACGCGCAACAAAATTAAACAGGATTTTGGCCATAGGTCATCGCGCGGCCTGACCCGACCTTTACCCAATCCAGGAGCCAGACACATGCTGTTAAAAAATGCCGTGCAGCTGATTTGCTACCCAAACCGAATGGGCAATAACCTCAAGGACCTTTACACAGTCGTCGACAAACACCTGTCACAGGCCATTGGCGGGCTGCATATCCTGCCGTTTTTTCCGTCCAACGCCGATGGCGGGTTTTCGCCCTTGACTCACAAGGAAGTGGATCCGGATTTTGGTACCTGGGACGACATTGAAGCCTTTACCAAACAGTACGACCTGTGTGTTGACCTGACGGTGAACCATATCTCTGACGAGTCTCCCGAGTTTAAGGACTTCATTGCCCATGGCTTTGATTCGGAGTACGCCGATCTGTTTGTCCACGTCGACAAGTTCGGCGAGATATCCCCAGACGACATGGCCAAGATTCATATCCGCAAAGAGAAAGAACCTTTTCGGGAAGTGACGCTTGCGGATGGCACAAAAACCCGGGTCTGGTGCACCTTCACCGACCAGCAGATTGATCTCAATTACGAGTCTGACCAGGCTTACCGCCTGATGGAAAGCTATATCGGCTTTCTCACCTCAAAAGGTGTCAACCTGCTGAGGCTTGACGCCTTTGGTTACACCACCAAACGCATTGGCACCAGCTGCTTTTTGGTGGAGCCCGAGGTCTATCGGATACTCGACTGGGTTAACGAAGTGGCCCTGAAACACGGCGCAGAATGCCTGCCGGAAGTTCACGATCACACCAGCTACCAATACGCGATCGGCCGACGCAACATGCACCCCTACGGCTTTGCTCTGCCGCCTCTTTTGCTTTACTCACTGCTGGACGCAAACAGCGTGTACCTGAAAAACTGGCTGCGCATGTGCCCACGCAACATGGTGACCGTATTGGATACCCACGACGGGATCTGTATTCCGGACGTCGAAGGGGTGTTGCCGGATGAAAAAATTCGCGCGCTTATTGATAACATTGATGCCCGCAGTGCCGACCCGATCCTGCGGCGCTCAGCGGCCAATATCCACAGCGTTGGCGCAATCTACCAGCTCACCTGCACCTTCTACGACGCGCTCATGCAGAACGATGACGCCTACATTGCCGCTCGGGCGATCCAGTTTTTCACACCCGGCATTCCGCAGGTCTACTACGTAGGGCTGCTGGCCGGGTGCAACAACCACGAACTGATGAAACAAAGCGGCGAACTGCGGGATATCAATCGCCATTACTACACCCTGGACGACGTGGAACAACACATTCAGAAGCCCGTCGTGCAACGCTTACTGGCCCTGATGACGTTTCGCAGCAACTACCCGGCTTTTGATGGCCATTTTGAACTGAACCACTCCAACAACTCCAGCATGGCTATGGCCTGGCGCCACGGGGATTATTACTGCCACCTGTTCGTCGACCTGAATTTTAATACCGTAAAAATCGGGTATTACGATCCCGACACCGCACAGATGGAAAAACTCACGTATTAACGCAGTCTGCGCTAACTTTTTAATAGGCCCCGACGCATTACGGGCCGACACCGCAGAACGGTAACGCCGAATATGACATGTCGGCAATTTAACGATATTCTACTGAAACAACATTAACGGATGAACAGTCAAGTGCGACCGCGTTGGCCCCTCCTTTTTCTTCTGACCATGGTGAGCCTGACAACGTGCGCGCTTGCTGAATCAGTTGCCGATGACGGGTCAGTGCCTGTCATTGACGCTCGAACCGTGTTCCAGGGCGCAATGGTCGATCGGATAGCGTTTCTCGCTGAGCAAGACGAGGCGCTCTCCGTTGACGGGGTTCAGTCCCTGATTCGCAGGAATCCCGCTGTTTTGACGTACCCCGAGTCCAGCGTGTTAACCAGAGGTATCCACTCCGGTGCAATCTGGCTGGTGGCCGATGTTATCAATCCGACCGATGACATCATTTTGCGCCGCGTGTCCGTCAGAATGGGCTGGCTGGAACAGGTTGACTTCTTTTTCATCGCAAAAGACCGGCTGCCACAGCACTCTATCGGTGGTGATCGTATTGCGCTGAATCAGCGCTCCCTCGCCAAACGCATACCCAGTGCCGACTATTCGTTTCCACCCGGCGAGACACGTCTGTTGCTGCGGATTGAGACAGCGGACCCAATGGTGGTGCCACTGTATTTTTCCAGTATTGCGGCCAACCACAGTCGAGGGCAGTCAGAAGCGGTGTTTTACAGCTTCATCTACGGCGTCATATTGGCACTTTCGGCCTGCAGCCTGATGTTGTTCGTTGGCCTTCGGCAGCGGCGTTATCTGTTCTACTCGTTCTACACCGGCAGCTTTGTGGCCATGACGGCGTCCTATAACGGTATCGGAATGACCCTGCTCTGGCCCGAAGCCGTGGGCTGGCAACAGTGGGCGACGCCCCTGCTGATGCTGTGTTTTGCCAGCTCCGGTTTGGCATTTGCAACGAATTTCCTAAGCACCAAGCGCCGCCGACCACGGCTTCACAAAGTCCTCCAGGCAATCATAGTGGTTTATTTTGCACTTTTTGCTGTCTGTTTCGCCTTAGGCGAGCAAGGCCTGGCACTGAGCCTGGTATTTCTGGTTGTGCCTTTGTTCAGTCTACTGATGCTCTACATGGGCCTGTCGAGCTGGGTGGAAGGCAACCGGTCCGCACGCTATTTCATGCTGGGCACATCAGCCTCCGTTGTTGGCGCTTCAACGACGGCCTCAACGATAGCCGGCATAATTCCGTACACCCAGCTTGGCTACAACGCCGTGAGCATCGGCATGGTAGTAGATGCCATACTGTTGATGCTGGCGCTGGCCGCCCTGGTTCGTAAAAGCGAAGAGGCCCGGAAAGCAGCCGAGCAAAATGCGCAGACTGACCTGCTGACCGGCTTGAACAATCGGCGCGGTTTTCTGCCTGTCGCCGAATCACTGTGGAGCCTGGTCACGCGCAGGAACAGAAACGTCTGTGTGGCTATGATCGATATTGACCGTTTCAAGGACGTCAATGATCAATATGGCCACACCGTCGGCGACAAGGTTTTGAAAGTCATTGCCGGCGAGCTTGATAAATCGCGGCGGCACGGCGACCTCCTGGCCCGCTGGGGAGGTGAGGAGTTCACCCTTTTGTTGCCGGAAACGAACGAGGCGGAAGCCCTCAAAGTGGCCGAACGTTTCCGCCACAATATTGAGCAGCTGATAATCAATGACCGCGGCAGACCGATTCAATGCACCGTCAGCATCGGCGTCGCCAGCCGCCACTCCGAACATGTCACTCTGGACCAAGCTATTGTCAGGGCCGATGAGGAGCTCTACCAGGCCAAGCTGCAAGGGCGTAATCAGGTCTCCTGTGGTTGCGTATCAGGCAGGCCCGGGGGGGAACCCACTGCCTGTCAAAAACCACTCTTAGCCCGCCAGCTGCCGTTTCATTCGGCTCCCGGAACGGTTCAATCACGTGTTATTTTGGCCGCCAGACTGACACACTTGCCACCACGCACTCAGCAATTCACCTGTGCCCTGCCCACACCGGAATGGCCGAACAACTGGTGTGCCACCGGGAGATGCGCCCAATGCCCTCCAAGCCCGAAGGCATAGCAAACATCAGCATCGCGGTAGCCGCTAGCTCTAGTTATGTAGAAATGCTCGATACCCTCGCCAGAAGTTTCGTCTTCGACAGCGCATCAAGTCCGCTCGAAACGTATCCAGTTCATGCTATCGAAGAAAAAAATTCGATAGCATTCTCAGCTGAGACAACACGACCGGACAGGGTAGTTGACGCCGAACACACCGGCTTAGAGAACACAGAGGTCATATCATTGAACGCTGAAAGGAGGCCAGTTCATCCCCACGGGCGTGGGGAACACACTGGCCGTTGCTGTCCAGTGGGGTGCTAGAGCGGTTCATCCCCACGGGCGTGAGGAACACACTGGCAAGCCCATGTACGCTCTGGCAACGGTCGGTTCATCCCCACGGGCGTGGGGAACACTTTGGCCAATTCCCTATATTTTTTATTCCAATCGGTTCATCCCCACGGGCGTGGGGAACACTCCACAGCGCTGGCAATGCGCTTGCTACCCATCGGTTCATCCCCACGGGCGTGGGGAACACGATGCTGTTAGTGGCGTGCCCGTTTCCGCTGTCGGTTCATCCCCACGGGCGTGGGGAACACTTCACCTGGCCGTCCTCGGAGCCACAAAGAACCGGTTCATCCCCACGGGTGTGGGGAACACAATTCCAGAGGCGAGGAGGTAGAAGTAAGCGGCGGTTCATCCCCACGGGCGTGGGGAACACGACATAAACAACAAAGACTTTGGCTCTGTCATCGGTTCATCCCCACGGGCGTGGGGAACACACTTGAGCTACAGCAAGAAAAGATTGCAGAGGCGGTTCATCCCCACGGGCGTGGGGAACACGCAGGCACTCGTAAAGATTGCTGACCTCTGACCGGTTCATCCCCACGGGCGTGGGGAACACTCTATAACGATAATGTAACGAACGCCCTGAGGCGGTTCATCCCCACGGGCGTGGGGAACACCGGCCAGTTTCTTTTGCTTTGGCGATGGTGTTCGGTTCATCCCCACGGGCGTGGGGAACACCCTACGATTTCGCAGTTAATACAAAGATTGACCGGTTCATCCCCACGGGCGTGGGGAACACTCGCTGGACGTTTGCAGGCGCAGGGAGCGCAACGGTTCATCCCCACGGGCGTGGGGAACACAATTATTGCGGCTACCTCGGCAGCACTTGGGCCGGTTCATCCCCACGGGCGTGGGGAACACTATATTCCATTCTTTCCGCCATGCTTCCATCTCGGTTCATCCCCACGGGCGTGGGGAACACGGACTTAATCGCAAGCCGGACGAGTGGGGTTACGGTTCATCCCCACGGGCGTGGGGAACACGACTATCGCGTCAAGTGTGCGCATTCTCATTCCGGTTCATCCCCACGGGCGTGGGGAACACGACAAGTAAGGGCCGAATGTATTTTTTGCAATCGGTTCATCCCCACGGGCGTGGGGAACACGGCGCATGTAATTTAGAGTAGCCGTTAGCAGCCGGTTCATCCCCACGGGCGTGGGGAACACGTTTGGCATGACAAAAGTTTCCGACACACTACCGGTTCATCCCCACGGGCGTGGGGAACACGTTGTACATTTTGGCGTTCAACGCGGGGAAAAACGGTTCATCCCCACGGGCGTGGGGAACACTAAGATCAAAGGGTCTCGATGATTTCTTATACCGGTTCATCCCCACGGGCGTGGGGAACACGACGTAATAAGTAGTACAGCCGTTGAGCTTGATCGGTTCATCCCCACGGGCGTGGGGAACACCGGGTTGACCGGGGTGATGACGACATAATCACCGGTTCATCCCCACGGGCGTGGGGAACACGTCCAGCTCTCGGTTATACAGCTCTGCGTGACCGGTTCATCCCCACGGGCGTGGGGAACACATCTGCGTGCGTGCCACCATTTTGGCGTGGCCCGGTTCATCCCCACGGGCGTGGGGAACACAATTACACCAGCACCGTACACGGAGCGCAGGTCGGTTCATCCCCACGGGCGTGGGGAACACTTTAGCGTTCTGGTGGGCGCGTATTGGTTTGGCGGTTCATCCCCACGGGCGTGGGGAACACCTGCGGTGCGCTGCCACCGTCAGACCAGAACACGGTTCATCCCCACGGGCGTGGGGAACACGATTCTACGCTGCACAGTGTGCCCTGGTGGACCGGTTCATCCCCACGGGCGTGGGGAACACCGCCCGTCCTTTACCAAACCGCCAATCAAGATCGGTTCATCCCCACGGGCGTGGGGAACACCGACTAGCCCTATCGGTGGCGCAACGTCTGAGCGGTTCATCCCCACGGGCGTGGGGAACACCAAACATACAGCCAGTACCCGCAATCAGCATTCGGTTCATCCCCACGGGCGTGGGGAACACTCACGGGTTTTGCCAAAGACCTTCGGGCAACGCGGTTCATCCCCACGGGCGTGGGGAACACATTACACCAAATGATCTTTCAAGCTCTGATACCGGTTCATCCCCACGGGCGTGGGGAACACCGAGTACGCACCGATGCCGGTAAAACCAATCCCGGTTCATCCCCACGGGCGTGGGGAACACTTGCCAAAGTTCAGCGCTAGGAAGTCAACAACCGGTTCATCCCCACGGGCGTGGGGAACACTTATCGGCTGCGTATACATGCGATGGAACGCGCGGTTCATCCCCACGGGCGTGGGGAACACGCTGATTGACATACCCCCCTGCCCAACTAGCCCGGTTCATCCCCACGGGCGTGGGGAACACATAAATCGCATAAATTAAAAAACGCCACGGCCCGGTTCATCCCCACGGGCGTGGGGAACACTTACTGAACTTACCCACCTCACTGGTCATGTTCGGTTCATCCCCACGGGCGTGGGGAACACGTGACGCTACACTAAATGAAACACTGTCATAGCGGTTCATCCCCACGGGCGTGGGGAACACCAATACGGCTACTTTATTAATAAAATCATAATCGGTTCATCCCCACGGGCGTGGGGAACACACAATCATGTGTCGAGGCTTTTGGTCTTTGAACGGTTCATCCCCACGGGCGTGGGGAACACGTTGGCCACGTCACGTGCAGCGGTTTTTGAGTCGGTTCATCCCCACGGGCGTGGGGAACACCTTCCCGCG
>Ga0306864_1000040_pt1 | contig 55011 bp, 46 predicted proteins | sample AntRauTorckE5430_FD_190448 | JGI IMG/M metagenome (GOLD analysis project Ga0306864, IMG submission 190448) | Saline lake microbial communities from Rauer Islands, Antarctica - Metagenome Torckler E5 #430 (v2) (version 2) | ecosystem: Environmental > Aquatic > Non-marine Saline and Alkaline >...
TCTAGAAGCGATAGAGCCAATGCCTTTGTGGAGGAAACAATTGCTCTGGGTACATTGAAACAGTATAATCAAATCGAATCTAGATATGAAAACTTAATATCAACGCAGACCTAAACTAGAGCCTAATTCTAAAGAAAAAAATCATTTTATAACTTAGACCTACAGACATAAACTTGCACCTCCAATACAGGTAACAGATAATATTTTAAATTATATTTGAATTTTAAACTTGAAAACAATCAGATTTGAAGCAAGATTTTGATAAAGATGAAATCATTGGCCATGTAGCTGCACTTCTAGAAGAAATCCCAACTTCTCTTGAGATCGTAAAAGACGATTTCAAGAAGAAAGAAAGATTTAGATATTTAGCGAAGCACATGGTTGAAAAAGCCATAGATAAGGATGCCCTTCTGGTTTCTGATAATGGAAGAGGCATCGCTATTTTTTTTAAGATGAATGGTAAAAGTGATGGTTTTTGGTCAGAATTACTGAGCGACTTAAAACTTGCCATCAACGTCACAGGATTAGCAAAAGGACTTAAAGCCTTAAAATCTCAAAAATTTGTAAGACAGCAACGCCCCACAGAAGGAGAATTTCTATACTGTTGGTTTTGGGGGATTTTACCAGATGCTAGAGGCAACAGCAGTGACAAAACCCCTTACAAGATGAAAGACGAAATGTATCGTATTTCTAAATCGCTTCAATTGCCTATTTATGCGGAAACCCGGGTTAGAAAGGTGAGTATTGCTTATAGAAGATATGGATTTCAGATGGTTAAAGAGTGGGAGCACCCAAGTGGCGATATCATGTATTTTTTAAAATACACCCCTCCAGCCTTGGACAATTAAGTCGACTTGAGCTGTACAAATTGTTTTACATTTTTATCAGAAATTTGTTGGTCACCTAATATAATAAGGCGCTCGACAACATTCCTTAGCTCCCGTATATTACCAGTCCAGTCCAATCGTCTTAAAATTGAAATAGCTTTATCATCAAAGGTTTTGGGCTTGGTTCCTTGTTCACTGGCTATTTTTTCTGTAAAATGTCTTATCAATTCTGGAATATCCGTTCGCCTTTCATTCAAAGAAGGAACATGAATAAGAATTACGGCGAGCCTATGATAAAGGTCCTCTCTGAATCGCTTTTCAGCAATTTCATCCTTTAAGTTTTTATTGGTTGCTGCAATAACTCTCACGTCGACTTTAATGTCTTTATCACTTCCTACACGCTGCACTCTGTTTTCCTGCAAAGCCCTTAAAACTTTTGCTTGAGCAGACAAACTCATATCCCCTATTTCATCAAGAAAAATAGTCCCTCTATTGGCAGCTTCAAACTTTCCAGCCCTATCTTTATTGGCTGAAGTGAAAGCTCCCTTGACATGTCCAAAAAGTTCACTTTCAATTAATTCTGAGGGTATAGCTGCGCAATTTACCTCTATAAATGGTCCTTTATTTCGTTCGCTTTTTTCGTGAAGCCAATGAGCGACTAGTTCTTTCCCTGTACCATTTTCACCAGTAATCAAAACTCTTGCTTCTGTAGGAGCCACTTTATTAATCATGGATTTTATCTGTTCCAACTCCTCAGAATTACCTATCATTTCAAATTTCTTAGACACCTTTTTTTTCAACTGTTTGTTTTCTTGTGCTAATTGAGTATGGTCTAGAGCTATTCTTACAGTATTTAGCAGGCGGTTAAGATCTGGGGGTTTGGAGATATAGTCAAAAGCCCCCATACGCATGGTTTCTATGGCAGTTTCAAGATCTCCATGTCCAGAAATCATGACTACAGGAAGATCTGGATTTAGTTTCTGACAAAATGACAAAACTTCCAAACCATCCATTTTTGGCATTTTTATATCACAAAGAACAAGATCATAATTATTCTTCTTAATGAGCTCAAGACCCAACAAACCATCCTCAGCTTCTTCAATAGAGTAGTTTTGTTCTTCTTCAAGTAATATTTTTTTAAGAACACGTCTTATGGCATCTTCATCTTCAATAATCAAAATTTTGGGCATCGCTTATCCTATTTATAAAAAATAAATATAACCCATATCTTACAGTTTAGAAAAAAGCCTCTTCTTTTTTTTAGCATTTTAAATTTCCTTTATTAAAAAAACAAAACCCACTCTACAATGTAGAGTGGGAAAAAAATTGCTATGAAAAAAAACATCGCTAAAATATAGCGATGTTCAAATATATATAATTAAATGTTAACTGACTTATGAGAACATATCTTTTACCTTTTCAAAGAAAGATTTATCCATTCGGTCTGGATTAGGCTCAAAGTTTGAATCGCCTAAATTTTCTTCAAAATATTCTTTTTGTTCTTTGGATAGAGTTTGTGGCGTCCATACGTTAATGTGCACAAGCAAATCGCCAACACTGTACCCATTTAAATTGGGTAAGCCTTTGTTTCTTAATCTTAAGATTTTACCACTTTGCACACCTGGCTCTACTTTAATTCTGACTTTACTATTTAGTGTTTGAATTTCTTTACTAGCCCCAAGAGCAGCTTCAGGATAACTGATGTAAAGATCATAATGCAAGTTTTCCCCATCGCGTTGTAAACTTTCGTGCTCCTTGACCTCTATGAGAACAATAAGATCACCAGGAATGCCATCTCCGACAGGTTCATTTCCTTTGTTGGAAACTTTTAGTTGCATACCATCTTCAACTCCTGATGGAATTTTAATGGATACTGTATCTTCGACCATTTTAAGACCATGAGCATCTGTACCTTCACCCTTTTTATCAATAATTTGGCCTGAACCTGAACAACCTGAACATACGGATGCCGTTTGCATTCTTCCTAGAATAGTATTTGTCACTCTGGTGACTTGACCAGAACCTCCACATGTTGAGCAGGTTCTAAAAGTGGTATCTTCTGGCTTTTTCTTTCTAGAGACTTTCATCTTTTTATCAACTCCCTTAGCAACCTCCTCTAGAGTAAGACTAACCCGAATCCTCAAGTTTCCACCTTTGACACGTTGTCTGCCACCAAAACCGCCTCCAAAGCCGGAGAATTCTTGAGATCTTCCTCCAAATCCTCCACCGAAAATATCGCCAAATTGACTGAAGATGTCATCCATGTCCATTCCACCCCCACCAAAACCTTGAGAACCATCAAAAGCACCATGACCAAATTGATCATACTTCTGTCTTTTCTCTTGGTTTCCCAAGACTTCGTAAGCCTCTGCAGCTTGTTTAAATTTGGCTTCAGCTTCGTTATTATCTGGATTTTTATCCGGATGAAATTTAATAGCCATCTTTCGGTAGGCCTTTTTAATCTCAACTTGTGTAGCGCCTTTGGATAATCCTAATATGTCGTAATAATCTTCTTTCATAAAATTTTTATTTTCCTGTCACTACTTTAGGGTATCTTATAATTTTGTCGCCTAATGTATATCCTTTTTCGATTACATCAATAATTTTACCTTTCATATCTTCACTTGGTGAAGGCACTTGAGTAATTGCTTCGTGTAATTCAGAATCAAACGCATCACCTCCTTTTACTGACATTACCTCAAGTCCTCTATGGATGAGGGTTTCTCTTAGTTTTGTATTGATAAGATCAATACCTTCTACCAGAGATTTATCTTCAGATTTTTTAATTTGGAGCAAAGCACGATCAAAATCGTCAAGAACTGGAAGCATTGCTTGCATCACATCTTGACTAGCTGTTTTGAACAACTCCATTCTTTCCTTTGAGGTGCGGCGCTTAAAATTTTCAAATTCAGCGAAAAGTCTTAGGTACTTATCATCTTTAGCATCTAGCTCTTGCTGAAGCCTATCTTCTGTGGATAACTCAACTTCAGGAGCATCTTCAACTTCATTACTTTGTTGATCATTAACTTCCGAAGTTTCCACTTCTAAATTGACTTCAACATCATCTTGTGTCGATTCTATATCGTCTTTGTTTGATTTATTTTCACTCATCCGTTGTAAATTTATCTATGATGTGGCAAATGTATTGCCAATTGTATTCCAATGACATAATGACAGTGTTTTACTGCAAAATATTCTTGTGTAAAATCTATTAAAATGAAAATTATTAATTCTCTTTTGGCATTGCTATAAATCGCTAGAGGAGTGAGTTTCAAAAGCGATAAAAAACTGAAACTACTGATATTAAGGAAGCGAGATTAACTTTTGATTTAGCTTTAATTTATAATATTAATTTACAGCAATCTAAAATCAATTGAATAGGTTCACATTCGACCTGATATCACAATAGTTGAGTATGTGTATTTAAAGTCAAATAAACTGTAAATACAGGAGAATTTTGGGGAGTAGATATCGCTATTGACATGATGTATAAATCTATCGGGGCTTAAAGATCAAGAAAAACAAGACCTATAAGATGGATCAAAAGGATCTATAAACGGTAAAGAAGATCATTTTTATAACATAAATAGTATCCCAAAGCACATTTTGAAATAAGTAGTGTAAGAAATAAAGATATGCCTAACTGTGCCATATAAAAATCTCATCTTAAAGGAAACTGAAAAACAGTACTTTCCATGGCCAAATTTCTATAAACTAAACTGCCGATTTATTGATTTTGACATCAGAACTTCTTGTTTTAAATAAATTAGATTGTCAAGTTTATGGCTAATTCCCTAGTTGAGAATTTAGGAGATAAATTTATTGAAGGTCAAATTTAATTTACTTTGATCTACAAGCACACAAAACTAAATAATGGTAAATCAAATTTTACTTAAATAAAAACCCCCTCAAGCTGATATTTGAGGGGGTTCTTTTTAAAAAGTCTAAAGTGTGAATTAAGCTTCACCCGTAGGCCCACCAAAATTCAAAGGAATATTGGTTTTGTCTTGTTCTTTAATTGTACCCTGACTTTTTTCGAAACGACTTATGTTATCACTCAACGCCCTCATCAAACGCTTAGCATGTTGTGGTGTAAGTATAATTCTTGATCTCACTTTGTTCTTCGGTGATCCAGGCATTATGTTTACAAAATCCAATACAAACTCAGTTTGAGAATGATTGATGATCGCTAAGTTACTGTATATACCTTGAGCGACATCATCATCGATCTGTATATTGAGCTTCGGTTGTTTCTTATCGTCTTGATCACTCATGATTAATTAAAGTTTACATTAACCTCTTGTTTCTTCTCCATCATATTGGCCAATTCCTCTTTGGACCCTACTATGATATCGTCAAACTCTCTTAAACCAGTACCTGCAGGAATTCTATGACCTACAATTACATTTTCTTTCAATCCTTGTAAATAATCTACTTTTCCACTTACCGCAGCTTCGTTTAGTACTTTGGTAGTTTCTTGGAAAGAAGCAGCCGAAATGAATGATTTGGTTTGTAAAGATGCTCTTGTAATTCCTTGTAAGATTGGAGCAGCAGTAGCAGAATCTGCATCTCGTGCAGTAACCAATTGCTTATCCTCGCGTTTTAAGATAGAATTTTCATCTCTTAATTCACGGATCGTGACAATTTGACCTGGTTTCAGATTCACACTGTCACCTGCCTCTTCAATAATTTTCTTACCGAAAATATTATCGTTTTCTTCAATAAAATCTTCTTTATGCACCAACTGATTTTCTAAAAATATAGTGTCTCCAGAGTCTTGGATCCTTACTTTTCTCATCATCTGTCTTACGATGACTTCAAAGTGTTTATCATTGATCTGAACTCCTTGCAATCTATAAACCTCTTGCACCTCGTTCACTAGGTATTGTTGCACAGCACTAGGTCCTTTGATCTTTAAGATATCTTCTGGAGTAACAGAACCGTCAGACAATGGCATACCTGCTTTCACGTAATCATTTTCTTGAACTAAGATCTGATTAGAGAGTTTAACCAAGTATTTTTTAATTACACCAAGTTTAGACTCTATAATAATTTCTCGATTACCTCTTTTAATTTTTCCAAAAGAAACAACACCATCAATTTCACTAACTACAGCAGGATTTGAAGGATTTCTAGCTTCAAATAATTCTGTCAGTCTTGGAAGACCTCCTGTAATATCACCTGTTTTTGATGATTTTCTAGGAATTTTAACCAAGATCTTTCCAATTTTGATTTCCTCATTATCATCTACCATCAAGTGAGCTCCAACAGGTAAATTATAAGATCTCATAATTTCGCCATTGCTGTTTTTAATGTGAAGTGTAGGAATCTTACGCTTATTCTTAGATTCGATAATTACTTTTTCTTGGAAGCCAGTTTGCTCATCACTTTCAACATCGAAAGTCTGACTTTGAATAATGTTCTCAAATTCAATTTTACCTGAAAATTCTGAAATTATTACGCCATTATAAGGATCCCATTTACAAATAACATCTCCTTTTTTAATCTTATCTCCAGGACTTACTAGAAGTTCAGAACCATAAGGAATAACATTTGTACTTAAAGCAATTCCAGATTTTTTATCGATGACTTTTATTTCTGAAGTTCTTGAAATAACTATGTCAATTTTATTACCATCGTTATTTATTCCTTCAACTGTTTTTAAGTCTTCAATTTCCGCAACACCATCAAACTTAGATTCTAATTTGTTCTCTTCTGAAATGTTACCTGCAATACCTCCAACGTGAAAAGTTCTTAAGGTTAACTGTGTACCTGGCTCACCGATAGATTGGGCGGCAACCACACCTACAGCTTCACCTCGCTGAACTGTCTTATTGGTTGAAAGATTTCTACCATAACATTTCACACAAATTCCTTGTTTAGCTTCACAAGTTAATGGAGAGCGAACTTCAACTGAATTTAAGGCAGAAGCTTCGATTTTATCTGCAATATCTTCATGAATTTCATCTCCAGACTCTACGAGTAAATCTTGAGAGATAGGATCTATAATATCGTTAAGAGCTGTTCTACCAACGATACGCTCTCCTAAACTTTCTACAACTTCATCATTTTTCTTCAATGCAAAAACTTCAATACCTCTCAAAGTTCCACAGTCTTCTTCTCTTACAATTACATCTTGAGAAACATCTACTAGTCTACGAGTTAAATATCCAGCATCTGCTGTTTTAAGAGCTGTATCGGCAAGACCTTTACGAGCACCGTGAGTAGAGATAAAATATTCTAGAATTGAAAGACCTTCTTTAAAGTTAGATAAAATTGGATTTTCAATAATTTCTCCACCTGCAGATGTAGATTTTTTAGGCTTAGCCATCAAACCACGCATACCTGTTAACTGGCGAATTTGTTCCTTAGAACCCCTTGCACCAGAATCAAGCATCATATACACAGAATTGAAACCTTGCTGATCTTCACGGATACGCTTCATAGCGAGTTCTGTAAGATTTGCATTGGTAGCTGTCCATATGTCAATAACTTGATTATAACGCTCATTGTTTGTGATAAGACCCATGTTATAGTTTCCTATAACACCTTCTACTTGCCCGTTTGCATCATCAATCATAGATTGCTTCTCTGCTGGGATAATAATATCACCAAGAGAGAAAGACAATCCACCTCTAAAGGCAAAATTATATCCTAGGCTTTTAATTTCATCAAGGAATTCAGCAGTTTCAGGAACAGATGTTTTCTTAAGTACCCTCGCGATGACCTCACGTAGTGCTTTCTTAGTCATTACATCGTTGATAAAACCAACACTATCAGGGATAGTTTGGTTAAACAAGACCCGTCCTACAGTCGTTTCTATATTTTTCTTAACGATGTTTCCATTTTCATCAACATCATTAGTTCTAATTGTAATTAAAGCGTTTAATTCAACTTGCTTTTCATTGTAAGCAATGTTAACTTCTTCATCGGAATAAAACCTAAGGCCTTCTCCTTTTACTTTATGTTCTGGAGTAGACGATCTTGGCTTAGTCATATAGTATAACCCAAGTACCATATCCTGAGAAGGAACGGTAATAGGAGAACCATTTGCAGGGTTCAAAATACTATGAGAAGCCAACATTAGAAGTTGAGCTTCCAAGATAGCCTCTGGACCTAGTGGTAGATGAACTGCCATTTGATCACCGTCGAAATCGGCGTTAAATGCAGTACAAACCAATGGGTGCAGCTGTATTGCTTTACCTTCAATCAACTTAGGTTGAAAGGCTTGTATACCAAGTCTGTGAAGCGTTGGCGCACGGTTAAGCAAAACAGGATGACCCTTAAGTACATTCTCAAGAATATCCCAAACTACTGGTTCTTTTTTGTCTATTATTTTCTTAGCCGATTTTACAGTCTTAACAATTCCTCTTTCAATCAGTTTTCTGATTACAAAAGGCTTGTAAAGCTCTGCTGCCATATCTTTTGGCAATCCACATTCAAACATTTTCATTTCAGGACCAACAACGATAACTGAACGTGCTGAATAATCTACACGTTTTCCAAGTAGGTTTTGTCTAAAACGTCCTTGCTTACCTTTTAAAGAATCTGAAAGCGATTTTAGAGGTCTGTTAGAATCAGTTTTAACAGCCGAAGATTTTCTTGTATTATCAAACAAGGAATCTACAGATTCCTGAAGCATACGTTTTTCATTTCTCAAAATAACTTCAGGAGCTTTTATTTCCATCAACCGCTTTAAACGATTGTTTCTAATAATAACTCTACGGTACAGGTCATTTAAATCTGAAGTCGCGAAACGCCCACCATCAAGAGGCACAAGTGGTCTTAATTCTGGTGGAGTCACTGGAATCACTTTCATGATCATCCACTCAGGATTATTTTCTCTATTTTTTGTAGAATCTCTTAAAGCTTCAACAACTTGTAAACGCTTTAGGGCTTCAGTTTTTCTTTGCTTAGAAGTTTCGTTGTTAGCTTTGTGTCGTAGGTCGTAAGACAGCTCATTAAGATCTAAACGCTTTAGAATTTCCAAAAGACATTCAGCACCCATTTTGGCGATGAATTTATTTGGATCGTCATCGTCTAGATATTGGTTCTCTTGTGGAATTTTTTCAAGAATGTTCAAATATTCTTCTTCCGTTAAGAAATCCATCTTTTTAAGTGGCTCTCCTTCTTCATTTTTAGCATCCCCTGGCTGAACTACAACATATCGCTCGTAGTAGATAATCATATCCAGTTTCTTGGAAGGAATCCCAAGAAGATAGCCTATTTTATTAGGTAACGATCTAAAGTACCAAATATGAGCAACAGGAACTACTAAATTGATATGTCCTACACGATCTCTTCTTACTTTCTTTTCGGTAACTTCAACTCCACAACGGTCGCAAACAATTCCTTTGTAGCGTATTCTTTTGTATTTTCCACAAGCACATTCATAATCTTTGACAGGGCCAAAAATTCGTTCACAAAAAAGTCCATCTCTTTCTGGCTTGTGTGTTCTGTAGTTAATAGTTTCAGGTTTTAAAACTTCACCTCGAGATTCACCTAGAATTCTCTCTGGAGAAGATAAACCTATAGAGATTTTATTAAACCCCTTTTGTGTATTCTTATCATTATTTCTTGTCATAATACAAGTGCTAAAGAATTATTGAAATATAATGTGATAATCATTCCCACCCGAAGGTGGGAGTGTTATTACTCTTCTAATCTGATATCTAGTCCTAAACCTTTTAATTCGTGCATCAACACATTGAAAGATTCCGGTAATCCTGGCTCAGGCATTGGTTCACCTTTTACGATTGCTTCGTAAGTTTTGGCTCTACCAACAACATCATCAGATTTTACAGTCAAAATTTCTCTTAGTGTAGCAGATGCTCCGTAGGCCTGTAAAGCCCAAACTTCCATCTCACCAAAACGCTGTCCACCAAATTGTGCTTTACCACCAAGAGGTTGCTGCGTGATTAGGGAGTAAGGCCCTATAGATCTAGCATGCATTTTATCTTCGATCATATGACCTAGTTTCAGCATATAAATCACACCAACAGTTGCAGGTTGATCAAAACGCTCACCAGTTCCACCATCAAAAAGATACGTGTGTCCAAATCTTGGGATTCCAGCTTCGTCGGTCAGTTCATTAATTTGGTCTAAAGTGGCTCCATCAAAAATTGGAGTTGCAAATTTCTTACCTAATTTTTGTCCAGCCCAACCTAATACAGTTTCGTAAATTTGTCCAATGTTCATACGCGATGGTACTCCCAATGGGTTCAATACTATATCTACAGGAGTTCCATCATCCAAGAATGGCATGTCTTCTTCTCTTACGATTTTAGCGACAATACCTTTGTTTCCGTGACGACCAGCCATCTTATCACCTACTTTCAATTTACGTTTCTTAGCCACGTAAATTTTAGCGAGTTTTAAAATACCAGAGGGAAGTTCATCCCCTACTGTTATTGTAAACTTCTCTCTTCTCAGGTTTCCTTGAAGGTCGTTTTGCTTGATTTTATAATTGTGCAGTAAATCTGCTACTAAAGCATTGGTCCCTTTATCTGTTGTCCAAGTTCCTTTAATCAAGTGGCTGAAATCTTCCACAGAGTTCAACATCTTTAAAGTATACTTCTTACCTTTTGGTAGAGTATCTTCCCCTAAATCGTTTTGAACGCCTTGAGCAGTTTTTCCACCTACGATTCCGAATAGCTTTTCTATCAAACGGTTTCTTAGATCTTCAAACTTAATTTGGAAATTTCCTTCCAAAGCATCAATTTCTTGTTTATCCTGAGCACGCTTACGCTTATCTTTAACAGCTCGAGTAAACAATTTCTTATCGATAACAACACCATTAAGGGAAGGAGAAGCTTTTAAAGAGGCATCTTTTACATCGCCAGCTTTGTCACCAAATATAGCTCTCAATAATTTCTCTTCAGGAGTAGGATCACTTTCACCTTTTGGTGTAATCTTACCGATAAGGATATCACCAGGCTTAATTTCTGCACCTATTCTTATCATACCGTGCTCATCCAAATCTTTGGTTGCTTCTTCAGAAACGTTTGGAATATCACTAGTCAATTCTTCATTACCAAGTTTTGTATCTCTTACTTCTAGAGAATACTCATCAATATGAACTGAAGTTAAGATGTCATCTTTAACCACGCGCTCAGAAATTACTATCGCATCTTCGAAGTTATATCCTTTCCATGGCATAAATGCCACTTTCATGTTTCTACCTAAAGCTAGCTCTCCATTATCTGTTGCATAACCTTCACAAAGAACTTGTCCTTTAACAACCCTATCTCCAACACGAACAATAGGTTTTAGGTTAATCGTAGACCCTTGATTTGTTTTTCTGAATTTAATCAGATTATACGTTTTGTCATCATCGTCAAAACTTACAAGTCTTTCATTTTCAGTTCTGTCGTAATCTATGATGATTTTTCTAGCATCAACATACTTCACACGTCCTTCACCTTCAGCATTGATCAAAACTCTTGAGTCTTGAGCAACTCTTCTTTCAAGTCCTGTTCCTACAATAGGAGCATCTACTCTCAATAGCGGAAGTGCTTGACGCATCATGTTTGATCCCATCAAAGCTCTGTTAGCATCATCGTGTTCCAAAAATGGAATTAATGAAGCGGAGATCGATGAAATTTGATTTGGTGCAACATCAATATAATGCACATCTTTTGGCTCTACAACAGGAAAATCACCTTCCATACGTGCAATAACACGTTCTGAAGTGATAACCCCATCATTAGAAATAGGGATGTTGGCCTGTGCGATCAATTTATTTTCTTCCTCCTCTGCTGATAGATATAAAGGATCAGATTCAAAATCGATTTTACCGTTTTCAACTTTACGGTAAGGAGTTTCAATAAAGCCCATACTGTTTACTTTTCCATAAACAGACATTGAAGAAATCAAACCGATGTTTGGTCCTTCAGGTGTTTCAATGGGACAAAGTCTTCCGTAGTGAGTATAATGGACATCACGAACCTCAAATCCAGCTCTTTCTCTAGACAGACCTCCAGGTCCCAAAGCAGAAAGTCTGCGTTTGTTGGTTAATTCAGCTAATGGATTGGTTTGATCCATAAACTGGGACAACTGATTTGTTCCAAAAAAAGAATTGATAACAGAAGACAATGTCTTCGCATTGATCAAGTCAATCGGTGTAAAAACTTCGTTATCTCTAACGTTCATTCTCTCTCTGATGGTTCTTGCCATCCTAGCTAAACCAACACCAAATTGTTGAGACAATTGCTCACCAACTGTTCTCACACGACGGTTAGATAGGTGGTCGATATCATCAACTTCAGCTTTTGAATTAACAAGTTCTATCAAATACTTGATAATGGTAATAATATCGAGTTTTGTAAGAACCTTGCTGTCCATGCTGATATTAAGACCTAACTTTTTGTTCATTCTATACCGACCAACTTCACCTAAATTGTAACGTTGATCTGAAAAAAACAATTTATCGATAATACCTCTTGCTGTTTCTTCATCAGGCGGTTCAGCATTACGAAGTTGTCTGTAAATATGCTCTACTGCCTCTTTTTCAGAGTTAGTAGGATCTTTTTGTAATGTATTGTATATAATGGCATAGTCACCGGTCAAATTCTCTTCCTTGTGAAGTAAGATCGTTTTTGAACCTGTTTCTAAAATCTCTTCAATATGATCTTTCTCTAAAACGGTATCACGGTCGAGTACGATTTCATTTCTTTCAATCGACACCACCTCTCCTGTATCTTCATCTACGAAATCTTCATACCATGTATTTAAAACCCTTGCAGCTAATTTTCTGCCAAGGTATTTTTTAAGACCTGTTTTAGAAACTTTTACTTCTTCTGCAAGATCAAAAATTTCTAAAATATCTTTATCTCTTTCAAAACCTATAGCTCTGAAAAGTGTAGTGACAGGTAATTTCTTTTTCCTGTCGATGTAAGCATACATCACAGAATTAATATCAGTTGCAAATTCAATCCACGACCCCTTAAAAGGAATAACTCTCGCGGAATATAATTTGGTTCCGTTTGCGTGAAAAGACTGACCAAAAAAGACCCCTGGTGATCTGTGTAATTGAGACACAACAACCCGCTCTGCTCCGTTAATTACAAACGTACCACTTGGTGTCATATAAGGAATAGTTCCTAGATAGACATCCTGTACGATCGTTTCAAAATCCTCATGTTCGGGATCAGTACAGTAAAGTTTTAATCTCGCCTTTAAAGGCACACTGTATGTAAGACCTCTTTCTATACATTCTTGAATAGAATATCTAGGGGGGTCTACAAAATAATCTAAAAATTCAAGTACAAATTGATTTCTCGTATCTGTAATTGGAAAATTCTCTTTGAAGGTATTGTATAAACCTTCGTTGGATCTTTCTTCTGGTTTAGTTTCAAGCTGAAAAAAATCTTGAAAAGATTTTACTTGAATATCCAGAAAATCTGGATAGTCTGGCTTGTTCTGTACGGAAGAAAAACTAATTCGTTCATTATGAATTGCTAACATCTAAGAAAGATTTTAATGCTTTGAATTGTATAAATTCATCAGCAATATTAACTTATAAAAAGTAAAATAAACACGGCGCGTATGGATACGCAAAATGGTCTAGACCTACAAGAAGAAAAAATCTTGTGGTCTAAACCTATTGTTAAAACTATAGTTGGACTTACTTAAGCTCAACTTCAGCACCTGCTTCCTCTAATTGTGCTTTAAGTGCTTCTGCTTCATCTTTTGAAACAGCTTCTTTCACGGGAGCTGGCGCACTATCTACTAATCCTTTAGCATCTTTAAGACCTAAACCTGTCAATTCTTTAACAAGCTTAACGACTGCTAATTTAGATCCACCTGGAGCTTTTAATATAACATCAAATTCTGTTTGTTCTTCAACTTCTTCACCGCCGCCAGCAGCACCGCCAACCACAGCTACTGCAGCAGCAGCAGGCTCTATTCCATATTCATCTTTTAAAATATCAGCTAATTCATTTACTTCTTTTACAGTAAGATTAACTAATTGTTCTGCGAAATCTTTTAATTCTGCCATTTTCTATCGTTTTAGTGTAATTTAATATTTAGTAATTAGTGCGTGTTTATTCTTCTCTTTCTGAAAGGGTCTTAAGGATACCTGAAAGTTTTTCACCACTAGATTTAAGCGCTGAAATAACGTTTTTAGCAGGAGATTGTAACGATCCTATGATATCACCAATCACTTCGTTTTTAGATTTAATATCTACGAGTGCATCTAGGTATTCATCGCCAACATAGACTGATTCCGCAACATAGGCACCTTTTAGAACTGGCTTTTCATTTTTCTTCCTAAAGGACTTAATCACTTTAGCAGGAGCATTTCCCGTTTCAGAGAGCATAATTGAGGTACTCCCTTTCAAAACACCTGTGAGCTCTCCAAATTCCTTATCTGAACTATCCATAGCCTTGGCTAGGAGAGTATTTTTAACTACCATCAACTTAACGTCTGCTCTGTAACAAGCTCGTCTTAACTCTGATGTTAATTTTGCATTCAATCCTGAAATATCTGCTAGGTATACATTAGATGAATCTGCTAACTTAGTAGTTAAATCTTTTATTACTGTAGATTTCTCTTCTCTTGTCATAACTTAATATTATTACTCGGTAAATCGTTTAGTATCGATTTCAATACTTGGACTCATTGTAGAAGCGATATAAATACTTTTTATATAAGTACCTTTCACAACTTGAGGTTTAAGTTTGACGAGCGTAGTTAGTAATTCTCTTGCATTTCCAGCAATTTTTTCTGCATCAAAGGATACTTTACCTACAGCAGCATGTACGATACCAGTTTTATCAACTTTAAAGTCAATTTTACCAGCTTTCACTTCTGAAACTGCTTTGGCGATGTCCATAGTTACTGTACCAGTTTTTGGGTTAGGCATTAAACCTCTAGGGCCTAATATTCGACCTAAAGGACCTAATTTACCCATCACACTAGGCATAGTAACGATGACGTCGACATCGGTCCATCCACCTTTGATTTTTTCAAGATATTCATCCAATCCTACATAATCAGCACCCGCATCTTCAGCTTCTTTTGCTTTATCTGGGGTAACAAGTGCTAAGACTTTTACATCTTTACCAGTTCCGTGTGGAAGCTTAACAACTCCACGAACCATTTGATTAGCTTTTCTAGGATCTACATTTAGTCTTACAGCTAAATCAACAGATTCGTCGAAATTAGCGTAAGCCATATCTTTTAATAAAGCAGAGGCATCAGCAACAGAATAAGTTCTAGACTCATCCACTTTACTTCTTGCTTCTTTTTGCTTTTTGGTTATTTTTGCCATGTTAATTTCGTTTTGTTAAAATGGTGCATTACCCTTTACAGTTATTCCCATGGATCTTGCTGTACCAGCTACCATTTTCATAGCAGATTCTGTAGAAAATGCATTTAAATCTTGCATTTTATCTTCAGCTATAGCTTTCACCTGATCCCATGATACAGAACCAACTTTTTTACTATTGGGCTCGCCAGATCCTTTCTTTAGTTTTGATGCTTCCATCAATTGAACTGCTGCAGGTGGTGTTTTGATTACAAAATCGAAGGATTTATCCTTGTATACTGTAATTTCTACAGGAAGGATTTTCCCTCCTTTATCTTGAGTTCTACCATTGAATTGTTTACAAAATTCCATGATATTTACCCCAGCAGCACCTAAAGCAGGACCAACTGGAGGAGATGGGTTTGCTGCACCACCTTTTACCTGGAGTTTTACTACTTTACTTACTTCTTTTGCCATTTTTCAAAATTTAGTCGAATTGCTTTCAGTGGGAAGCATTATGATTAAAAACAATTCTGTATTATATGTAACATTTAAATTTTCTCTACTTGCATATAGCTAAGTTCAACAGGTGTTTTACGACCAAATATCTTAACCATGACTTGAAGTTTTCGTTTATCTTCATTAATTTTATCAACAGTCCCAGTAAAGCTATTGAAAGGACCATCAACTACTTTAACAGATTCACCAATATTGAATGGAATAGCAATATTCTCTTTCTGTGTGGAAAGTTGATCGACTTTTCCTAACATCCTATTGACTTCAGATTCACGCATTGGGACAGGATCACCTCTCTTAGTTTCACCCAAAAAACCAATAACCCCGTTCACGTTTTTAATTACGTGCCCAACTTCTCCTTCAAGGTTAGCATTTACCATAATGTACCCAGGAAAATAAACTTTTTCTTTGGTTATTTTTTTTCCGTTGCGAATTTGAACCACATTTTCTGTTGGAACAAGAATATCATCGACATAATCACTTAGACCTTGATGTGAAATTTCTTTCTCAATATAGTCTTTTATCTTATTCTCAGAACCACTGATGGATCTAACTACATACCATTTTTTTAAACTTATCTCAGACATGTGTTATGATTTAACCCAATTAAAATATTGCTTGACAGCTCCACTAAAAACCTCATCAATTCCCCAAATGGCGAGTGAAAAAAGGATTGAAAACACAGCAACAATAACCATGAGTTTTTGACCCTCCGCCCAAGTTGGCCAAGTCACATGATTTTTTAATTCTTCGTAAGACTCGCTTACGTAACTTTTAAAGTTTGACATCCTTTCAAGATTTGCACGGGTTGAGAGGCTCGAACTCCCGACACCTGGTTTTGGAGACCAGTGCTCTACCAACTGAGCTAAACCCGTAAATAATTCATTTTCAAAACGTGCAAAGAAACAAAATAAAATGCACTTTAAAAAAGAATAGTTAAAAAGTTAAGGTATCTATATAAGACACCTTAACTGATTTTTATATTAATTCTTAAAAAAGAATTAGATAATTTCTGTAACCTGACCAGCACCAACTGTACGTCCACCTTCACGAATCGCGAATCTTAGACCTACGTTTAAAGCAATTGCTTGAAGCAAATCTACAGTAATTGTTAAATTATCACCAGGCATAACCATTTCAACTCCATCGGGAAGATTAATAGTACCTGTAACATCTGTTGTTCTTACGTAGAACTGTGGTCTATAATTATTATGAAATGGAGTGTGACGTCCACCTTCTTCTTTTTTTAAGATATATACCTCAGCCTTAAATTTAGCATGTGGCTTGACGGATCCAGGTTTTGCAATAACCATACCTCTAGTGATTTGGCTCTTCTCAATACCTCTTAATAAGATACCAACGTTATCTCCAGCTTCACCTCTATTAAGGATTTTACGAAACATTTCAACTCCAGTCACTGTTGACTTTAAATTTTCAGCACCCATACCGTTAATCTCTACGGGGTCACCAGTATTCGCAACACCAGTTTCAATACGACCAGTTGCTACAGTACCACGGCCTGTAATTGAGAATACATCTTCAATAGGCATTAAAAAATCTTTTTCAATATCCCTTTTTGGTAGTTCGATATAATCATCGACTGCTTCCATAAGGTCTAAAACAGTTTTACCCCATTTTTCATCACCTTCTAAAGCACCAAGTGCTGAACCTGAAATAACAGGAGCATTGTCTCCATCATATTCGTAAAAAGAAAGTAAATCTCTTACCTCCATCTCTACGAGTTCTAAAAGTTCTTCATCATCGACAAGGTCAACCTTATTTAAAAAAGTAACAATTCTAGGAATACCAACTTGACGTCCCAATAGAATATGCTCTCTAGTTTGTGGCATTGGACCATCAGTAGCAGCTACAACTAAAATAGCACCGTCCATTTGTGCGGCACCAGTAACCATGTTCTTGACGTAATCTGCGTGACCTGGGCAATCAACATGTGCATAATGACGGTTGGCTGTTTGATATTCAACGTGAGAAGAGTTGATGGTAATACCACGCTCTTTTTCCTCAGGTGCATTATCAATTTGATCAAAAGCACTAGCTTCAGAATATCCAGCGTCTGCCATAACCTTAGTGATAGCAGCTGTAAGAGTAGTTTTTCCGTGATCGACATGACCAATAGTACCTATATTAAGGTGCGGTTTGGAACGATCAAATTTTTCCTTTGCCATAGTAATAATTATTTAATCTTAGTTATATATTAGTGTTAGTGTTTATAACAGCATATAAAGCCAACAAAACCAAGTTTTGAGACTTTAAAATTGAGCCAACGACGAGAATTGAACTCGTGACCTTTTCCTTACCAAGGAAACGCTCTACCCCTAAGCTACGTCGGCTTTCATACCTTTGAAATTGAAACAAAATAGAGCGGAAGACCGGGTTCGAACCGGCGACATTCAGCTTGGAAGGCTGACGCTCTACCAACTGAGCTACTTCCGCTTATTTACTTACTATTTCAATACAAAGTCTGACGTTATCCGACTTGGTTGTGGGGAGAGCAGGATTCGAACCTGCGAAGGTGAAACCAGCAGATTTACAGTCTGCCCTCGTTGGCCGCTTGAGTATCTCCCCCTTTAATCTGATAATTGAGCCGATAGAGGGACTCGAACCCACGACCTGCTGATTACAAATCAGCTGCTCTAGCCAGCTGAGCTACATCGGCTTATCAGTATGTCAAACGCTACTTTTCGTAACGGATTGCAAATATAAAACGATTATTGGTATCTGAAAATTATTTTTTACTTTTTTTTCTAATAAAATTGAAAATAATTTAAATCAGTAAGATTGATACTTACTCATCGCCCTGTGAGCGAGGATGTGCAGCTTGATGGGCTTTGCTCAATTCTTTATAATTCATATGGGTATAAACTTCTGTAGAAGCTAAACTACTATGTCCTAGTAAATCCTTTATGGCTGAAATGTCAGCCCCTTTATCTAACAAATGCGTAGCGAAAGCATGTCTTAACAAGTGCGGACTTAACTTTTTCTTTGTAGATACCTTTTGAAAATAAGAGTGCACCACCCTGTATACTAAATTCGGATAAATCGGTTTTCCTCTTGAAGTAATAAAAAGCTGACTACCTTGAGCCTGCAAAACACTTCTCTCTAGCAAATAACGCTCCACTAAATTAGAAATAGAATCAAGCAGAGGTATGAGTCGTTCTTTATTGCGCTTACCATGAACTTTAAGCTGTTTCTGTTTTAAATCGATACTGCTTAGATGAAGATCTATTAGTTCTTGCCTTCGCATCCCTGTAGCATACAATAGCTCAATAATAAGATGATCCCTAAGTCCTTCAAAAGTAACATCTTCAAAGTAACTGGAAACTTTTTCCAACTCAAGTATGGAGAACACCTCTTGTTGGCGTTTTGGTAATTTTAAAGACTTATGCTGCGCCATAGGAGTAACCTCTATCGCTTGGATCTTTAAAAGAAATTTAAAAAAAGTCTTGAGGGTAGATAGCTTTCTATTGATGGTTTTATGTGTTAACCCCATCTCTATAAAACCTACAATCCACTGTCGAATCATCGGGTAATTGACTTCAGACATGTTTTTAGTTTCATATGTTTCAAATAGAAACATATGAAACTGCTGTAAATCCGAAGCATAAGAAACAATAGTAAGGTCAGCATACTTCTTTTCAAATCGAAGGTAATCTAAAAAGGAATCGATATATATCATAAAAAAACCATGTTCCTAAGAGAACATGGTTATAAATTTACAATTAAATACCAACTGAGCCAAAGGCCTGTAGCATTTATTATTCATCACCATTTGGTGATAATTTTAGGCATATTTTCGACAAAAAACTCTATCGAGATACCAAGCCATCAACCAAAATAGTGGCTGGCTTATAATCTTTATTATCAATTACCATTTTGGCGATAATTTCTTTCAAGATCTCAGAAGTACCACCGCCGATAGGTCCTAATCTGCTATCTCTAAACATTCTAGCTAGTGGATAGTCTTCCACGTAACCATAACCACCCAGCATCTGCAAGCAATCGGTTATCACCTCATCGGCGATTTTGGTAGAAAGCAATTTGGACATGGTAGCCTCCTTTACAACGTATTCTCCAGCATCTAGACGTTTTGCAGTGGTATAATTAAAAGCTTTAGCCATTTCAACTTCGCTGCTTCGCTCTGCAATTTTATGCCTTAAAGCTTGGAATTTATCAAGGGTCTTTCCAAAGGCCTCTCTCTCCGACATGTACTTAAGTGTGTATTCCAAGGCGTATTCTGCTCTTGCATGACCATTTACACCCATAATAAGACGCTCAAGTGCAAAGTGCTGCATAATATATGGAAAACCTTGATCTCGCTCTCCCATCAAATGTGACTTAGGTATTTCAACGTTATCAAAAGCAAGCTCAGCAGTATCCGAAGCTCTCCAGCCCAATTTATTCAATTTAGTAGCAGAAATCCCTGGTGTATCTCTATCCACCAGAAAAATGCTCATACCCTTTCCTCCTTTCTCCGGAGATGTCTTGGCAGCTACTATGAGATAATCGGAGTATACACCGTTAGTGATAAATGTTTTAGACCCGTTAATGACGAAAGTATCTTCTTTTTCTACCGCCGTAGTTTTCATTCCAGCAACATCAGAACCTCCAAAAGGTTCAGTGATACAGAGACACCCAACCATATCTCCAGAAATGGAAGCTGATAGATACTTTTCTTTTATCTCTTCACTTCCCTCTTTATTGACATGAGTCATAGCTAGATAAGCATGCGCCCATATCGCTGCAGCAAAACCACCAGAATTTATTTTCTGAAGTTCTTCCAAAAGGATAATGGTATAAAATAAGTCTAACTCTAAGCCTCCATATTTTTCAGGATAAGCCAAAGCGAAATAGCCCATATCTCCAAACTTTTTCCAGATAAAACGCTCTATGCTTCCTTCTTCTTCCCATTTATCTATGTGAGGAACGACCTCCTTTTGAAGGAATTCCTTTAAACTCTTTCTGAACATTTCATGTTCTTCATTAAAATACATGTGATCCATATCTCTAAGTCTATTATTTTAAATATTACTCTCTGATTTCCAAATATAATTGAATTCTATCTAATTTATAACTTGGAAACCCCTCAATTTTTGATAATTCTTTAAAATTAGTGATTTTTTCTCTCAATTTTATAAAGTTAACAATGTTCCTAGACATTTCATAATCGAAATAGGGGAGCTCAGACAACCTAAGAACATCAATAGTATTGATGTCTTGCTTTTCTATTTTTAAGGGTGTTTTTAAAATGACTAGTTCTTTCAATCGTTCTATTACTTCTGATGTTAATCCGTAAACGTCTTTAAGTTGAATTGTATTCACAAAACCCCCTAGCTGACTTCTGTACCCAACTATTCTGTTGGCTAAGGTCTGTCCTATCCCAGACACCAAGACCAGATCATCAACTCCAACTGTATTCAGGTCTTTCTTTTCTGAATATTTTAATGACCCACGCCTCTTTATTTTAGACTCTTCCTGTCGACGGTCACTCACCCAATCTGGAAATTTAAAATAAGCACTATAGGTTTTCATCCATCGGTCAGAGACTCCAGTCACTCTTTGAAATTGAGATTTGGAGTTGATCCATTGGCTACTAGCTCTGTATTCATGAAGCTTGTCAATCTGGTCGATAGTCATTTCTAAAGCATAACCTTTATAATCAGTTATAAAATTAGGATTAAAAGGATAAATGACTCTTTGATCCTCAAGGCTTTGTTGTTTTTTTAACGAATCTACAACACGATGAAGAGAATCTGATGTTTTAGAAAATTCAAAGGGCTTATTGGCGTTGGATAATGTATTCAAGCTAAAATAATTGATAGCGAGCCCAGCAATCAAAATAAGACTGAATAAAAAAATTCCGTTTCGGTCACCTCTAGTGTAGCCAAAACGGAATTTCCTTGAAGATTTCATGAGTAGATTCTTATTTTTTCAAAACTTCCTTTTTATATAATTGACCTGATTTTAACTTAGTCATGTATTCTTTTAAGTCTTTTCTTACCTCACCAGACATGATATAAAGTCCAATAATGTTAGGGAAAGACATCGCTAGAATCATCATGTCTGAGAAATCTAATACAGCTCCCAAACTCACAGAAGCTCCGAGGACTACGAATAATAAAAATATAATTTTATAAATTAATTCTGATCGATTACTTCTTCCGAAGATATAAGTCCACGCTCTCATTCCGTAGTATGACCAAGATATCATCGTAGAGAAAGCAAATAGAAATACGGCAACAGATAAGACGTAAGGGAACCATGAGATCACACTTCCAAACGCATCTGTTGTCAGTTGCACACCAGATACTCCTTCTACTTCATGCATTCCTGTAAATATCAAAACCAAGGCCGTAAGCGTACAGACCACTACAGTATCTATAAAGGGCTCTAATAAAGCAACAAATCCTTCTGAGGGTGGATGGTTAGTTTTGGCTGCAGAGTGGGCGATGGCAGCAGACCCTACACCTGCCTCGTTTGAAAAAGCCGCTCTTTGGAAACCGACAACCAATACTCCTATAAAGCCACCTTTAAGCGCGGTAGGTGTAAATGCACCAGAGAAGATTGCATTAAGAGCTGGGCCAAGATTATCTATGTTAATCCCTATCACCACTAAAGCTCCTAAGATATAAACCCCAGCCATAACCGGAACTACTTTACCGGTTACTTTTGCAATACTATTGATACCTCCAATAATGACGACTCCCACTAATACCATTAAAAAAATGCCAAACCAAAAGCCATTTCCTACTAAGAATGGGATTTGACCAGATAAGATAGCAAAGGATTGGTTAGCTTGGAACATATTACCCCCTCCAAAAGAGGCTCCAATAGCCAAAACAGCAAAAAAGGCTGCTAGAAATTTACCCAATTTACCCATATTTCTTTTTTCAAGACCATATCTTAAATAATTCATTGGACCACCAAAAATTCGGCCTTCTTCATTGATAAATCTGTATTTTACACCCAAAGTACATTCTACAAACTTAGAAGACATCCCTAAAAAACCAGCCAGAATCATCCAAAAGGTAGCACCTGCTCCTCCTAAGGAAACAGCAATAGCAACACCTGCAATGTTTCCAAGTCCAACAGTAGCCGACACAGCGGTAGCTAAAGCTTGAAAATGCGTGATTCTTCCTGGCGCATTAGGCTCGTCATATTTTCCTCTCGCGAGTTGTAAGGCGTGTTTAAAACCTCTAATGTTGATAAAGCCCATCCTAAAGGTAAAGAATGCCGCTCCAAAAATTAGCCAAATCACTATAAATGGTATGTCTTTGGTTAGGGGAGTTCCATTAGGGTAAGTAAGGGCTACTGGATCATCGAATGTAATTTTACCAAACTTATGAGCATTTTGAGTAATGACATCTTCTTTATTACTAGGATCATAAATATAGTCCCCCTCCATGGTCAAGTGATCTATTTTACCATTGGCTTGAGCCTTTATAATTTCATTTTCTCCATCAACTTCTATAATGGCGATATCCTGTCCTTTCTTAACTGTTTTATTTTCTTTTACAAGCCATTGCTTGAGCAAGAATTTATTTTGAGTATTAGGTTCCCAACGTGGGGCAAATAATAATTTTTCCTTGCTGTAAACTACTGGATCGTAAATACCAATAGCTGCGAAGGGATCCCAAAATAGAACACTTCCCATGCTGTTTACAATAGGCTTAAAGGTACCATTAAAGCTCTCTACGATAGATTCAGCTTTAATTTCAAAAGATTTTTCAACAGAGTCCCCGTTAGCATCTGTTACTTTTACAGAATGGATTATCCCTTCTGTAAGATAGCTGGATTTAGTTGAATTTAATGGTGTTTCTGCATCACTCCATTCGAAAATATAAGGAGGGGTTCCTCCGGATACTTTCAATTCTATTTGACCATCATTAATTTGTACTGAAGGATTAATTAAAGTTTCTTCAACTTGTAAATCTTGAGCGAATGTCAATGAAACAGTAAACATTAAAAAAAGAATCAGACTGATATTTCTTACCATAAAGTTATTTATAATTTAATATTTTCAATGTAAAGAACATTATTGAAATCCTATAGATTTCAAAATATACCGCAATATGCAAAAAATATGCTTTGCATTCAAACTCAAAACCCTAAAATCTTTAAGAAGTAGTTTTGTATTTATTAAGACTTAATGGCAAGGTTTCTGAGCTCTCATCATATGTCGTTTTCCAGGAGGACCTTCTATAATACACACCTTAAAACCAATAGCTTGCAAAGCCCTTCTTGCTGTTCCTTTTACACAATAAGTAACGAAAATCCCTCCTGGAGTCAAAGCCTCATAAAATTTCTGAAATAGTGGAGTTTCCCATAGTTCAGGCTGTACACTTGGACCAAAAGCATCATAAAAAACGATATTCACCTCTTTTTTTAACTTTAAATCGAAGAAAAATATCTTATTTTTCTTCGATTTAAAAGACTTGGAAATCGATGTCCATTCATCCCATTTCGCCTTATGCAAATCTTCATAGACCTGTTGAGTAGAATCGGAAACAAGTTCTTTGTGGTACTCCATTGCTAAGTGTTCTTCGTCGGAAATGGGATAAGCCTCCAATCCGGTATAATCCATGTAAACTCCATGGTGTTCTGCCCAAAAATAAGACAGCAAAGCATTGAGACCGGTTCCAAAACCAGCTTCCAAAACTTTTAGGGTTTTGGGTTGGTACAACTCATTATAATGATCTAGACCTGCTTTCACATAAACGTGCTGAGACTCTTGGATAGCACCATGAATAGAATGATAATGTTCATCCCAGCCTTCAAGTCTTATAGTTTTAGAACCATCTTTTGTGATAACGATACTGCGCTTCATAAGTTCTTTTTATAAATCAAATACAGATGTGCGCTTGGTATAGACCAAGTCTTTCAGTTTTAACCAAAAAGCTAAAGTTAAGTAAAGTCCAAAACCAAAACCAAAAGTAGCAAAAGAAATGTAAATAAAGAAAATTCGCACTGACTTTGCTTTCATCCCTAGTTTATCAGCAAGGCGTGAACTTACATAAAATCCATGCTTTTCAAAAAATGTCCGTAGGTTATATATAAAATTTTTCATGAATGTATAAGTTCTATGCCAACCCGGCATTTCAAACAGCGATTAAGATCGCAATATTTGGTTTTTAATTGAATAAAAGCTTGACTTTCCAAGGCCGAAGCGACCACATTAGTTTTTAAAGTATCAAAGCCTCTGGTAATGCTATTTTGTTCTGGTTTTAAGGCGGTAATAATGGGATAAATAGTTGTCTCAAAATCAGCCTGTCCCTTGTATTTGGCGTAAGCAAACTTCAAAGGCAAAACGGTGTTTATAATCAAAAGATTTTTAAATGATTGGCTTAAGGCTTTTGTTTTGGATTTGCTTTCTTTCCCAAAGGTATAGTGATTTTTCCAATAGCTAGATACTTTTGCTTCTAAGCTGTTGCTCAATTCTTGTTTGGTTTTACACTGAATTAGCTCAGAAAACAAATTTGGCTTTTTATGATATAAGTTTACAAATTGAGATAACCTTATCGTTGGGAAATTGTCTGGTCTAAGCCTAAAGTATTTCACTTGACTATCTACCTTTGTGGTTAACTGAAATTTTTGAGCTAAAAAGCTGTATTCATCATGAAGCTTTTTAAAATAAGCATCTTCTGAGTCTGAATTTAATAGTCCACTTAATCCAAAACACAACGCCTCCAATTGAAGAGGATGCTGAAAACATTTTTGAAAGACTTTAAAATCGGTAGCATTACTCATTTGTAGAAAGGCTTCTCCATTCACATTCAGGCCAAAAGCCTTAGCCATAAGCTTAAAACCCACCTCATCCCAGTTGTTATGAGACACGTTTAATAAATTCAGAATTAGTTCATTTTTATCTTCCAAACGCTCTATATAGAGTCGCTCTAACCAGTTGCTAAGTTTAAAAGTATCCACATCTTTAAAATGCGTTTCACAATTAATCCACTGTTTCGTGGCATTGTTTAACAAAGAGTCGCAAGCTGAAACCTGTTCTGTAGAGACATAATTCTTAAGTTCCAAACAAGGGATGAGTGTTTCATCTTTCCTGAATATGCTAACATCCTCTTCCCAGACCACATGCAAAATGACATTATCGTAAGCAGAATCCACTTCGTGTTTATGCGTATACCAATCTGATGAAATGATATGTATCTCTAGGTTTCCGACCCAGTGTTGCCCATTGATGACTAGCTCAGCTTTAAAGAAATCAGGACCAGATTCTGTTTCATTGTGAAACCCGGTATTCAAAATCTGTACAGATTCGCCCCCCGTTGTTTTTAATTGGCGAGTATCCAATTTTTTATATTTCCAAAGGCTATGAAGAAAGGCTTCTTGCATATTAAAAGGTTTTTACTTTAGAGAGAATTTCATCCTTAAAACTATCAACCCAAGCCTTATATTGAAGGCCGCTTGGGTGCAATAAATCTTCTGCTAGCATGAGTTTTTCTTTGTGCAAAGGTTTGCTTAATTGTTGCATTGGAAAAAAAGCCACTTTGTACCGCTGACTCATTTTCTTTATGTATCTATTGTAGCGTTTTAATCGTGAAGATACTTTTTTTAGTTTTTCATCTTGAGCAGATTTAGACAAACTATAATCTGGAATACCCACTATAAAGACCCCTCTGTTGTGTTGACTACTTAATTCAATTGCGGTTTTTAAAAGATTTTCAAATTCAGATTTAAACTTTTTAAAAGGTTTTTTCTGATATTGATTATTGACCCCAATAAGCAAAGAGACCAAGTCAAAAGACCCTTTTTTATAATGAAGCGAAGCGATAGAGTCTTGGAGCTCGTCTGTTCTCCAACCTGTAACTGCGATAACTTCAGGAATTTCTACAGGATAGCCTTGCTGGTTAAGGAAGCCCGTCAATTGAACAGGCCAAGACTCCTCTTTAGAAACCTGCTCTCCTATTGAGTAAGAATCACCCAAGGCCAGATAGCTAAGGGAATTATGTGCTAAAGTAGAGGACATAGTAATTAATAAAAATAGAATAATGAATATTTTAATCTCAATAACGATGAATCTCTGATATCTTCTTGTAAATACAGATTTAATTGCGTTACACTTATAGTCTCGGTGGATTTAAAATCACTTAAAAATAAGAAATAATCATCTAATAGGACTGCTATAACAAATTAGCAAGAGCAGGTTTTAGTTGAGGGTAGTTGAACTGGAAACCCATGGACTGCATTTTCTTAGAACTTACCAACTGACTTCCTAAAACGATGCTTGCCATTTCACCTAGCATTAATTTCAAAACAAAGGCAGGAACCTTAGGAAGAACAAGCGGCTTTTTAAGACGCTTGGCGATGCATTCCGTTAATTCTATATTATTAACTGGATTTGGTGCTACAGCGTTAAAGACACCTTCTAGTCTATGCTCCATAACATAGAGAAAAATCCTGTTTAAATCTTCGATATGGATCCAAGATTGCCATTGTTTACCAGTTCCCAATGGTGCCCCTATATAATTTTCAATAGGTTCTTTTATTTTTTTAAGGGCACCGCCGTCTTTAGCTAAAACCAATCCGATTCTGATTTTAGCAACATCTATTCCGAGTTTGCCCACTTCATCTGCTGCAGATTCCCATCTTAATACGACATCTGCCAAAAAATTTTTGCCTTGAGAAAATTGGTCTTCCTCATGAAACTTAGTCAATGAATCTTTATAAAGTCCAATAGCACTTGCAGAAATAAGCTGCTCAACTTGATGGTCTTCAGAAGACAATGCTCTCTTGAGGGTCATCAAGGTATCTAATCTACTGTTTAAAATCTCTTTTTTGTAAGAAGAGGTCCAAGTTTTTGCAACGTTCGCTCCGGCTAGGTTGATGATGGCAGTGACCTCTTTTATACTCTCTACATCCATTTCTGACTTAGTGGGATTCCAATAAAAACCTTTACAATTAGGCATTGTTTTAATTTTAGATTTACTTGTGGTTAGGTAATTTACATCTATGCCTTTCTCAAGGAATAACTCCACTAAAGCTTGCCCCACTAATCCTGTTGCTCCTGTAATTAAAACCCGCATACAATTAAATAATATTTCATCTAAATTTAAAGAGATTATTTAAGCCTCAACTAAGGTTTAGTAAGGTTTTAACTAGGTCCTAAAATGAGGCTTTATGCCTCGATAAGGACTGAAATACTCACAATACTTAGGAGCAGCATGGCAAAATTTTATGTCATTTCTTCCGCTTACCAGTAGTAAATCCCCTAGGCTTAGTCAAGATGGTTATGGACTATGGTCACAACTCCAAGACTTAGGGCAGCATTCAAATCAAAAAAGCCCAATGGGATACATCGGGCTTCTTTGATCAATTAAGATAGATGTTTTATATCACTTGACGAGTCCACCCATGAGGATCTTCTACTCGGTTGTATTGAATGTCTTGAAGAGTTTTCTTAAAAAGGTTACCGAAAGACTCTTCTATTTCTGGAAGATCATAATACACATTATCATGCTCAAAGCCCTCGACTGCGACTATCACAGCCGCTGTTCCTGTTCCAAAAATCTCCTTTAACTCTCCGTTTTTGGAGGCCTCTACGATTTGTTTTACAGAAACTTTATCAATAACTACTTCTATGTTTTTGTCTTTAGCCAATTGGATAATGCTTTTACGAGTCACCCCATCGAGGATTCTATCATTGGTTGGTGCTGTGAAAAGCTTGTCTCCCACTCTAAAAAAGATATTCATCGTCCCCGCTTCTTCTAAGTACTGATGAGAACTTGCGTCGGTCCAAATAATTTGATCTAAGCCTTTTTCTTTGGCTAATTTAGTAGGGTAAAATTGTGCGCCATAATTTCCCGCAGCTTTTGCAAAGCCTACGCCACCGTCAGCAGCACGACTATAATCTTGAGCAAAAATAACTTTAATGGGTTTGTTATAATACGCCTGTGCAGGGCAGGTAATGATCATAAATCGGTACCGATCAGATTCAGAAGCGGATACACCACTTTCTGTAGCGATAACAAAAGGGCGAATATATAAAGAGTTTCCTCCACCCTTCTTAACCCAGTCCTTATCTAACTTCACTAAAGCTTCTAAAGATGCAAAAAAATGGCTTTCAGGAAATTCTGGAATGGCCATACGCTTCGAAGACTTATTGATACGCTGGAAATTTTGTTCTGGTCTAAATAACCAAACCTTGTCCTCTTCATCTTTAAAGGCTTTCATACCTTCAAATACGGCCTGACCATAGTGAAACACTTTAGCAGAGGGTTCAAACTGCATTGGACCATAAGGAACAATTGTTGGTGTTTGCCATTCTCCATCAATGTAGTCACAGTACATCATATGGTCGGCATGTTGCTTCCCAAATTGGAGGTTGTCAAAATCCACATTATGAATTCGAGACTTTTGGATTTTAGTAATATCTAGTCGGATATCGGTGCTATTCATTACTTTTAATTTTTTTTGTAAATGTACTAAAATTTAGCAAAGTTAATTCAAGAAGATTCCTAACTTTGTTGTAAATCTTAATATAATTTTTTAATTATTATCATGAAAAAGCTTCTTTTATTCACAATCTTATTAATGTTTTTGGCTTGCGGACAACAGAGTTCAACTAGAGAGAAAAAAGACTCTATTGAACAATCAGCTGAAACTCCAACAGAAGAAAAAGAGCTAAGTATCCTAACCGATGATCAATTTGGACAGTCTTTTGAAAATAAGGAGGTTAAAAAAGCAGAGGATATGTTGAAGATTTACCAAGATTTATCTCTTGGAGATACCCTTCAAGTTCAATTTCAATCTCAAGTCCAAAGCGTTTGTGTTAGAAAAGGCTGTTGGATGAAATTGGATCTCCCCGAAGACATGAATGTGCATGTGACTTTTAAAGATTACGGTTTCTTTGTTCCAAAAGACAGTAAAGGCCATGAGATGGTTGTAAGAGGAAGAGCATTTATAGAAGAAACAGATGTAGAAATGCTGAAACATTATGCCGAAGATGCTGGCAAAAATAGGGAAGACATTGCAGCAATCAACTCTCCTAAATTGAATTATAGATTTATAGCTGAGGGTGTTAAAGCCGTTAAATAAATTTTCCTTCCGTATCGCGGCTATCGTGATGCACGGAATGACAGTTAAGAGTGGTGAATCAAAACGACTATGAATTCATAATTAAGAATTTTTAATTATGAATTCATAGTTTAATTTTGACTATTCGAATATACGACTCTTCCTACTTCAACGATTGAATAAACCCAGGAATACCATCCAGACCTGTCTTTGTGAGGGTTTGAATAAAAGCTGACCCAATTATACAACCACTCGTATACCGACTGGCTTGTTCAAAGCTCAACGCATCTTTGATACCAAAGCCTACCATCAACTTATTGGTAAGCTGCATATCGGCTATGCGTTTAAAATAAGACAACGCCTCGTCTCCAAAGCCTTGTTGGCCCCCAGTGGTGCTGGATGAACTTACCATATAAACGAAACTATCACCTAAGGTATCGATGGTGTTAATTCGGTTTGGAGAGGTTTCTGGAGTGATGAGCGGCACAAATTTTAAACCATGTGCCTCAAATAATTCTTTGTAATCCATTTCAAAAATATCGATGGGTAAATCGGGCATAATAATCCCATCAATTCCAATAGCTTCGCATTCTTTGCAGAAATCTTCCACTCCAAACTGTAACATCGCATTGAAATACCCCATCACAATAAGAGGAATCTCCACATGATCACGAATACCTTCTAGCTGTTGAAATAGTTTTTTGGTACTCATACCATTTCTTAAGGCTTGCTCTGAGCTTTTTTGAATCACAGGCCCATCCGCCAACGGGTCGCTATATGGCAACCCGATTTCAATCACATCGGCACCCGAGTTGGTAAGGCGTTTAATGACTTCAGTGGTGTCTTCCAACTGCGGGTATCCTGCAGTGAAATAAATGGAAATCAATTTTTTATCTTGAGCCAAGGCTCTATTAATTCTATTCATAAGAGGTTTAAATTTATAGTCGCTAAGCGTATAAGCTTGCTGTATATCTTTCCGAAGATCTTAATATCCGAAATACGTTCTGTAGGTGTCTAAATCTTTATCTCCACGTCCTGAGCAGTTAAAGACTAACACATCGTCTTCTTTGAAATCCATATATTTGAAAATCGCAAAGGCATGTGCCGTCTCTATCGCAGGGATAATCCCTTCAATGCGACTCAACTCCAAGCCTGCTTCCATAGCTTCAGCATCGGTAATGGAGATAAATTTCCCACGACCCGTCTTATAGAGATTCGCGTGCAGAGGTCCAATTCCTGGATAGTCCAGTCCTGCGGAAATAGAATACGGCTCTGTGATTTGTCCATCGGTATTTTGCATCAGCAAAGTTTTACTCCCGTGGATGATGCCTTCTCGACCTAAAATAGTTGTTGCCGCAGACTCATTCGTTTCCACTCCTTTCCCGGAAGCTTCTACACCGATGATCCCTACCTCTTCGTGATCCATAAAATCTGCAAACAGCCCTGCAGCATTACTTCCTCCTCCAACACAGGCGATGAGATAATCTGGTAATTCTCGCCCTTCCTTCTCTAATAACTGTGTTTTGACTTCTTTGGAAATAACACTTTGCAACTGAGTGACCATATCGGGATATGGATGCGGTCCTACCACAGAACCGATAATATAATGCGTGTCTTTAGGATGGTTAATCCAATCCCGAATTGCTTCGTTGGTAGCATCTTTTAAGGTTTTACTTCCTGAATTCGCTGGGACAACTGTTGCTCCCAACATTTTCATCCTTGCCACGTTAGGGGCTTGACGCTCGATATCGACAGATCCCATATATACGATACACTCCAGTCCCATTAATGCACAAACCGTAGCTGTTGCCACACCGTGTTGGCCTGCTCCAGTTTCCGCGATAATACGGTGCTTGCCCAACGCTTTGGCAAGTAAAATCTGCCCTACGGTGTTATTGATTTTATGTGCACCAGTGTGACATAAATCTTCACGCTTCAGGTAAATCTTAGCCTTGTACTTTTCACTGAGATTTTCAGCTAGATACAATGGCGTTGGTCGCCCTACGTAATCTTTTAAAAGACTTTTAAATTGCTTCTGAAAATCGTCTGTAGCGATAATCTGCTTGTAATTTTGTCTTAATTCTTCTACATTAGGATAGAGTAATTCTGGGATGTAAGCTCCCCCAAAATCACCATAAAATCCTTTGTCATCTGCGCTATACTTGCTCATAAGTTCTAATGGTTTTAATGAATTTATTTATTGCTGTTTTGTTTTTAAATCCGGGCTTGTCTTCAAAGCCACTATTGACGTCTACGCCCTCTATTACTCCATCTTGATACAGTTTTACAACGGCTTTGGCATCCTCAGGTCCTATCCCTCCGCTTAACATTACGGGTTTTGAAAAGTCCATTTGGTAGAGCATCTGCCAATCGAATTTTTGTCCATTTCCCCCTCTATATTCTCCTTTGGTGTCCAGTAGATATTTATTGACATAAAAGCTATAAGCCTCCACCCCTTTAAAATCCTCTGCGGTTTTGATTGAAAATACCTTCCAAAGTTCAACCTTAGGATATCCATTTTTAGCTAAAGCTTCAGATATATCTTCACAAAACGAAGGGGTTTCGTGACCGTGGAGTTGAATGATATCCAAACCAAATTGCTTGACTTTCTCCAAAATCGATTCTTGAGTTTCGTTGACGAAAACTCCAACTTTTTGGACATTTTCTGGCAGATGAACTGGAGTCTCCGCATACCGAGGCGAAGCTTTGTAAAATATAAAGCCCAAGTAATCTACCTCCAACTGGCTGATCGCCTCAATGTTTTCCTGGTCTTTCATTCCGCATACCTTTATCTTCATGACTTTCTAGATTTATGTTGTTTCATAAAAAACTCACCGACTAAAACGCCATTAAAGCCTTGTTCAATAAGATGTTTGATAGTCTCCTCATCTTCTATCCCACTTTCAGAGATCTTTAAAAGGTCTTTAGGTAAATGTGGCAACATATCCAAGCCTTGCTGAAGGGACACTTCAAAAGTTTGAAGATTCCGGTTATTCACTCCAATGAGGTCGATAAGCGATTCTGATAATTTATGGATTTCTTCTGCTTCATGAATTTCATAAAGGACTTCTAAACCTAAGTTATGGGCCAAAACCGCTAATTCTTCAAGTTTTTCAGCTGGCAAAGCATTTGCTATTAATAAAATCGCATCGGCGCCATAGGCTTTAGCTTCATAAACCTGATAAGCATCCACCATAAAATCTTTACGCAGCAAAGGCAAGTCACAAACCGATTTTGCCAATTGCAAATCTTCTAAACTCCCTCCAAAATAACGCTGATTGGTTAGGACCGACATTCCTGCTGCGCCCATCTGTTCATAAGCTTTAGCAATCTCCATCACATCTGCTTTTAGATGGATGGCTTCTTTACTTGGGGAGCGCCTCTTGAATTCTGAAATGATACCCAATTCTGAATTTGCTACTGCTGACTTAAAACTTCGTGTAGGGCCAGAAAATTCGGGTAAGGCTTTTAAAACCTCCACTGGCATACTGAGTTTCTTATGTTTGACTACCGTGTATTGGTACTCTATGATTTCTTCTAAAATCCGTTTCATGACTGACTTATAATTTTTAGTTGATTTAATACTTCTAAAGCTTTACCACCTTCCAAAACAGCTTTGGCTTCTCTAAAGGCATCCCCGATCGATACAGGCTTTGCGATTGAAATAGCTGCCGCAGCATTTGCACATACTACGTGATTTTGTGAAGCTGTCCCCCTTCCGCATAGGATTTGATAGAAAATATCTGCAGCAGCTTCTACTGTATCACCACCATAAATTTCTTCCTTCGACACTGGTAAGACTCCAAAATCTTCAGCAGAAAGAAATATTTCTTTGGAGTTAGTCACACACTTGGTTTTCGCCGTCAACGAAATTTCATCATATTGGTTGAGGTCATGAAGAATACAATAGGTTTTAGATGTTTTTTGATAGAGGTAGTGGTACTTTCTCAAAAGCTCTAAATCATAAACTCCAACTAACTGCAAATCTGGACGAGCAGGATTTACCATAGGCCCTAACATATTAAAAAATGTTTTCAGGGCCAAAGACTGCCGGATGGGCGCTACGTTTTTCATAGCGGGGTGAAATAAAGGCGCATGAAGAATAGCAATATTGGCTTTCTCCATGCAAGAATCTAAAAAACCTTGTTCATTGGAAAATTTGACACCCATCGCCTCCAAAACATTAGAGCTTCCACTCACCGAAGACACCCCGTAGTTACCGTGTTTGGCAACTTTTACATCCATCGCAGCCACCACAAAAGAGGCTGCTGTAGATACATTGAACGTATTTTGACCATCGCCACCAGTACCACATAAATCCATGACGGTTTCTCCTTGGAAATCTACAGGAATGCAAAGTTCAAGCAAAGCATCGCGAAAGCCCTCTAGTTCCTCGACACTGATGCTTCGCATCATAAAAACAGTCAGAAAAGAAGAGATTTGTAAATCACTAAACTCCCCATTGGAAATCTGAAGTAGAGTTTCTTTGGCTTCCTCTTTAGAAAGCTGTTCCTGTTGGATTAAGCGATTGAGTATATATTTCATTTTGTAGTCGTTTTGAGAGTGAATTAGCTTTCGATCCAGTTTTTTATCATTTGTTTTCCTTCCGGAGTTAGCACCGACTCGGGGTGAAATTGAACACCTCTCACATCAAATTCTCTATGACGCAAGGACATAATTTGTCCTTGGTCATCTATGGATGTTGCCATAAGACAGTCCGGTAATTCAGGCTTAACAACCCAAGAATGGTAACGCCCTACCGTCATAACTTTTGGCAAATCCTTGTATAAAATCTCATCGTCTACCAAGGTTTTAATTTCAGAAGCCACGCCGTGGTGAACTTTATCTAAATTTAACAACTCACCACCAAAGACTTCCATGATTGCTTGTTGTCCAAGGCACACCCCTAGCATTGGTTTTAGATGAGCATAGGCTTTTATAACCGCCTTTAACTGGCCAGCCTCCTCAGGAATACCAGGACCAGGGGAAAGTAAGATTTTATCATAGGACTCCACCTCTTCTAAACTGATCTCATCGTTTCGCTTCACAGTCACGTCTGCATCAAATTCTTCCAAATAATGCACTAGATTGTACACAAAAGAATCATAATTGTCTATAACTAATATTTTTTTCATGGTTTCAATTTTATTGGTCTAAAGCTTTGCGCAAGGCACCAAGTTTGTTGATAACTTCTTGTAATTCATTTTCTTCTGTACTATCGCTCACAACTCCTGCACCTGCTTGGTAATATAATTTTAAATCTTTGCTCACAAAGCTACGGATGATAATCGCTTGGTTCGTATTCCCTTTAAAATCAATAACCCCTATAGCTCCACCATAAGCTTCACGACTTATGTTTTCGTAGCTCTCAATCAAAGTCATCGCATTGTGTTTTGGCGCACCGCTAAGCGTTCCCGCAGGAAAAGTGTCGCCGAGGAGCTTTAAGCTGTCTTCTTGCTTTACCTCCGCCGTTACTTTACTCACCAAGTGAATTACATGCGAAAAATATTGCACCTCTTTGTAGGTTTCTACCTTGACCTTTTTTCCATTTCGGCTTAAATCGTTTCTCGCTAAATCCACCAACATGACATGCTCAGAATTTTCTTTAGCATCTTCAGACAATTTCAGAGCCATTGCAGCATCGTCTTGATCATTCCCAGTTCGCTTAAAAGTCCCAGCAATAGGATGTATTTCTGCTCTTCCGTCTTGAACCACCAAGTGGGCTTCTGGAGAACTTCCAAAAATTTTATAGTCACCAAAATCAAAGTAAAACAAGTACGGACTTGGATTGATGCTTCTCAATTTGCGATATACATTAAATTCATCGCCTTTAAAACCCTGAGAAAATCGTCTTGACATCACCATTTGAAAAACATCTCCACGTTGGCAATGCACTTTAGCTTTACTCACGGAAGCCATGAATTCTTCATCGGTAATATTGGACTCCTCTTCCCCGTCTAATTCAAAATCATATTCGGTATAATTTTGATTCTTAAGTAAAGATTTCAATTCTACAAGGCGACTGGACCCATCATAACTATGGTCAAAAATAAAAGCCTCATCATTGAAATGATTAATTACAATCACATTTTGAAAGACATTGTAAAGCATATCAGGTAAGTCGAGTTTGGACTTGCTTTTATCAATGGTTAGTTTCTCAAAATACCGTACCGCATCGTAAGTAGTAAAGCCAAAAAGACCTTGCGTTAAAAATTTAAAGTCTTGGTCTTCTACTTCGTATTCAGCCAAATACTTTTGAAGCTCATTCGTGACATTTATCTTAGCGTCAATATCGATGTGTTTAAAACTGCCATCGGGATACTTGAGTTCTATCCGTTCGTTTTTAACCTTGAAATGGGCAATAGGATTACAACAGATATAACTGAAGCTATTATCGTTCGTATGGTAATCGCTGCTTTCCAAAAGAAGAGAATTCGGGTATCTATCCCTTATTTTCAGGTAAGCACTTACGGGTGTAAAGGTGTCAGCCAGAATCTTTTGGTGAGTGGTTTTAAGTGAATAACTCATAGCGTTGGTTGAAATTTTATAAATGAAAAAAGGCTTGTCGTGATAGACAAGCCTTTATGATATATATACATAGCAGGATCTAAATCACGACATTTGACGTAATAAAAACCACCACCAAGAATTGTTATTTGTTTTAAGCATGGCACAAATATAGGAATAATATTCATTTCCCCTGATTTGGACAGGTGTTAAAATTTTGTTGCTTATTTTAAGCTCAAGCCCTCTATTCATCACGATAAACTCTAACATCTTGTCTGTATTCAAGCCTTTATAACTCCTTGTTTATTCCGAGCCTCTTGACACCATGTTTATGTTCGAGCGGAGTCGAGAACCCTGCCCTACATGTTTATGTTCGAGCGGAGTCGAGAACCTTTTTTTGTTAGGCAGGCGGAGTCGAGAACCTTTTTACCACTTGCATCCTTGTTTATGTCCGAGCCTCTTGACACCATGTTTATGTTCGAGCGGAGTCGAGAACCCTGCCCTACATGTTTATGTTCGAGCGGAGTCGAGAACCTTTTTTGTTAGACAGGTGGAGTCGAGAACCCTCCTCTACTTTACTCCTTGTTTATGTTCGAGCCTTTCTGACACCATGTTTATGTTCGAGCGAAGTCGAGAACTTTTTACCACTTGCATCCTTGTTTATGTTCGAGCGGAGTCAAGAACCCTACGCTATTTGATTCCTTGTTTATGTACCAGCCTACCTGACATCATGTTTATGTTCGAGCGGAGTCGAGAACCTTTTTTGTTCGAAAGGCGAAGTCGAGAACCCTCTTTCGAATAGTAACATTACGAACTATTTCTTATTTGAATAATGAGTGTCATTTCTACATATCGAAAGATCTTTTAATCTATCCCAGTTCTGATCGATTAGAGCTTGCTTTTTTGCTTTGCTCCATTTTTTGATTTTTCTCTCAAAATAAAAGGCTTGATCAACATCGTTGAATATTTCAAAAAACTTGAGTTCTATAGGGCGCTTATTAAAAGTATATGCTAGTTTGTTATGTCCATAACGATGCTCTTCAAACCTTCGTTCTAGATCATTCGTCATTCCAGTGTAAAAACTGTCATCTGAACATTTAAGGATGTAAACGTAATAAGTTTTCATTTTTAAGGATGAGTTTTATAAATATAATCATCTATATCCAATTTTTATTAGTGATTTGTGATCGAGCCTTCTGTTTATCAAAATAAATTCTAACATTTTGTTTATGCCCGAGCCTTTCTGACTCCTTGTTTATGTTCGAGTGGAGTCGAGAACCCTGCCCTACATGTATAGGTTCGAGCGGAGTCGAGAACTTTTTTGTTAGACTGGCGAAGTTGAGAACCCTCCTCTACTTTACTCCTTGTTTATGTTCAAGCCTACTTGCATCCATGTTTATGTTCGAGCGGAGTCGAGAACCCTCCCCTACTTGACTCCTTGTTTATGTTCGAGCGAAGTCGAGAACTTTTTTGTTAGGCAGGCGGAGTCCAGAACCTTGTCCCATTTTACTCCATCTTCTCAAGAACTCTTGCGGTTATATATTTGACAGATAAATTATAAAGTTCTCAGAAACGAATATCATTGATGAAATTTTTATAAATCAGGATAGAGCTTTGGATCATATTCTTTCAAAAATCGGTCAAAATGGTATATTTGAAGCTTATATTTTAAAATACAACTTTATGAAAGCATATATATTTCCAGGACAAGGCGCGCAGTTTACAGGGATGGGTCAAGATCTTTATAATTCGTCTGAAGAAGCTCGAGCTTTATTTCACCAAGCTAACGACATTCTGGGCTTTGATATTTCCAAAATCATGTTTGAAGGCTCCACAGAGAACTTAAAGGAGACTAAAGTGACTCAACCTGCTATCTTTCTCCATTCTGTTATCTTAAGTAAAGTCTTAGGCACATCGTTTCAACCCGATATGGTCGCTGGGCACTCTTTAGGTGAATTTTCAGCCTTGGTCGCTAATGGGACTTTAGAGTTTGAAGATGCCTTAAGACTGGTTCATAAGCGAGCTTTGGCGATGCAAAAAGCCTGTGAAGTCAACCCATCTACTATGGCCGCAGTAATTGGTCTAGAAGATAAAATGGTAGAAGATATCTGCAAAACCATAGAAGGTATTGTCGTTCCTGCCAACTATAACTGCCCTGGACAATTGGTGATTTCAGGAACTCATAACGCTGTAGAAAAAGCCTGTGAAGCTTTGAAAGAAAAAGGGGCAAAACGGGCTATGATGCTTCCAGTAGGCGGAGCTTTTCACTCTCCTCTCATGGAATCTGCTAGAGAAGAACTCGCTAAAGCGATAGAGTCAACGCTCTTCCAGACTCCAAAATGTCCTGTGTATCAAAATGTAACGACCACTGCAGTATCTGATCCTGAGGAGATCAAAATCAATTTGATCAAACAATTAACCGCCCCCGTCAAATGGACACAAACCATGCGACAGATGCTTACCGATGGCGCCACAAACTTTACAGAAGTAGGGCCTGGAAAAGTTTTACAAGGCTTGTTAAAGAAAGTGGATAGAAAAGTCACTGCTGAAAGTATTTCTGGACTTTAATTCATTATTGAGCAAAAGAGCAGAAATCTTTAGCTTGGCTTTTATTTCAATTTTAAAATTTTACTCAAAACTATAGATTGGATTTTTTTGGTTTGGATTTACACCAAATTATAAGCTGCATTCCTCAGCTAAGTGAATAAAAAAACGACCTTAAATTGAGGTCGTTTTTGATGTATAGTTTGACTTAGAGATCAATCTTTATAAATATCTAAAGGCCATTTATCGTTAGAGAAATTAACGTCCATCAAAATCTTTTCAGGATCGAGTTCAATGGATTTTATAGGTTTCTCAGTTTCAAACTTATGTGTCCAGGTGTCCTTTCTTTGCCATATTTCCACAGGAAGAGTTTTCATTTCAGTGGAACCGTCTTCAAAAGTGATTTGCATGTGCATAGGCATAGGGATATCACCTTTATTGGAAACTGTTAGAAAATAGGCACCCTCTTTTTCTGTTAGGGAATCAATTGCTAAATCAATATTTCCTGTGCCATAGAACCAAGCATTAAAAAACCAAGACAAATTTTCTCCAGCAGCGTTTTCCATATGATTGAAGAAATCTATAGGTTGTGGATGTTTGAAGGCCCAGGCTTCAATATAAGATCTGAATGCATAATCAAAACGCTCCTCCCCCAAAATGTATTCTCTTAACATCACCAATCCCAGTGCTGGCTTGTAATAAGCTATCATTCCTAGGTTTCTAAGATTAGCCATATCTGGATAGGTATTGATTCCTTCTCGATTATCGCCTAAAAACCAACCGGTTAAACTTCTTGGTTGATTCAGTCGGGTAGGGTATTCCCCATCGTTAAAAGCTTTTGTACTGTAGTAATTAATAAAGGTGTTAAACCCTTCATCCATCCAAGCATAACGTCTTTCGTTACTTCCCACTATCATAGGGAACCAGTTATGACCAAATTCATGATCGGTAACGCCCCAAAGACCACTGCCTTTACTCTTCCAACTGCAAAAATTAAGACCAGGATATTCCATACCACCTATATCTGCCGCAACATTAACAGCTGATAGATAGGGATATTCGTACCATTTTTCAGAATAGTATTCTATAGATGCTTTGCTATATTCTGTAGATCTAGACCAAGCGTCTTCTCCATCGCTTTCAATAGGATAGACCGAATGCGCCAAACCTGTTTTACCACTAGGAAGATTAAATTGTGCTCCGTCCCAAATAAAAGCTTTGGAAGTAGCAAATGCGAAATCTCTGGAATTTTCAATTTCATAATTCCAAGTCTGAGTGCCGCTTTGATTGGCAAACATCTTTGACTCTCCAATTTCTTCAGAAGAAATCAAAGTCACTGTTTCTTGACTCTCCAAAGCTTTTTTATATCTATCGAACAAGATAGAAGACATCACATCTTTAGGATTTTGTAATTCACCCGAACCAACAACAACATAATTATAAGGCACCGTAATTTCAATGTCAAAATCACCATAATCATAATAGAATTCACCTGCGCCTAAATAAGGCTCTACATTCCAACCTTCAATATCATCAAAGACAGCTACCTGAGGAAACCATTGAGCCAGAGCATAAATTTCTCCATTCTCTGTGCTTAGGCGGCCCATTCTGTCCATTCCATTTACAGGGACTTCAAATTGGAAATTCATTGAGACCTCAGCAGTACCTCCTTTTGCTTTTAAGGGTGTATTGAAAAATACCTGCATACGCGTATCAGTAATAAGGTGCTTGCTGGAGGTCGATCTCTTTACTTTGGCTTGGAGATTTGTAATTTTAACCCCCTCCAGAGGATCACCATTGTAGCGATTACCTTCAACGGGAGTCGTTAAGGTTCCTCTAGAATTTTCTGTAAATCTATTTTGTTCTAGATACATCCAGATGTACTCCAAATTTTCTGGACTGTTATTGGTGTAGGTCATCGAGAGCTGACCAGTCACTGTATGGGTTTCTGGGTCTAAATTGACTTTAATATTATAATCGGCTTCATTTTGAAAATAGTCTGGACCAGGTTTACCTGAAGCCGATCGGTATCGATTTCCAGACCTATCCATAAATTCATCAAAATCGGATTGATTGGTGTCTAGCTGAGCATAAACTGAAGACATAGATGAAAGCCCAAATCCTATAGCTAAGAAAAGAAAACTGATTTTTTTCATGTGCATAAATTTTATTTAGCCCTAAAAATAGGAAAAACCGAGCTTATAAAAGAAGGTCGTCCAAAATTATTCTACCTCCAGATAATTTCGCTTGACAAAGTCTAAACCTGTTTTTAAAATGTGCCCCATCGTTTTGCAACGCTTAAATCTTATATCTTTGGTATAGGCCACCAGTTGGTTCCGCAGCATTTTTACATTTTCTTCTGAAGAGATTCTGTCTTTGATCATACTGCGAATCAACATTCTAAACCGTTTTTCTGAAGTAATAAGACGTTTAGCAACTTGGGAACGCTCCTCTTTTTGGTATTGTCTTATAGAGGACTCCTGAAGAAGATCCGAGACCAATTTAACCATGGACCGATTTTCCTTAAAAAAATGAGGCTGGTACACCTTTAGATTGCCTTCGTAATTCTGCTGATCAAAATCTATAGCTCTTATTTTATAATCCACATGATCAAAATCGTGAGTAGGAATCACCACATAATTATAAGAACGCATATCCCCTAAAAGCCTAAGAGTACAGCGTTCATCAAATTTTACAAATTGTTTTGCAATTTCGTTCCTAGCCCTATCGCTACACTTTGGCAATTGCTCTTTGATAAAGACATCCCCCGGAATACCAACGATATGCTCTTCGATTAAAGTGTCTTTATACACCAAAAAATTGATCCGATTTGGAGACAGTATATGTTCAAATTCCAACCCGTATAGTCTGGAAGCATCTGCTTTCTTGACGTAAAAATAAGTGAAGTTGTCATTAAGTACATTTCTTATCTTTATTCTAAAAGGTTTTGAATTTCCAAAAGTGCAGTAATCAATAGCATCCACATTAAGAAAATCCAAATGATCACTTCGACCATCAGAATGTAAGATGAGGTAGACCCGCTTAAGGCTATTGTCTATTTCTTCCCGTTCGTAGTCAGAATAATAGCATCTCACCCACAAGGTATCTTCATCTGCTCTATCGTATACCACAATCGAACCAGAAAATCTCAACAAGTCATCGTAAGACACAGGAATCTTTGTATTCCTACTGTAAGTCTGTAAGTATCTATTGAGCTGGACGTTGATAGGAAATGATGGTTTTTTCCTAGACATGAGTTTCTTTTCCATGTTCTTTTTTTCAAAGGTAGCAAATTTGCTTTCTCAAATTGTAACAATCCTCTATGCTTCTCGTCCTACAATAAATCAATTGACTTTGGAAACTATACTTCAACTAAAAGGACTGTCTAAAAAATTCGGGAGTCTTACAGCCGTTAATAATTTATCCTTCGACATTCAGAAAGGAAACGTTTATGGTATTCTTGGCCCCAATGGGAGTGGGAAATCTACAACTTTAGGCATGGTGTTAAATGTTGTGAACCCTACATCTGGCTCATTTAATTGGTTTGACGGAACTCTTAATACTCATGAAGCGCTAAAAAAAGTAGGGGCTATTATAGAAAGTCCAAACTTTTATCCAAGTATGAGTGCTGAAGATAATCTTGAATTGGTTTGTAAAATTAAAGGCCTTCATACCTCGAGAATAGACGAAGTGTTGGAGACTGTAAATCTTGTAGATCGTAAAAAAGACCATTTTAAAAGTTATTCGCTAGGGATGAAACAGAGACTGGCAATTGCTTCTGCTCTGCTGAATGACCCAGAAATTCTTATTCTAGATGAGCCTACCAACGGATTAGACCCACAGGGAATCCATCAAATTCGAGAAATCATGAAAAGAATTGCCAGTGAAGGCATGACTATTCTCTTGGCCTCTCATCTGCTGGATGAAGTTGAAAAAGTCTGCACGCATGTCGTTGTGATTCGAAAAGGAGTAAAACTATATTCTGGTCCCGTAGATGAAATGAATGCCACTCATGGTTTTTTTGAATTGAAAAGCGAATCCAACAGTGAACTCAAGGTGTTTCTAGAGAATCATCCTGCTATAGAAAGTTTTGAGGAAAGTGAAACGGAAATCATTAAAGCTATCCTTTCAAAGCCATATAGTGCCCAATTGCTCAACCAAGAGAGTTTTGATAAAGACATCATACTCACTCACCTGGTCCAGCGAAAAGAAACTTTAGAGGAACAATTTTTAAAACTTACCAAAGAACAATAATTCATAGTTATGCTAAGACTACTATCCATTGAATTCCATAAATTAAAAAATAACAAAGCAGCCAAAGTATTAAGTCTTATTTATTTTTTACTCTTTAGTGCCATCGCTTTATTTGCGTCTATACGTTTTAACTTTGGCTCAATAGACTTTAGGCTTGCCGACCAAGGAATATTTAACTTTCCTTACATCTGGCACTTCAACGCCTATTTTGTGGCTTTTCTAAAATTATTTTTAGCTATCGTAATTGTCTCCATGGTTTCAAGCGAATATACCAATAGAACCTTAAAGCAGAATTTAATAGATGGCTTGAGCAAAAAAGAATTTATCCTTTCTAAGTTTTACGGCGTTGTTTCGTTTGCCTTAGCCTCAACACTTCTTTTGTTTATAGTGAGTTTAACCTTGGGATTGATCTTTTCTGACTACGACGAAATCGGAATTATTTTCTCTGACTTAGAATATATTCTCGCCTATTTTTTTAAACTGGTAGGCTTTTTCTCTATGTGTTTATTTTTTGGTATTCTCCTAAAGCGATCTGCGTTTGCACTAGGCTTTTTATTTTTGATCTGGGTGTTTGAAGGTATCGTTCAGCTTGTGGTCAAGTTTCAAGCAGAATCTTTAGATTTTATTCTCAATTTTCTCCCTCTTCAAGCTATGGACAATCTTATTGTAGAACCCTTAACCCGATTAGGAATTGTAAAATCAACGGCAGTTCAACTAAACTCCGAGTTTACTAAATCCTATGATGTTGAGTGGTCTGCCGTTTTAATAGTACTAGTATGGAGTTTCATTTTTATGTATTCCTCTTGGAAACTTCTTCAGAAAAGAGATCTTTAAATTATATTTGAAGAAAAACCGACTTTGAATAAAGTAATCTTATCTATTTTCCTATTAACCTGCTGGGGAGCTTTAGCTCAAGGAGAAGCCAATAACTGGTATTTTGGTAACAAAGCTGGAATCACCTTTAACACCAATCCACCAACAGCGCTTACTAATGGGCAGCTGAATACTGTTGAGGGCTGTTCTTCGATTTCTGATATTAATGGAGACCTATTAATGTATACAGATGGACAAACTATTTGGGATAGAAATCATGAGGTAATGCCCAATGCCGATTATTTAAATGGAGTAGGCTTATATGGAGATCCTTCTAGTACGTCAAGCGGATTAATCGTCCCTCACCCTACTGAATTTAATCTCTATTTTGTATTTACCGTCGATGAGCCTCACCATGAAAACGCCAACGCTTATCCTAATCAAGGCCCTGCAGATAGCAATGGAAATTTAATTCCTTTATATACCGATACTAACGAAGGGGTCCCAGAAGCTGATGACGGTTTTAATAATGGATTAAATTACACTCTTGTTGATATGAATTTAAGAGATGGACTAGGTGATGTGGTTCCGAGTTCAAAAAGCATTCAGTTAATCACTTATGATGTTACCAGTAGTAATGACAGAGCCTTTAAAGCGTCAGAAAAGATTACTGCTGTAAGAGGAGGCGATTGTAATTCTACCTGGGTAATTTCTCATTTTAAAAATAAATATTATGCCTTTAAAATAGATGAATTTGGTATTAACTCAGACCCAACAGTTTCTGTAGTCGCTCCTAATATTTCTACAGATGGATATCGACGTTCAGCTTTGGGGTATATGAAGGCGTCTCCTAATGGAGATCAAATTTTAACTGCACATTTAACTAGAACATTTGACAGACAAACTACGGGAGATGAATTGGATGGAGTAGTCTACTTACACGATTTCAATAATAATACGGGTGTGGTTTCTAATCCTGTAGAGCTCATTGATAATTGCAATCCTTATGGTGTTGAGTTTTCTCCAAATGGTACGCGAGCTTATGCGACTTTGTTTGATGGCACCCATAATCTTTATCAATGGAACTTAGAAAGTGCCGATATTAGACAATCTAAGTATAAAATAAACTCTAATGATAGCCCATTTGAAAATTCAACCGCCTTACAGCTTGGACCAGACGGGAAGATCTACCATGCTATCATTAATGCAAGTAGATTAGCTATTATTGAAAACCCAAACGCTCTAGGACCTGATGTCGACTACTCCCAAACCCTTGGAAGTTTGAGCTTAAGTGGAAGATCAGTTGGATTTGGGCTCCCCCCTTTTATTCAATCTTTATTTGCTGAACGTATTAATATTATAGATGATGATCAAGATGATATCCCTACAGAAGTAAATTTATGCGATGTGACAGAATTTAGATTGGAATATATAGCTGCTCCAGGCGCTGAATTTACTTGGATAAAAGATAGGGGGGAACCCTTGGGTGAGACAGGCAATTTTATAATAGTAACTGTTCCAATTGATGAAGTATATCCCTACGAAGTAACTTATCAACTAGAAGTGAATTTCAACGATGGAGAATGCCCACTTATAGGAATAGCTAAGCTTACTTTTAATGAGTCTCTAGATTTTGGAGACCCAGAGATCACGACTTGTGTGGAGTCTCAAAGTGAAATTCCTACGTATGATTTAACACAACTGTTTACTAATCTGAGTCAGGAGTTTTCAATATTGGAAGAAGATATTGAAGGTAAATTTTATGAGTCTCGTGAGGATGCCCAAACTGGTACAAATGAAATTTCTAGCATTTTCAATTTTGAGAATACTGATGGTTTAGGATCTGTTTATTGTAAAGTTATTTCTTTCAAAGCCTGCAAAGAAACAATCCAAATTGAGTTATTGGTAGAAGAATTTCCAGATTTATTATTGCAAGACGAATCTATTTTGCTTTGTTCAGAAGAGACCGATGGAATTGTACTTTCAATAAATGACAATGAGACCGTAACTGGCTTGGAGTATAGTTGGTCAACAGGAGAAACATCTCCTTTGATAAACATCAATTCAGGAGGAAGTTATTTTGTTGATGTAAATATTTCGGGCTCTATCTGCTCAAGGCGTAAAACTTTTGTGGTGACTGAATCTAACATCGCAAGTTTTGATTATCGCGTCGAAAGTTTAGGCAATACCAATGCTATTGAAATTTTAGTTGACCCATCAGATCTTGGAGATTATGAATTTGCCATTAATGAACCTATCAACTTTCAAGATTCCAATAGATTCGAAAACTTAAATCCTGGAATCTACACTATTTTTGTTCGCGATAAATTGGGCTGTGGAGTCTCCCAAAAAATAGTGAGTGTGCTGGGAATTATGGAGTTTTTTACACCCAATGGAGATGGTATTAACGACAGTTGGAAAATAAGTGGACTCCTAGGAAATAATCAGGAAGACATACTATTGCAAGTCTATGATCGTTATGGCAAACTGTTAGCTTCGTTTACGAATCAAGATCTGGGATGGGACGGAACTTACAACGGTCAAAATATGCCTACTGATGACTATTGGTATCGTATAAAATTAACTGATGGCTCTACGGAAATAGGGAGCTTCACTTTAAAGCGCTAATCTAGCCAAATAGCTGATTTAATTTTTTCTAAATTGAAACCTTATAAGATCTTTACTTAGCTTTTTAATTTTCTTCATATGTATCTCCAAGATTATAGCTCAGCAAAAAAACTTTATAGATCAACCTTATATAGAAGTTATACCAAATTAAATTTATCATGTCGTATGAATAAATTGAATAATACTACGACGTAGCTCAGCATAAGTTTTTTGATTGATTGAAAATAATTAGCATAGCTTTAGTTAGGGTAATTATTTTTGATAAAAAGCAGGCAAAAAAAGCCTGTGCCGATTTCATATCGGTAAAACGATTTATTGCGACATTATAGGTTTAAATTGGTATTGGAGGGAGCGCTGATACATTAGTAAGTCCAGACAGAATTTACTTGAATATTTTAATATCTGAAGAAGATACCAATGGAAGAACAAGTGTTGAAAAGCTGTAGCAAAAGATGGTTTCAGAATTAAAAAAACTATCTATTGATATTGAAAAGTAACTTTTTATAGCTGATGCTGGGAGTAACTTTAAATCTTATTTTTTGTCTGGTCAGAAAATTCTTAAAAATAAGTCTTACAGCCTTTTAGTGTATCAAGCCTCTACTTTAGGTAACCTCTTAAAGGTATTACAAGACATTGAGATTTCTAACATCAACTTAGTGAAAACGGAACACTCATAAATCAATCTTATTCAATCACGGATGAAAGCCAAAGCAGTGACGAATGCAAAAGAAGCTGCAAGTATGATGTCTCAGGCCATAGGGCAAGATAGTGGTAAGGCGCTATATATTTCGGAAATCAATTCCCATAGCTGTGCTTTACAAGGAAAAGCATCGGGTGTACGGATAAGAGGAATTTCCTCTATAAATGAAACCTATTCTCCAAACCTATCTTTTGATCAGATTGAGGTGAATAGTGAAGTTTGAGTAAGGTTTTCTTTAAATTAAAGCAAACCTTACTCATTTTTGATGTCTTCATAAAAATCGATTATAAAACCTAATCCTCCTTCCTCCTGTTATTTTCTAGAGTGCTTTTCAACAGCTCTTCAAATGATAATAAAGCTGGGACTAATACCAAATTATATTTATAATGCCGTATGAATAAATTGAATTATTTTTTGATTGATTGATTGAAATCAAAAATAACTAGCATAGCCTTAGCTACGGTAATTATTTTTGGTGAAAAGCAGGCGAAAAAAGCCTGTGCCGAATTCGTATCGGTAAAACGATTTATTGCGTCATTATAGGTCTAATTTGGTATAAGTATAGATTAAAATTTATCAAAGACGGTAATCTCATAAAGAAAACAGCTCCTTTGCCGATCAAAATTCAACATTAGCACTCAATTTAAACTTAAAAATACTTTAGCCGACAGAGAACCATTTCTTAGTTATTCTCATAAAGACCCTTTAAAGTGATTGTTTTTCAATAACATAAGGAGTCAAATTATCACCTATACCTTGAAGTATATTCACTTGTGAAAGTAATGCCAAAGGACATAAAGAAAATTTGCAATGACTTCCTTTCCAAGTATATTCGCAAAAATTATTTTTATGAAGTTTACTCTGAAATCAGATTTCAAACCTGCCGGTGATCAACCACAAGCGATCGATAAACTGGTAAAAGGTCTTCATAATAACGAACGGTATCAGACTCTATTGGGAGTCACAGGATCAGGAAAAACGTTCACCATGGCCAACGTTGTGGAAAAGGTTCAAAGACCTACACTGGTTCTGGCTCATAATAAGACTCTAGCTGCACAGCTCTATTCAGAATTCAAAGCGTTTTTCCCCGATAGTGCCGTTGAGTATTTTGTCTCCTATTATGATTATTACCAGCCAGAAGCCTTTATCCCTTCAAGCGGAACTTATATTGAAAAAGATTTATCCATTAATGATGAAATTGAAAAACTTAGACTAAGCACAACTTCTTCGTTGCTTTCAGGACGGCGAGATGTCATAGTTGTTGCTTCTGTAAGTTGTCTATATGGTATTGGAAACCCAGCAGAATTTCAAAAAAATGTTATTTCTATCGAAGTAGATCAGCAGATTCCAAGAACGAAACTCCTTCAAGGTTTAGTACAAAGTTTATACTCTAGAACAGAAGCTCAATTTAGTCGTGGTAATTTCAGAATAAAGGGAGATACCTTAGATGTGTTTCCAGGCTATGCTGATCATGCTTATCGCATTCATTTTTTTGGTGACGAGATTGAGGAAATTGAAGCTTTTGATGTCGAAACCAACGAGGTTATGGCAAAATATGATAAATTGAATATTTATCCTGCCAATATTTTTGTGACATCCCCTGACACCCTTAATCAAGCTATCGATCAGATTGCTATCGATCTTGGAAAACAGATTGAATACTTTAAAGACATAGGAAAACCTCTGGAAGCTAAGCGTATCGAAGAACGAACCAACTTCGATCTTGAAATGATAAAAGAATTAGGCTATTGCTCTGGGATTGAAAACTACTCTAGGTATTTAGACGGAAGGGAGCCAGGCACAAGACCATTCTGTTTGATTGATTATTTCCCAGATGATTTTCTAATGATTGTAGATGAAAGCCACGTTACCATCCCCCAAGTAGGCGCTATGTATGGTGGTGACCGATCTCGTAAGGAAAACTTAGTAGATTATGGATTTAGACTCCCTGCCGCGATGGACAATAGGCCGTTAAGACTTGAAGAATATGAAGCTTTACAAAATCAGGTTGTTTATGTGAGTGCAACTCCGGCTGATTATGAATTGCAAAAATCTGGGGGAGTTGTTGTTGAGCAGGTCATAAGACCAACAGGATTATTGGATCCAGTGATAGAGGTACGGCCTAGTCAGAATCAAATTGATGATCTCATTGAAGAAATCAACATCAGAGTTGATAAAGATCAAAGAATATTGGTAACAACTCTTACCAAACGAATGGCAGAAGAGTTGTCCAAGTATTTGACTAGAGTAAAAATAAGAACCCGCTATATACACAGTGATATCGACACTTTAGAAAGAGTTGAAATTATGTCTGACTTAAGAAAAGGAGTGTTTGATGTTTTGGTCGGTGTGAATTTACTAAGAGAAGGTTTAGATCTACCTGAAGTATCTTTGGTGGCCATTTTGGATGCTGACAAAGAGGGCTTTTTAAGGAGCAATAGGACATTGACGCAAACCATAGGGAGAGCTGCTCGACATCTGGAAGGCAAAGGCATACTGTATGCTGATAAAATTACAGTTAGCATGCAGAAAACCATGGACCAAACCGATTATAGACGCCAAAAGCAAATTGACTATAATATAAAACATAATATTACACCACAGGCTGTGAAAAAATCCTTGGATTCTGCTTTAAGTGGAAAGAAAAAAGACCCATACGAAGTGATAGAGATGCCAACCCTTGAGGCGGCCGAAGAAGCTGTCGCTAATTACTCTGAAAGCGACTTGAAAAAAAGAATGACTAAGGTGAGAAAATCCATGGAAAAAGCCGCTAAGGATCTTGACTTTATGGAAGCTGCTAGATTTAGAGATGAATTGAAAATGCTTCAAAATAAAGTAGCAGAAGAAAAAGCATAAAAAAGAATACGGAACTGTCTCAACTTTTGAAAATTTGTCGAATTAGACGCTTTTTGTTTTTGACATAAAGTCCCAAATACAAATACCTGTGGTTACTGAGATATTTAAAGAATGCTTGGTTCCCAATTGTGGTATTTCAATAACACCGTCAGATTGGTCTACAACCTCTTGTTGAACCCCTTTTACCTCATGACCTAAAACTAAGGCATAAGATTGATTTTGCATGGGATTAAAATCTTTTAAAGATACAGACTGTTCCGCTTGTTCTATCGACATCACCTTTACGCCTTGCTGCTGTAACTCTTTAACGAGTTGCAGTGTATTTTCTACATAAGCCCAGTTTACAGTCTGAGTGGCTCCTAAAGCAGTTTTTTGGATATCCTTATGAGGAGGTGTAGCTGTGATTCCGCACAGATAGATCTTTTGAATAAGGAAGGCATCAGACGTTCGAAAAACAGAACCGATATTGTTTAGGCTTCTTATGTTATCAAGAATCAAAATTAGTGGAGTCTTTTTAGAATCCTTAAATTCTTCATCTGTTTTACGAATGAGCTCTCTATTTTTTAATTTTCTAGGCATAGGACATATAAAATAAAAAAACCCTTTGATAAATCAAAGGGTTTGGTACTCGGAGCGGGACTTGTTTTGCCCTATTTATTTAGATAATATTAAATCTAAAAAACACCCGAAACCCTTTGATAACGTCGCAAAGCCTTTATAATTAGGACTTTTGATTATTGAATTAAATTTAAACAAATCTAAACTAATCTACATTCTACGTACAAGTTACGTACAACTTAGTATATTTGCTTAATAAGTGCTAATTTAAAAACATTTGTAAGATGGCTAGAGTTTATTTTTTATATCGTTCACAGAAAGACAAAGCAGCGTTAAAAGTTAGGATTCAATTAGAAAACAACAAGCAGCAATTTGAAGCAAACACCCAAATTCACACTACAAAGATTTTTTGGAATGATACCAGAAAAAAACAACGTGGATTAAGTGGAATTGAAAAAAATGAAATTGCAGCTATCAATAAAAAACTAGACCCACTAGAAAACTACATTTTAGAAAAGTTTGAAATTGATAACCCGAAACCAGAACAAAAAGAATGGCTCAAATTAACCTTAGTTGATTATTACAATCCAACTGATGAAACCGAAATTAAAAGAAGTGATTTGCTAATCGATAATATTCAGCATATAATCGACACGGCTAATATTAGAAAAAACGCTCAAAATAATTTGGGGCTATCTAAAAGCCGTATCAATTCTTATAAAAACCTCCTTAAAATAATTGAACGATACCAAGAAAAAAAACAGTCTTTAAGGATAAAAGATTTTAATCAAACTTTTGCTAACAACTTTTTAAAATGGCTAATTGATGATAATGGTTATGCAAATAGTTACGCATTGAAAAAGATTGATGACTTAAAAGCCGTTTGCCGTGATGCTGAAATCGATAATATTGAAGTTAATAAACAACTAAACAAAATCAAAGGGGGCAAAATATCAAATGAAAATATAATCTATCTAAATGAATCTGAACTTGAAAAGATAGGAACCCTTACTTTAGAAAGTGATAAGCTAGAAAACGCCCGTAAATGGTTGTTGTTAGGGTGCCATTTGGGGCAAAGAGGTTCAGACCTTTTAAGTCTTTCAGCAAGTAACATAAAGACCCGAAACGGTTTGCACGTGATCGAATTGGAGCAGCAAAAGACAAAAGCTAAAATTAGTATTCCAGTTTTAGACAAAACCGCTGAAATCATTAAAAACGGTTTACCTAAAAAAATAAGTATTCAGAAATTCAATTCCTGCATAAAGGAATTATGCAAAATTGCTGAATTAAACGAGCCAACCAAAGGACGTAAAGCAGCCGTTAGAAAAGAAGTTAAAAGAGTAAAGGGAGAAAAAAAACAAGGCCACATAAGGCGCAAACTAGGCACTTATCCCAAACATAAATTAGTAAGCTCGCATATTTGCCGCCGCTCCTTTGCATCAAATTTATACGGTAAAATGCCAACGTCATTAATTATGCGTATCACGGGCCACAAAACCGAAAAGATGCTACTTCAATATATTGGAAAAAGTGATCTAGATTATGCTCAACAAATTGCAGATTTTTACGAATTGCAGAAACTTAAAGCCAAAAGAGAAACCACCCTAAAAGTAGTTAACCAGTAACCCAAATTTATTATGAATAACAACTATCCAAAACAGAAAAAGCCTATTTACGTTTGTGCTATCAACTACACTAAGGAAAGCAATAATATTGAAAGCATAGAAAAACAAATTAAGTTAGCTAAGGAGTTTGAGCCTAAATTTAAAGAACTCTACAACAATTTAACCCAACGTTTTAGCAATGAATTTGAAAACAGAGATTTTAACGAAAAGATTGAGTTTCTAGAATTTTTAATAAATGAAATCACAGAATCATTAATTAAGGCTAAAAATAAATTTTCTTTAATTTCTGAATCAAGTATTAACAAAGTTGAATCCTTAAGAGATACGTTTGAACGTGAATTAAACAAAGTTTATATTAATAATGCGGAAACCAATAAAAGCAGCAAAAAAAAACCGATACCAAAGTTTGAAGATTTTTTTAAAGATATTGAACCAAACAAAATTGAAAAAATTAAAAATAAATTTAAGGACTTAAAAGCTATAGAACTTGCAAAGCTTATTCACTTGCTAGTTAACGAATTTAAAATTATCGAAATTATTAATAGCAGCAAAAACGGATTTAGCTTAAAGGACTTTACTAAGCATTTTAAGAATAATAATAACCTCCCATCAGTACAAAAACATTTAGACCAGAACTTTATTTTTAAAGGAGATGGCAAAAAAGACTTAATAGGCTTAAAAGAAAATATAAGGGGCTTACTATCTTAATAAGTTTTCAAAGTTTATTGTTGTTTATAGTAAACTACAATAAACTGATAATCAGATAACTAGGTTAAATCAAAGCTATATTTGCATTATATATTAATCAAAATATAATGCTTTATGAATTTGCAAATAGAATATTCGGACGAATTAAAAAATGACATTGAAAGCCTTAAAAGCGATTTAGCTGAAATCAAACTGAACCTTCAACCTAAGGAGCCAACAAAATACTTAAGTCGCAAAGAGGTTGCCGAAATGCTCGACGTAAACATTTCAACATTACACAACTGGACTGTAAAAGGTATTTTAACCGCTTTACAAATTGGGGGTCGTATTTACTACAGAAAAAAAGATGTAGAAGCGGCTCTAATCGAACTAAAAAAATAAGACAATGAACGACGCAATAGCTCACTGTCTTAAAAATGTTCTGTTCGACCTAGATGGCGAATATAATACTTTTATAGATTTAGAAATTAGAGACGGCAAGAAAGTTGACCCCAGTCTATTAAAAAAATTCTTACAGGCTAATGGTTTTAGAAATCTAAAGATTTACAATGTTAGTAAAGTGATTAAACTCACTCAAAATATTGTAGAAGTTTTTACGCCCCAGGAAGTCTTTAATTACTGTTTGAAATTTATTGAAAGTCATTACAGCGATTTTGAAGCTGTTTTTATTGAACAAGGGGAAAAGTATTTAATATCCAAAAAAGCTTTACTAGGAAGCCTGAAACCAATCGAATTTAAAAAATTTAAGGATGATATTCTTACTAGTAGACATTTCTTTAATAATTGCTTTGTTGAGGTTACGTCTAATGAGATTAAAACAAATTTTTATAAAGATTTACATAAGCATAAGAAATATATTTTTAAAGATGCGATAATTGACAGGCCTTTTGAAGTTAGACCAAAAGAGATGTCAGATTTTGAAAAGTTTTTAGAATTAAGCACAAATTCAGATGAACATTTTGAGAGTGTTTGCAGCTCAATAGGGTATTTGCTTCACAGCTTCAAAAATCCTGCAAACGCTAAAGCGATCATTTTAAGCGATGTTTTAAGCCAAGCAACGAACGAACCAAACGGAAGGAGCGGCAAGGGCTTAATTATAAAAGGTATTGCGGAATTTATAAACGTGGTTGAATATAATGGCAAAAACCTAGACTTGAAGCGTGATAAGTTTGTATATCAAAGCATTGACTACAATACAGATTTATTCGTTATTCAGGACGTTTCAAAAAGTTTCGACTTTGAAGATCTCTTTTCGCAGATTACTGATAAAATGGATGTGCAAAAAAAACATCTCGATAAAATGATTATTGACTTTGCTAGCAGCCCCAAAATTGCAATTACAACAAATTACACCATTCCACAAAATACAGATAGCTACGCAGACCGAAAGCAATTAATATTACTCAATAATTATTTCAACGCAAACCACAAGCCCGAAAGCGAATTTAAAAAACTCTTTTTTGTTCAATGGGATGAAAAGGACTTTTTAGCATTTGATAATTTTGTGATGCGATGTATCCAATCTTTTTTAAAAAATGGATTAACCGATTACGATGATCCAGAACTACAAAAGCAGAATTTGATTAATAACACCTCTAAAGTTTTCATTGATTTAATCGAAAGCCAATATTTCACTAATGAATATTATTTACTAAAAGAATTAGCCGCACAATTAGAAATTAACTCAAATGAAAATTCTGTAAAATCTCGAATTGCGATGCAATGGCTAAACACCTATGCAAAATATAACAATTTTCAAATCGAGACCAGGACTTCTGCCGGGGTTGTAAAGTTTTGTTTCTTAAATAAAAGTTAAAATAATTGTAGGGTAAATTTTTAAAATTGTAGGGTAAATGTGCGATTTGTAGGGTTAATTCTAAAAAATAATAAATTTCAAAAAAATGAATATTTTATTAATGATTGAAAAAACACCAAAAAAGGGTATTTACCCTACAAATTGTAGGGATAGCCTAAAATTACCCTACAACGCTAACGCCCCATAAATACTGATGTTTCAAACCTTTTGTAGGGTAAGTAGGGTTATTCTGATAATAAACGCATAGAGAAAGTATATATATATAGAAATAAAACATTTTGTGTTTTACCCTACTTGCACTACAGATAACAATAAGTAAAAAAATAAATTAACAAAAAAAAGCAGCACTTTGAAATATAAC
>Ga0306864_1000041_pt1 | contig 54974 bp, 44 predicted proteins | sample AntRauTorckE5430_FD_190448 | JGI IMG/M metagenome (GOLD analysis project Ga0306864, IMG submission 190448) | Saline lake microbial communities from Rauer Islands, Antarctica - Metagenome Torckler E5 #430 (v2) (version 2) | ecosystem: Environmental > Aquatic > Non-marine Saline and Alkaline >...
ATGTGTGCCGACATCATCTTCACCATTCAACCTATTCGCGGCAATTAAGATAGGCAGTTATAGCCAGTGGCATTAATAAACGAGTCACGGCACATATCTTTCGGCATGCCTTTGCGACAGAGTTATTAAGATCTGGAAGTGATATTCGAACGGTGCAGGAAATACTCGGGCACAGCGATATCAGAACAACTGAAATCTACACGCATATATTGGGCGATCGATGGGCGGGAACCGTGAGTCCTTTTGATCGATTGCCAGGTTCATAATGCGCTTTATTTCGATCGTTTTGGTGGGAAAAAAGCCATCATTTTTGATCGTCGCGAATGTTCGCTTTTGTTTAAACTCGGACATCTCGTCGCGGTAAAAAGGTCCGCTTTCCAATGTAAGCGCGCGGCCAGACTTCCTTCAAGAGAATGCCCAGCGACTGCAAAGATGACTTTATTGTTGGCTCGGGCTCCTCTTTGTTCCTGCGTAGAATCGGATCGACCTGGGTGTTCTCATGAAGTTTTGCAAATTTCGGTGGTCATTGTGACAAAGGTTGCTAAATGATTGCTTACCAGGCGGAGTTGCATGTTCTGTTTATCATTTTATTGACCTAATTAGCGCGTCCAAAACACTTTGATTACAAAAAATCTCAAACCTATATCACCCCTGTGAACCAATGCACTGACAGTGCCTTCCCTCCCAATTCACAGGGGTAATTTCAATGTCTGAACAATGTCCCAATTGCCTGTCGACTCGGATCGGCAAAAACAACTACGGAAAGAAAGCGGCTGGCGTGGTCGGTGCTTCTATTGGCGCCTATAGCGGCTTTACGGCTGTCACTGCCGGCGCGCTGACAGGCGCAGCTATGGGCGTCAGGGCTGGGGCCCTGTTGGCGGTATTGGCGCTTTTTTAGGCGGTGCCAGCGGCGCATCAGCTGGAGTCGTTTTCGGCGACGTCCTGGACGACTGTGTCCTCGACAATTATCACTGCCTGGAGTGTGGCTACTCCTTCAGTGCTGACTCTGCCTCTGAGAACGACATCCGTTAATTCCCCCGCATTTTATAAGGAGAGCAACTATGGCTCATCTCATCGAACAGATGGCCTACGTTGGCCAAACCCCTTGGCATGGCCTGGGGAATCAACTTACATCAAATCAGCCTCTGGAAGTTTGGGCGAAGCAAGCCGGTCTGGATTGGCAAATTGAAGAAAGTCCCGTGCGGTTCGTTACCAATGCCTCTGGGCATCTCGGGGAAATCTTGGCTTACCCGGACAGCAAAGTGCTGTACCGCTCGGATACCAGGGCTTCACTGTCGGTGGTGGGTAACCGGTTCAAGGTGGTTCAGCCAGAAGAAATCTTGGAGTTTTACCGGGATCTGACTGAGGTATCCGGTTTCGAGCTCGAAACGGCTGGTGTTCTTAAAGGTGGCCGTAAAATGTGGGCACTGGCCCGCACTGGTCAATCCGGCGTTCTCAAGGGCAACGATCAAACCAACGCCTATGTGCTGCTGGCAACTTCATGTGACGGTACCATGGCCACAACCGCTCAATTCACGAGTATCCGTGTGGTGTGTAACAACACACTCGCTGTTGCTTTGAAGGGTTCCACGGCCAACGCAGTCAAGGTGAAGCACAACACCGCATTCGATGCGAACCTGGTGAAGAAGCAGATGGGCATATCCGTTTCCGTTTGGGACGATTTCATATACAGGATGAAAACTCTGAGCGATCGGAAGGTGAAAACCACCGAGGCCAGAAATTACTTTCTCAAGGTGTTCACCGATGATTCTGGCGCTGGTGTTGGCAAAACCAACGAACGCTCTATGGCTAAAGCACTGGGCCTGTATGAAGGCGAGGGCATGGGCGCCAACTTGGTATCCTCAGAAGGCACAGCTTATGGCCTGCTGAATGCCGTCACCGAATTCATCGATCACCAGCGCCGGGCTAAAACCGTTGACCACCGGCTGGATTCCGCCTGGTTCGGAACCGGCGCTGCCGTTAAAAACCGTGCACTAGAGCAGGCCATGTCTCTTGTGGTTTAGCACCCCAAACTAACACCAAAACGTCATAAAGCCCCGCTTGAGCCTAGTGCTCTTGCGGGGCTTTTTTATGTCTGGAGGAAACATCATGGGCATGAGTGAAAAAGTAATTCAGAAGCAGCGACCAGCTTTGAGGCTGGTCTCTACTAAGGATCTCAGTCGGGATGAATGGTTAACGGTGCGTAAGCAAGGCATAGGCAGTAGCGATGCCTCTGCAGCCATTGGCATAAACCCGTATCAATCCCAGCTTGAACTGTGGATGGTCAAAACCGGGCGGGATGCGAGCTTACCAAAGCCGGATTCCGACGACCCCAGCTCGCCAGTGTATTGGGACCATGTTCTGGAGCCCATCGTGGCTGAGCAATACAGCCAGCAGACAGGCCGTAAAGTGCGCCGGGTGAATGCGGTGCTGCAGCACTCTGACCCGGATAAGCACTGGGTGCTGGCGAACCTCGATTATGCCGTGGCTGCGGATGACGAAGTGCAGATCCTGGAATGCAAAACCGCAGGTGAGTTTGGTTCACGTCTTTGGAAAGAAGGCGTGCCGGATTATATCCAGTGCCAGGTACAGCACCAGCTGGCTGTGACGGGTAAGCAGGCCGCCGATGTCTGCGTGCTGCTGTGTGGGCAAGAACTGAAGATCTATCGGATTGAACGGAATGAAGAGCTCATCGACGCACTGATTGTGCTGGAGCGCCAGTTCTGGGACTTCGTTGAGACGGATACCCCGCCACCAGCCGACGGAACCGATTCAGCGGATCGTGCGCTGCGCCATCTGTACCCACTGGATAAAGGGGAAACCCTGGATTTCAGCCAGAGCAAAGATCTGTCCCAGGCGTTTGACGAGCTTCTGGCTATTCGTTCTGAAATGGAAACCCTGAAATCCACCGAATCGCATTTGAAGCAGCGCATCCAAAGCCAAATGGGTGAAGCCTCAAAGGCCACTTTCTCAAGCGGGAGCGTCAGCTGGAAACGAAGCAAAGATTCCGTCGGGCTGAATACGAAGAAGCTGCCTCAGGATCAACCAAGGCTTCTGGATCAATACCCACTCACCAAGTCGGGAAGCCGGCGATTTCTCATTCAAGCATGAACACCCCTTGGCCATGCGGGTATGACAAGAGCCCCGTGGCCCTTTTTTCAGGAGAGTTATCATGATTAAAGGTTTAGCCATTACGCCCCCCGTGTTGGGGCGCATCAGCATTGGCCGGGTAATAGAGAAGAACGGCATCCGGCTGCCGCAGAAAGACAACCAATTCACCATTACATCCCAAGTCCAGGAAAAGGACGGCTGGCTATTACACCCACTCGATGAAGAGCTCAGAAAGGACGCACCGAACAGCATGCGCACCATTCCGGTACGCATGCTGTTCAACGAAGCAGACCTCAACCTGCGGGCGGAATACACCATGTTCGACCGCAAAAGTGGGCGACCCATGTGCGTAGGTAATGGCGACACGTGCAGGCGCCTCACGCAGTCAGGAGTGCAGTCTTGGCCAACCTTGTGCGAGTTTGGCAAAGGCGGGTTATGCAAGCCCTATGGGCGTCTGAATGTGAAGGTCGGCGATGATGATGACTTGGGTACGTTCATCTTCTGCACGACTGGCTATAACAGCATACGGACACTGGCAGCCAGGCTCAGTTATTACCAGGCGGTCTCTGGCGGTCTCTGGCAGTCTACTTGCGTATATGCCGTTGGAATTGAAGCTACGGGGCAAAAGCGCAACACAGAGCCATCGGACGCCGATCTACTACGTGGATTTGGTTATCAAGGAAGGGGTGCCATTGCAGGAGGCGGTTGCCCAAGCCAGAGAGAAAGCCAGACAGATGAAAGAGGAGGGCGTTGACCAGGCTGCACTGGATGCAGCTGCTGCCAAGGGGTTTGGTAATGCGTTGTTTGAATATGATGAGGACGAAGTGATTCAGGTGGTTGACGAGTTTTACCCATTGGATGACCAGGGTAAAGGGGAAGAAAAAAAGAACTCGGTTTTCGAGTCTTGTCTTCGGCAGCATGCAGAAGCAGCGAAGGCCTCTTGATCAGGTGCGTTCAAAGTAGCTGGGGTTTCGGCTACTTTTTTTGGCTTCTATGCTTGGGTACACTAAGATATAGCTTTTATAAAAAGGGATGTACATGTCTGTAATAAAGAGTGATCTCGATTTAAGTAATGTTTTTGGTGATTATGTTTATGAATCTTATAAAACCGCTGTTGAATTTATAAAAATTCATCCTGATTACTCTCTCCTAAAATTCAGGGATGTTTTGTCGGCACTCGTTAATGCTGTTGCAGATAGTTCGAGGATGAAAATATCGACCCAAAAGCTGTATGATCAAATTGACTATTTGCATGAATGCCAGATTATATCTCGGCCATTAAAAAATGCTCTCCATAAAGTAAGATTGCTCGGTAATAGGGGAGTTCATACGGATGTTTCTAGTAATCTAGATTCTGAGTTTGTCGAAGAAAGAAAAATCGATTTAATAGAGAAAGCAGGTCAAGCAAGAGATTTGATGATCGGGGTGTTTGAGGATCTATTTTTATTATTCAATCGTGATGAATCTCTGCCTAAAATAACTAAATTAGAGATTAAGTCTCAGGAGTATAAAGACATTGTTTTTGAGGCTCTTTTGTCAGAAAAAAAGCAAGATAAGTTGCAGGCAGGTATAATTCTAGAGAAGTTGGCAGTAGACTCCTCGCCTGACCAAATAGTAGTTGTTTCAAAAGCTTTCTCTTATCATTATGAATCGCTGTACAAAATCTCCGCTACGTTCTATGAAGCTGCATATAAAATTAGTGCTAATATAGACGGACGGATAAAAACACTGATGTTGAATGAGGACATTGGAGATTTAGAAGTCATTACCCAAAACTATGGCGATCTTGAGCCATTGTTCAGGTTTGCCGCACTAATGAGCGAAGGCCATTTAGGGGATGAGCGAAAAGCTTCAGGGTATGACTTGATGAAAGTTTCTGCCGACAGGGGATATGCTCCAGCTCAAGCTTTTTATGGTGCTTATTCGTATTTCGAATCCCGCTTTGAGGATGCAATCAGTTATCTCAAAGAAGCTGAAAAGCAAGATGAGCCTTTGGCCTTGAGGTTTCTATTTAAGTACTTTGCGGAAGGCAAAGCATGCCAGTCAGACGTTAATAAGGCGCTGGAATATGTAAATAGGGGAGTTAAGATTGGTTGTCCTGATTGTATTGCTGAGCTTGGCGAAGCCTACCACAAAGGTTTGGGGGTACAAAAAAATGATGAGAAGGCAGAAAAACTTCTTGTGGAAGCAATTGATGCTGGCAGCGTAATAGCTAGGGTTTATTATACTGTCGAGTTTAACGATCTAGTTGGGCATATGACGGATTACTTTTATGAGCTAGGTCAGCAGTTTAAAAAATCTGTAAAGGCTTCAAAAAGGCAGCCGGAAAAAATGACTAAGAAAGTTGGTGCAAATGATTTATGTCCTTGTGGCTCTGAAATGAAGTATAAGAAATGTTGCCGAGATAAGCCCGCTGAGTTCTTCTTTAACAGTCTGTGAGGCGGTTTAAAATTTATAGGTTGGTAATCTCAGATAGGGGGATTATGCCTTCTTTCTGAACGCTCTCGTAAGAATCAAAGTCATTTTTTTTGTGAAAACACTTCGCCTTCCAATGATAATATATTTCGCCTTTCCCCTCTTCCTCTTGAACTTTGCTTCGTTGGGACAGGTACGTTTTTTCTACCATTAGGTAGGTGCCAATTCTGGGTTTTGCTCCAAGTGGGTAACATGGCCGCCAGTTTGCTGTCCAATAACCTCCGTAGCCGAAAGTATGCCCTCCGGAGTGGAATTTTAGGACGTCGCGATCGGGGGTAGCAGTCACAACAGAAGTTGGATCGATCGGCAAAGGAGCATACAGGCCTCTAATATTTAAATCCGCTTGTGCATATCCGCATCTTGAGGGGAATATCTGCCTGATGAGGGGTTTGCAGCCAGAATGGCGATACATCAATTCATTCGATTTCGGGTAGAGAATCTTTGAACCGAGCTGAAGCCCTTCTCCGCACATTAGGTCTGGAATATCTTTACCGGGCTGTACATCTCCAGACATTGTCCCTTCCCGCCAAACTAGTTGTATTTCAATTTCGATGAATTGTGATTCTGAGCGGAATACCGGCCATGACAAGCCTCCAAGCAACTGTTCGCCACCACCTGATTGCGTCAATAACTGCTCAATAATTCGTTTGGGATCAGATAAGTCGTCCGAGTGAGACAATTCTGGGAGCTGGAAAGGAGGTTCTTTGCTGCGTAACCATGCCGTAGAGGGATCAAGAGGTAGTGTCTGTAGAGCTCTATCTTGGAGCATCCCCTGAGGACACCAGCGATGCTCATGTGCAATAGTTAGCGTTCGAAGAAACGCAGAGCGTGCTCGGGCGCTTAGTTCGCTATAGAACTGTCCCGTTGCAGAGCCAGGTCGCCCCTCAAGAAAGTGAGTCATCAATTGCCAGCGGAAATCCACTCTTGATTTGCTGGCCTCCCACTGATGAAAAAATTGTTCCTCTAATGGCGCGGCTGATACTGTTGCCAAGCGCTGCATTGTCGTTCTCAAAATAGGGGGGAAATGCACAGATTCGGCGGCTAATAGATCTGACGGGGCCCGACAAACTCCTTTAACTGCCATTAAGGATGCCGAACTCTTCCCAAATCGAGTTGTTCGCGGATTCAGGTTGAGGATAAATAAATCAGATAGCAGTGATCTCGCATCGATTTCATCGCCGATACTAACGTCGATTTCGATTTCCGGTTTTTTGCTCTTAGCCAGCCAGAAAATTTGCAGAATTTCGACTACTTCGGTCTCGAATTTACACTCCGACAACCTCGCTCTTAAAGACTGCTCGACAACGGTATTTAAAGTCTTATCTAAAAGCAGACTTGCTAGCTCCTGCATTACCCACCAACGAACCGAAGGTACAGGCCATTCTAATCTGGCAATCAAGAAATTAAGTTCAGCAGTATCAGAGGTGATACCCATTAGTTAACACCACCCTGGTTTTGGTAGTACGAGGCCGCTTGTTTCCTCAAGGATGCTATTTACCATCTCTTGAGTGATCTGGGCGGCCTCCTCAAATCGCCCAAGTTGAACCATGAAGAATACTAGCTTTTCGCCCGGTACGACCAGTGAGCTGGCGTTTTGTCGACTTAAAAGGTCGTTCGCAGTAGATTTCGAGATAAATTCATCAGCGCGAGGTGAAAAGTGTTCAGCTACCGTTTGAAGCCGTCGCTCGGAGTCCGCCGAAGATTCGAAATATGCTGACCATCCATGGTTTACGATTTGAGCTTTGACGGCTAACTCAAAGGTCCGTTCGTTTGCTCCGTCCAAGTCCAGCGAAACATTGATTAAGCGATCAAGTAAGACTCTGGGCCCTGAGCCAAAGGTCTCATCTTGAAGCGCTAGTGGTGAAATCTGCCTAAGCAAGATGGATGATCTGCCTTTGGACTTCCAATAATCAAACCATATTTTCAGAAAGTCGCCGCCAAACACCCCTTGTTGACTTAGGTCCGAAAGCAGTTGTTTAAATCTACTCGGAGCGAAGTCCTCCGGTTTGCCCGAAAAGCTAGTTGATAGTAGTGTTGAGTTACTCCTCTCGTCTTGTCTTTCGACTTCTTCTGAATCAACATTTCTGTTTAAAAAGGAAGTAGCGGCGGACGCAAACTCTCTACCGATGTTATCTACGTTTTCATTTGCCTCATACTCGATTTCAGACAGTCCCGTATGGGCAAGCGCCCAGAGTGCTGGACTGTTCTCACTCACAGTTTGGAAGAAGCTTCGCGTACACGATTCCGCATCGCTCCAATTTCCATTTTGAATATGGTCGGTATACATTGAAACAAGAGACCGTTTGTCTAACTTGGCCATTAAATTGGCCGCAAAGCTAGGTACGTGGCGGGTACCGCTACCATCTGTGTACTCGCGGACATTTGCAATCTGTGGGGCTAATGAGCCCAGCATTGCTCTAGCTTTTTCCGGCACAGCTTCGATCAAGTATTCGATTGCCGTCAGCGCAGAGTCTAGGGCGGGGTCCTTACGGTGTCCGTAACCTATCGTTATATCCCAAGCAAGCCTACACAGCTTGCGGCCTTCCACAAGCTGGCTATGCATTATCGCCAGCTGGCAGAGGCACGCGAGATCTTGTGCGATCACGCAGGTTTCCTGTAACTCGGTTAGTAAACGAGTCTTCTCGTCATGGAGGACATCGATTAGTGTATCTTGACTTAAGACGGGTATCCCGATCGATAATACCATTTTCGGTAAATCGCTTACCGAGCCCCACGCGCTTGCTTTTAGCGAGCCTAAGTCTTCCATTCCGATAGCTACTTCTCTCCCGAGCAATCTATTCAACAAGTGTAAATCGATTGAAACGAGTAGCAGCGCTTTGCGAAAGTCATTGTAAGCTTGACTCACTTGATAGCTTGCTCTTATGGGAGGGTCGATGCCGGCGAAGCTATTAAAAATCTGGCTGAACGGAACTTGCTCCTCGCTTTTGTAGCAATTTGCTACGACTTCAGCTGTTTCCTGCAGCTTGTTTAAATAGCCGGTCAAGTTCTCTCTATCTTGAAAGCTTGGGGCACGTACCCAAGAAAAATCTCCTTCGGCGTACAGGGCAGTACACAGTGATTTCATAAACCACTCATAAACCAATCGTTGAAAGGCTTTTTGACGCCGATCCCAGTCAAAAAACTCTGTGAATTGAAGGTTGATTGGCCGGCTGGGGATATTTTGCATCGCGCTACCATTGAGCCAGCCATAAACTGCGGCCAGACTGCTCCGAGAGAAAATAGCAAATTCTGACCACGCGGATAGATTTGCGCCTGTATGGGCTGCGAGTCGGACGGCTGATTTCTCAAGAATTTCGGAACGGGCAGCTGACTCCGTAACCTCCCGTATTGCCATAAGCGCTTGTAGGTCGCTGGATTTCACGAACCCCATGGCCAGTGCTTTGGCCATATGTAGTGGGCGCCTATCGAATAGTCCGCTCTCGATTTCTTTTTCATAATCTAAAAGTTTACAAGTAGTAATCGCTTCACCGAGGTTGTTTGCTTCGGAAAACGCTGAACGAGAATCTAGCGATGATTTAAACGCTAGCTCTGTATCCCAACGATGTGCGGCGTATGCGGCGACTTCATACGCCCTCTGATCATGACCTTTCTGCTGCAAGGCAATAGCAAGGCCGGGGAGTTGCTGGGAGGGCAGTTCATGGCGCGAAACCCAGGCATCACTTAGCACGCTTTCATCTTGAGTCAACGCCCAAGAGGACTCCGCTAGGCGGGACACATCATCCAATTGAAATTCGGGGCCGTTTAAGACTCTGATTTTTAGGTTTCGATGGCGGTATGCCTCCGCGTAATTTTGCTCATTAAAGGCGAGTATCTCGGCTTCAGACAACATTCGCGCGAAAGTTTCGGCAGGGTAACCTTCTGTAAAGCGATCAAGTACCCAGTTGCGGGTGACTTCACTTCTGAGCATAGTTGAATCGCCCATGAGTGCCTTCACTGACCAGAGCCAACTGTTTTTCAGAATAGGCGCTGCAGAGTTTTCGAGCCACTCTGCGACTAGAGGGAGCAACTGTTGAACGCGATCTGAGTGATCTATTTGTTCTCTGTCGAAAATTATTAGGCTTTGGTGAAAAGGACTTAGGCCAGTTTCTGAGTCGTGCAATAGATGCTTTATCCCTTTAAGAGAGAGTGTTCCAGACGCATCTGAAGCAGACATCAGAGAAAAAGCACTTCTTGGCCAGCGGAATGGCAACTCACAAATCAAATGCAAAACATCTTTTTGCTCGTAGCCTAGAGAGCTCCATAGCTCCCGGTAATAGGATCTTATATTTTCACCAGGACAGCCCGGCAATCGCTCAATATCGTGGACAGACGGGGGGGCGCCATCTGCCAAGAGCGCTTCTACAGAATAAATTAGGTGTAGTGGGTGGCCTTTTGTGAGCTCAAAAAGAGCGTGAGCTTGTTTTGGAAGCTCTGTATCTGGCATCGCCGAATGCAATATCCATCGACCACCCTTAACTTGGCGTTGTACATAATTGTAGATAGCGTCCCCGGTCATCGTTGGAAGCTCTGTCCAGTTATTGCGGGGGCATTCTGAGATTAGTCGTTTTGGAAGCTTGTCGTCATCAACTGGCTGGGTACCCACCAACATTTTTACGTTTGCGGGTAAAGGAAGTACTTGTTTGAAAATATCATCTAGAGCTCGAATGTCTCCATAATTCTCTCGCCAAACGTGATCCAAACCATCGATTATGACAACGAATGGCTTTTTATCTTTTGCATAGTGGGTGCCACAAGCTGCAAGGGCATCTCTCAGGCTTTCTGGTCGTTCGGTCGGCGCATTTACCTTTCGGTGCTCTCTGCTAATTTGCTCCAGGATTGATTGAGCGACTAGAAAGGGCGACAGGCGATCAGCTGCCCTGTCTACAACCGACAGAAAATAATGGTGCCTTACGAAAGGTACTGCTTTTGACGCAAGACATTCACATAAATAGCTGAGGTACGTGCTCTTTCCCCGGCCCGGTGGGCCAAAGAGAGTCATTGTCGTGGTCGGCCCCGATTGGATTTCCTTGAGCAATTGATCGTGAAATCTTGAGTCTGGTGGCTCATATCCCGCTGGTATTTCAAAGTCTTGTGGCATGGGGGATGGTTTTGCCGAAGTTAGCAAATTCCTGATTACGTCCAGAGTTATCCAGCCGTCAGGAGGCGGGTCGTATTTGAAACTTGCCCAGCTATGCGCCTTATTGAGTAGACGTTCCGTGCCGTCGTCGCTGAATGAGAGTGCACTGAGTCTGGCTCGAACAGTCGACTCCAGATTATTGAAACTGCGATCGCTATGTTTAACCCTTAAAACTGAGAAGAAAGAACGAGCTTTGGCTTCTCCACCGAGCTGCTCTGCGACTAGTTTTTGTGTTTCGGATTTGAAACGATCAAAACATAAGAACTCACCGTCAAGACAAAGCGCTAGAGTCCTGTCAGGTTTTCGATTCGTGATGAGGCGAGCTTCACCAAGTTTTTCCGAAGGAATACCGTTAACTGCTTTTGCCCATTTCTGAATAAAGGAGCGTGGAGCATTTTTTTTATTGGTCAGCCATTCCCAGTCCAGATAGTAGGCTTTTGAAGACTGCGGAGGCGTGTACTTGATTTGCCAATAGTTAAGTTTGCCGTCAGCTCGTTCTGCTACGATGTCATCCAAGCCTTGAGGCCCGACCGTGCGGTCTTCACACTCAAACTTAACTCGAGTGAAAATTGTGGGAGAGCCCAACCAGTCGACCAGTACTTTTATTCCATGGAGCGTTTGGTAACGGTATCCGACATATGGGGTCGCGGAACCTTTGACATGTTCGTTAGGCATGATGTCCCTTTAGGCTTGCTTAAAGACTTGAATATGGCTTGAATGATTTTTTAAAACTTAAATAATTAGAAAGCTGTTCACGAAGCTAATTTTTAGATTCATTGAATTTGCCGTCCTATTCAGTTCAACCCCTCCACCTCAATTCCATTCTTAGCCAACCAGCCCTTCCTCCGCTCATAATCTGGCATAACCCGCTCAACCCGCTTCCAGAACTGGTTTGTGTGATGTGGCTCATGCAAATGGGTAAGCTCATGCACCACCACATACTCCACAATCTCTCTCGGCAACAGGATCGTCTTCCAGTTGAAGTAAAGACGGTTGCCCTTGCCACACGAACCCCAGCGGTAGCCAAGATCCTGAATTTTGACCCCAGCAGGGTCAACGCCCATACGCGCAGCTAGGGCCTGGACTTTATCGTTCAGGTAAATCTGTGCCTTGGCGCTATACCAGTAAATAAAGTGGAATCTCGCTTCAGTCTGCAGGTCTTTTCGCAGGCAGAATCGTCCAGCCGTCAGTTTGAGTGGTGTTCGTTGATCTTCGACCAACTTCAACCGATAGCTCCGGCCCAGATACAGAAATCCTTCGCCATTCACGTACTCTTTGCGAGGCTGGGGCTTAAGCAGCTCGGCTTTCTCGGCCAGTTTCTGGTAGATCCAGAATTTTTTCTCCTGAACAAAGTCCTTGAGCAAGTGTTCTTCGGTGCCCTTGGGAGCCGCAAGCACCAGGTCGCCCCCGCGGTCCACAATGATCTCCAGCGTTTTGCGCCGGGCGCTATGGCGTACCTCAAAGGTCAGGTCATCCACCTGTAATTCCATCACGCATTCACCAGCTTGCTGTGATTCGCTTTGGCCAGATCAATAAGTTTATCCAGCAGACCATCGAGTTGATTGGTTGGGAAAAGGTCGAGCTCGAACAATTCTTCAAACAGTCGGCCTCTCAGGCGCTCCTGGTCTGGCAGATGGGACGGCTTCCAGAAGTCCGGGATGCGCAGCTCTTCCGTGATTATTTGAACGGTAGACACGGTGGCTTGTTCCAGGCTTTCCTTTTCATCGGATGTAAGCGTCGTGCCGGCACCCTGTTTAACCTCGGCCATCAGTCGCAGGAAGGGTAGATGATGGGATGGGAGAGCTGAGGGTGTTTCGCCATCGGTTGTCTCATCCTCCTTTAATTGTTTGATCAAGGCCGATAGCGCGTCCACCTGTTCCTGCCAGAGTCCGTCCATCTGATTCAGGATTTCCTTCAAGCGTTCACTGAGCTTCGTGTATCTAACCGGATCTTCGTCCAAGTGTTTACGCACATGAGAGCGAACTGCATGCTCCATTTCTGACGCTTTAGCTCGATCGCTGACTTGCCGGTTTATGTGTTGGTCGAAGTGGGTGTCCGTCAACTGCACCGGGGGAATCTTGGGATTGATGCCCAGTGAGATCATGTAGTCATCGATCAGCTTGCGGACTTTGTTGCCAACGTCTTTGCCTAATTCCGGGCTGTCCTTGTAGCGATTCCGCGCCAGGGCATGAATGTAGGCCAGTTGTTTGGCGTCGTTGACGAATTCCAATGCTTCCGGGCGGGGCAGAACGTCATCCAGTGTCCGGCTGAATTCTTTCAGCTTCACGATGAACTCCGCCCGCAGTCGCTCGTCGCCTAACGCAGTAACGGCTTCTTCAACATCGGCGAGGCTGTCGACGCCCTGCTTCCTTAGCACGTCCACAACCCGGAGATGGCGATCCCGAAGCAATGGGATTTCATCTTTCAGGCTCCGGAGCGCTCCATCAATATCTTCATCACTGTAGGCCGCCAACGCTTCTTTCAGATGGTTTGCGACGCCATAGTAGTCCACCACAATACCGCAGCGTTTACCGAAGCCTGTGCGGTTTACCCGGGCAACGGCTTGCAGCAGTTCGGCTTCCCGAATCGGGCGGTCCAGATACATGACACCCGCGATGGGCGCGTCGAAACCGGTCAACAGCATGGACTTTACAATCAGGAAACTGAGCGGGTCGGACTTGTCCGGGTCTTTATGAAACAGTGGTTTCTTGAATCGTTTGATGTTCTGTTCAATCTCCGCTCGATCACTCCACTGGGCCCAGCCGCTGTCATCATTGTTGCTGCTGCTGAACACCACGGCAAACTCAAGCTGCTGAAGTAATTCACGATATTGCCAAGCCTTAATGGCTGCCTTGATTCGAGGCGGGCGGGTAATCAGCTCGGTTTCGGCAATGTTCTTGTCTTCATGAGGTAACGCCATGGCCTCCTCGAGAAGTTTCGACTTGGCTTGTTTGAGCGCTTCCAAGTAGCGCATGGCTGCTCGTCGGCTATAGGCAACCAGTTGGGCTTTGAAACCATTGGGGAGGATGTTGGTGACGTAGTGGCGCAGGATATCAGCCGCCTTTTCTTCAATCAGCCGAGGCGCCTCAAAGATCTGGCCCTTGGTAGCGTATTTCTTCTTGATCAGCTCCAGTTCTTCCTTTGTGCGTTCTTTGAACAAATCCTCGAACAGGTCATCAAGGTTTGCGCCTTCCTTTACGGCGCCTTCTGCCGTTCTGCCCTCGTAAAGGATTGGAACCGTGGCGCCATCGTTTTCCGCTTCCTTGATGGTGTAGCGGTCAATGTATTCGCCAAAAATCTCGCTGGTCTGCTTTTTCTTGCCCATGATGATGGGCGTGCCTGTGAAGCCAATTCGCGCAGCGTTGGGCACAGCCTGTAAAAGGTTGGCGTGCAGGTCACCGGCCTGGGTGCGGTGGGCCTCGTCAATCATCACCAGGATATCCGGGCTTTCATTGAGCAATCCCAGGGGGCGTGAGGGGATAGGATTCCTGGGTTCGTCGCCAGGCTCTTCTGCCGCATCGCGACGATTGAGCTCAAGCCCGCGTTCCTTCTTCGGAGGAGGGTAGGCTGAAGACGCACTCTCGTGTTCCCGGTATTTCTGGATGGTCCCAAAAATAAGCCCTGGCCCGGGCTGGCCCAGCAGCGATTTCAGTTTGCCGGTGTTGCTGGCGATCTTGACGGTTTCCCCAGTCAGCGTCGCGGTGTCCGACAACTGATCCTGTAGGTCCTTCCGATCCGTGATCACGACGACTTTGAAACGGCGCAGTTCAGGGTCGGTTCTGAGTTTGAGAACCAGAAATACCATCGTCAGGCTTTTACCGCTGCCCTGGGTATGCCAGATAATCCCGCCCCGCCGGTCATGCTCGCCATCTTCAGACCGGGTTTTACCGGTTTTCAGGCGCTGAACGGTCCGTTTGACGGCCCGATACTGCTGATATCGGCACACCAGTTTGATAGTTTGCCCGCCCATGGTCATGAACAACGTAAAGTGACGGACGATGTCCAGCAGGTTGGCGGGGGGCAGCATTCCCGCAATCAGTCTTTGCTGGGATGAGAGCGAGGCAACGCCCAGTGATTCGGCAACGTCCTCTTCGGAGCGTGGCGTCACGGTCTTCCAGTTCAGGTAATGGCTGAACCCGGCGCCAATGGTTCCAACCCGGGCATCATCGAAATTGGAAGCCACCATAAACTGGTTGGTGAAGAACAGGGCGGGGGCGCCTTCGTGTTCCTCGACCTCAAGATCCTGATGACGCTGATCGTAATAGCGGCGTAGCTGATCCACCGCCTCCGGAATGCCCTCGGGAATCGTTCGGTTTTTGCACTCAATGACCACCAGGGGAATGCCATTCACAAACAGAACCAGATCCGGGATGACGTGCCCCTTCCAGCCATCATGCCCTGGCGGGCATTTGACCTTGAACTGATTCACCACGGTAAAGGTGTTGTTCTTAGGGGTAGCCCAATCAACAAAGTGGACGGTTTGCCCTCGACCACCATCCCAGTCTGGCAGACCCTCCACCGTGATGCCGCCGTGAAGCAGTTCGGTTGCCAGTTGGTTGGCCTCCATCACCTTGTTGGCGGGAAGGCGGGTAATGGCGGAGATGGCCTGATCGAGGCGTTTTTCATCCAGCCAAGGCTCGCCGTTTCGGCTGTTGATGGTCAGCAGCCGCTCACGTAGCAGTGGCTCCATGATGACCTGGGCGAAGGTGTCGCGGTGGGTGACGGACGGGGAATCCAGTGAGCCTTCGATGTAGTCCCAGCCCTCGTGCTCCAGTTGCTGAATAAAGGGGAGCTCAACTTCGTTATATTCCGGGCCGGGCATTGCTGCTCCTTTTTTGCGTTCGCGAAGAGCATTATGATGCATGATCAGAGTCTGTCAAAAAGGAGGCAGGTTAATGAGTTCGGAAAAATCAACGCGGGAAGCTCCTACTGGCCAGAGAATCGCCGAAAGCGAATCTCCGACTGACCGTCAGCTTGAGCAAGCGAAGCATGAGCTGGGGCTGCCCAACACACCGAGATACAGGGTACCAACTGCCAGAATGCGAAAATTCAAGCGGCATTGGCCCAGCGAGCCGATAGCCATTGCTGGCCGGAAAGCCTGAAAATCCCAACTTCGTTCAATGTTAAACGGCGGGTCTCCTGCTATTATTCGCGCTATGGAAAAGATTAAGGGTATTAACCCATCCCGAATTATCTGGTGTTGCGAGGATCTGGGCATTTCCGTTGAGGAACTGGCCCAAGAGACTGGTATTGCCCTCGCTACCCTCGAAAAGGCACTGGACGGGAAAGAAGCGCTTTCCGTCAAACAGTTACAAAAGCTGGCCTCCCACTTTAACCGTGGACTGCTGTTCTTCCTCGAGGAAAGTTCTGTCAGTGAGGGACGCGTCCATTCCGTGCAGTTCCGGACACTGAACAATCAAAAGCCACAACTAAGCCCGCGTTTCCGGGCTTTGGTTGAGCGAACAGAACTCCAGCGTTTGACTTACTTGAGTCTCCGGGAGGACTTGGGAGAGCCGGTTGATCCGGCTTGGTACCCGGAAGAAATTGCAGGGAATGCTCCGCGACCAAAGCGCGCAGCGCAGTTGGCTCGCGCTTGGCTTGGGCTTCAGCCGGGACAGAGTTTTGCTGAAATGCGGACAGCTCTAGAAGCCAAAAACATTCTGGTATTTCTGAGCAACGGATATGCCGGCAAGTGGCAGATCCCCAAGGAAAGTCCCATCCGGGGCTTTTCTTTGTATTTCGACAGTTTCCCGGTTATTTTCATAAAAAAGCAGCTTTCCGAGGGAGCACAAGCGTTCACCATGATGCATGAGCTGGGGCACCTCCTGCTCCACCGCGAGAGTTTTGTCGACGACGAAGACGATTTTTATAGCAATAGTTCCAATGAAGTGGAAGCCAATCGGTTTGCTGGGAATCTGCTTGTGCCGGATGAGTTCCTCGAAGTACTAGACCTCCAGCGGTTTCCTGCGGATGACGTAACAGCGTATGACCTGTTCCTTGAAGGCTATTCCCGTCGCTGGAGTGTCAGCCCAGAAGTAATTCTGCGGAGGATGACTGATTCCGGGCTCCTTCCTCAGGAAGACTACCAGGCTTACCGTAAATGGAAACAATCCTTGCCCGTGCCTGAGCGTAAGGGAAGTGGCGGAGCCCGCTATCGTTTCAAGGAGCCGGTGAGGGTCTTTGGCAAAAGCTATGTCGGTACGGTGTTGGACGCTTTGCATGAACAGCGCATCACTTTAGCCAGGGCCAGTTCCTATCTGGATAATTTAAAAATAGCAGATCTGCGGCAGCTGGAAGACACGCATGCCTCTATTTGATGCGTCGTCGATTATTCACGCCTGGGACAATTACCCACCGGAGCTGTTCCCACCTCTATGGGATTGGTTGGGCAAAGAGATTGTAAATGGAAATCTTGCTATCCCAGGTGTGGCGCTTGACGAAGTGGGAAAGAAAACTCCGGAATGCGCGGAGTGGTTGAAAGGCAACGGCATCACCGTATTACCTTTGACGTCTGAAGTGTTGGCCGAATCCCTACGAATAAAACACTTGCTTGGTATCGAGGAGGATCAGTATCACACCAAGGGCGTTGGTGAGAACGACATTTTCATCATTGCCACAGCAAGCGTTCATGGATTGACCCTGATCTCTGACGAAGGACGCCAGTTCGGAAAGCCCGACATTCTCGCCAAGTATAAAATTCCAGCGGTCTGCGAGCTGCAAGATGTAGGGGTAACTTGTATTAAGTTCCTGCAGCTTATTCGCACCAGCGGTGCCGTTTTCAAGAGCTAGTGCAGCCAATGACTCATGCCCGCGACACAGCATCAAGGCCTACCAACGCTGCAACGGCTCACAAACGGTTTCCCCGGCAAAGCTCGATCATGAGTTGCTCTCACGCCAGAGATTTCTTGCCCATCGCTTTTTCAATCAAGCCCATTAAAAGCTGCTTGCGCTCTTCAAAGAAGCCTTGAAAGTCATCCGCTCTCAGCTGTTCAGTGGGGATAAAGTGCCCAGCAAGTATAGTATTCATTTCGTTGTCGGCGAGTTGCACTTGATCATGGCTTTGTAGCTTGGCCAAATATGCCGAAGGTGCATACCCACCAATCATCCGGTTGGCCTTATACGAGATCGGCGTCTTGTTAATGATGGAGTCGTAAACCTTGGGCGGGATACCGTTAGCCTCACACCAGGCGCGGGGGAAGATGTGGTGAATATCCAGCGCCACTTCCTGGGTGTCCAGCTGTTGAATGCGACCTTTCCAGAAGAAGTCGGAGGCACCCTCACGCAGGATTAGCACGTTAATGCCTTTGTAGGCGGCACTGAGGCGGCTACGGAGGGATTCCAGTCGCTCCGGGTCGAAGGAGGCATCGGTAACGGTGCGGGGTGTGGCGGTGTCATCTTTAAACCAATTCATCAGTTCTTCAAGATCCACTGCAACACGGGTTTCGACGGCGCCACCGTATAGCTCACCCAACACGCCGGACCAAAACCAGCGAGCTAGCTTCTGGTGGGTTTTCTGTTCCCGCCAACGCTCGCCGAGAAGCGTCATGGTCGCAGCTAGTGGCACTAACTGCGTGCCATAAGGCAATTCTCTGCGGCTAAAGAAACATTCGCCGGCTAAGAACTTTGACGCTTCAATAAAACCGGCCTCAACCTGATCGGCACAATTCTGATAGGCAGCAAGGGGAAGTTCAAGCACGGAGGCCCGTTTGGCGCTGACAGGCCGTACCTGCTTACCTTGCCTGCCATCCGCTATGTCTTGGTATTTACGCTCGCGCGTATGGAGCAGTGTAATGGCCTGCAGAAAGTCTGTGCTTTCGACACCTTTGAGCAACTCATGATTTGCCAACCGTGCTCTACGCGATGCAACGTCACGAATCTCTGAACCAAACCAGTCGTCACGTAGATTGTAGCCCTCTGCCGCGTAGCTGGCAGTGATTAACTCAAACACCGAAAGTTGAACCCCGCCGGTGTTGACCTTTTCGAAGACGAGACAGACCGCTTCCTTCGTTGTTTCCTTTGTCAGCTCGATAATAGGAAGCTGATAGGAGCGAAACGCATTGATAACCGCTTTGCGGAACTGCATGTAGATACCGAACGACTCCGGTGAGTATTCTTGAAGCGCCTCTTCGTAATCATCGGAATTGATGATTTGATCGCAGGGAAAATACAACTGCTTGCATTCCAGTTCACGGCTGGAAAGATCCAGCTCGATATCGCGCCCGAAATTTGAGCGAGTCTGGCGGTGCTCATCCACGCTGATGATAGCGTCCTCCAGCCTGTCCTCGCCTTCGAGCGCAAGTTGAATGTCAAAGTAATAGTGGCGCTTGATTTCCTTGCCCTTAACAGTCCTGGTATCCACTGGGCTGGTCAGAGCAATGGCCTGGGCAAGGCTAGTCAGCCGCTGCTGGCCATCCAGAATCAGGCGCTCAGGGTTGTCCGTAACATCTTTAGCGGAGACGCCCTCAACCGGGCGCACCTGGAACCGCACTTCACCACCCGTCTCCATCAGCATGACCGCGCCCACGGGGAAGGATCTTGCAATACTGACCAGCAGGCCTTTTACATGTTCATCGTCCCAGACCCAGCCGCGCTGGAAATCTGGGAGCTGAATCTTGCCGTTGGTGAGGTCCTTAAGCAGGTCTGGGAGGGAGCGTTTGGTGCTGTCGAAGGTGGTCATACTGCATCCTCGAGTAGAAAGGTGACTCGGACACGGCCGGTTAGCAGGTCATCCATCAATCCAGCTTTCTCATGTCGGATTTTTTTTAGTACAGATAACTCACTTTCTATTCTGTCTTCTAATTTTTTTACTCGCTCAACAGCAGCTGTCTGCTCAGGCAATGGTGGAACAGGACATTTTAGTGAAGCGACTCCGTCTTGAGAGATTGTTGTCATAGTGACCTGTTTGGCATTCGCCATGAAGTGGCGTCTTGCGTACCGTGACTGGCACCAAGATACCAAGAAATGAGGGTCAACTTTCAGGGTTGGTCTTATACGAATTACATGACACTCGTACACGACGCTATTATCAGCAACGTCATGATCCAACCAGTTACAGTGTGCAATCCCTTCAAGTTTAAGTGAGCTCCGCGTGAAGAAAATATCACCTTTTCTCGCTGAGTACTTGCTCACTTCGGTTGGTGAAGCATTGAATCGCTCACAGGTATCGAGGTTTACTTTGTTCCCCTTGTAAAGGTCAGCGACGTTAATAAGTGGCACTCCTTGCCCAACGCGAGAAGGTTGTTTGAAAACGCCGTTGAGTAAACCTGATTCTGAAAGATGGCCGAGATAATCGAGCTCCCACTCTGCTGGGATTAACCCTAAAGCTGACTCCTTATATAGCTCCGGCGCCTGCTCCGGCGTGGGGCGGAGCTGGCCGTTCTGGTCGATGCCTCGGGTGAGCAGATCCTGGAGCAGGCCTTCCTTGATTTTTTCCAGCTTGGCGATCAGGGCCTCGGTTTTCTGGATTTGGGTGTCCAGGGTGTCGAGGATCTGGGCGATTTTTTGCTGTTCGGGTATAGAGCACGGCACGGAGCGGGTTATAGTTGAAAACTCCCGCTTGTTCACAATTGGAATTACCTGAAGCCCTGCTAATTTCTCAAGCGTGGTTCCGAGCGTATCGCAAAGATAGTACAGAAACTTAGGGTCAACTTTTGATGGATATGGAGATATAGCATTAATCTGTTGATTGAATGCCATGCGGTGTTTTGCCTGCCCTGTTTTTCCCAGTATTCCTATGCAGGAGACAAAGACGGTATTTGGTTCTACCGTTCTTGATTGGCTAGCACCAAACTCCGTGATCCTTTTCGAAGAGAGCGTTACAGATCGAAAATCTCCTAAATCTCCCGGACCAACGAACGGAATCTCTCCGCCGTAATTCTTGGGCATTGATGTAGGGGGCGTTGACCCAGTTGTTATCTCGCCCAGTTCCCCGAGCGGAGAGTGCTTCCAATCTTCTGGGAGTCGGCCTTCACGCATAACCAAGTCCCTTGAGAAATCCTTTCAACGATAGTGAAGTTTCATCCCTTTCGGCCTCAATATCAGCCAGAGTCACCCAATATTTATCCCACCAGGTCTCAAACGCAGCAATCACTTCCTGCCGTTGCTGCAGAATGTACCTGTCCAGTATTCCCAGCATGTCGTTATGTAGAATCGTCAGCATCAACTCTGCGGCCCCGGCTTCGTCCAGTGCATCCACCGCTTCGTTCAGGTGCGCGTCAAAGCTCGCCTGTTTAGCCTTCAGAGTCTTGGTGGCTTTGGTGCGGTTAGCCTTCCAGCCTCTGATTTCCGCCTCAGTTGGTGCATCTTCATCCGGTTCGGCGTCGTCGTCTTCGTCCGGCTGGGCGGTGGCGGCTTTGATGCGGGCGTCCAGCTCGGCCTTGCGGGCCTGCAGATCTTCCAGTTCGGCCACGTAGTCAGCAAGCAGGAAGGTCACCAGTTTGTGGTCCAGCGGGTTGGTTTTGTTCTGGTCGTCGTCCAGCAGGGTGATGATGCTGACGCGCCAGGCATCCACCACGCCCAGCACGCCACGGGCCTGCAGGGTGCGGAATTCGTTTTTGTTCTGGTCCCAGAAGCCGGCGATGATGCCCCGCACGGCAAACCTGTCCAGCATGCCGATGGGGTCCAGGGCGTGGGTGAAAGTGCCAATCAGTTCATCCCGCAGGGTGCTCAGTTGCTGGCCATTGCCGGAGAGTTGGGCAATGTGGGTACCCCGCTGCTGCCACCAAGTTTCGAAAGCATCCTTGAGTCGGGCCTCTTTGTGCTGGACGTTGGTATTCTGTTCGATGGCGGGTTTCAGGGTGCCTTTGTCAGCGAGATCTTCCCGAAACTCCACATAAGCTTCTTCGCCCGCTTTGGGACCAAGCAGATCCATGGGCTCGAGGCCCAGGGCGCCAAACAGAGGTTGTTTGACCTGAACCTCTTTCAGAGGAATGCCGCCCACCAGATGCGCCCGCACATCCTGGGGTTCCGGTGGTGGCGCGTTGTCCGCATAGCGGCGGATGTTCAGGTTGTAGTCGTTCTCCCGCAATTCCTCCAGGCTGACGATCCGCGAGAAGCTGTCGGCCTCGGCAAAGGCTTCGTAGGTGCTGACGATCTTTTCAATGTGTTCCGGCAGCAAGTGGTTCTGGGCGCGGCCTTCGAAGTATTCACGGTCGGCATTGATGAACAGCACCTTGCCTTTGCGTTCCGGCGCTTTGGCGTCCTTGTTGCGCAGTACCAAAATGCAGGCGGGGATGCCGGTGCCGTAGAACAGGCTTGGCGCCAGGCCGATGACGGCCTCCACCAGGTCGTTCTCCAGCAGGCCGGCACGAATGCGCTTTTCATCACCACCCCGGAACAGCACGCCGTGGGGCATGACGGTGGCCAGCATGCCGTCGGATTTCAGGCTGGCGACCATGTGCTGCAGGAACATCAGGTCGGCTTTCTTCGCACCTTCTGGTACCTGGCCGTATTGGAACCGTTCCGGGAACTGGTTGCTGGGCGTGAAACCGATGGAGAAGGGCGGGTTGGTGAGGATGCGGTCAAATCGCATCAGCTCACCGCCTTCCACATGCTGGGGATCTGTCAGGGTGTCTTCATTGCGTAAGTCAGCGCTGGTGATGCCGTGCAGGAGCATGTTCATCTTGGCGATGGCCCAGACGGAACCGGAGGCTTCCTGGCCGAACAGTGACAGGTGTTTCGGATCGCCGCCCTGTTCCTCCAGATACTCCTTGGACAAGATCAGCATACCGCCCGAACCGCAGCAAGGGTCGTAGACGCTCTGGCCTTCCTGGGGGTTAGCCAGGCGCACCATCATGCGCACCACAGAACGCGGCGTGTAGAACTCGCCGCCTTTCTTGCCGGCAGAATCCGCAAACTCACCGATCAGGTACTCGTAGGCCGCGCCCAACAAATCCGGAAACTCAAAGTCCTCGTTGCGCAGGCGGTATTGGCTGAAGTGGACGATCAGATCCCTCAGCTTCCTGTCTGGCAGGGTGGTGGAGCCTACCTTGCGAGTAAAGTCGATATGCTCCAGCACGCCCGCCAGGCTGACGTTGTGCTCTTCCAATCCCGCCAGGGCTTTGTTCAGGTAGTTGCCCACACCGTGGTGAGCGTCGTTCATCAGAAAATCCCAGCGAGACTGTTTGGGCACGTAAAAGGTCGACTTGTACCAGTTCTCCATGTCTGCAATGGCTTCCGCTTCAAACTGGCCCTTGCCTTTGGCCAGCTGGTTAGCAACCACCTCCTGATAGCGCTGCTCGAAAACGTCCGAGCAGCGCTTAAGAAACAGCATGCCGAAAATGTATTCCTTGAATTCAGAGGCGTCCATCTTGCCTCGCAGAATGTCGGCAGCCTTGAAAAGGTGGCGTTCGAGTTGTTGAAGCGTCAGTGCCATGGGTACTTCCGTTGTGGTGTTGCTGGGAACGCTATTTGATAAGTGCGACAGGGAGCGTCGGAGGGTGTCACGAATGTCACGTTGGGTTGTTGTGATATTGCCCGCTAGTGATGTGATGATCAACTGCTCACGTTGCTAAGGAGTTAGGTTTGGCCTGCGAATGCTATGTGCTCAAAAAACCGAACGTTAGAAACGAAAAAAGCCCCTACAATCAGGGGCTTTTTTCGTTTGGTTGGTGGAGACGGCGGGAATTGAACCCGCGTCCGCCAGCACTGTGCCTTAGGATCTACATGCTTATGTCCTTCTACTGATTTAGCCTTAAGCTACCCGAAGGCCAGGGCGCAGAAAGCGAGTTCTTTAGATCTTAGTCGATAGCCAGTGAACTCTGGATAACGAAGCATCCCGTATGCGATGACGTCCTGAAATGTAGCTCTGAGCTACGAGAGACTCAGTCAGGACGACTAGCAGCTTACGCTGCTAGTGAGTAGTTTTCGTCGTTTGCGACTATTAAAGTGCAGCTTTGGATTAACGAGATTGGCTGCCATCTCGACATGCACCCAAGGGTTCGCCACCAGCGTCGAAGCCATGTCGTCCCCTTACACACATTATATGTGACTACTCCGGCTAACTTCAAGGGCTGTGTGCCAGAGAATTTAGGCCGGATGCTTGCGCTTGCGTGGGGCAGGACATGGGGGGTTTGCGTAATCTTGCTCATGCGCCTTCCTTATCCTGTGCGCCGCCGTTATTTAGGGCGTTGTCTCAGACGTTAGCGTCGCGCAGCACACGTTGCTTCTGGCGGTTCCAATCCCGTTCTTTCTCGGTGGCTCGCTTGTCGAACAGTTTTTTGCCTTTCACCAGCGCGATCTCGCACTTCACTTTGTTCTTTTTCCAGTACAGCGCCAGTGGTATGCAGGTATGGCCTTCTTGGCCGACTGAATCAACAATTTTAGCAATTTCCTTGGCGTGCAACAGCAGTTTTCGAGTCCGGGTGGGATCGGCAATCACGTGGGTAGACGCAGTGGTCAGCGGCGTAATATGAGTCCCCAATAGCCAGGCCTCGCCGTCTTTCAGCAGCACGTAAGAGTCGGTCAGCTGTGTCTTACCGGCGCGCATGGACTTCACTTCCCAGCCCAGCAAAGACATACCGGCCTCAAAGCGGTCCTCGATGTGGTATTCGTGTTTGGCTTTCTTGTTCAGCGCGATGGTACTGCTTGGAGTACCGGGTTTTTTCTTGCTCATTGATTTTGCGCGGGAAACCCCGTCCTTTCAGGTCGGGGAGGGAGTGCGCGTCGTGCGTCAGCACGACAGACTTTCCTATTTCCCTTCTCCTTTTTGTGGTGTAGGTGATAGCCGTAGCCATCCGCTCTTTGCATGCGCTGGCAGTGCCGGTGATGAATGCCTTGAACGGCTTCGTCCGAGGTTTGAATGTTGAAACTGCCGGTTTTTCGGATGGCGACCCGGCCTAGCCAGGTGCCTTCCTTTTTGCCGGTCGGGACAATGGCTCGAACCATATCGCCGGTTTGGAAGCCGTAAACCGATTTTTCTCGCATCAGGTAACCGCGAGGGAAGCCGTGTTTTGTTAAGCGTGTGCGTTTGTAACTGCCGCGACCGGTGGCTTTTATCCGCAACGTGGGTTTTTCCCAGTTAAACACCTGCTCAACAATACCCACACAGGCTGCGTTAAGGTACCTTGCTGATACTCAACGCCGATGATATCGAGATCATTCATCTGTTGCAGGTCAAACCGTACCAGCGCTTTGCTGATCTGGCGGCCACGGTGAATTAGCTCGATTAAGCACAAGACGTGCTCCCCTTGGGCGCTGATTCTGGACACGGCCATGCCGGTTTCTTTGCTACCAGAGTCGATCTTGATCACGACTTTCTGAACAGCACCGCCTGCGCGATCTTTCAAACGAAGGGTGAACGGATACACTCGCACCACCACCGCGCGCCTGCGAGCAAGCAAAAGCCGGGCTCGTTTTTCCGAGCAAGGCATCAGCGGTTTCTTTTGTCTGTCTAACACAAGCACAGCCATATCGTTTTCCAAATAGTGCCTTTACAGGCCTTGTGACGGAGGCCGAAACCTCTCTCCCCTCGGGAATGTCTACCACCGGCTCCCGCTTGCGCGGCAACTGAAACCTTCGGCGCTTTACCTTTCGCCTGCATGATCCCAGCTTTCCAGTGTCCGGTGCTGAGGTAGCACACTGGAGTGGGTCTTAACGACCTGTGGTAAACAAACGTAGCGGGCTGATTACCGCTTTCCCTGGTCAACCTGGCCCGAAGGGTGTTTTCTACGAGCCCCGTCGTTCGCGGCGGGGTGGTTGACGAATCCGTTATCCGACGTCGCACGAATATACCGGTCAGCGAGTGCTGGTCCGGCAAAGCGTTTATTGTAGCTCAGGAGTGCCAGGCCGGTCACGAATTCACCCGCCTGCTGGCAACAGGTCGTACGCTACAACCGGTATCGGCTATAGTAGACGATCGTTTTTGACTGGATTGTTCATGCCACCGCATTTTCAGGCACAGATGGGATCATTTACCCGCAAGTCCACGTTTTTTTGGGCGGCGACGGGCGCTACTGTGGGAATGGCCAACTTTTGGCAGTTTCCCTATCTGGCCAGTCGCCACGGCGGCGGGCTTTTTATTCTGCTTTATTTGGCCTGCTTGTTGTTAATCACCCTGCCACTGGCGATCACTGAAACGTCGTTTGGCCGCTATAGCCGTCATGGAATGGTGCGGGCGATGAACAACCTCGTACTCACTGCCAAGCGTTCCCGCAATTGGGTATGGCTGGCCTACTTGAGTGTGCTGGCGGCCTTTGTGGTGTTGTCTTACACCGCTGTATTTGGCGCTATCGCGCTGGCCTGGGTGTTTTTTGGTGCCAGTGGGGACTTTACCGGCAATACGGCCGCCCATGCGGCAGACGTTTTGTCTCGCCTGGTGTCTGATCCGCAAGGATACCCGGTGTTTATGGCCTGGCACATTTTCTTTCTGTTGCTGGTGGCCGGTGTATCTATGCGCGGGGTGGTTCGCGGCTTGGAGCGGGCGTTTCGCCTGCTGGTGCCGGCCACTCTGATTTTACTGGCAGGGTTCGTCGGATGTGCGGTTTATTACGGTGAAGCGGATGTTGCTGTGGCGCGTATGCTGGCACTACACCCTCAAGATGTCACTGTGGACAGCGTCAGAGCCGCGTTGTTTCATGCTTTTTTTACCCTGGGTTTGGGCGTGGGTGTGTGGGCCATTTTCGGTGCTTACAGCTCGCCGCATACGCGTTTGAAACGCTCGGTTCTAGCCGTGGTTTTGATAGATACGCTGGTTGCTGTGCTAGCGGGCCTGGCCCTGTTTGCCGTGGTGGTGGACGTTGATGGTAATCAAGCCAGCAGGGGCTTTGGCCTGTTGTTTGTAGCCCTTCCTGCAACGTTGGGTCAGCTGCCTGCCAGTCAGATGGTTATTGCTCTACTGTTTTTGATGTTGGTGATGGTGATTTGGGCCAGTGCACTGGCGCTGATGGAGCCGGTGATTGGCTGGCTGAGGGCGCGCACGGATTTGTCACGGGGCAAAGCGACCTTGCTGGTTCTGGTTGCCTGTTGGCTGTTGGGCCTGCTGTCGCTGTACTCATTGAATATATGGAGCAGTTACCGGCCCGCAGGCGCAACATTTTTTCGCTGGCTGGAATTGATCTCTGGTGGCGTTTTTATACCGGTTGTTGGGGTGATGGTGTCGCTGTTCGCTGGTTGGTGCCTTACCCGCCGTTTATTGCAAAAAATTCTGGGCAACACGCCCGGTTGGTTATTTGCTGGCTGGTACCGGGTGATGCGTTGGGTATTGCCGCTGGTGGTTGTTTATATTGGCCTGCAGTACACGGTGTTTTCGCTAAGCCAGTGGTGTGATGGCGACAGTCGTGCTTTTTGGTGCGATGACAACGCTCAAGCCAAAGTGGCTCCGGCCCCGCAAAAGCGGCCAGAAGTACGTTTATCGTCGAGTTAGTGCCAGGTTTACCCTTTTTTTCGCAGGTTTATCCCTTTATTAGACAGGATTGTTTTTACCCAATGGCTCATCAGATTGATAAAACCGCGTTGGTGTGGCATTCCGCCGAGCGCATGTTTCACCTGGTTAACGACGTAGCTCGTTATCCCGAATTTCTGCCGTGGTGCCGTAGCGCCAGCGTGCAGCATCAAGATGAGCAGAATGTTACTGCCTCGATGGAAATTGCCAAAGGCGGTTTGAGCCACATTCTCATTACGCGCAATCAGCTTTCGATGCCCGAAACCATCGAAATGCAGCTGGTGGATGGGCCTTTTAGCAATCTGAGCGGACGCTGGCATTTCAAAAAGCTACAAAATAACGCCTGCAAGGTGATTCTAACCTTGGAGTTTGAATTTTCCGGATCTTTGGCGCGGATGACTTTTGGCCCCGTTTTCAATCAAGCGGCCAACACCATGGTCGACGCGTTTTGTCGGCGGGCAGATGTTGTTTACGGAGAAAGTTCGTGAGCGTTCGGGTGGAAGTGGCTTACGCGCTGCCCGAGCGCCAAGAAATTGTAACGGTGGATGTTGCTGAAGGCACCAGCGTGTTGGCCGCAGTCAAAGCGTCGTTCATCTGTGAGCGGTTCCCGGGGTTGGACCCTGACAACACTGATATGGGGATTTTTGGTAAAGCGATAAAGCAACCGAGTCAGCATAAAGTGCAGGCGGGTGATCGCATAGAGCTGTATCGCCCGCTCATGATGGACCCCAAGCAGGCACGATTGAACAGAGCGAAAAAGCAGTAGATGCGTACAGCGCCGGGTTGACGTTAGTAAGCGGGCGTTTCCTCCAGCAGTTGTGCTTCATAGTGAGAGAAGCGGTCATTATCGTAATACACGATAATGCGCTGTTCTTCGATGCCTCCGCCTGCACGCTGGAAGGTGTAAACGTAGTATTCCTGTGACGTGTCTACAGGATTGAGCATCAGCGGTGAGCCCATCACCGCGTGAACCTGGCTGCGGGGCATGCCTTCCGTCAGGGCGGTCAGCGCTTCGTTGGTGACAATATTGCCTTGCTGGACGTTGATTTTGTAAACGCTGGGAAAGGCACAGCCGGCCAGAAAAAGAGTGAGAGTAAGAACTATGAGCTTTTGCATCGCCGAGAGAAATCCTCTATCTTGAATGTACCTGCAAATGGCAGATGTAGCACGTGTTAATTCTAAAATGGCGGCCTCATCATACCGGAAGCCGCAAGGCACACCAAAGAGCGAATAGTAATATGTCATCTGAAAATACCGAATTACGAAAAGTCGGTCTGAAGGTTACTCTTCCGCGGGTAAAAATCCTCGGCATTCTTGAAGGCGCCACGCAGCAGCACCACATGAGCGCAGAAGACGTCTACAAAAAGCTTCTGAAACAGGGTGACGATGTAGGGCTGGCAACCGTTTATCGGGTGTTGACCCAATTCGAATCGGCGGGCCTGGTGCTGCGGCACAACTTTGAGGGCGGCCATGCGGTATTCGAAATGGCCAGCGAAGACCATCACGACCATATCGTATGTACTGAAACCGGGAAAGTCATCGAGTTTTTTGATCAAGTGATTGAAGACCGCCAGAAAATCATTGCGGCCGAGCACGGTTATGAAATTGTCGATCACAGCCTGACGTTGTACGTAAAGCCCATCAAGTTATAAGGCAACTCGCGCTCAAGCATGTTCCCAAGTGCAAAGAAGGAGTGGGCTTTTGGCTCATCCCAAGAGCCCTCAGAGCGAGAGGCTGGAATAGAAAGCAGGGAAGGGGGACGCGGCTAGTGGTGAGTAGCCTGTCCCTTGCTGTACATCTCTTTGGCATGGGCAATGGTTTGTTCTGTCATATCCACGCCGCCCAGCATGCGGGCCACTTCGCCGATCCGGCCTTGATCGTCCAGGGTTTCGATTTTTGAGAATGTGGCTTCGTGCTCTGTGAACTTGCTAACAAACAGGTGTTGATGGCACTGGGCTGCTACTTGCGGCAAGTGGGTCACACACAACACCTGACCATTTTCGCCGAGTGCCCGCAGCAATTTGCCCACGACTTCGGCGGTGCCACCGCCAATTCCTACGTCTACCTCGTCGAACACCAATGTCGGTGTGGTGGAGGTTTGCGCTACCACCACTTGAATCGCCAGACTGATCCGCGATAGCTCGCCGCCCGAGGCGACTTTCGCCAGCGGTCGCGCTGGCTGACCGGGATTGGCGCTGACCAGAAACTCGATGTCTTCGTGGCCATGAGCCGCCGGCTCATCACGACTGTCTGCCAGCTGCGTAACAAACTGCATATTGGGCATGCTCAGTTGAGCCAGTTCTGCCGCTACGCGGACGTCGAGATTCACCGCTGCGTGCTGGCGCAACTGCGTCAGTTTGTCGGCCAACGCGTTGTATTCCAGTAGTTGCTCGTCTACTTCGGCCTGAAGCTGCTCCAGGCCGCCGGTGCCACCGTCCAGATCGGCCAGCTCGCCGCTCAGCCGCTGGTGCAGTTCGAACAGTTGTTCGGGCATGATGCGGTGCTTGCGCGCCATCTGGTAAATCGCACTCAAGCGATCTTCTATTTCTGCCAGGCGTTGTGGGTCCGCTTCGTAATCGTCAACAAAGCGGCGCAGATTGTCGCCGGCTTCGTTGATTTGTATTTGTGCTTCGCTCAGCATTTGCAGGGTGTCGGTCAGTGCTGGAATTTCCGTTGGCAGCTGCTCAAGTTGCTGCAGCGCTTGGCGTACCAGTGCGGCAGCGCTGGTGTCGTCTTCCGAGCATAGTAAAGCCGCCTGATTGCTGTGGTGCAAAATAGTGTCAGCCTGGCTTAGCTCCTGTTGTTGCTGTTCCAGCTGCTGCTGTTCGCCTTCTTGCAGGCCCAGGCGGTCCAGCTCTTCTACCTGATAGCGCAGCAGTTGCAGCTGGGCTTCGGTTTCATCGGCGTTGTTCTGGCGCTGGATCATTTTCTGGCGGGTTTTATTCCACCCGCTCCAGGCTTGACGGGTTTGCCCGGCCAGTTCATCGGCCCCGGCGTATTCATCCACCAAGATGCGGTGGGTATCCTTGCGCAGTAAGGACTGATGTTGGTGTTGGCTGTGGATGTCCATCAGCAGGCCGCCCAGCTCTTTCAGGTGGCTTAGCGGGCAGGGTTGGCCGTTGATGTAGGCGCGGGAGCGGCCGTCGCGGCTGATGGCGCGGCGTAAGATGCAGTCGTTATGATCGTCCAGCTCTTGTTGTTCCAGCCAGCTGCGGGCGGCTGTAATAGTTGAAATATCGAAGGTGGCGGTAATGTCAGCCCGCTTCGCGCCGTGGCGTACGGCGCCGGCGTCTGCGCGCCCGCCCATAGCGAGGCCGAGCGCGTCCAGCACAATCGATTTGCCGGCACCGGTTTCCCCGGTAAGGGCGGTCATGCCTTTATGAAAGTGCAGTTCCACCCGTTCCGCGATGGCGTAATTGGAGACCGTTAACTGTGTGAGCATGCCGAAACCTCCGCTCTATCTATAAGGCTGTTTGCTGTAGGACTGTGTGTCTGAACGCTGTCTCTTCATACAGCCACTGTGAATATATACAGGCTTTTTGATTGTTGCAAACTCTGCGGTGCCAACTTTGTTGTAAAATGCGTCGCGTATTGGTTGAAACTGCGTTGCGGGGCCCCATATCGACTTTCAAATACTTTATCCCGGCCGTTAAGGCGGTTATCCAAATACAGACAGTAGGCCGTGGCTACACCGGTCGTGTTTTATTCACCAGGAGCAGTCATGAGCACTGACGAAAAAAGCAACGAGCAATTTGCAGACGAGCTGCAACAAGCTGTGGACAGCGCCGCAGAAGAAAGCTCAGAAGCCACTGATGCGGCGCCAGAAAGCGCGCCATCCCCCGACCTTGAGGCGCTGCAGGCAAAGGTTCAAGAGTTCCAAGAGCAGGTGCTGCGTTCGCAGGCAGAAATGCAAAACGTACGCCGTCGCGCTGAAAACGACGTCGAAAAAGCCCACAAATTTGCGGTAGAAAAGTTCGTCAAGGAACTGCTGCCGGTAGTAGACAGTCTGGAAAACGCGGTTGAGAGCACCGAAGGCCACGAATCTTCCGGTGAACTGGTGGCGTCTATCCGCAAAGGCGCAGAGCTCACCCTTGAGATGTTTCTGTCCGGTCTCAAAAAGTTTAACGTTGAGCGCCTGAATCCCGTAGGCGAACCGTTTGATCCGCAGTACCACGAGGCGATGTCTATGGTGCCAGCGCCCAACGCCGAGCCTAACAGCGTGGTTGCGGTGATGCAGAAAGGTTATTTGTTGAATGGCAGGGTTGTGCGCCCGGCCATGGTGATGGTGGCCAAGCCCCAAGACGCACCAAAAATTGATGAGCAGGCTTGAAAAATAGCTCATAGCGCCAATATAGCTTTTAACCAGAACAGTCCGGAGCGATCCTTCGGCCCCAGCATTTAGAAAGATTTGGAGTGATTCAATGAGTAAGATTATCGGTATTGACTTAGGTACAACCAATTCGTGCGTCGCCGTTATGGACGGGGGCAAGGTTAAAGTCATTGAAAACTCCGAAGGCGATCGCACCACGCCGTCGATCATCGCCTACACCGGTGATAACGAAATTCTGGTGGGCCAGTCGGCTAAGCGTCAAGCTGTCACCAACCCGTACAACACCCTTTACGCGATCAAGCGTTTGATCGGCCGTCGGTTCGAAGACGATGTTGTGCAAAAAGACATTAAAATGGTGCCTTATAAAATCGCCAAGGCCGACAACGGCGACGCCTGGGTTGATGTAAAAGGCCAGAAAATGGCTCCGCCGCAGATTTCTGCGGAAATTTTGAAGAAAATGAAGAAAACCGCCGAAGATTACTTGGGCGAGAAAGTGACTGAAGCCGTTATCACTGTTCCGGCCTATTTCAACGACAGTCAGCGCCAGGCGACCAAAGACGCAGGCAAAATTGCCGGCCTTGACGTCAAGCGTATTATCAACGAGCCGACGGCTGCTGCTCTGGCTTACGGCATGGACAAAAAAGGCGGTGACCGCACCATCGCGGTCTACGACCTGGGTGGTGGTACTTTTGACCTGTCGATCATTGAAATTGCCGATGTAGACGGCGAGCATCAGTTTGAAGTGTTGGCCACCAATGGTGACACTTTCTTGGGCGGTGAAGATTTCGATATGAAAATCATCGAATTTCTGGCCGATCAGTTCAAAAAAGACAGCGGCATTGATCTGCGCGGCGACTCACTGGCCATGCAGCGTCTGAAAGAAGCGGGCGAGAAAGCTAAAATCGAGCTGTCCAGTAGCCAACAGACCGATGTGAACTTGCCGTACATTACCGCCGATGCCAGCGGCCCCAAGCACATGAACGTCAAGTTGACTCGTGCCAAGCTGGAGTCCTTGGTGGAAGATCTGGTACAGCGTACTCTTGAGCCATGCAAAGTCGCTCTGAAAGACTCGGGTCTGAGCCTAGATCAGGTTGACGAAGTTATTCTGGTCGGCGGCCAAACCCGTATGCCGCTGGTGCAGGAAAAAGTAAAAGAGTTCTTTGGTAAGGAAGCTCGTAAAGACGTTAACCCAGACGAAGCGGTTGCTATGGGCGCGGCCATTCAGGCTGCCGTATTGTCTGGCGATGTGAAAGACGTCTTGCTGCTGGACGTAACCCCCTTGAGCCTCGGCATCGAAACCATGGGTGGCGTGGCCACGTCGTTGATCGACAAGAACACCACGATTCCGACCAAAAAATCGCAGACTTTCTCGACAGCGGACGACAGTCAAACAGCGGTCACCATTCACGTGGTTCAGGGCGAGCGCAAGCAAGCTACGCAGAACAAGTCACTGGGCCGCTTTGACTTGGCTGACATTCCGCCTGCACCGCGCGGTGTACCACAGATCGAAGTGACTTTTGACATCGACGCCAACGGCATCTTGAACGTGTCCGCCAAAGACAAGGCGACCGGCAAAGAACAGTCCATCGTGATCAAAGCCTCTTCCGGCCTGAACGATGAAGAAATTGAAAAAATGGTGCGTGACGCCGAAGCCAACGCTGACGAAGACCGCAAGTTTGAAGAGCTGGTTCAGGCCCGCAACCAAGGTGATGCCATGGTTCACGCGGTGCGTAAAACGTTGAAGGACGCCGGCGATAAAGTCAGCGACAGCGAAAAAGAGTCGACTGAGGCGTCTGTAGCTGAACTGGAAGAAGCGCTGAAAGGTTCTGACAAGGACGACATCGAGGCTAAGACCGAGAAGTTGACCGAGATTTCTGGCGAATTGGCCAAGAAGATGTACGCTGATCAGGCGGAGCAGGGCCAGCCGGCGGAAGGTCAGGAAAGTGCCCAGTCGAACACCACTGATGACGCTGTTGACGCTGAGTTCGAAGAAGTGAAGGATGACGATAAGCGTTAACCGACTGACCTAGATTTTGCCAGTAGTTGGAAAACGCGGGTCGCTCCCGCGTTTTCCTCGTTATAACCACGGGATTTGAAGCATGGCCAAGCGCGACTATTACGAGACCCTCGGCGTAAGCCGAGACGCGGACGACAAAGAAGTAAAGCGGGCGTATCGCAAGCTTGCGATGAAGTATCACCCGGACCGCAACCCGGATGATAAAGACGCCGACAACAAATTCAAAGAAGCCAGCGAGGCCTATGAAATACTCGCAGACGCCAATAAGCGTGCGGCCTACGACCAGTTTGGTCATGCCGGCGTTGACGGCCAGGGCGGCGGGGGCTCTGATGGCGGTAACGGGAATTTCTCGGATATTTTCGGCGACGTATTTGGTGATATTTTTGGCGGCGGTGGTGGTCGTGGCCGTAACACCCGCGGCTCTGATCTGCGCTACACCCTGGAGTTGGACCTGGAAGAGGCCGTTAAAGGCAGAACGGTTAAAATCACCATTCCCGGCCATCGTGAATGCGAAACCTGTGATGGCAGTGGTGCCGAGCAAGGCTCGCGCCCCGAAGCCTGTGGCACCTGCAAAGGTATGGGCCAAGTGCGTATGCAGCAGGGTTTTTTCACCGTTCAGCAAGCCTGTCCTACCTGCCGTGGTGCGGGTAAGGTTATCAACAATCCGTGCAGCGAGTGCCGCGGTCAGGGTCGGGTGAAAGAAGAGAAAACCCTATCGGTCAAAGTGCCCCCTGGCGTGGACACCGGCGACCGCATCCGTTTGTCTGGTGAAGGCGAAATAGGCGTAGAGGGCGGTCCTCCCGGCGACCTGTATGTGCAAATGGCCGTGCGCGAGCACTCCATCTTCACCCGTGACGGTCGTAATCTGTATTGCGAAGTGCCCATCAGCATCGTTGATGCCGCTTTGGGTGGTGAGCTGGAAGTGCCAACGCTGGATGGCCGCGTGAAGCTAAAGATACCTGCCGAGACCCAAACCGGAAAATTGTTCCGCCTGCGCAACAAAGGTGTTGCACCGGTGCGTGGTGGCGGTGCTGGCGACTTGCTGTGTCGGGTGACTATCGAAACCCCGGTACGTTTAACCAAGCGTCAGAAAGAATTGTTGAATGAGTTTCAGGATACCCTCGATAGCGACGATGGCGACCAGCACGGCCCAAAGAAAACATCGTGGTTTAGAGGTGTAAAGAGCTTCTTTGACGAAACTAAGTTCTGAGAGCCTATATAGATGCAAGCACTGAGGGTTTCTAGATGAAGGTAGCCATCATCGGCGCTGCGGGGCGCATGGGAAAAGTACTGATCGAAGCCGTTGACGGCACTGATGGCTTGCAGTTGGGCGCGGCTATCGTCGAGCCCGGCAATAGCCTGGTTGGCGCTGACGCCGGCGACATGACGGGCATCGGAAAAACCGGCGTCATCATGGCCGGCAGCCTGGCGGACGTGAAAGACGATTTCGACGTACTGATCGATTTCACTTTTCCGGATCTTACCCTGGAAAACGCCCGATTTTGCCTGGCCTACGGTAAATTTCACGTTATTGGCACCACCGGACTGTCTGACGTCGAAAGGCAACAACTGGCACACGTCGCCGAAAATATCCCGGTGGTGTTTGCCCCCAACATGAGTGTGGGCGTAAATGTGGTGCTGAACTTACTGCGCACCGCCGCGGCTGCACTGGGTGACGACTACGACGTTGAAATCATCGAAGCCCATCACCGCCATAAAAAAGACGCGCCCTCAGGCACGGCGCTGCGCATGGGCGAAGTGGTTGCCGATGCACTGGGTCGCGACTTGAAAGAATGCGCTGTTTACGGCCGCGAAGGTTTTACCGGCGAACGTACCCGCACAGAAATCGGCTTTGAAACTATTCGTGCGGGCGACGTTGTGGGCGATCACACCGTTTTGTTCGCCACCGAAGGCGAGCGCATCGAAATCACCCACAAAGCCAGCAGCCGTATGACCTTTGCCAAAGGCGCAATGCGTGCCGCGCTGTGGTTGAAAGACAAGCCGGCCGGTTTGTACGATATGCAAGATGTGTTGAAGTTGACGCAATAACGTCATCGGGTGGATTCCTCATGGACAAAAAGCGCCTTGTTTTCTACAATAGGGCTCTTTAACTGCAGTAAGCGTAGTCTTTACAGCGCCACGGGAGACATTTGTTGTTTCCGTAGGACAAAACAGCGGGACGGAGCAACAGCTCCCTCTCGCTTTTTTGCGACCTGAATTTGCGCCTACGCTCTTGTTCATGACGAACATGACGCCACTCGATGAGGATAGAAGCCTTGAGTACACCCGCAATCCTTGCACTCGCAGACGGCAGCCTGTTTTACGGCATCGCTATTGGCGCTGACGGCGAAACCAGCGGCGAAGTGGTGTTTAACACCGCCATGACCGGCTATCAGGAAATACTGACCGACCCATCCTACGCTCGCCAGCTGGTGACACTGACGTATCCGCACATCGGCAACACTGGCGTAAACCCGGAAGACGTGGAATCAGACCGCATACACGCCGCCGCTCTGATTATTCGCGACCTGCCACTGGCCGCCAGTAACTGGCGCAGCACCCAGAGCCTGGATTGTTACTTGCGCGACAACAATATTGTGGGCATTGCCGATATTGACACCCGTCGCCTGACTCGAATTCTGCGCGACAAAGGCTGCCAAAGCGGCGCCGTCGTCGCCGGCGAAGGCGTTACCGCTGAACGCGCTCTGGCATTAGCAAAAGCCTTCTCGGGTTTGAAAGGAATGGACCTGGCGAAAGAAGTCAGCTCGAAAGAGGTTCGCCACTGGACAGAAACGGAGTGGGATCTGGCCAACGGTTACGGCCAGCAGGACAGCCCGCGCTTCAAAATCGTGGCTTACGACTACGGTATTAAACTGAACATTCTGCGCATGCTGACGTCGCGCGGTTGTGACATCACTGTCGTAACGGCGCAAACGCCTGCGGCTGATGTGTTGGCGATGAACCCGGACGGCGTGTTTCTGTCCAATGGCCCCGGCGATCCTGAGCCCTGTGGCTACGCCATAAAAGCCATTCAGGACATTTTGGAAACTGACCTGCCGGTATTGGGCATCTGTTTGGGTCATCAGCTTTTGGCCTTGGCCAGCGGTGCCAAAACTATGAAGATGAACCACGGCCACCACGGTGCCAACCACCCGGTGCAGTGCCTGGCCGACGGCACCGTCATGATCACCAGCCAGAATCACGGCTTTGCTGTAGACGAGGCCAGCTTGCCGGCGAACCTGAAGGCGACTCACAAGTCGCTGTTTGATGGCACTCTGCAGGGTTTGCGCCGTACCGATAAAGCCGCGTTTAGCTTTCAGGGCCACCCGGAAGCCAGTCCTGGCCCGCACGATGTGGCGCCACTGTTTGACGAGTTTATCCGCTCGATGGAAGCCCGGCGCGCCTAAAGTAAAAGCAATCGAGGTCAGCCAATGGCCTCGCGCGAACAGGCGCTGCGCGCTGCGCTGCAAGACATTAAAGTTGCTGACAGGTTGACCAAGACATGCCAAAACGTACCGACATTAAAAGCATCCTGATTCTGGGAGCCGGCCCCATCGTGATCGGGCAGGCGTGCGAATTCGACTATTCTGGCGCTCAGGCCTGTAAGGCTCTGCGCGAGGAGGGTTACCGGGTGGTACTGGTTAACTCCAACCCGGCCACCATTATGACCGATCCGGCCATGGCCGATGCCACCTACATCGAGCCGATTATCTGGTCAACGGTGGCCAAGATTATCGAAAAAGAAAGGCCCGATGCGCTGCTGCCGACCATGGGCGGGCAAACCGCGTTGAACTGTGCGCTGGATCTGGAAAAGCACGGCGTACTGGCCAAATACGGCGTTGAAATGATCGGTGCCAACGCCGATACCATCGACAAAGCCGAAGACCGCAGTCGTTTTGACAAGGCTATGAGGTCGATTGGCCTTGAGTGTCCCCGCGCCGACATTGCTCACAATCTGGAACAAGCCCACCGCATTGCCGACAACGTTGGTTTCCCGTGCATCATCCGTCCCTCGTTCACCATGGGCGGTTCTGGTGGCGGCATTGCGTACAACCGTGGAGAGTTCGAAGAAATCTGCATTCGCGGGCTGGATCTGTCACCCACCAGTGAACTGCTGATTGACGAATCCCTGATCGGTTGGAAAGAATACGAGATGGAAGTGGTGCGCGACAAAAACGATAACTGCATTATCGTGTGTGCCATTGAAAACTTCGACGCTATGGGCGTGCACACCGGCGACTCCATTACCGTGGCACCGGCGCAAACCCTCACCGACAAAGAATACCAAATCATGCGTAACGCTTCGCTGGCGGTTCTGCGTGAAATCGGTGTGGAAACGGGCGGCTCCAACGTGCAGTTTGGCATTGATCCAGACACCGGCCGCATGGTGGTTATAGAGATGAATCCGCGGGTGTCGCGCTCTTCAGCACTGGCGTCCAAGGCCACCGGCTTTCCCATTGCCAAAGTGGCGGCTAAGCTGGCGATTGGTTACACCCTGGATGAGTTGAAGAACGACATTACCGGCGGCGTTACCCCCGCTTCGTTCGAGCCCAGCATTGATTACGTGGTGACCAAGATTCCACGGTTCACTTTTGAAAAATTTCCCCAGGCCGACGCCCGCCTGACCACCCAGATGAAATCAGTGGGTGAGGTGATGGCCATTGGTCGCACCTTCCAGGAGTCGTTGCAGAAAGCGCTGCGTGGCCTCGAAGTAGGCTCCGACGGCTTTGACGAAATGCTGCCGGAATTTGACAGCGAAGAAAGCCGGCAAACGTTAACCCGCGAGCTGAACGTGCCCGGTGCCGAGCGCATCTGGTACATCGGTGATGCCTTCCGCGCGGGCCAGAGCGTGGCGGAAGTATTTCGCCAGACCCACGTAGACCCCTGGTATTTGGTGCAGATTGAAGACCTGATTAAAGAAGAGCAGGCGCTGCAGGCGTCTGGTATGAACGAGTTGGATCACACTGCCCTGTTCCGCTTGAAGCGTAAGGGATTTTCCGACGCGCGCCTGGCGAAGCTGATTGGCGTGAAAGAAGACGCCTTCCGCGCCAGGCGACACGGGCTGGGTATCCGTCCCGTGTATAAGCGTGTAGACACCTGTGCTGCAGAATTTGCCTCGGACACGGCCTACATGTATTCCAGCTATGAAGAAGAATGCGAGTCAAACCCGACTGACCGTGAGAAGATCGTGGTCATTGGCGGCGGCCCCAACCGTATTGGTCAGGGCATCGAGTTTGATTACTGTTGCGTGCATGCGGCCCTGGCGATGCGCGAAGACGGTTATGAAACCATCATGATCAACTGCAATCCGGAAACTGTGTCGACCGATTATGACACCTCTGACCGCTTGTATTTTGAGCCGATCACTTTGGAAGACGTGCTGGAAATTATTCACGTTGAAAAACCCAAAGGTGTGATTGTGCAGTACGGTGGTCAAACCCCGCTAAAGCTGGCCCGTGGCCTGGAAGCCGCTGGCGTGCCCATTATTGGCACCAGCCCGGACGCCATTGACTGCGCCGAAGACCGCGAGCGGTTCCAGAAGCTGGTTACTGGCCTGGGCCTGAAACAGCCCGAAAACGCCACCGTGCGCAGCTTTGATGAGGGCATTATTGCCGCCCGCAAGATTGGTTATCCGCTGGTGGTCCGCCCGTCTTACGTGCTGGGCGGCCGCGCCATGGAAATTGTCTATGGTGAGGATGAACTTGAGCGTTATATGCGCGGCGCCGTGTTGGTCTCCAACGACAGCCCGGTATTGCTGGACCACTTTCTGAATGCTGCCATCGAGGTGGATATAGACGCCATCTGCGACGGCAAAGACGTGGTCATTGGCGGAATCATGCAGCACATCGAGCAGGCCGGCATTCACTCCGGTGATTCGGCGTGTTCGCTGCCGCCCTACAGCTTGCCCGCAGACGTTCAGAACGCCATGCGTGACGCCGTCAAACAGATGGCGCTGGCGCTGAACGTGGTTGGCCTGATGAACGTGCAGCTGGCATGGCAGGATGGCGACATTTACGTGATTGAAGTAAATCCCCGGGCGTCGCGCACCGTGCCGTTTGTGTCTAAGGCCATCGGCGTGTCTTTAGCCAAAGTGGCCGCGCGCGTTATGGCGGGCACATCGCTGGCGGATCAGGGCTTTACCCAGGAAATTGTACCGGCGCATTACTCGGTGAAAGAATCGGTGTTCCCGTTCAACAAGTTTCCCGCGGTTGACCCGATTCTTGGGCCAGAAATGAAGTCCACCGGCGAGGTGATGGGGATTGGCGACAGCTTTGACGAAGCCTTTGGCAAAGCCGTGCTGGCCGCTGGCGAGCGCTTGCCATCCGCGGGCGTCGCCTTTATGTCACTGCGCGACGTCGACAAGCATGGCGCCGAGCACGTAGCGTGTTCGTTGATTGACTGTGGCTTCAAGATCATCGCAACCACTGGCACCGCCGAAGCCCTGCGCAAAGCGGGCGTGGAGGTCACGTTGGTGAAAAAGGTTCACGAAGGTCGCCCGCACGTTGTGGACGCCATCAAAAATGGCAAAGTTCAGCTGGTGATCAACACCACCGATGGCCGTAAAGCGGTGTCGGATTCGTCCCAGATTCGTCAGTCCGCGTTGCAGGCTAAAATCAGTTACACCACCACCCTGGCAGGGGGCGAAGCCTTCTGCCAGGCCATCAAGTTTGGTCCGGAGCGTACGGTTCGTCGCCTTCAGGATTTGCACTCAGGAAAATAAGATTATGTCGGCAAGAGTACCAATGACCACGTTGGGCGAAGCACGCCTGCGTGCCGAGCTGCAAAAGCTGAAATCGGAAGATCGTCCGCGCGTCATCGCTTCCATCGCTACCGCACGTGAGCACGGCGATTTGAAGGAAAACGCGGAATACCACGCCGCCCGTGATCAGCAAAGCTTTATTGAAGGCCGGATTCAAGAAGTTGAAGGTAAGCTCAGTGGCGCTCAGGTGATTGACGTCACCACTATCGAAGATACCGGTAAAGTCATTTTCGGCACCACTGTTCACCTGCTGAATACAGATACCGATAAACAAGTCGTGTACCAGATTGTGGGTGAAGACGAAGCGGACATCAAAGACGGCAAAATTTCGGTGTCGTCACCGATTGCCCGCGCCTTGGTGGGTCGCAGAGCGGGTGAGGTAGTGGCTATTCGCGTGCCGTCTGGCACCGTGGAATATGAAATTGAAGAGGTTGAGTACATCTGATCAGCGGTGTAGCTGACACAAAAAAGCCGGTCTGGAATTCCCGACCGGCTTTTTTGTGTCAGCTGCTTGCGCAACCTGTGCTTTGATCAGTGCTTGAGGCGCAACAAGTTGGACAGCTTGGGGTTTGGTGTCTTGGCGCGGCGCAAAATTACTGCAATTTTACCAACGGTCTGAACAACTTCAGCCTTGGCGCCCGTGCACAGTTCGGTTACTGCCTGCTGGCGTGCTTCGCGATCTTGGCTGGCGATTTTTATCTTGATCAGTTCGTGGTCGTTCAATGCCCGCTCCAGTTCTTCCTGAAGGTTTTCGGTCAGGCCCTTGTCACCTACAATAATGACCGGTTTCAGATTATGGGCGATCGCCCGGTATTCCCGGCGCTGTTCTGGTGAAAGGCTCATGATGCAATCTCTTTATAGCGGTAATTAATAAAAGGTCAGCACTCGTTGTGCTGCCGTCAACGTATGATATGGAGATTGTAGCAGAAAGCGCGGCGGGAGAAATCGCCGTTAACACTTACCGCCCGGGCCTTTTGCCCATCAACGGAACGATACATGTTCCAATCAGTTAATTCCTTCGGTGGTGGTATTGCAATTCGTTATCAGGTCCCCCACCTAAAGAAATCGAGTGTTTCGGTTGCTGGCACCCGCAGCCAGAAATGACCGGCGAGTTTGGTGACAGCAAGGCCATTTCTGGTGAACGGCCGTAGAAATGGTGTAAGGTGTCAAAAAGGGCGTGCCATGGCACAGCCCAGCAATTTACAGGTGGTGATCCTTGAACAATATGGCAAAAAATCTGGTTTTATGGCTGGTAATAGCCGCAGTGTTACTGATGGTGTTTCAAAACTTCACTCCCACCACCAGTGGCCAACAAGTCAACTACTCCCAGTTTGTAGAGATGGTTCAACAGGGCCGAGTAAATCAGGTCACGATTGACGGTCTCCAGATTGAGGGTACACGTCCCGACGGTTCACAGTTCCAGACGGTCCGCCCGCAAGTGGCTGACAATAAGTTAATGGACGATCTGTTGGCTAACAGCGTTGAGGTCATCGGTAAAGAACCCGAACGTCAGAGCCTGTGGACCCAGTTGTTGGTCGCCGCATTCCCGATTCTAATTATTATTGCGCTTTTTGTATTCTTTATGCGGCAGATGCAGGGTGGTGCTGGTGGCAAAGGCGGCCCGATGTCGTTTGGCAAGAGCAAAGCCCGCTTGATGAGCGAAGACCAGATTAAAAACACCTTTGCGGATGTGGCGGGTGTGGACGAAGCCAAAGAAGACGTAAAAGAACTGGTGGAATTCCTGAGCGATCCCAGTCGGTTCCAGCGCTTGGGCGGTCGTATCCCCCGCGGCGTATTGATGATTGGCCCTCCGGGCACGGGCAAAACCTTGTTGGCAAAAGCCATCGCCGGTGAAGCCAAAGTGCCGTTCTTTTCGATCTCTGGTTCAGATTTTGTCGAGATGTTTGTTGGCGTAGGCGCATCCCGCGTACGTGACATGTTCGAACAAGCCAAGAAGCAAAGCCCATGCATCATTTTCATTGACGAAATTGATGCGGTCGGTCGTCACCGTGGCGCTGGCATGGGCGGCGGAAACGATGAGCGCGAGCAGACATTGAACCAGTTACTGGTGGAAATGGATGGGTTTGAGGGTAACGAAGGCGTTATCGTGATTGCCGCTACCAACCGTCCGGACGTGCTAGACCCGGCGTTGTTGCGCCCCGGCCGTTTTGACCGCCAGGTAATGGTGAGCTTGCCAGACATTCTGGGTCGCGAGCAGATCTTGAAAGTACACATGAAGAAAGTGCCCTTGGATGACGACATCAATCCTGCCGTTATCGCCCGTGGTACGCCTGGCTTCTCCGGTGCCGACCTGGCTAACCTGGTGAATGAGGCAGCGCTCTTCGCAGCCCGTCGCAATCAGCGTTTGGTGTCTATGCAAGAGATGGAACAGGCAAAAGACAAGATTATGATGGGCGCGGAACGCAAGTCCATGGTGATGAACGAAAAAGAAAAGCTGAACACCGCGTATCATGAATCCGGCCACGCCATTGTTGGGCGCCTGATGCCAGATCACGATCCCGTGTACAAAGTAAGTATCATTCCTCGCGGTCGTGCTTTGGGCGTGACGATGTTCTTACCGGAAGAAGACAGGTACAGTCATTCCAAACGCTTCCTCCACGGCCAGATCAGCAGTTTGTTTGGTGGCCGTATCGCCGAAGAGCTGACCCTGGGTGCGGACGGTGTTACTACCGGTGCTTCCAATGACATAGAGCGGGCGACCAGTCTGGCGCGCAACATGGTGACCCGCTGGGGTCTGTCGGAAAAGCTGGGTCCGCTGCAGTACGGTAGTGAAGATGGCGAACCGTTTATGGGCCGTACCGCCGGGCAACAACAAACCGTGTACTCGCCGGAAACTGCGCAGCGTATCGATGAAGAAGTGCGTAGCATCATTGACACCTGCTATGAGACCGCTCGTAACGTATTGGTTGAGCATCGCAGTAAGCTCGACTTGATGGCCGAAGCTTTGATGAAGTACGAGACCATTGACCGACTCCAGATCGACGACATTATGGAAGGCCGTGATGCCCGTGCGCCGAAAGGCTGGGACGATCGGGGTGGTTCTTCAGGTGGCGAGGCGACTTCAATTGATAAAGAAGGTGCGTCCACCGAAAGCAAAGCGAGTGGCAAAGCCAGTGACGATTCCCACGGCGGCGTTGGCCGCCCGGCGGGAGAGCACTGAGCGATCTGCAACGCGCTAGCTAGAAAGCAGTAAAAACGCCGCCCGCTTTAGGGCGGCGTTTTTCATTGTAAGACCCCAAAATTATTGGCCGAGGTTGGAATGAAGATGAATTTTGCCGGGCGTACGCTGGACATGACTCAATGCCACGTAATGGGTGTGCTGAACGTAACGCCTGATTCGTTTTCTGACGGTGGTCGGTTTGACCGTCCTCAACAGGCCTTGGCCCACGCTCGCCAAATGGTGGAATACGGTGCCAGTTTTATTGATGTGGGCGGCGAATCGACTCGCCCGGGCGCGAAGCCTGTCAGCCTGCAACAAGAGCTGGACCGGGTATGCCCGGTGGTAGAGGCCATCGCCGGCGAACTGAACGTGGTGATTTCCGTAGACACCAGCTCGCCGCAGGTGATGACTCAAGCCGCGGCTCTGGGCGCCGGGTTGATTAATGATGTGCGTGCGCTGACTCGTGACGGCGCCTTACAGGCTGCCGCAAACACTGGCTTGCCGGTGTGCCTTATGCACAGTCAGGGCGAGCCGGATACCATGCAGAACAATCCGCAGTATCAGGATGTGTGCGCGCAGGTCAGTTTGTTTCTGGCGCAGCGAATACTCGCGGCGCAGGGCGCCGGTATTGACTCTTCAAACGTCATGCTGGATTTGGGTTTTGGTTTTGGCAAAAGCCTGGAGCACAATCTGCAGCTGCTTGCGCGGGCAGAGCAATTTACCGTGCTGGGGTATCCTCTGTTGTTAGGGCTGTCGCGCAAATCTATGCTGGGCGCTATTACCGGTCGCAGCGTGGAAGAAAGGTTGTCGGCAAGCCTCGCTGCCGCGACAATATGTGCCATGAAAGGCGCGAGTGTTGTGCGTGCGCACGACGTTCGGGAAACGGTAGATGTCGTTAAAATGGCGGCAGCGATCAAAGGAGCGGTGTGATGTCAGGCAGGCAGTATTTTGGTACCGATGGAATTCGTGGCCACGTTGGTGAGGGTGCTATTACGCCCGAGTTCATGCTGCGTTTGGGGTGGGCTGCAGGCCAGGCGTTTAAACGCGCAGGCCAGCGTAACAGCGTAATGATCGGCAAAGACACCCGGCTGTCAGGCTATATGTTTGAATCCGCGCTGGAGGCCGGTCTGGCCGCTGCCGGGGTGGACGTAAAGCTGTTGGGCCCCATGCCAACACCGGCCATCGCCTACCTTACGCGCACATTCCGCGCTTCGGCCGGCATTGTCATCAGTGCCTCGCACAATCCTCATTACGACAACGGTATCAAGTTCTTTTCGGCAGATGGCACCAAGCTGGATGACGCCCTGGAAGCCGAAATCGAGCACTGGCTGGAACAACCGCTGACGGTGTGCGATTCGGCAGAACTTGGCAAGGCGTCGCGCATTGACGACGCCCCCGGCCGCTACATCGAATTCTGCAAAAGTACCGTGCCGAATGAATTCACTTTGGAAGGCATGAGCATTGTTTTGGACTGTGCTCACGGAGCTACCTACTACGTTGCGCCAAAAGTGTTTCGTGAGTTGGGAGCAAGCGTATCGGTAATTGGTGCAGCGCCCGACGGTCTTAATATCAACCTCGATGTCGGCTCCACCCACCTTGCAGGTTTGAGTCAAGCGGTTCTAGACAAAAAAGCCGATCTTGGAATAGCCTTTGATGGCGACGGTGACCGCGTGCTTATGATCGACCGTGACGGGTCCGAAGTAGACGGCGATGAGCTGTTGTATGTGATTGCTTCACAGCGCCATGCTGAAGGCTGCCTGAAAGGCGGTGTGGTGGGTACCCTGATGACCAATCTTGGCGTTGAACTGGCTTTGAAGGAGCTGGGCATCGAGTTCGAGCGCGCCAACGTGGGTGACCGCTACGTGACGGAGCGTTTGTTGGCGAGGGGCTGGGTGCTGGGTGGCGAAGGTTCCGGCCACATGGTCATCCGTGACTGCACCAGCACCGGCGACGGTATTGTGTCGGCGCTCCAGGTGATGCTCGCTATCTGGAAATCGGGTAAAACCCTGGCTGAGATCCGCCAGGGTATGAACAAACTCCCACAGACCATGATCAACGTGCGAGTAACCAAGCGCTTTAACCCGTTTGAGCGTGAAGATATTGTGGCCGCCGTAAGCTGCGCCGAAGCCGAACTCGGCAGCGACGGCCGGGTGTTGTTGCGGGCGTCTGGCACCGAGCCGCTGATTCGAATCATGACAGAAGGCCAGGACGCTGAGGCGATTGAACGCATTGCCCGGCAATTAGCGAAAGTGGTTGAAAGTTCAACGACCTGACCAGCGCCGGCCGCAAGCAGTTGTTTGGCCTTGGGGTGTGGGGTATAGTTCGCGTCTCTTTTTAGCGAGCCTATGTCGCCGCTTGTGAATGAACAAAGGTGTGTTATGCGTTGTCGCATTGTAGCCGGAAATTGGAAAATGAACGGGTCTCAAAGCCTGGTCAACGAGTGGGTTGAACCGGTTGTACAGCAGGTGCGCGAATTGGGTATTGACGCGGTCGTTTTTCCGCCCGCGCTTTATGTTTCCGCAGTGGTTCAGATCGCCGACAACGCAGTGGCAGTGGGCGTGCAAAATGTCAGTGAAAAAGCGCAGGGCGCCTACACCGGCGAGCTGTCCGCGCCTATGGCGGCCGATGTCGGTTGCCGTTATGGTCTGGTGGGCCACTCCGAGCGGCGCCAGCTGTTTGGCGAAACCGATGCCCAAGTGGCGGTGAAAACCGCGCAGTTGCTCAGCGCAGGCTTGAGCGCCATCGTGTGCGTGGGAGAGACCTTGGAGCAGCGCGAAGCCGGGCAGGCCGAAGCAGTCGTTGCTACCCAAGTGCGTGACGGTCTGAGCAAAGTTACGCCGGAACAATGGGGGCAGATTGTCGTTGCTTATGAGCCGGTTTGGGCCATAGGCACTGGCAAGACGGCCACCGGCGAAGACGCCCAAGCCATGCACAAAGTAATTCGTGTCGTACTGGAAAATATGGGCGCTCCGGCGCAATCCATTTCTTTGCTTTACGGCGGCAGCGTGAAAGCGGATAATGCAGCCGCACTTTTCGCTGAGCCGGATATAGACGGCGGATTGATCGGCGGTGCGTCCCTGAGTGCAACAGATTTTGTTAGTATCTGCCAGGCATTGCCGGCAGATACCCATCGTTAAAGGTTTGCGAGCGTCTTTATGGATTTAATGGAAACTTTGGTCGTTGTCCTGCACGTGGTTATTGCCGTGGCCCTGGTGGGTCTGGTTCTGATCCAGCAAGGCAAGGGCGCTGACGCCGGTGCAGCCTTTGGCGGCGGCGCGTCGCAGACCGTATTTGGCAGCCAGGGCAGCGGCAGCTTTTTGACCCGCTTTACGACTTTTCTGGCTATTGCGTTTTTTGTAACAAGTTTTTCGCTGGCGATTTTTGCCAAGCAGCGTGCCGAAGTTTCGGGCCAAGCTGGTATTCCGATGGTTCAGGAATCTCAGCCTTCCGCCGTAGATTCTGTCAGCGAAACCGACGGCGGGCAGAGCAATCTGCCTAGCCTGGAGTAACCGAATTGCCCAAGTGGTGGAATTGGTAGACACGCCATCTTGAGGGGGTGGTGGCGAAAGCTGTGCCGGTTCGAGTCCGGCCTTGGGCACCATATGCAGTGAAAAATGGCCTGGTTTTCCAGGCCATTTTTTTGGTCAGTCCTTGACCAGTGACGTCTGCGGCTCTATACTCCGGCGCAGATTGGGTGCAGTCGAAGTTTGGCTGGCGTCCGGCAGGCAAAGCGTCTGCCAGCATCAAGCATTGTTTAACTGTGCTTGTTGCGAGTTCTTGCAACAAACAGCCTTCACAGTGTGGGCTGCTTGACTAAGGGGCCTGGCGCATCAGGTCCTGGTGCATGAAAAGGGCTGATATACAGCCCTTTTTTTGTTTTTGTAGTCAGCAAATTCTGAATACGGAGATGGCGTAACTTGTCAGCCAAGATCAAACAGTTGGAAGACATCCTGCGGCCGGTGGTTGAAGGCCTCGGCTATGAATACTGGGGTATTGAATTCCGCGCTCGCGGCCACGAATCATTGTTGCGGCTTTTTATTGATGATGTCGAAAAAGGCATCGGCATTGAAGATTGTGAAAAAGTCAGTCGCCAAGTCAGCAGTGTGATGGATGTGGAAGACCCTATACAGAGCGAATACACGCTGGAAGTGTCATCGCCTGGAATGGATCGTCCGCTGTTCGAATTGGCTCAGTATCAGGCGTTCGTCGGGCACAAAGTGCAAATCCGTTTGCGTATGGCGTTTGAAGGTCGGCGCAAGTTTCAGGGTTTGCTGAACGGTATTGAAGGCGACGAGGTGATTGTGGTGGTAGATGACCACGAGTATCTGTTGCCATTCGACAGTATCGACAAGGCGAACATCGTTCCGGTATTCGAGTGATGCGCTCTGTAGGTTGCACTCTGGTTGAGTGATATTTCATTTGAGCGATGTACACGAATACATTAAATGGACGCACAGATTATTTTGAAGGCAGGGTAATTCAATGAGTAAAGAAATCTTGCTGGTGGTCGAATCCGTCTCGAACGAAAAAGGTGTCGAGAAAGACGTGATTTTTGAAGCCATCGAATTGGCGTTGGCCACCGCCGCCAAAAAACGCTTCGAAGACGAAGACGCTGACATTCGGGTTTCGATTGATCGCCGTACTGGCGAATACGATACCTTTCGCCGCTGGCTGGTGGTGGACAACGACGCCGTTCCGGCGCTGGGCACCGAGCTGACTTTTCAGGAAGCCGAAGACATCAGCCCTGACTTGCAGCCTGGCGACATGCACGAAGAACGAATCGACTCGGTCGCTTTTGGCCGCATTGGCGCCCAGGCGGCCAAACAGATCATCTTCCAGAAAGTGCGGGAAGCCGAGCGCGCCAAGATTGTAGACAGTTATCGCGGTCGAGTGGGTGAGCTGGTTTCCGGCACCGTGAAGAAAGTGACTCGCGACAACGTGATTGTTGACCTGGGAAATAACGCCGAAGCGCTGCTGCCCCGCGAGCACCTGATTGCGCGGGAAACTTTCCGCATGGGCGACCGGGTTCGTTCTTTGTTGCTGGAAATCCGCACCGACCACCGCGGCCCGCAGCTGATTTTGAGCCGTTCTGACTCAACGATGTTGATTGAGCTGTTTCGTATTGAAGTGCCCGAAATTGCTGAAGAGCTGATCGAAATCCGCGGTGCGGCCCGTGATCCTGGTTCGCGCGCAAAAATTGCGGTCAAAACCAACGATCGCCGTATTGATCCAGTAGGCGCTTGCGTAGGCATGCGCGGTTCTCGGGTTCAGGCCGTATCTAACGAGTTGAACGGCGAGCGTGTCGACATAGTGCTGTGGGACGATAATCCCGCGCAACTGGTCATTAATGCCATGGCGCCGGCCGAAGTGGCCTCTATTGTGATGGACGAAGACAATCACACGATGGACGTAGCGGTTGCAGCGGACAATCTGGCTCAGGCCATCGGCCGCAACGGTCAGAACGTACGCCTGGCCACCGAGCTAACCGGTTGGACCCTGAACGTAATGACCGAAGAGGAAGCTGGCGAGCGCCAGGAACAAGAGCAGGGTCGCCTGTTGGAGTACTTTACCAAGCATCTGGATATCGACGAAGAATTCGCCGGCGTGCTGATTGACGAAGGTTTTAGTTCGATTGAAGAGGTAGCTTATATTCCGATGGAGGAAATGCTGGCGATTGAGGGATTCGACGAAGAGACCGTCACTGAACTGCGTAAGCGTGCCAAAGACGCATTACTGAACCAGGCTCTTGCCAGCGAAGAAGCGTTGGACGGTGCCGAGCCGGCTGAAGATTTGCTGGCAATGGAAGGCATAGACCGCAGCTTGGCGTTCAAGCTCGCAGGCATGGGCATACGCACTATGGAAGATCTGGCGGAGCAGTCGATTGGTGACTTGCTTGAAATTGAAGGTATGAATGAAGAGCGTGCAGGTCAGTTAATCATGACAGCACGAGCCCCCTGGTTTGAAGACCAGGCCTAATTCGGGAGGAGGACCAGTATGGCGGAAGTAACGGTAAATCAACTGGCCGAAGATGTAGGCGCTCCTGTGGATCGTTTGCTGAAGCAGATTGTGGAAGCAGGCTTGAAAGCGCGTTCTAAGAACGATGCGGTTTCCAGCGACGAGAAACAGCAACTGCTGGCGTATCTGCGTAAGAATCACGGTGACAGTGAGGCCGAGCCTCAGAAAATCACTTTGAAGCGCAAAACAACCACCACGTTGAAGGCCGGCAAAGCTAAATCCGTGAGTGTTGAGGTTCGCAAGCACCGCACCTACATCAAGCGCGCTGAGACGCAGCTGGAATCAGCGGAAGAGGCCGTAGTGGAAACGCCGGTAACTTCAGTTGCAGCAACCACAGCGGTTGAAGCGACCACAACGGTTGAAACACCGGTTGCAGCCACTGAAGCTGCGACTGCAACCAAAGTTGCAGAAACCAAGGCAGAGCAAGTGGCGGCTGAGCCAGTGGATGCGAAGGCAGAAGAGCCGGCCGTAGTAGCGCCGGATGACACACCGACACCCCCACCCGAAGGCGATGGTAAAGACCGCAAACCAAAGAAAAAGAAGGAAAAAGTTCGCGAGCGTAGCGACGACACAGACAGCGACGACGGCAAGCCGAAGAAAAAATCGGCCGGCCACCGCGGCCCTCGCAGCCGTACTCAGGATTCGCCACGGGCGACTTCGGACGACGAAGACACCAAGCTGCGCAAGCCGCTGCGTTCGAAAAAGAAACTTAAAGAGAAGCAACACGCCTTCGAGAGGCCGACCAAACCTATGGTCAAAGAAGTAGAAGTTCCCGAGTTGATCACAGTGGGCGATCTTGCCCACCTTATGTCTGTGAAATCCGCTGACGTGATCAAAACCCTTATAGGCATGGGCGTAATGGCCACTATCAATCAGCCCCTGGAGCAAGAAACTGCAGTTCTTGTGGTGAACGAGCTGGGCCATACCGCTAGAGCCATCAGCGACGACGCCTTCGAAGAGGCTGTGCTGAGCGAATTCAGCAGCCAGGAAGGCCAAGAACAAGTTAAACGCGCACCGGTTGTCAGCGTAATGGGTCACGTTGACCATGGTAAAACCTCGCTGCTGGATCACATCCGTCGCACCAAGGTTGCGTCTGGCGAGACGGGTGGTATTACCCAGCACATTGGTGCGTACCACGTAAAAACCGACCAAGGCATGGTTTCCTTCCTGGACACCCCGGGCCACGCGGCGTTTACCGCCATGCGTGCTCGCGGCGCTCAGTGTACCGACATCGTGATTTTGGTGGTGGCGTCTGACGACGGCGTTATGCCGCAGACCAAAGAAGCGGTTGAACACGCTCGTGCTGCTGGTGTGCCCATCGTGGTAGCCATTACTAAGATGGACAAAGAAGACGCCGATCCGGATCGTGTCAAAAACGAGTTGTCTACTATTAACGTGATTCCGGAAGAGTGGGGCGGCGATGTACAGTTCGTGCCCATTTCTGCCAAAACCGGTGACGGCGTAGACAATCTGCTGGAAGCGGTATTGCTGCAAGCTGAAATTCTGGAGCTGCAGGCGTCTCCGTCCTCGCCCGCCCAAGGCGTTGTGGTTGAATCAAGCCTTGAGCGTGGTCGTGGTTCAGTGGCTACCGTACTGGTTCAGAACGGTACTCTGCGCCAGGGCGATATGGTTGTTGCAGGTTCTTTCTTCGGGAAAGTGCGTGCCATGACCGACGAAGCTGGCAAGCAGGTTAAAGACGCAGGCCCATCTATTCCGGTGGAAGTTCTGGGCTTGAATGGCACACCCAACGCCGGCGACGAATTCTTCGTTGTAGCCAATGAGCGCAAGGCTAAAGAACTGGCTGAGTTCCGCCACGTTCGTGAGCGCGAGCAGCGTTTGCAACGTCAGCAGGCTGCCAAACTGGAAAACCTGTTCGAGAATATGGGCAAAGACCAAGTAAAAACCCTGAACGTGGTACTGAAAACCGACGTTCGTGGTTCGCTGGAAGCCATTACTCGTTCATTGCAAGATCTGGGCAACGAAGAAGTGCAGGTGAAGATTGTTTCTTCCGGTGTGGGCGGTATAGCTGAAACCGACGTCAGCCTGGCCGTGGCCACCAGCGCCGTGATTTTTGGCTTCAACGTGCGCGCCGACAACGCCGCCAAGCGTCTGGTTGAACAGGAAGGTTTGGATCTGCGTTACTACAGCATTATCTACAATCTGTTGGACGACGTGAAAGCGGCTCTAACGGGCATGCTGGCACCAGAATTCCGCGAAGACATCATCGGCATTGCCGACGTACGCGACGTGTTCCGTTCGCCGAAATTCGGCCAGGTGGCCGGTTGTATGGTAACTGAAGGCAACGTGTACCGTAAAAAACCGATTCGCGTACTGCGTGACAACGTGGTGATCTTTGAAGGCGAGCTGGAATCCCTGCGCCGCTTTAAGGACGACGTGCCAGAAGTACGTAACGGTATGGAATGCGGTATTGGCGTGAAAGGCTACGACGTGAAAGTGGGCGACCAAATCGAAGTTTTCGATCGTATTCGGGTTGAGCGCAAGCTTGAATCCACGGGGGCGTAATGGTTAGGAGGTCCAATGGCTAGAGAATTCAGTCGTATTGATCGCATTGGCGATCAGATGCAGCGAGAACTGGCCCAACTCATCCAGCGGGAGATTAAAGACCCGCGGGTGGGCATGGTCACGGTCAATGCCGTTAAGGTAAGCCGTGACCTGGGTTACGCCGACATTTACGTGTCCTTGCTGACTGCCAAAGAGCTTGGTGCAGAATCGCCGGAGGTGAAAGAATCTGTGGCGGTACTGAACAAGGCATCCGGGTTTCTGCGCGGTCAGGTTGGCCGTGCGATGAAGCTCCGTGTGGTGCCTCTTCTGCGCTTTCATTTTGACGAGCTGCAAGATTACAGCCGCCGCCTGGATGGCCTGATTCGCAAAGCCGTGGGCGATCAGCCTACGGTAAGTGATGACAGCGACAGCGCTGACAACCATGCTGCTGATGGTTCTGCTGAGGACCAAAACAGTCCGGAGTCCAACGCGTGAGCCGCAGACACAAAGGCCGCGATGTTAATGGCATTCTGGTGATCGACAAGCCTCAGGGTTTAACCTCTAATGGCGTTTTGCAGCAGGTTAAGCGGTTGTATGGAGCGGCCAAAGCCGGCCACACCGGAGCCTTGGATCCGCTGGCCACCGGTGTATTGCCGCTGTGCTTCGGCGAAGCCACCAAGTTTTCGCAGACCATGCTGGACAGCGACAAAGCCTACATTGCGACCGCCCGCTTGGGCGAGCGCACTGAAACCGGTGATAGCGAAGGCTCTGTGGTAGAAAACCGACCCGTGCCGGAAGGCCTGAGCGCTGATATTCTAGAGCCCCTGTTGGACCGCTTTCGTGGCGATATCCAGCAGGTGCCTTCTATGTACTCGGCGCTCAAGCACAAAGGCCGCCCGCTGTACGAGTACGCTCGTCAGGGCATTGAAATTGAGCGCCCAGCGCGCCCGGTCACTATCTACAGTCTGGAATTGTTGGCCATTCGCGACAACGAAATGGACGTTGCGGTTAAGTGCACAAAAGGCACTTACATCCGTTCACTGGTGGAAGACATCGGCGAAGTCATTGGCTGTGGCGCCCATGTGATTGCACTGCGCCGTACCCTGGCGGCAGGCTTTACATTGGCCGACGCCCACGACGTACCGGGTATGGAAGCCATGCGCGAGCGCGATGAAAGCCTGGACAGCTTGCTGGTAGCGCCAGACGCGGCACTCAGCATGTTTCCTGAACACCGCCTGAGTGGACCGGTGCTGGTGTCGATATTGAATGGCCAAGCAGTTAGAATAGACGCACAGCTTGAACAGGGTTACGTGCGTGTTTACGGCAATCAAGACTTTGTTGGGCTGGCAGAAGCATTCCCAGACAGTGAGGGCACCCAGCTGGTGCCCAAGCGTTTGGTTAAAACCGACGGCCGCCTCTAGGCGAGTCGTTTAGCCAAGCTGTAGAGATGCGCGGTTCGGCTGTATTCTTAAGCATCGCAATATATTGAGGTGGTTTATGGCACTTTCTGCCAACGAAAAAGCTCAGATTGTTAAAGATTACCAGCAGGCTGAAAGCGATACCGGTTCTCCTGAAGTTCAGGTAGCACTGCTTAGCGCTAACATCAACAAGCTGCAGGGTCACTTCAAGATCAACAAGCAAGATCACCATTCACGTCGCGGCTTGATCCGTATGGTAAACCAGCGTCGTAAGCTGCTGGATTACCTGAAAGGCAAGAATGCTGATCGTTATCTTGAACTGATCAAGCGCTTGGGCCTGCGTCGCTAATCTGTTTCGACGACCTGAGAGCCGGGGCACGGTTATCTGCCCGGGCTGACCAACCGGCGGTGGTGCTTGCAAGAGCGCTGCCGCCGGTTGCGTCTTTTTTGTGTAGCGCAGAACAGCAGTTACCCACATGGGTGAGTAACTGAATCAATCGGAAAGATATTCAGGAGTTTTCTGTGGAACTTAATCCCGTAACTAAAACGTTCGAACTTGGTGGCAAAACCGTTACTTTGGAAACTGGCCGTATCGCTCGCCAGGCCACCGGTGCCGTACTCGTAACCATCGACGATATTTCCGTGCTGGGTACCGTTGTCGGTGCCAAAGACGCCAAGCCCGGTCAGGGTTTCTTTCCACTGACCGTTAACTACACCGAAAAAACCTATTCTGTGGGCAAAATCCCCGGCGGTTTCTTCAAGCGCGAAGCGCGTCCTACCGAAAAAGAGACGCTGACGTCACGCCTGATCGACCGTCCGATTCGCCCGCTGTTTCCTAATGGCTTCATGAACGAAGTTCAGGTTGTGCTGACCGTTATGTCCGCCAACAAAACTCAGGATCCAGACATTGCTGCCATGCTGGCGGCTTCTGCGGCCCTGGCTATTTCTGGCATTCCATTTGAGGGCCCTATTGGTGCGTCCCGCGTTGGCTTTACCAACGAGCGTGGCTACTTCCTGAACCCGACTCACGAAGAGCGTTCAACCTCGCTGCTGGACATGATTGTTGCCGGTACCGAAGACGCCGTGCTGATGGTGGAATCCCAAGCCGAAAGCCTGACTGAAGACCAAATGCTGGGCGCCGTGCTGTTTGCCCACCAGGAAATGCAGACGGCCGTTAGCGCCATTAAAGAATTTGCCGCCGAAATTGGCAAGCCCCGCTGGGAATGGCAGGCCGAAGCCGTAAACGCCGAACTGATGAGCGCGATCAAGGCCGACTTCTCTGAGGCTATCGCAGAGGCCTACAGCGTCCGCGATAAAATGGATCGTTACGCGCGCTTGGGCGAGATCAAAGCCGCCGCCGTTGCAAAACTGGCCGGTGATGAAGAAGGCAAGCACTCCGCGGAAGACGTCAAAAAGTGCTTTGGCAAGACCGAAAAGCACGTTGTTCGCCAGCAGGTTATTGACGGCAAGCCGCGCATTGACGGCCGTGACACCAAAACCGTGCGCCCGATCAAAATCGAAGTGGGCATTCTGCCGGGCGCTCACGGCTCTGCGCTGTTCACCCGCGGCGAAACCCAAGCCATCGTGACCACCACGTTGGGCACGTCGCGCGACATGCAGATCATCGATGCGCTGGAAGGTGAAAGCAAA
>Ga0306864_1000042_pt1 | contig 54509 bp, 41 predicted proteins | sample AntRauTorckE5430_FD_190448 | JGI IMG/M metagenome (GOLD analysis project Ga0306864, IMG submission 190448) | Saline lake microbial communities from Rauer Islands, Antarctica - Metagenome Torckler E5 #430 (v2) (version 2) | ecosystem: Environmental > Aquatic > Non-marine Saline and Alkaline >...
CGGTCAGCAAATTTTCTACCTCGCCAAAAAACAGCGAGGTAGAAAATTTAATCACTAAAATCCGATACCTTACGGCATTGCTTACTCAGGCCGTTGCATAAAAGGTTTATCAATGGCTAAAGCCAAGCTAAGTACTCGGACAGAATTAATGTGACATTCTGATCTGGTAGATTTTGAGTCTGAATGAGGCGAAACCTCGAAGAAGCCGCGAAGCGAAACGTAGGCAACACCGTAGTGTTAGCGAGGCTTTTCAACGAAGTTCAGGCTCAAAAGATGCCGAACAGGATGGTACGATTAATTTTGTCCGAGTACTTAAAGGGGTGAAATGTAATACAATTGGATTGCCCCGTAGGTGCCGATATCACACGGTGTTATTGTACCATCACGCTTACTTGTCCCACGTTGACATCTGGTGAAATAATTCGCCGTGAGTAAACAGGCTGCGCATTTTGATTGGGTGGAGCACTTGTAGCGGGATTACTCGTCGTTACAAGTGCTTCATCCAGGATAATTTGTTGCGCCTACTGTACTGCTATCGGCTACTTGAGGTGAAAATGTGTTCGTGCCAGCGAATACGGCCTTCCCTCCGGTTGCCTGTAGGGGCGATCCCTCGCTTGTACTGGTAAGCGTTTTTACTTCGTGTTCCCAACGGTAACATAACCCGCCCGAAGAAGTGGACCTCTCTCCAAATTACGTACCTTCCACCCGGCCTACTTTAACGAAGGTTTTTCCACAGTTTAAGAATGAAGTCGTTGGTGGAGAGCGTTCTCTTTAAACCTCCACCCTGCATCCTGCGGCCGCGCCTTATTATTATTATTGTCAGATAGCTTTATCTCAGTCTTTCCTCATTTATGAACACTTTTTCGCGTTTCCTCATCCTTATTCTGCTTGTTGCATCTTCCAGCCTTACGGCACAGCGAGCTTATAAAGGTGACCTCTCCACTCGCACGATGGACGAGAACCGCTGGGTCGATTCCGTCTTCGCTACGATGGACCTCGACCACCAGCTGGGCCAGCTCATCATGCTGCGCGCCCACTCTGACCTGGGGCCCGACCACATCGGACACGTGAAGGCTGAGATTAAGAAGTATCATGTCGGCGGCCTCTGCTTCTTTCAGGGTACCCCGGAAAAACAACTGGCCCTCACCAACGAATACCAGGCGCTGAGCAGCCTGCCCATGATGATCAGTATGGACGCCGAATGGGGCCTCGGTATGCGCCTGCCCGGGCAGACGATCAGCTTTCCCAAACAGATCGCTCTCGGCGCCATCCGCAACAATGAGCTGGTCTACGATATGGGCGCTGAAATAGCCCGCCAGATGCACCGGATGGGCGTAAACGTGAGCTTTAGCCCAGTACTGGACGTAAACAACAACCCCAACAACCCCGTCATCAACACTCGTAGCTTTGGCGAAGACCGCTATAATGTGATGGCTAAAGGCTACCAGTACATGAAGGGCCTGCAGGACAACGGCATCCTCGCCAGCGCGAAGCACTTCCCTGGACACGGCGATACCGGAACGGACAGCCACTACGACCTGCCCGTAATCAGCCACGACCGCGCCCGGCTCGACAGCCTGGAACTCTACCCCTTCAAAGCCCTCATCCGCTACGGCATCGGCTCCATTATGGCTGCTCACCTTCAAGTTCCTGCGCTCGACGACCGGAAGAACCGACCGACCTCCATGAGCATCCCCGTCATCACCGACCTGCTGCGCCACGAACTAGGCTTTACGGGCCTCGTCTTCACCGATGGACTGGAAATGAAGGGCGTGACCAATCACTACGGCAACGGCGAAGTGGAAGCCGAAGCGATCCTGGCAGATTCTGATATCCTGCTGCTGCCCGAAAGTACGCCCGCTGCGATCACAGCCATCAAGCGCTACATTGCAGAGGGTAAGATCACGCAGGCAGACATTGAGAAGAAAGTTCGCCGCATCCTGCTGAGTAAGTACCGGCTGGGCCTGAACCGTCGCACTTACCCCGACGCGGCGAACCTGCGCGGTCAATTGAACAGCCCTGAAGCCTACGCTTTAAAGCAACGCCTGTTCGAAAACGCTATGACTTTAGTACGCGATAGCGAAAAACTGGTGCCGATGCAACCCAAAGCACGGGGTAAGGTGGTAACCGTTCATGTCGGTCTGCAAAGCCCAACTCCCTTTAGTCGCCGGGTGGACGACTACGTGAAGACGACGCACTACAATACGTCCTACAGGGGCTCTAAAGCCGGTCGCCAGCGCATCGAAAAGGCCATTGGGGAAGGTGATCAGGTTATTGTAGCCCTGTATTCCGACGGTAGCCGCTTTCTGGAGAAAGTGCCCATCGGGCCGGAAGTACTCGGGCTCCTTCGTGCGCTGGACGCTAAGGCCGAGCTGATCATTTCCGTATTTGGCAACCCCTACAGCCTCGCCGCGCTCGATGGCTTCGGGACAGTCCTCATGGCCTACAGCCGCGATGATGTGGCCCAGGACGCGGCTGCTCAGGGCCTGTTTGGCGCCAATAAGATCAATGGCCGCCTCCCGGTTACGGCCAGTCCTTCTGCACCTTTCAACGCCGGTTTGGAGACTACTCCCGCCTTCCGGATGGGCTACGCGAGCCCCGAAGCCGTCGGTATCGATGGTAATCTACTCGACGCCAAAGTAACGAAGCTCGCTAACGAGGCGATGACCCGTAAGGCGACGCCGGGAATGGTGGTTCTGGTAGGCCGCAACGGTAAAATCGTGTACGAAAAAGGCTTCGGCCACCATACCTACAGCCGGAAATCTCGGAAGGTGGACCCCAGTGACATTTACGACCTGGCCAGCCTTACGAAGGTGTGCGCCACCACGCTTTCGATCATGAAACTGGTAGAGGATGGTAAGCTTAACCTCGACGTGCCGATCAGTAACTATATGCCCGACATGGTGGGTACTGAGGTGGAGTTCCTTACCCTTCGTCCCATCCTTGCACACCGGGCCGGCCTGCGCAGCTGGATCCCATTTTACAAGGAAACCCTGAATGCTGATGGTAAACCAAGCTCGCAGTATTACCGCAGCCGTCGTACGGGCGACTTCCAGATCGAAGTATCCGAAAAGATGTTTATGCACAAGAGTTATATCGACTCGATGTGGCACAAAATTTATATCAGTAAACTGCCCAACGAAGGCAAGTACCGCTACAGCGACCTCGGCTTTTACATCATGGCCAAGCTCATCGACGAGGTCTCCGGCCTGACGGTGGATGAGTACGCCGCCCGTAATTTCTACCGCCCTATGGGCCTGAAAACGATGACCTATCGGCCGCTGCGGACCTTCCCGAAAAGCCGCATCCCACCGACGGAGAACGACAATTATTTCCGCAACGCCCGGGTGCACGGCACCGTCCATGACATGGGCGCAGCGATGCTCGGTGGGGTGAGTGGGCACGCTGGTTTGTTTGGCTCCGCACGCGATGTCGCGACCGTTTTTCAGATGCTTTTGCAGGAAGGAAATTACGGTGGGGTGCAGTATTTACGGCCCGAAACCGTCCGCCTTTTCGCTCACCGCTACGCTGATGAAACACGCAGAGGCCTCGGCTTTGATATGAAGCAACTTAACGAAAATCGACGTATGAACCTGTCGCCCTTCTCCTCTGAGGGGGCCTTTGGCCACCTCGGTTTCACGGGTATCGCTGCCTGGGCTGACCCAGTGGAAGACATGGTTTTCGTAGTGCTCTCCAACCGTACCTACCCGAGCATGACTAACAATACCTTCGGTAATCTGGATACGCGGCTGCGGTTGCATTCGGCTTGTTATGAGAGTATTTTGAAGGGGAAAAGCTTTGAGGGGAAGCGTGGATCTGGGTTTGGTAGGGTGCCCTAGTTTTAGACTGTTAAAAGTTAGCATTTAAGGCGAGATAGATCGTGTACTTGCGGTGGTTTGGGCGCGGCCGCAGGTGCAATGTAGGTTCATAAAAGCAGGGCAGAGAACATCGGTAATGGGTTAATGTCAGTCGCTTCGATGGCGTGTCTATCTATTTACGCAAACGGAGGGGAAGATTGATTTGCCATTATGTTCTAACGTTTTGTTATGTCTTCCCTCTCCTTTGGAGAGGGGCCGGGGGAGAGGGTTTTAGAGCCGCCGAGCAAGAGTGGCTCTTTAATAGTATCCTGTCCCTTAATGCAAGTTGTTACGTACACTTCAATACAGGAATATCGCATGAGGCAAATTTATAATAAGTAATTTTAATATATGGCTTGTAATATGTTGCCAAGTCAATAATTGCCAATAAAAAATCTGCATAATTTGTATTACAGCGAATTTTCGCTAACTTACAACCACATACTTGTTTTTAAACCTGCATTGCCGCCCTAACCTTTCGTAAAACCAGCTTAAACCACCACTTTATCACATTGCGGATTTTCTTACTTGCCAGGACGAGCTCCCCGGCAAGCCCATCCTCGGTGTGAATGCTGTTTCTATTCAGTGGCTGTGCACAAATACCATTTTCTTATGCGTGTAACCATTACCCGCTTCTTTTTACTGTTTGCCTTCGCTGTATTCAGTATCCTTTCCCTTTCTGCCCAACGCGACTGTGGCACCATGGAAGCGCTCGAACAGGCCATCGAGCAGGACCCCACCATTCTTGATCGGATGGAAAAAATCGAAGAGTTCACCCGCAACTTCCGCCAAGATCCCGGTGAGAAAGCGGTTTTCAGCATCCCCGTAGTTGTTCATGTAGTGTACCGTAACGGTACCCAGAACATCTCCGACGCCCAAGTTCAGAGCCAGATTGCTGTGATGAACGAAGATTTTCGCCGACTGAATAGCGATGCCGACGGTGTCTGGAGCCAGGCCGCCGATGCTGAGATCGAATTCTGTCTTGCTACGGTTGACCCGAACGGTAATGCCACCAGCGGCATTACCCGTACGACGACCACGGAGTCCAGCTTCTCCAACGGTACTAAGCGCGTACACCGCAACTCTACCGGTGGTAAAGATGCTTGGCCTGCTGCCGACTATATGAACATGTGGGTCTGCGACCTGGCCGGTGGCGGCCTTGGCTACGCCCAGTTTCCCAATACCGGTGTTGCAGCTACTGACGGTATCGTGATCGACTATGCTTACTTCGGCCGCGGTGGTTCTGCCCAGGCACCTTTTGACCTTGGCCGTACCGCTACCCACGAGGTAGGACACTACTTGAACCTGCGCCACATTTGGGGCGACGGAAATTGTAATGCTGATGATTTCGTAACCGATACCCCTACCAGCGACGCTAGCAACGGTGGTTGCCAGATCGGATCTGTCAGCTGTGGATCAGTAGATATGGTGCAGAACTATATGGACTACTCCGATGATGGCTGTATGAATCTCTTTACGGCCGGACAGAAAACCCGGATGACCGCAGCCCTCTCCGGTGCCCGCGCAAGCCTGGCCAACAGTAACGGCTGTGGTACTCCCGGCGGCGGCGGTGCTTGTACAGATACGGAAGTTACCTTGAATATTGTTGCGGATAATTACGGCAGCGAAACAACCTGGACGTTAACCGGCCCCTCCGGTACGGTAGCCAGCGGCGGTCCTTACACTAACAACTCCACCAACAGCGAGACCTTCTGTCTTCCTGATGGTTGCTACGACTTTACCATCAACGACGCCTACGGCGACGGCATCTGCTGTACTTACGGTAACGGCTCCTACACACTCAGTGGCGGTGGAGTTAGCGAATCCGGCGGCAGCTTCGGCAACACTGAGACTAAGAACTTCTGCATCGGTGGCAATAACCCACCCGCACCCACTTGTAACGACGGTGTTCAGAACGGTAACGAGACCGGCGTCGATTGCGGCGGAGACTGTACACCCTGCGACACCGGCGGCGGTGGCTGTACTGACATCAACTTTGCAAGCGATAATTTTGAGAGTAATTACGGCACTTGGAACGATGGTGGCTCCGACTGTGTCCGCAGCCGCACCCGCCCAATTCAGGGCACCCGATCGGTCTACCTTCGGGATAATACGAGCTCTTCTGTCCTCACCTCCGATGCTTTCGACCTGAGCAGCCTGGAAGAACTGACCGTAGACTTCAGCTACTACCCCTACAGCATGGAGAACGGGGAAGATTTCTGGCTTCAGGTAGACAACGGCTCTGGTTTCCAGACCGTTCAGACCTGGGCGAGCGGTACTGACTTCAACAACAATACGCTTTACAACGAGAGTGTAACCATTACCACTACCGGCGGGTTCGGTACCAGCGTTCGCGTTCGTTTCCGCTGCGACGCCAGCGGCAACTCCGACTATGTGCACCTCGACAACATCGTACTCGGTGGCTGCCAAACGAATGGCGCACGGATCAACCTAGGCAACACCCGTGAGAACCTGACGGCAGAAGCCGTTGAAGCGGATGACTTCGCCGAGGATGTCGCCTATAAAGTGTTCCCGAACCCAGCACGTGAGAACTTCAACGTTCAGATCGATGAGGAAGGCTATACCGCCCGCCTCACCAGCGTAACCGGCCAAACGCTCATGGAGCGCCAACTGGCCGTTGGTACCAACCGCTTTTCTACCGACAAACTTGCCGCCGGCATGTACCTCCTTGTACTTGAGGGTGCTGACGGATTCCGTGAGGTGGAGAAGGTGATTCTACGGAAGTAAATTTTCTACCAATGAGCGCTAACCGTTGCGTTTGAAAAATTAGCCTCCCCCTGGACATTGCTCTGGGGGGAGGCTTTTTACGTAACGTAGCCGTGGACTTTAGTCCGTGGTTCATTTTGTGTTTTCATGGGCTAAAGTCTATGGCTATGTGCGATCCATATTTTCCCCAATACCCCCCATGTTGTATCTTCACCTTACCGGCTAGACTGGACTGCACATGAGCAAACAAAAATTTGGCACCGCCCCGGTCTTCTTCACCGCCATCAGCACCATCTTGGGAGCGATCATGTTCCTGCGTTTCGGTTTTGCCGTCGGTATGGTTGGGCTGGCGGGTACCATGGCGATCATCCTCGTCGGACATGCGGTAACGATTCCAACGGCCATGGCCATTGCGGAGATTGCGACCAACCAGAAGGTAGAGGGTGGGGGAGAGTACTACATCATTTCCCGGAGTTTTGGGCTGGTGATCGGTTCTACGATCGGGATGGCTTTATACATGTCGCAGGCCATATCGGTGGCTTTTTACATCATGGCCTTCACGGAGGCTTTTAAGCCTTTGGTTGCTTGGATACTGGAGTCTTATTCGCTCTTGCCGTGGGCGGAGTGGTTGATATCTCAGCCGCAGACCATCGGGATTCCGGCGCTTTTACTGCTTACGGCGCTCATCCTTACCAAGGGAGCGGACTTGGGCGTGAAGGTGCTGTATAGCGTGGTTTTTATCCTCACCATTGCCCTGATTGCGTTCTTTCTCGGGAGTACCGAATATGCTCAGAACAACGATGTTCACTTCTTTAATAGCTATGCTGGGGTTGAAGAGACGACTGCCAGCCTTGACGCATTATCACAAACCGAAGATCCCGATACCGTCTACCTCAACGGCGAAGCAGCGGTGCCCCGCGAAGCACCTTCCGCTGCACCTGCGTCCCCGCCAATTCCAAAACCAGACATTCCGAAGATCAGTTTCTTTACCGTTTTTGCCATCATTTTTCCCGCCTTTACGGGCATGACGGCTGGCGTTGGACTGAGCGGAGACCTCAGAGATCCGGGTCGAAGCATTCCTATGGGAACCCTGGCAGCCACCATCGGCGGTATGGTGATCTACTTTTTCATGGCCTGGAAACTGTCGGTCTCCGCGTCACCGGAAGCGTTGGCCGATACGAGCCGCCTGGTGATGGCTGACATCGCCTGGCAGGGTTGGTGGATCATCCCGTTGGGCTTGGCCGCTGCCACTATAAGTTCTGCCCTTGGTTCCATCCTCGTTGCCCCGCGTACCCTCCAAGCCATCGCTGCCGACAAGATATTTCCAGCGCCTGCGATCAACTCCTGGATCAGCCGTGGAAAAGGCGAGAACAGCGAGCCGTATAACGCCAGCCTGATTACCGTTTTGCTCGCCGCCTTCTTCATCATGCTGGGCGCACTGGACAGCGTCGCGGAGATCATCTCCATGTTCTTCATGGTTACCTACGGTTCGCTTTGTCTCATCAGTTTTCTGAATCATTTTGCCGCCGATCCTAGTTACCGACCGACCTTTCGATCCAAGTGGTACGTCTCCCTTTTCGGAGCTCTGGCCTGCTTCGGGCTGATGTTTTTTATGAACTCTACCTACGCTGCGCTGGCAGTGCTGCTGATCGGCATCCTGTATAGTTACATCGCCTACTTTAATCCTGATAAACGAAGCATGGCGCTTATTTTTCAGGGGGTGATCTTTCAGTTCAGCCGTCGTTTGCAGATCTTTTTACAGAAGGCTGATAAGGAAGAAAAGAAGAGCTGGCGACCAAGCGTAATTGCGGCGAGCAACGCGACTTTTACCCGCCTCGGGGCCTTCGACCTATTGCGCTGGCTGAGCCAGAAATACGGCTTCGGAACCTACTTACATTATGTAAACGGTTACCTGAGCCACGAGAAAAGCGAAGAGGCAGCTGTGATCAAAGAGCGCATTATCCGGATGGCGGAAGCGACGGAGAGCCGTATCTATGTAGATACCATTGTCTCGCCGTCCTACACCTCGGCTATCGCCCAGATCGTGCAGTTTCCGGGCATCGCAGGTACGGATAATAACCTCTTATTGTTGGAGTATTCCAAGACCAATCACGATGGCCTATCTGATATAATCGACAACTTCAAACTGATCAAAGCGGTAGATTTTAATGTGGGTATTCTTGGCCTTTCCGAACGGGGCTTCGGGCTGAAGAAGAGCATCCACGTCTGGATCACGCGGGCGCACTACGAGAGCGCTAATCTGATGATTCTGTTGGCCTACGTAATGACCGGCCATCAAGACTGGCAGGGCGCCCAGATCAAGCTCTTTGCCGTCTTTGAAGAGTCTAAACTAGCCGAAGAAGAGCAAGCGCTGTACGATTTAATCGAGACTGGCCAGCTGCCCATCAGTCGCAACAACATTGACGTGCTTTGCCGGATGGATGACTCCGACTCCAAAACTGTGATCGCCCGTAAATCCGGTGAGGCGGACTTGGTTATCCTAGGTTTTCGGGACGAGGCGCTTAAGCGGATTGGGGAGAATTACTTCAACGGTTACAATGAGATTGGCAACGTGCTGTTTGTTAATGCCAGTGAGGAGGTGGAGATACGGTAAGTTTGGGCACCACCCGGTAAACGAAATGCTACTGCAACATAGAATTGGGCCGCAAACTGTTATCTTTCCACTAGCGCAATGCTGAAAATATCTGGGAGACAATGAATGCCAACATCATCGGTATAATCAAATTGCTGGGTACCTTTGGGTAAAGCGATCAAATAATGCCAACTCATAAAATAACCTACAACGCCTACCCATCTCCCGAAGCTCTCGAAGCCTTGGATCAGGAACTTCTAAAAGCAGCAAAACTAGCCTTACCTAATTCCTACTCTCCCTATTCCAAATTTCAAGTAGCCGCCGCCGCCCGATTAGAAGACGGTACGGTAGTAACTGGATGGAACACAGAAAATGCCGCCTATCCCATGTGCATTTGCGCTGAGCCTGCCACTCTCGCTGCCGCCGCCAGCCAGCGCCCGGGCATGCCCGTAGTAGCGATGGCCATCACGGTGAAATCTGCCAATCACGTTCTTGATCAACCCGCTAGCCCCTGCGGTTCCTGTCGCCAACAGCTGCACGAGCACGAAACGCGTTTCGAAATGAAAATGAAGTTGATTCTTCAGGGAGAAAGTGGACCTGTTTACGTTTTTGATTCGGCTGGGGATATACTGCCTTTTGGATTTTCGGGTAAGATGCTTTGATGTAGAAGCTAGGAACTAGAGAACTAGGAGTTAGAGAACTAGGGAGCCAGTAACCATCTATATGGCTACTGGCTCCCTAGTTCTCTAACTCCTAGTTCCTAGCTCCTAGCTACTAGCTTCTAACTCCTAGTTCCTAGCTACTAACTCCTAGTTCCTAGTTCTTAAAATGGGCAATAATCTGGTCAGCAAGCTCAGTACCAATGTTGTACTGCGCTTCGCCAGTAGCAGCACCAATGTGCGGCGTTACGCTGACCTTTGGGTTTTCCAGCAGGTCACGACGGGGAGTGGGCTCTCCGATGAATACGTCAAGTGCCGCTCCACGAACCTGACCGGATTCTAGTGCAGCGAGTAGTGCGTCTTCGTTGATCACACCGCCGCGGCTGGTGTTGGCCAGGATTACACCTTTCTTCATCTTCGCCAGTTCTTCTTCACCGATGAGGTTGCCGCCGGGGACGTGGATAGTGATGTAATCTGCTTCAGCAAGCATCTTATCCATACTGACAACGGGGACCTCTACCATCACCTTCCGGCCCATAAGGTCGATTTCGATGGCTTCGGATTCCTTGACGAGGTCTACGGGCAGTACGTTCATACCCAGGCCAATGGCGATGCGTGCGGCTTCAACACCAATGCGGCCAAAACCGAGGATGCCGAGCGTACGTCCGCGCAGTTGCTGGCCGCCGGCGTAAGCCTTCTTAAGCTTTTTGAATTCGCTGCCTTCCTGACGGAGCTCACTGTTAGAGCGTTGTACATCGCGGCTCAGGCCGAAGAAGTGAGCGAAAACGAGTTCGGCAACACTCGCACTGGAGGCCGCGGGAGTGTTGTAAGTCGGGATACCCTTGGTCTTGGCGTAGGCGTGGTCGATGTTGTCGATGCCAACACCGCCGCGGCAGATTACCTTCAGGTTGGGGCTGGCGTCGATCAGGTCCTGGCGCACTTTAGTGGCGGAGCGGACGCAGATTACGTCGAAGTCGTTAAGTTTGGTCATTAGCTCATCCTGGGGGATGTGATCGGTGACGACCTCGAAGCCAGCGGCTTCGAGCTGGGATTTACCGTTGGCTGCAATTCCGTCGTTGGCGAGTACTCTGATCATTATCGTTTAATTTTCTTGAGGGGGTGAAAGTCGGGCTCTTAATCAAATACAAAGAAACGGAAAAGCTGGGGGGTAGTTGTCGGAATTAGGTGATGTTTTACGGTGGCCTGTCGAGTTCGGTCTCTTAAGTTTACGTTCAATTTGACTGGCGAGTTGAGCTAGAATCACCAACTATCAATAGGAAAGAACAACTCCATCCGCGTACCAGCTATCACGCCATCATTAGCCACTACATCAGAGACCTTCATCCGTCTTTTCATTGCCTGAGGTGACCTCAACTAGGCCTTTACTCGTCCCGAAGACGAGCTGTTACCCGACGACAGCCCCGCAGGTGATAGTGGCCGCTGGGAAACCTTCTGGTTGCCCGTAAGGACGGGGCCAGCCTGGGGCGTCCATCACCATCAAAGCCGGCTGTTAATACCCGAAGGGAACCTTCCTCATCCTCGGCTAAGGCCATAACTTCTATTTCTGGCAACCCCTCAGCTACCGTCCATTACAAAAACGCGTAGGGCTGAGCGGCGAGGAAACCAGTCGTCAAGGAATGTACAAAGGTGAGGATAATGCGCACAGACAGTAAAAAATAGTAGGGTAGTTTGATAGTTGAGTGACCTCCTATCACGTTTCTAATGTGCAGCAGCGACTACATTACTACCGATGAACCGCACCACTATTTAAGCTTCCGCCCGCCAACAACCTTACCATTGACATCAGAATTACGTAGCCGCTTAAGCGGAATCAGCAAGCTGGCGTAGGCATCAGATGAGTTGACTCTCCACTTCTTACCTGCGTAGCTGACGGAGCCGTTGCGGCGGTCCCAATCAGCGGCCATAATTACGTAGCGGTTGCCAGCCTTGGGGTTGGGGCCGAAAACTAGGTAGTTTTCGTCGTTGCGCTCAAAACTGACGGCAATGCGCCGTGTCTTTGGTGAAAAAACGAAAACACCGGGTGTATTACGCTTGAAAACCAGCTGCTCTACTTCGCGTCCGTCGATGATCTTCACCTGGCCGTTACGGATTTCGGAGTTGCCATTGCGTAGTTCACGGATCAGTACCAGGTCTTCGGAGAGATAGAACTGGATGCGTTTGAGTTCATCCTGCGTCCAGTTCTGATCGTCCACCAGGCGCTGGGTCAACGGGCTGAGCTTGGGCCCGCAACTGGAGAAAAGAAAGGTGAATACGGCGAGGGCGGTTAGTAACCTAATCATGGCTGAAGTATTTATGTTTACAAGCTTGGTTAAGCAAAAGACGTAGTGTTTAGGGATAAAGTCTATTTTGATGGGTGTGTTTAAGGGTAAATTAACTTAGGTACGTCGTAAGTTATTCGCAATACGTCCTTAAGGGCTAGACTGGAAGCGAATTCGCTAATAAGTTCTCGAACGCTAGTGTTTAAGTAGTAGGCCAGAAAGAGCTAAACCATGCAGATTGCCGAGCGAAGCCGGGGTGCCAATTGAATGGAATAGTTATCTGTAGTCTACTACTTACCTTTGCCGGAGTATAATCCCAACCACCAAAGCATCCTTATGCTCCTTTCAATGACCGGTTACGGTCGCGCCACCCACAGCCACGCCGGTAAGACCTACACCGTCGAAATTCGCTCGCTTAACAGCAAGCAGAACGACCTACGGCTGCGCAGCTCCCAGCACCTTCACAAATACGAGATGGACCTGCGCCGCCTCATCCTCGACCAGGTGCAGCGCGGTAAGATGGAGGTGAATGTTGAGGTTTCTGATGAATCTGGCGGCGGCGGTGTTAAGATAAATACTGCGCTGCTCGGTCGCCTTTACAAAGAGGTTTGGGATGCTATTGCACCAGATGTGCAAAAGCCAGGACATGCCGAAGGGCTTTATGCCGCTCTTCTGCGCATCCCCGGGATGGTGGAAGCGGGTAGTAACCGCCTTGAAGATGACGACTGGGTTCAGCTAAAGATAGTAGCGAATAAAGCCGTAGTCCACCTCAACGAATACCGGACCCAGGAAGGGGACGTGATGGCCAAAGACCTTGCTGAAAGCGCTAGTGAGATTGCTAGCCTGCTGGAGGAAGTGGCGCAGTACGAAGACGTCCGCGTAGAATCCGTCCGTACCCGGATGGAGAAGCACCTTAAAGACTATCTCGGACGGGGCAATGTGGACAAGAACCGCTACGAGCAGGAAATCCTGTTTTACCTCGAAAAGATGGACATTAATGAAGAGAAGGTTCGCCTTAAGCAGAACTGCGAATACTTCCTGGAGGTCCTCGGTAATAAGGACTTGGTGAAGGGCCGTAAGCTCAACTTCATCAGCCAGGAGATCGGCCGGGAGGTGAACACTCTCGGGGCCAAGGCGTACGCCGCCGAAATTCAAAAACTGGTGGTCAATATGAAGGAGCATCTGGAAATGATCAAAGAACAACTCGCAAACGTTGCCTGAAAATGGAGGATACTGCTAGAGGAAAGATGCTGATTTTTACCGCGCCATCAGGAGCTGGGAAAACGACTATCGTTCGCCACCTACTTGAAAATTTTGACGAATTGGCCTTCTCTGTTTCGGCAACGAACCGGCCCATGCGGGAAGGGGAAACCGATGGAGAATCTTATCACTTCCTCACGACCAAGGAGTTTATGGAGCGCGTTGATAACGACAAGTTCATCGAATACGAAGAAGTATATCCCGGCCGTTTCTACGGAACGCTCCACTCCGAAATAGACCGCATTTGGGCCACGGACCGTGCCATCGTCTTCGATATTGAAGTGAAGGGTGCCACCAACCTCAAGAAGTTCTACTCAAATGAGAGCTTGGCCGTCTTCATCAACCCGCCCAGCTCTGATATCCTCTTCCAGCGTCTACGCGACCGCAGCACCGAGACGGAAGAGGAGCTGCGTGTCCGTATCGACCGCGCCGCCGAGGAACTTACCTACGTAAATACCTTCGACCGCGTGCTTATTAACGACAACCTTCAGGCCGCCTTCGCTGAAGCGGAGGATATTGTTGAGGACTTTCTGGGCTTGATCGCTGAAGAAGAGTAGCAGAATCGCTTCTCAGGAGGGGTTTTAGACGCCTTCGGCTTTTAGACGAGCTGTGCTCTTTTAGACGCCTTCGGCTTTCAGACGAGCTGTGCTCTTTTAGACGCCTTCGGCTTTTAGACGAGCTGCGTTCTTTTAGACGCCTTCGGCTTTCAGACGAGCTGTGCTCTTTTAGACGCCTTCGGCTTTCAGACGAGCTGCGCTCTTTTAGACGCCTTCGGCTTTCAGACGAGCTGTGCTCTTTTAGACGCCTTCGGCTTTCAGACGAGCTGTGCTCTTTTAGACGCCTTCGGCTTTTAGACGAGCTGCGCTCTTTTAGACGCCTTTGGCTTTTAGGCTACCGCACGTTGGAGGTGTGGCCGGAGTCGTGCGGTAGCCTAAAAGCGCAGCGTCTAAAAGGCAAAGCCGTCTAAAAGCGTAGCGTCTAAAAGGCAAAGCCGTCTAAAAGGCAAAGCCGTCTAAAAGCGCAGCGTCTAAATCATATCCTCCGGCCGCACCCAAGCATCAAACTCATCAGCAGTAAGGTAGCCCAGCTCCAGCGCAGCAGCCTTCAACGTAGTGTCTTCAGCGTAGGCTTTCTTAGCAATTTTACCTGCTTTATCGTACCCAATTTTCGTATTGAGGGCGGTGACGAGCATCAGGCTATTTTCCAGGTGCTCCTTGATCTTCTTGGCGTTGGGCTCGATACCGACGGCGCAGTTTTTCTCGAAGCTGCGGGCGGCGTCTCCGATCAGGCGGGCGCTCATCAGGAAGTTGAAGATCATCATCGGCTTGAAGACGTTGAGCTCGAAGTGGCCGGTCATTCCGCCGATGTTGATCGCTACGTCGTTACCGATCACTTGGGCCATGGCCATGGTGAGGGCTTCGGACTGGGTGGGGTTTACTTTACCTGGCATGATGGAACTTCCGGGCTCGTTGGCGGGGATGATGATTTCGCCAATGCCGGAGCGGGGGCCGCTGGAGAGCATTCGTACGTCGTTGCCGATCTTCATCAGGCTTACAGCTACCGTCTTCAGGGCTCCGTGGGCCTCTACTATGGCGTCGTGAGCAGCGAGGGCTTCAAATTTATTTTCGGCGGTACGGAAGGGTAGGCCTGTCAGTTTGGCAATTTCTCCGGCGACGTGTACGTCGTAGCCTTTGGGCGTGTTGAGCCCGGTCCCCACGGCGGTGCCGCCCAGGGCGAGTTCGCTGAGGTGATCGAGGGTGTTCTTGATGGCCTTGATGCCGTGGTTTAGCTGGCTTACGTAGCCGCTGAACTCCTGGCCCAGCGTCAACGGCGTAGCATCCATGAAGTGGGTGCGTCCGATCTTCACGACGTTTACCATCGCTTCGGATTTGGCCTTCAGCGTATCGCGGAGTTGCTCGAGGCCGGGGATGGTGTTCTCCACGACCATTTTATAGGCGGCGATGTGCATCGCCGTCGGGAAGGTGTCGTTGGAAGACTGGCTTTTATTTACGTCATCGTTGGGGTGGAGGGCTTTCTTAGCGTCGGTCAGAGTGCCGCCGGCGAGAACGTGGCCGCGGTTGGCGATCACCTCATTACAGTTCATGTTGGACTGCGTACCGGAGCCTGTTTGCCAGACTACGAGGGGGAATTCTTCGTCAAGGCTTCCGGCTAGGATCTCGTCGGCCACTTTACCGATCAGGTTGGCTTTGCTTTCGTCCAGGACACCAAGTTCGGTATTCGTGCGCGCGGCAGCTTTTTTCAGGATGGCGAAGGCGCGGATGATCTCGATGGGCATTAGCTGACCGCCGATTTCAAAGTTGGTAAGACTGCGCTGGGTTTGGGCACCCCAGTAGCGTTCGGCGGGTACTTCGACGGGGCCTATTGAATCGTTTTCGGTGCGGTAGGTTGACATGATTTGGTATGTTGGTTCGTTGGTCTGTTGGTAGTTTGGTGCGAAGGTACGGAAGTCATAGATTTGGAGTTCCTATCCCGTGCGGTAGCCCATGAATCTATTTAGCACATCGAAAAAATAGTGCAGTTAAATTTGATTTGGGCGCGGGCGCAGGTGCAGGGGAAAGGATAATAGAACAAGGTAAAGGCTTCCGACAGCTTACTAAGGACGCTCAACTCAACTCCACTGCCGTTTCCATCGCAAAGACCAGGGGTGATGTGTTGGTTTGCGTTCATAACTCCGTGCTTTACCCGGACGCTGATCACGGCATTACCACCTACTTCTTTTGCTTGTACTCGTATCTGATCCAGTGCCTACAGGCGGTTTCCCCGCTCCAGGCGTTCGTAAGCCATTGGGGTGCCGTCGATAGTTGCTGCTAGGGTAGTGAGCAGGAGCTTCCTGTTTTCGTCATGAATGATGCTGGTGCCGGATGCCATGCCTGTGTACGCTTTTATCTGGGTTTTCCTTAGTTGGTCCGTAGTGGTTGTTAACATGAGGGAAGTATTTAAGAATAGATAAATATCGGGACGGTCAGCCATTTTTCACCCAGGCGGATACTACAACTGTAATTTATATTTAATCTTTCCAGTTCAATCCCTAACTTTGAGGGCCACTTTAGCGAAACATCATAACCTTCATCTAACCAACTTATTACATGGCCAATTTTTCAATCAATGTAAACGGTAAAACCCACGAGGTAGACGTAGACCCCAAAACCCCACTTCTCTGGGCCATCCGCGATGAGCTCGGCTACGTCGGTACAAAATTTGGCTGTGGGATCGGCCAGTGCGGCGCCTGCACTGTTCACATCGACAGCGTAGCGATGCGCTCCTGCCAGATGACGGTAGAGACCGTTGCCTCCCGCAACAGCGCGGTCACAACGATAGAAGGCTTGTCCGAAAACGGAGATCACCCAGTACAGCAAGCATGGTTGGAGCACGACGTGCCACAGTGCGGCTACTGCCAGGCCGGCCAGATGATGAGCGCGGCCTCGCTGCTTAATAATATCCCCAATCCAACGGATGCGGACATTAATGCGGGCATGGCGGGTAATATTTGTCGCTGCGGTACATATACTCGGATTCATGCTGCGGTTAAGACTGCTGCCGGGAAGCTTAGTTAGATCTTTAGTGTTTTAGTTCGTTAGGGTAACTCCCTGTACGCTTGAAACTTACTTCGGTCTTGCCCTGCTCTCTTCCATCCTTCTCTTTGCATCCTGCGTGCGCGCCGCTTGCTCTAACTTCTAAAAGTCTAACGATCTAACGATATGACTACCAATACCAATCGTAGAAATTTCCTAAAAGTCTCCGCTGCCACCGGTGGCGGTTTCCTCCTCGGCTTCTCCATTTTCACTTCCTGCGAGCAAAAGGCCGTTAGAGCCATGGCTCCCGAACTGGTAATGCCTGAAAAATTTACTGAATTCAGTGGCTTTATTAAAATTGGCGAAAACGGTGTGGTGACCATCATGAGCCCCAATCCGGAAATTGGCCAGAACGTAAAGACCTCGATGCCGATGATCATCGCTGAGGAACTGGACGTTGATTGGAACAACGTAATCGTTGAACAAGGAAAACTCGATGCCGAGAAGTTCACCCGCCAGATCGCAGGCGGTAGCCAGAGTATCCGCCAGGGTTGGACGCCCCTCCGTACCACCGGCGCCACCGCCCGCGCCATGCTCCTCGCCGCTGCCGCCCAAAAACTGGCGGTGGACGTCGCCGAACTCCGTACCGAAAATGGTATGATCTACGGTCCCGGAGAAAAGAAAATTGGCTACGGCGAAGTCGCGGCACTCGCAGCTACCATGCCCGTGCCGGAAGAAGTAGAACTAAAGGACCCTAAAGACTTCAAGATCATCGGCCAGGGCAAAAAGAACGTCGACGCCCGCAAGATCGCAACCGGTAAGCCCCTCTTCGGTATTGATGTGCAGCGTGAGGGAATGCTCCACGCCGGCATCATCCACCCACCCGCCTTCGGGATGGAGCTTGCTTCCTTCAGCGCCGACGCAGCTTTGGCAATGCCCGGAATCGTTGATGTGTTTGAAATCGACTGCGCGCCTGAAGGAAAAGAAATGCAATGGTCCGACGGGCCAACCGTGCGCAAGCAAATCGCCGTAGTCGGGAACTCCACCTGGCAGGTGATGCAGGCCAAAAAAGCCGTTAAGGCCGAATGGAAACGCGTTACTCCCGCGGAGAGCTCCGATGGCCACCGTAGCAAAATGGCCAGCCTGCTCGAAACCGGAAAAGTAGAAGAAGCCCGCCGCGACGGAAATCCTGAACAAGCATTCGAAGGCGCAGCAACGATCATTGAGTCTACCTACTTCGCCCCCTTCCTGCCCCACAACACGATGGAACCGATGAACTTCTTCGCCCACGTCACCGACGAAAAAGCGGAACTCCACGGACCAGTCCAAACACCTGAATTCCTGGAGAAATCCATCGCGACGCTCCTCGATATGGATCCCGCCAACATTGACGTAGGCATGACCCGCATGGGCGGAGGCTTCGGCCGTCGCCTCTACGGAAGCTTCGCCGTGGAAGCAGCCCTGATCTCTAAAGCAGTGAAGGCTCCGGTAAAACTCACCTACACCCGCGAAGACGATATGACCCAGGGCACCTACCGCCCTGATTACCTCGTGACTTATCGCGCTGGCCTCGACGCCGACGGTAAGCTCGTCGCCTTCCACGTCCGTGGAACCGGCACCAGCGGCAGCCCCGTATTCGCTAACCGCTTTCCCGCAGGATCAGTGGACAACTACCTGGCCGAAAATATTAGCCTCGATTCCAACATAACCACCGGAGCCTGGCGCGCACCCCGCTCTAATTTCATCGCTGGCGCCGAGCAGGCTTTTCTCGATGAAGTAGCCACCGCAGCAGGCAAAGACCCCATCGACTTTCGCCTCGAACTCTTCGACCGCGCCATCGCAAATCCGGTAGGCGAAAACAACGACTACGACGCAGAACGCTACGCCGGGGTAGTAAAACTAGCCAGGGATAAATCCGGCTGGAATCTCGGCGATAACGGAAGCCACCGTGGCTTCGCAGCCTACTATTGTCACAACTCCTACGTAGCTCAGGTGCTCGACCTTACGCTGGACGGCGACAAGCCTAAAGTCGGCCGTGTATGTTGTGCCGTGGACTGCGGAATTGTCGTCAACCCCGAAGGCGCCATCAATCAGATCGAAGGCGGTATCGTTGACGGTATCGGCCACGCGCTTTACGGCCAGCTGACCTTTACCGACGGTAAGCCCGATCAGGAAAACTTCAATACCTACCGCTTAATCCGCCACTCGGAAGCGCCGACAGAAATTGATGTGCACTTCGTTGATAACGGTATTGCGCCTACCGGACTTGGTGAGCCTTCCCTGCCTCCAATTATCGGAGCCTTGGCGAATGCGCTCAGCATAGCTAAGGGGGAGCGGGTTTATGACCAGCCATTCTTAGGGTCCCTAAGGGGATAATTACTTTGGTCGAGGCCTTCTAGGCCGAGCTCCTGCGTCGCAAAGCGACTGAAGACATAAGTTTTGTTGCTCCGCAACGCAGGAACTCGCCCTAGACCGCTGCGGAGCGAATGGCTCGACCGGGACAATGTTATCTTTTCAAATCAGAGACTGTACCGTAATCCAAGGCCAAACCCGGCAAGGATGCTGCTTCGGTTCGTGCCGGACAACGCATCCGTGCCAAAAGGTAAATAATTTAAGTTCGCTTTAGCCTCCAACCAAAGCTTACCACCAGGCTTCAGGCGATACGCTGCGGAAGGGCTAAATTGGTAAGAAAGAAAGGTTTTCGGTGTAGTAGCGGGACCGGTCTGCGCATCGAACGGAACAAAATCTCCGCTGGCATCCAGCGTGGTGCCGTTGGCAAATTGGCGGAAGTTGATGCTAACTCCGGCACCAAGGCCAAGCCGGAGGTTACCAACATTTTGATTCCAATGAATAAGAACGGGAACGCTGACATAGCGTGTCCGTAAATTATCCGTTACCCGGCGGCGAAGAATGGCGTCAATCGGACCGCTGTTGTGGGCGGAAGGGTGCTCGATCATTGTAGCCTGCTCGGTAATGTGTTCAAAGGTGTTGAGTGTACGGTGGTATTCTAAGCCGGTACTTAGCGCGAATTTCTTGCTGATTTGGTAGCGGATATCGAGGCCGAAGGAACTGCCTGCGGCGGGTTTTACGGCTGCGTTTAATGCTTCACTCGGGCCATCGGAGGAGACGGAGTGGTTGCTAAATAGTAGATTGCTGCCGGCGTTAAGACCCGTACTAAAACGATTGGTCAGGGTGCTTTTGAAGGGGGGAGTAGGCGCAGCGGAAAGTGGTGGAAAAAGAACCGGAGCTAATGATAACATTCGCACGGGCGGGGAGGGCAGAAGGGCGGCTGCGGAAAATTTTCGTGTTCTTGGGGCGGAAGTTTTTACGTCATCGACTACAATCTCAACGGGTGCGTTATTTTCAGCCTGGGTGTTGTTTTTAGCAGCGAAGAGGTCCGCTATTGTCTTGTCTTTTATTATTGGGGAGCCGGTTTTCTCTAGGACAGGTTTAGCGTCTTTTTGGGGCGCGGCCGCAGGTGCCGTAGAAGGTTTTTTGAAAGCAAGGTTAGTAGCACCGGGTCCATCCGAAGAACTGGGGGTTGATAAAGTCGCCTTCTTCTCAGCGCTACTAGCTACTGATGCACGTTCGGTCTTCTGAAGTGCTGGAGTGCTTTCGCTCGTAGTGCGTACGGAAGGTTTTGTCGGAGCTGGAGTTCCTCTGCCGTGTAGTTCTGTTGCTGCGGGAACGGGCTGACCTTGCTCGGAGCTGGCAAGAGTCGTCGCCTGTTCGGACGTAGTTGTGCCGTCAACATCGGCAGAGCCATTACTGAAAAACCATCCGCCAAGCCCTCCAATCACGAGGAAGAGGAGGGCGAAAAAGAGACCTTTCCAGGGCCAAGTACCGACTGCCGGCTCATAATCGGCAGGAGAGAGCTGCTGCTCAATGCTTGCCCACAGATCATCAGCGTCTACGTCCGCCGGAGCGTCCGATCGGCCGAGTTTTTCCCTGATGTATTGTTCGATGGACTTCATGCGGTAAGTGTCTGGAGGCGATAGGGGTAAATTTGGTGGACGGTTTTCATGAGTTCATGTGTTCGATAAAGGCGAGGATGGTAATTGCCAGCGGTACAACCTTAAACCGGTTTCGATTGACAAAATCTGCTCGGAGTGGAGACGACTCGTCTGATTGGCAAGCTTTGGAGAGCCACTTTCGTGCTCGGGAAAGCCGTTGTCGGGAAAGTGGTGCATCGATACCGAGGAGGTGGGCGATTTCGGCATGGTTGTAGCCTTCCACCACACTCAGGTTGAAGACTTCATAGTATTCGGTGGGCATTTGCTTTAGCCAGTCGGTTAGTTCTTTGTTGTCGAAGGCGGTAAGCACCTCCGGGTTGATGGCGGGAGCGTGGGCTTCCGGGGTGAGTTCCACCGTTACGAGCCGTTTGTTTTTGGCGTTCCGCTTCAGGCAGTTGTTGATAACTATGCGGGACGACCAGGTTTTGAAACTGGCCCGCGCTTCGTCGAACTGTTGAAGCTTCTGGAATAGCTGGACGAATGAGTCCTGCAACACGTCCTTCATTTCCGCCTCATCGTTTAAGTAGCGACGGGCAACCAGGCCTAAGTAAGGAAGGCAACGCTCATAGAGCTCCCGTTGCGCTGCCTGTTTATTAGCGAGGCAGCCGGCAATCAGTTCGGGGCCGATGGTTCCTTCCTTCATTTATTGGACTGGATTGAAAAGGGTAAGGCGCGTCATCCCAGCGAGGGATGACGCACGCTTACGATTCAAATATAGGTCCGGCCAGAGGATTTAGCCGAACAAAATCAGGTATTGCACAGGTACTAGATTTGGAGTTGTACCCTTGCAATATCTATTTACTGGCAGATACAGTTCGGGTTGATTGTGCCGACGATACTGTCGCTCGTTATACATGCATCTCCGACGTTGAGTTGAAGATTGGGGCAGTCGAAGTTTCCAGGGTATTCTTCACACCCACAGTCAGTGTTAATAAACCCATCGAGACCGGCTGGGGTGCTGCAAGGGTCGTTGAAGTTGGCTTCGAGGTTCGGGCAGTCGTAGTTTTGCGATGCTTCTTCGCAATCACAGTTTTGGTTAACGGAGCCAAGCGTACTATCAGCAGTGATACATTCGTACCCGAAGTTGAGCATCAGGTCTGGGCAGTCGTAGTTCTGCGTTACTTCGTCGCAATTACAGTTTTGGTTGACGGAGCCAAGCGTACTATCAGCAGTGATACAATCGTACCCGAAGTTGAGCATCAGGTCTGGGCAGTCGAAGTTCTGCGCGAATTCTTCACATTCACAGTTGGTATTAATGAAGCCATCTAGGCCGGCTGGGGTGCTGCAAGGATCTTGGAAGTTGGCCGCAAGGTTAGGGCAGTCGAAGGAGTTACTGTTGGGCTGGCATTGACAATTTGGGTTGATGACACCATTGATGCTGTCAGCGGTAATACAGGCGTCGTTAAGGTTGAGCATTAGGTCTGGGCAGTCGAAGGTTGTGTCTACCGGATTAGAACCGGTGTCGCAAATGCAGTTCTCCGTAACGATGCCGAAGACTTCGTTGGGATTAAGGCAGGTATCCTGTACGTTGAGCATCAGGTCGGGGCAGTCGAATACGGGAGAAAGCTGAATTTCGTCGCCCTCAAAGATGCTACAGGAGGCGAAGATGAGGGAAATGGTGAGTAAGAGCAGACCGGGAAGTGAGAAGAGGTACTTTTTCATCTTAAAGAGTTGGTTGTATTTTGAGCGGAGAAGATCTGGCTAACGGCCGAATCGGGTGATGTGTTGAAGGCTTATATTGCCTTCGTTCACCACCTTGTATCCTGCGGCCGCGCCTGATGTGACAGCTTGGCTAAAAAAAAGTAAAGAAATTAATAACTGGCGACCGACTAAAACCCCCCAACCATGAAACTAGGCTACGTAACCGCCATCCTCCCCGAACTGAGCCTCGAAGAAAATATGGCCTTCGCCGCCGCTACCGGCTACGACTGCTTGGAAGTGATGTGCTGGCCGCCCGGCAAGGCCGAACGCCGCTACGCCGGAGTCACCCACATCGACGTTACCACGCTCGATAAAGCGGGCATTCGAGGCATCAAAGACCTGCAAGAAAAGTACGGCGTAAGCATCAGCGCTCTCGGCTACTACCCAAACCCGCTTGTTGCCGATGAAGCCGAAGCAAAGGTTTATACCGATCATCTTTTAGCGCTGATCGATGCGGCGGCAGCGCTGGAGATCAACTGTATAACCACCTTTGTAGGCCGCGATAAAAACCAAACCATAGAAGCGCAATGGCCCCGCTTCCTCTCCACCTGGCGACCGATAGTGGCGTACGCAGGAAAGAAAAACGTCAGTATCGGCATAGAAAACTGTCCGATGCGTTTCACGAAAGACGAATGGCCGGGTGGCACTAACCTAGCCGTTAGCCCCGCCGTTTGGGAACAAATGTGGACGGATATTCCGGACGCAAACTGGGGATTAAACTACGACCCCAGCCACTTCATCCTTCAACAGATGGACTACACCCTGCCGTTCCGGAAATACCCGGAGCGGATGGTCCACGTTCACGCCAAAGACGCCCGCATTGACATTGAAAAGCGCAACCACCACGGTGTTTTTAGCCATCCAAACCTTTGGCATACGCCGAAGATTCCCGGTCTGGGAGATGTAGATTGGGGCCGCTTCATCGGCTACCTACGCGAAACGGGCTACGACGGTGCCGTCTGCGTGGAGGTGGAGGACCGGACTTTTGAGGGGAGTTTGAAGAAGCGAAAGGCAGCGCTCGAGCAAAGTTGTGGGTATTTGCGACAGTTTATCCGCTAGGGAACGTGAAATAAATAAACCACGATTTTTGACCGCCTTATTTTGCCCTCACCGCACTTAAAAATTCTTTCCGTAGCTATAGTTACGCAAAGAATTTTTCAAGAACGGTGAGCGCAAAAACGTCAGGTCAAAAAACACGTTTTACGTAATTCGCGTCCCTAAGGGATTGGCGGTGTTCTACGGTCTGCACATAAGTTTGGGCCTCATCACAATAGTGGCCAGCTAACTTCATGTCTCAGCGGTAGCAGGTAGGCTAATGATTTACTCATAAGCTTTAGCTGGCAACAGGCAACTTAATGTTGTGCGTATTCGTCTCGCCTCTTTTCTACGAGACCGTTTACGTCGTCGGCAGCAGGGCTTCGTTCATTGCCCTACGGGGCATCTTACTGGTCGCGGGTGCGGGGTAGGTTGAATGTCAAATATGGGGAATCAAGACTTCGGGACGCCTAGGACTGTAGGGTAGTTTCCTTCTGTTTCAGGCCTTAACCTTCTCGGTCTTCTTCTTCTTTTTGAGGATGTCGTCTGCGAAGGGAATGGGAAGGTCGGCGTCGCCGGTATTGTGGGCGTAGCGGGCTTTACGGTAGTCGTGCGGCTTGTAGCTGTTGGGGATGGTGGAGAAGTTCTGTTCTTCGTTCATGGCTTGGGGAATTAATAAATAAAAGAAAGAGAAGTGGTAATGACCATTTTTCGAAATTGTTCAGGGGGGTACGCTGACAAGGGCTTCCAGGGGCTTTTCATTGAGGGTGGGGGTATTGTCCGGGTTTATTACTGCTGACCAGATCTTACCCGCCATGACTTCTTTACCCATCAAGTTGGTACCGACGTTCTTCGCGCCCTGACGGATGGCTTTGTATCCTGCGGCCGCGCCAAAACACCGTAACGAGCAGCTGAAAAAACCTCCTCCATTCCACGTACCTTTGTCGTGCTGAAAAGCCAAATCGTCAAACAGTCAGGCAGTCAAATCGTCATAGCTGGCAGGACGGACTAAAAGACTAACGAACTAACAGACCAATCCCATGGGCAGAAACCGCCGCAATCGCTTCCCCGAACGCATAGACAACGTAACCATTACCGGCCTGGCCGACAAAGGCTTTTGCGTGGGTAAAACCGAAGAAGGCATGGTTGTCTTCGTAGAAAAAGTGGTGCCCGGAGACGTCGTTGATGTCCGCCCTTTCCGCAAGAAAAAGAAGCTACTCTTTGCCGCTCCTCTGGAGTTTCATACAATGAGCGAAGACCGGGTAGAACCTTTCTGCCAGCACTTCGGCGTCTGCGGCGGCTGCAAGTGGCAGAACTTCAGCTACGAAGGCCAGCTGCGCGAAAAAGACCGCATCGTCCGCGATGCCCTAAGCCGTATCGGTAAAGTTGAAGTCGGCGAATGGGAACCCATCCTCGGCAGCGAGGAAACCAGTTTCTACCGCAACAAGCTCGAATTTGGTGTCGCGAACCGCCGCTGGCTCACCGCCGACGAGGTTGGAGATGAAACCATCTCCAACGAAATGGACGTCATCGGCTTCCACAAAGCCGGTGCCTACGACAAGCTGATCGATATTGAAAAATGCCATCTCCAGTTCGGCCCCAGCAACGAGCTGCGCAACGGTATCCGTGCCCTGGCCATCGAACGGCAGATCTCATTTTTCGACATGCGTGAACGGACCGGCCTCTTCCGTCAGTTCATGATCCGTACCACCACGACCGGAGAGTGCATGCTCGTACTCGCCTTCTTTGAAAACGACCAGGACACCATCAAGCCCTTCCTCGATGCCATTATGAAAGGCTTCGGCGAGCACCTCACCAGCCTCTACTACTGCATCAACGGCAAGATCAATGAGTACATGATGGACCTGGAGATGAACCTCTTCGCTGGTACCGCCACGATCAAAGAAACCATCGGCCACGTAAGTTTCCACATCGGCCCTAAGTCATTCTTCCAGACCAACACCCGACAGGGCAAAAACCTCTACGACATTACCGCCGAGTACGCCGGACTGACCGGCACGGAGAACGTCTACGATCTCTACACCGGCATCGGCTCCATTGGCCAGTACGTTGCTAAAGACGCTAAGTCCGTAGTCGGGATCGAAGAGATTGCCGCCGCTATCGACGACGCGAAGATCAACGCTGAAATGAATGGCCTGGACAACTGCACGTGGTACGCCGGCCGTACTGAGAACATTCTTACGACCGAGTTCGCCGCAAAGCACGGCCGGCCTGACGTCCTCATCACCGATCCGCCCCGCGCAGGTATGCACCCCAAGGTTATTCCAATGCTGCTGGAGCTCGCCGCTCCGGTTATCGTCTACGTCTCCTGCAATCCGGGTACTCAGGCGCGGGATCTGGCCTTATTGGACGAAAAGTATAAGGTGGTTAAGGCGCGGGCGGTGGATATGTTCCCGCAGACTTCTCATTGCGAGAGTGTGGTGAGGTTGGAGTTGCGGTAGGTTTTATCAAAGTCTCGCATTTCTTCAACTTCATCTTGTCCCTTCCGGTAGACGTATATGACCTCTTTTTTTGGCTTAATAAGCCAGGGAGGTAAGCATTTCGTAAGCCGTGTATGGAGGAGGGGTGTTGCTCGTTTCTTAAAGATAAAGTTTCTCCAATAGGTGCGGTTTACCAACTAATTGCCTTCCAGGATGCGTTTTTTTACAAATATGCAGCTGGAGCGTATCTTGGCAAGGATTAAACCGACCCTCATAATGAAAACCTTACGTCTGTTTCTCCTTACCCTGTTTGCATGTGGAGCACTGACCACTACGGTTTTAGCGCAAGCCTCCGCAACATCCCAACCAGACCCGCTAACCTTCCAGGTCTGTGAGGTGCCGAAAGAAAACAAGTCGCTGCGGGAAGCCATACCTTATCAAGATGCGGTAATTGCTCGAGTGGTAACCGATAGAGACCGGAAGGAAAAAGCAACAAAACGGAGAAGTGAAGTGCGTAATCCGCCCGGAGTTGAAGAAGGGAATGACAATATGCCGGATGAACTCTCCCGCAAAATCGAAGCTTTACCGGCCATTGGTGGCCTGATGGTCAAGACCTCTTTTCATCCCTTCATGGAGGCCATGCACACCGCCTACGCGAAGCACTACGGTATGACGATTTCGCCGGATATGGTATGGCTGCTCATTTCTCAGGGTTTTGCCCTCCACATCAACCAGAACGCTGAGCAGCTGCGCGGTAAATTCGTCGATTTCGACGGTAAGAAAAAGCTGCACGTACAACGTGACGGATTCGTCAAAGGCGGCGCTACCAACGACTGGCCGAACGTATTCGCAGAATTCAGCAAACAGATTGAAGAGAACACCGGTCCGGAATTACTCGACCTGGTAACGGGAGATTTTTCTACGACCGGCATCGCCGAAAAAGCAGCCTTTCAGGTGACCCTGATGGACGCAATGAAGAGCTTTTTCGAATACTCGGTATCGACCATGTGCGGAATCCCCGAAATAACCCTTGAAGGAACCCCGGAAGACTGGCGTAAAATCGAAGAAAAAACCAAAGCACTAGCGAAGTACGATCTCGAATGGTGGGTAAACGACCTAGCGCCCGTTCTGAAGCAATTCACCGCCGCTGCTGAAGGTAAACGGGATCAGAAGTTTTGGCAATCTATCTACAAATGGCACAGTGTCGGTAGTGGTAATCCGTACATCACCGGCTGGGCACTAAATTTTTTCCCCTACACCGAATACGGCGGTGAGTATGAGGAACTCCGCCCAGGTAAGTGGACAAGCCCCGGGGGAGAAGAACTAATCACTCGGGTCGCAACTACCAGTGTGTTCACCAGTGGCCTTTCTCACGCGGATTTTCTTTGGAATTATAACGGAACGAAATACGCAATGGAATTCGTGGCTGGCTTCGTTGGCTTTCGGCAGGATGCGGAAACGCTGTCGCTTCGCCCAGAGATCAACTGGGCCATTGTGGACAAGCAGCGGAAGCCTTCTCCGGAGGCGCTCAAGGCTTACATGTCTCCGTTGAATCCGCCGCCGACCGCCACCACGACTCCTTCGGGTGTAATTCCTTCACGGGTAGCCAACCCGACCGGCTTTCCCAATGGCACCGCCGAGCAGTATCACTCGGTTTCTGCCGGAGAGACGCTTTATGCCATCAGCCGTAAGTACGGACTTACGGTGGATACACTTAAGAACCTTAATGGGCTTACCGGGAATAAAATTTCTATTGGTCAGCGGATTCGAGTACGGTAGTAATGTAGCCGCTTTATTGACCGTCACTCCGCAATCGCCAGCGTAGCCAAACCAACCCGTAACCCTTCATGCCCCGCCAGCAAAACGTTACCGCAAAAGTCAACGGTAGCGCCGGTAGTGAGCACATCATCAACGATGAGGAGGTGCTTGCCGGCAAAGTCGCCCGTTCCGAGGCCGAAGGATTCTCGCGTATTTTCTACCCTTTCGTAGCGCGTACGTTTCGTCTGGGAGCCTTTGAAGACTATCCGCTTCAGCGCATTGGGGTATACCGACCGACCGATTATGGTCGCCATTCCTTCCGCAATCTTCTCCGCCTGATTATACCCCCGCTCGTGCCGCCGTTTAGGGTGAATCGGGACGGGAACAATACCATCCAAATCCCTTAGCGCAGGATGTTCTTTGATCAGCTCTCCCAGCTGTTCGCCCAACTGAACGCCAACTTCCGGGCGGTGGTAATACTTAAGCGCATGGATGAGTTGCTGGCAAACCGTCCCCGTATTGAAAGCCAATAAGGACGCGCCAAAGGTGATGGGCAAACGCCCCGCTAAGCGATCAGTAACTTCATTTTCCGGCAACAGCCAGTGGTTCGTAAGCGCTAGATCGTTGTTGCAGGGGACGCACAGTTGGGGCCGTTGATCCGCAGTAACCGCCCGTTGACAGTTAATGCAAAGGCGGGGGTAAAGCAAGGTCATCAGCCCGTCGCCGAGGGTATGGAGCGTCCGCCTAATCGACATAGGTCCACTTGCGCAGAAAGCGCAGCCCGAAGGAAAGTTCTATGGTAAAGTTACGAATGGCTCGCGCTCCGATCGTACGGGGTGTTCCTGATCCGTCAATCACACCGTTGATTGGCCCGGATTCGTATTGAAAGCTAAAATCCGGATGTCCCTGTAGTTCAACAAAGCCTCCTATTTTAGGAGAAATAGGGAACAAAACACCCGCACCGAAGCTTGCTCCATAGGTGATGTCTTTAATGAAGTCCGGGCTGTCTAGAGGGTAGTTCAGCCTGAACGAAGTCCCTTGGGTTTGGTCAAGAATATCGTAATCACTAAGATTGGTTCCTATATTGTAATCTAACCTAAGGCCAAGCAAGTAGTAAAAATCGCCTAAGCGGGAATAGCTGAAAATCGATTTTGCGCCCAACCCGAGAGACACATTATAGAACCTGAAATCGTCGCTGGGAAGGGTGATTTGGTTTCCACTCAAGAGTGTCCCTCGTCGCCGGCTTATCTTACTTCCCCGGGTATGATACCCCAGTTGACCGTAGAAACTAAACCTCTCTTGCGCTGGAATGGATTCAAAATATAGGTCTCCATGGTAGCCAAGCAGGAGTTCAGTTTCTAGCCCCGTCCAGTCTTGATTGCCAAGACTAAGGCCACCCTTTAGCCCGAAAAGGTAGCCGCCCCAGTCTACACCGTACTCCCCTTCCTGGTCTAGATTCTGTGCAGAGACTACGGTTGGAAAAGAGCATAAAGCAAAGACGAAAAGCAGTAGGTAAATGAGATGGCGCACGTGCGGGAGATTGGTTACGTCGCTAAGGTAGTTAGTAATTAGTACAATCCTTACCCCCTTGCAACGTTCGGTAGCGATGCATCATCTCCAACGTCTATCCCACGGGGTAGCGACCACATTTCTGTACGGTGACATTACTACCGCACTCGAATTCGCTGACCAATAGAAATAATATTCCCGGTAAGCCCATTAAGGTTCTTCAGTGAATCGACCGTAAGTCCGTACTTGCGGCTGATGGCGTAAAGCGTCTCTCCGGCAGAAACCGAGTGGTACTGCTCGGCGGTGCCATTGGAAGGGCCGGTCGGATTAGCTACCCGTGAAGGAATTACAACCGGAGGAATCGGACGGGGAGTTGTGGGTGTAGTGGTCGTCGGCGGGCTCGGATTAGACGGAGGCACGTTGGTAATAGGCCGAGGGTTGCTCGGTGGGTAGCTTGGGCGCCGAGTGGTTGGTGTATCGGTTGGGTCGTCCACGATGATGCGGCCATTGTCGTCCGTCGGAACGCTTGGCGTTGGGGATAGAGTTTCGTCGCGCTCGCCTTCTAGGCGGGGGGCGGTGCGCTGCTTACTGCCGCGTAGTTTTACTTTTTCGCCGGTAGCGGGGTCGGCTGTTTCGGGTAGGCGGTTCCGCTTGGCCAGCTTGTCTAGCCGCAGGCCGTAGCGCTGGGCTATATCGAAGAGGTTTTCACCCTCTTCCGTTACGTGGTAAGCTTCCCGCCCGCGGTAATATTTACGCTTCTTCTGTAGGTAGATCCGATCGCCAGGCTTTACTTCCTGTGCTTCCTGGCGGAGGTTCTCATTGTATTCTAGCAAGCGGCTGACGCTCACGTCTACCTGGTGGGCAACTTCCTGTACGCTGATGGGGGCATCGTTAATGAAGTAGCTCACATCGTTGGTTTGCAGGATGCCACGCTGCAGCTCTTCCACGGGGGTGAGCACCACCTCGGGCTCTTCGATGACGACGCTAGACTGATCGTACTGGTTCAGGTTGTAGCGCTCGATCAGCGTGATGAGTAACTTAGGGTAGTTCGGATTGGTGGCGTAACCGGAGCGGCGTAAACCTTCTGCCCAGGAGCGGTAATCAACGGGGTCCAGACGGAAAAGGAAGCCGTAGCGGAACGATTTAGCGGGATCACGTAGAAATTCAGAGTGTGCCACAAAGCTGGCGTCCGCATTCCGATACTGCCGGAAGCAACTCTTGATCAGCTTGCCCTGGTCGTTGTAGTCGTCATCTTCTTTGAAGTATTCCTCACCATTCCACTGGCTGCCGCACTTGATGCCGAAATGATTGTTAGCCGAGCGTGCGAGCTTACTTTTACCAGCGTCGCTTTCCAGAATACCCTGCGCCAGTTTGATGCTAGCGGGAACGCCGGTCCGCTCCATCTCGCGCATGGCGATTTTCTTATAACGCTTGATGTAGTCTCCCTGATCGGTCACAGAGGAGGTTAGGATAATCTCAGGAGCTGCTGACTCCGCTAACGCGAATCCGAAGTAGCTCAAAAATAGTAGGGAGGTGAAAAGGTACTTAATCATGTCTCTTGTACTCTTGATATGAATGTGTCGGTGCATGCCGGGCTCCGTCTCGTAAGAGGTAGTGGAACGACAAAGTAAGGTTTAATCAACGTGTCGATGCCTGACTTTTTTATTTTATTAAGAATATTTCCCTAAGAATTAGGACGGCTATAATAGTTTTTACGTTGTTTGGTGCCCTATCGCATCAGCAAAACATCGCTCGTAGTCTCTACTTTGCGCCTTCGGGAAAGCTGCACGAGCACCTTAACGATGTACACATCCTGCTCGGGGGGTCTGGTCCTGGGTATTATGCCCGTTCCAGCCCCAGCTCCCGTCCTGCGGCGAAACGGATTCTTCCGTGAAGTAAACCATCTCCCTCTAGCGGCTGAAAATGGAGAATTCGCTGAAACTGTTCACCTAGTCAGAGTGTAGGGGCGAGGGCGCTGAACGTAGGTGCCAAGAACTGGACGAGAACAAGGGTTGTACCGTCGCAGCTCCGGGCGGAGGTCATGGGCCGTACAATCACGTCTGAAAGCAGTCTGCGGTACAAGTACCTTCTAGGTAGGTGACGGTGAAAATGTAAGTCCCTGCGGTGAGCTTAGTAACATGTAGTACAAGTCGGTTCCGACAGCCTCCCATGTCATGAAAGCGCCATTTTTAAGAAAACTGTCTCTAGTCGTAGGTATTCTCTTTTCACAAATGATGGTGAAGAGTCCGTTGGCGGGCCCACAGGGCATTCTCAGCGTAGAATGGACGAAGAAGGCCCAGGATATGCGGCATAATTTCAAGCTCTGGTTTGGTTCCTGACCATGTTGAGCGAGTAAAAAAAACCATTGGACAAAAAAAAAAGGTTTCATAAAAAGAGAAGCGTTTTCTGATTCGCTCACGAAAAATAAATTTAACCCAAATCAGAGATTGTAATGAAAAAAATAAATGCACATTAAGTTAACCTCCAGTTGGTTAAGGGTGTTTACGAGCAAGGTGTGATGTGGTTAGGGAGTGGTGGTTTTTGGCAAGAAATCGGTTGGGTAGAGCCTTGGGAAAATGACTGGGAGATAAGTTTTTTCATAGGAAGTGACTAATCTATCGGGGGGGCGTCCACAAAATGCTTACTTATCTTGTTGTAAGTTTGCACCCCGGTTCCGAATCACATGCAGTGAGAAGAATTTGCTAAAGTTGCCCATCTGGGTTTTCTTGGCGCCGTAATTGTTCATTAAACGCCAATAAGTTATGGCTAGCATCGAGAAAAAAGTAATTCAAATCATTGTCGACAAGCTCGGCGTGGACGAAGCAGAGGTCACCTCGGAGGCCAGCTTCCAAAACGATCTGGGAGCAGACAGTCTTGACACTGTTGAGCTGATTATGGAATTCGAAAAAGAATTCGATATCAGCATCCCGGACGAGCAGGCGGAGAATATCCAAACTGTCGGACATGCTGTTACCTACCTAGAGAGCAGCGTGGAAAAGTAATTGTTCCCTTTTACTTTCTTTCCGCCGCCCGACGTGCCTGCTCCCGCAGGCAACGGGCGGCGGTTTTTTGTTTCAAGGAGAATTTTATCTGAAGGAGCCTCCTTGCCTGTAGCAAACTATATTTGCCCCTCACAACCTAAAAGATTCATTCATGAAGCGTGTAGTAGTGACCGGTATCGGTGCCCTGACGGCCATTGGGAACAATGTGCCCGAATACCTAGAAGGCCTTAAGACGGGTAAAAGTGGCGCCAAGCCCGTTACCCTGTTCGACGCCGAAAAGTTTAAAACCCAATTTGCCTGCGAAGTCAGTGATTGGGACCCGACCGACCGGCTAGATAAGCGTACGATTCGCCGTCTCGACCGCTACATCACAATGGGCCTCTACGCAACGGACGAAGCGCTGAAGATGGCCGGTATCAATAACGAAGCCGGTGAACGGATCTTTGACCTCGATCCTGACCGTGCCGGCGCGATTGTTGGCTCCGGCATCGGTGGCCTCGGCACGTTGGAGACAGAGATAACGGACTTCGCTAATGGTAGCGGTACGCCCCGCTATAATCCATTCATGATTCCAAAGATGATCGCGAACATGGGCGCTGGGCACATCAGTATAGAAAACAACCTGCGCGGCCCAAGCTACGCGACCGTCAGTGCTTGTGCTTCCGGAGGCCACGCCCTTGCCGCCGCTGCAGACGATATTCGTCTTGGCCGGGCCGACTTGATGGTTACCGGTGGCTCTGAAGCCGTGATTACCAAAGTCGGCGTCGGTGGCTTCAACAGCATGAAAGCACTCAGTACCCGCAACGATGATTATAAAACTGCCAGCCGTCCCTACGACGCTGAGCGCGACGGATTCGTCCTCGGAGAAGGAGCGGGTATCATGGTGCTGGAGAGCCTGGACCACGCGCTGGCCCGTGGCGCAACCATTCTCGCTGAAGTCGTTGGCTATGCCGCTAGCTCCGACGCCTACCACATCTCTGCGCCTCACCCCGAAGGAGCGGGTGCTAAGATGGCAATGATCAACGCCCTGAAGTACGCCGGCCTTAAGCCCGCAGACGTAGACTACATCAATACCCACGGAACTTCTACCCCGCTGGGCGATACCGCTGAACTCAACGCCATCAAACTCGCTTTTGGCGAAGATGTGTACGATCTGAACATCAGCTCTACCAAATCAATGACGGGCCACCTGCTCGGTGCCGCCGCCGCGATTGAATCCGTAGCCTGTATCCTGGCCATTCAGCATAATTTCGTGCCGCCAACGATCAATCACTTTACGGACGACCCCGAAATTGACTCTAAATTGAACCTCACTTTTAATAAGTCGGTAGAAAAGCCGGTGAATGTGGCGCTTTCTAATACCTTTGGGTTTGGAGGTCATAATTCGGCCACTATCTTCAAGCGTTACAACCCCTAGGCAAACGTGATCAAAACGATCAGACGAATTTATAACTTTTACTTTAGTCCGGAGAAAGACTTTGTCCGCCGGTTACGTCGTTTGCTCGGCTTCACGCCCGCTTACCTCAAGGTCTTTAAGCTAGCTTTTCACCACAAAAGCAGCAACGATGGCGCAAAAAGTTCTCCCTACGGCGGGCAGAGTAACGAACGACTAGAATACCTCGGTGATGCCGTCCTTGGCACCATCGTAGCAGAGTACCTCTACAAGAAATACCCCACCGAAGACGAAGGCTTCCTCACCAAGATGCGTTCTAAGATCGTAAAGCGGAAGAGCCTCAACGAAATCGGTTTTAACATGGGGCTGGATGAAATCCTTTCCACTTATAACAATACCCGCATTGCTAAATCTATGCTGGGTAACGCCGTCGAAGCACTAGTTGGAGCGGTTTACGTGGAACAGGGGTACGTACTCACAACGAAATTCGTCGTCCGCCGGATGCTTAAGAACTACGTTGACGTAGAGGGCCTTGAAACTTACGACGATAACTACAAAAGCCAGCTGCTCGAACACTGTCAGAAGAACGGCCAGCGGGTAGACTATAAAATCCTCAAGCGTTTTAAACAAGACAAACGTGACCGTTTCCGTGTTGCTGTAAACGTCGATGGTGTCAAACTCGCCGTGGGAGAAGACTACAATAAAAAATCGGCTGAGCAGATTGCTTCTAAACGAGCCTTACTGGGGCTGGGGCTGGAGGTTACCCATGAGTAGTGGGTTGCTGCCGCAAGTACCGTTCGCGGTGCTTATCTTCGGTAAATTAGTGTAGCAAAATGAGTGGTAATAGCGGTAGCAACTCAGTAACGTGCCAACTCAGTAACGGAGTAACACACCTTTGCCCCGCACACAACGTTACCTTTGTGAGCTTAATTAGTACATGAGTATTTTACCTACCTCTTCTCGTTGGCCTCTTTATTTGGCAATTGCCGGATTGGCAATCGTGGTAGCATCGGTGTGGTACACCAATTATCTGGCGTCTCAGTTGGCAGAGATTGAACAGAGTTACGTCGAACTCTACGGAGAGGCTATGGAACGCGTAGCAGATATCGAAAATTTTGCGGATCAAAAAGGTGACGACGTCTCTACTGAACAGGCAATCATTGACCGGATGAGGACTGTACCCCGGATACTTGTGAACGAACTTACCGGAGAGATTGTAGATGCACTAGGCTTTGGGGATCGCAATACGGACACAACGTACCTCAAAACTATACTGGGAGGCTGGATTGAAGAAGGCCGTACACCAGTACGTTCGTTTGCGCAGCTACAGTATTTTGGTGATAGCCGTTTGCTGCGTCAACTTCGCTTTTTTCCCTACGTACAGGCAGTACTTATTGGCTCGTTCATTTTCCTTGGCTTCCTCGGCATAAACCAAACCAGAAAAGCAGAACAAAACCGCGTATGGGTAGGCCTCGCCAAAGAAACTGCCCACCAACTCGGCACCCCGATCAGCGCCATCATGGGCTGGGTAGAGCACCTGAAGATGATGTACCCCGATGATGAGGACATCATGGAGGTCTCCAACGAACTGGCCTACGACGTTGACCGCCTTAGTATGGTCGCCAACCGCTTCAGCAAGATTGGCGCTACGCCCGAACTGAAGCCAGCCAATATTTACGCCGAACTTAACAAATGCCGGGATTATATGCAGAAGCGGGCTCCCAGGAAGGTCTCCTTCGACTTCCCCGAGGCTGATGCCGGCAACGCTCAGGTAGCCATTAATCCGCTACTCCTCGACTGGGTATTCGAGAACCTGCTCCGCAACGCACTGGATGCAATGGACGGAAAAGGCAAGCTAACCGGCCGTATCCGGGAACAAGGAGGTAATATCTACATTGACATTACTGATACCGGAAAAGGCATTTCTCCAAAGAACATCCGCAAGGTCTTCAACCCTGGCTTCACGACCAAGAAACGTGGTTGGGGACTGGGCCTTAGCCTCGTAAAACGAATCGTACAGGAGTACCACAAAGGGAAAATTACGGTTACCCATTCTGAGATGGGAAAGGGGACAACCTTTACGATCACGTTACCGCGCGTATTGGATTAGCTGCGCAGCAGTAACGTAGCTAATCTAATCTAATTTACCTTTGTGCTATGCAGGAAGCCATAGTAGCAATAGCAACACCCACCGGGGAAGGTGCCATCGGAATAGTTCGTTTATCGGGCAAGGATTGCATATCCTTGGTGGATAACTTTTTTCCGGCGCGGACGCTGGTGCAAAGTGAAGCCAGAAGAGCATGGTTCGGTATCCTGGCCGACGAGGAGGGTAGGGTGATTGACGAAGTCGTCCTCACCCTCTACCGAGCTCCGGCAAGTTACACGGGGGAGGACTCGGTGGAGATCAGTTGCCATGGCAGTCCTTTCATTCTCAGCCGCGTCGTCCAACTTTGCATTGACGCTGGAGCCCGGATGGCGGCCCCCGGCGAATTCTCCCAACGGGCATTCCTGAACGGTAAGCTTGACCTCAGCCAGGCTGAGGCAGTGGCCGACCTCATCGCCAGCCAGTCTGCCGCAGCTCACCGGATAGCCCTGCACCAACTGCGTGGCGGCGTCTCCAACGAAATCAAAGACCTCCGCCAAAAACTGATCGACTTCGCCAGCCTCATCGAACTGGAGCTCGACTTTGGAGAGGAAGACGTTGAGTTCGCCGACCGCGACCAACTCCGAGATTTAGTAGAACAGATTCGCGCCCGCATTGCTCAACTCACTACTAGCTTCCGCCTTGGTAACGCTATCAAACTGGGCATCACCACCGTGATCGCAGGCAGGCCGAATGCTGGTAAATCCACCCTTCTTAACGCACTGCTGAATGAGGAGCGCGCCATCGTCTCCGAAATCCCCGGTACTACCCGCGACACCATCGAGGAAACCCTCAACATCGGAGGCGTAACCTTTCGCTTGGTCGATACCGCCGGTATCCGCGAAGCATCAGACACCATCGAGATCATCGGCGTGGAGCGGGCCATCGAGCGGGTACGGACCAGCCAGCTACTCGTCTACGTATTCGACGTCATCGAAACGGATCCCGCCACCCTCTCTACCGACCTCGACGACCTCTACCGCGAAGACCTCCAACTTGTAGTCGTTGCCAATAAAATGGACCTCAATCCCTACACCAAATACGAACAATATTTCGGAGAAGACTACACCGGGAAATGGGTGGTGGATAAGGAAGACTTTATCCCAATGGTGGCCAAAGACCGCGCCAATCTCGGCTATCTGCAGGAACGCCTCCTTGCCACGGCGACTGGCGGAACTGCTGGCTTAGACCAGCAACAAGTCGTACTCTCTAACGCCCGCCATTACGATGCGCTCCGCCGGGCAGACGAAGCCCTCGTCCGGGTTTTAGACGGCCTGAACGTAGGCATTAGCCAGGATTTTGTAGCGATGGATATTCGTCAAAGCCTCCGTGAACTGGGCGAAATTACGGGCGAAATCACCACAGATGATTTGTTAGGAAACATATTTTCTAACTTTTGTATTGGGAAATAGCCGAAAAAGGCCTTGAACGGTGCTACCGTTCCGTAATTTATAAGTACCGTTCCGTAATATTTTAGGCGCCCCGCAACTTTTACTGAGCCTAATAATGTTAACTTTTTCTGTAACTAAAATGTGGTGTTTTGACCGATATGTCATTACAGAGATATTGTGACACTAAAAAAGTTATATTTTTGCCCTTGTTATTGAACCTTTAAGACTTAACCTTGACTTTCAGCGACTTAGTAACTTAATTGTATACTTACTGTCTGAAAACAAGGAGTACTATATTTGCATTGTACTACTAGACAGACTTTGAGAGATGCTACTCTACTCTCTTTGAATTTAAAGGTTGCATAACGTGAACAAATTTAGAAATAACGCCCAGTTTTCAGGATCAGGCCCCACGGTCGGACGTACTGTTGCTCGGCCTCAATCGGCTCATAACGAAGGTAATCGTTACGGAATGAGCCAGGCAGAACACCAATCTTATTTGACTGGTTGCCAAGAGACGAGCCAACTTTGCGAGGATTACCTGGCATTTTATATTTTGTACGCCAATGCCTCCCATACAGTTTAAGAGTTACCACGTTTACGAGTCCGTACCCAACTCCCCTCTGCCTGACCACTTTTTTATAAGCATTACGTCGGCTACTTATGTGAGCCGTCAAGAAATACAGCAAATAACCGTCGTGCCTTTACGCGACTCTCAGACTACTTACGACCACCCACTTTCCGTAATTGTTGATCCCATTACCAATCCAGAGGTTGAGATAATTCGGACCCTATCCGCCTACGTTGGCGGAATCCAAACCTTACCAGACCATCTGTTTATTCCCCACAGCCAGGGGGAAGTATCCGAACGGGTAAAAAAGGAATTGAAGCGCAAGCTTAACGGGTGGCTTGACCTTTAGTGTCAACTATTTCACTTGGTAAAAAGCCCGTCCCTCCCGCGGGGAGAAACGGGCAAAAACACTCAAAACGTCACCGCGCAGTAGTAGCGCAGTTCAACCTATAAATCTTTCGTGAGGCGCAGCAGTACTCATCGACAATCTCGACCGGAGTAAAAACTTTGGACCAGAAAATTAATGAGCCTAAATAACCTAAACAATAAGGGTGGCGGCGACTAAACCAAGTATTCTCAGCGTCCAGTCTTCATCTCGCTATCAACGGACTACTATTCCGAAAGCCAGGCGTGCTCGGGTAGTTGCCGCCAGAACCCTGTCGTTATTTCTTTAATTCTCCCATTCCATTCTTTATCAATCAGAGCCGGTCGTAGCGCCAGAGCTCCAGGTTCTCGATCATTTGGACGAGCTTATCGCCGTAGCGGGGGTCAGTCGCATAGCCAGCCTTTCGTAAGCCGTGCGACCAGTTTTTATAGTCGGTTTTTGGCAGAGCGAAGAGGCTTTTGTAGCGGGACTTCATGAGCACCTTAGAGTGTTCGTGATAGCTTTCTTCTGGGGTCTCGAAGGTGCGGAAGAAGTCTTTGTGGTGATCATCCGAATGGTTGGAGCAGTGCCCTTTGCGGCACTTTTTGCTGAAGCATTTAATGCCGAAGTGGTTGTTGTTTTTGCGGGCGAGCGTGCTTTTCCCCGTTCCGCTTTCCAGCAAGCCTTGCGCTAGGGTGATGCTGGCGGGAATGCCGTGGGTCTCCATTTCTGCTAGGGCGACTAGCTTGAAGTTGTCTACATAGGCGAGTTGCTTCTTTTGCCGGGCGGTCCATTCTTTTACCGGAGCTACGTAGCCAGTCAGCTTTGCCTCCGTCCCTTCCTTTGCACCTGCGGCCGCGCCCGAAATCTGTGGTCCCTCATTGGAATGATTGAAAACCGAGGATTCGCTTACCGATAACCAACCGTCACCACCACCAACGGAGAGGTTGAAACTGAACTCCCGCTGCGTAAGCAGGAGGGTAAGGCTGAAGAGAACAATCAGCTTCGTCCACGGGCTGGTAACCTGCTTGTGTATCCGCAGGTAGAGCTCTTCGAAGAAAAGTTTCCAGCCTGCTGGAATAGGGAGTTGCGTTTGTTTCATTTTGTTTGAATTGTGAACGCAAGGTATGTACTTTGTTTTAAACAAACAATAAATATGGAGATGCTTTCTTAAATAATCTTAATTGTTTGTAGTTTAGGCGTGCCGCTAATCGTACAGAACATTGAGTAGCTAAAGAGCCAGGCCCTTGGGCAGACTTGTATTTCGTCCGAGTACTTATGAGTACAGAACTGACACAGAGGAAGAAGAGCCCGCAGCTTTTAATTTCCTCTTAACCCTTTCTTAAGAAGCCATGGCTAGCCTACGGGCTAACTTTGCGGGTAATTATAATTACCTTTTTATGAAACAGTTCTTTTTCGTGCTTCTCTTAACCACCTGCGCCGTTTCCTCCGCTCTCGCTCAGAAGTACGGCCACGTAAACTTTGGTAACCTCTTGAGCCAGATGGACGACGTGAAAACTGCGCAAGCTGGCCTCCAGGCCTACGAGAAAGAGCAAATCGCCATTGGCGAGAAGCTGGTCGCGGAGTTTAAAAAAGCATACGACGAGGCGGAAGCTAAGGTAAATAACCTCACTCCGAAGGAACTAAAAACGATCCAGGCAAAACTTGAAAAAGACCAAATCGCGGTTCAGGGGTTCGAGCAGCAAATGGGCCGCAACGTGGAGTTGAAGCGTCAGGAATTACTTGGCCCCATCATCAAGAAGGCCAAAGAGGCCGTGAGTGCGGTGGCTAAAGCGCAGGGTTACCAGCTTGTGTTTGACTCCTCTATTTTTGGCACTATTATGTTCGCTGAAGATGCCACTGACTTGCTTGCTATGGTTAAGGCGCGGCTCGGCATCCAGTAGTGAGTTGGCGAGTTACTCCGCGAGCGGCACTCATATTGCTAGGTGAGTAAACGCAGCGCCGCGAACGGTAACAGCGGCAGCAACACAGCGGCTCTTCAACTTAGTAACCGGAAGGGTGGAGATCGTCCCACTTCGTAGCCTTCTGGTAAGCAGCCGCAAGATCCACCAGCGCCTGCTCTCCAAACAATTTTCCCGTAAAGGTGATGCTCGTTGGCGTCCCTTCCTCGTTCATACCGTTCGGTACCGTAATGCTCGGGTGCCCGGTCATATTCGTGATGAACAGGCTGTTGGAATGCCAGCTGGGGTTCACGTAAACGTCCACATTTGCTTCGGTAAGCACTTTGTCAACGTCTTCCATTAGTTGGCGGCGCAGCCGGCTGGCCTGCACGTAGGCTACGGCGGGAACGAAGTGGGCTGTGCGGAAGGCGTTGGGCCAGGCATTTACTATCTGGCGGGTCAGTTCGTCGTCCTTATTGCTTCGGGTGAGGGCTTCGAAGGCGGCAGCGGCTTCGACGTTTAGGATGAACCTGATTTCAGGCTCTTCGGGTAGCTCGATCGGGACGAGCTCGTAGCCTAGCTCCCGTAGGGTTTCCAGCACGACGGAATCCTGCGCGTGGAAAGGGTAATCCCGTTCCATCCTTGATTTATAGTAACCGATGCGGGTGCCGACTTTTACGCGGGTAGTTGGCCATTTGTACTGAAAACCTGCTTCGATGGCGTGGGCGTCGCGCGGGTCATAGTTGGCGATGGCCGCCAGCACCAGGCCGGCGTCGGCGGCGGAGCGGGTGATGGGGCCGATTTTGTCCATACTCCAGCTTAGGGCCATTGCGCCGTGGCGGCTTACGCGGCCGAAGGTGGGGCGCAGGCCCGTGGTGCCACAGACCGTGCTCGGGCTTACGATGCTGCCCAGCGTTTCCGTTCCTATGGCGAAGGGGATCAAACCCGCTGCGACGGCGCTTGCAGAGCCGGCACTTGAGCCTGAACTTCCTTTCGTCGTGTCCCACGGGTTGCGGGTTTTTTCGCCGTACCAGACGTCGCCCCAGGCCAGTGCGCCCATGCTCAGTTTGGCGATCAGGACGGCGCCGGCTTCGTCGAGTTGCTCGATGACGGAGGCGTCCATGTCGATCGTTTGTTCTCTGTATGGTTCGGCGCCCCAGGTGGTGGGGTAGCCTTTAGCGGCGAGGAGATCTTTGGCGCCGTAGGGGATGCCGTGCAGGGGACCGCGGTATTTTCCGGCGGCGAGCTCGGCGTCGAGTTTGTCGGCTTGGGCCAGGGCGCGTTCCTCGGTCATGGTGATGACGCAGTGTAGCTCCGGAGCCTTCTTTTTTAAGCGTTTTATGAAAGCTTCTGCGACTTCACGACACGACATTTTTCGATCCTTAATGATGTGGCTTAGCCGCGCGATCGTCATCCATTTCAGCCAGCCCCCGTCAGCACAAAGTGGAGAAGTAAGGGGAGGCGGGGCCGCGGGTGCAGAGACAGTTTTTGAAGCAGGAAGCTGCTCCGATCTGAGGACCGGGTTGAAAATCAGGGTAGGGGACAAGCCGTTAGCAATCGGGGTTTGGCCGAGCTTCAGCAGGGTTTCGCGCTGTCGTTCGAGGCCGGGGAGTGCCAGCTCGATCTCTTCGTCGTCCAGGAAGTCGATACCGAGGACTTCGGCTGCGGTTTCTATGTCGCTTTTGGTTAGGGCTTCGTTTATGGCCATGCCGGAGGCGAAGATCAGCAGGGCGGCGAAGGCCATCAGAATTTTAGAATGGTTGATCATTGGTTAGTTGTATTGGTTTTTTTTTCCCAAGTTAATCATCATGTGCTATACCTGTCTTATCTTAGTTTTGCCAAAGCCTTACAATATGTTGATCCGCCTGCTACCATTGTTGGCCTTACTCTTACTCTCCGTTTCCACCTTCGCCCAGAACGAAAAAGTAACCGTAAAACGTGAGACCAAAACGACTAAAGGAAATACCACCGAAACCATTTTTACGGCCACCAACGAATCTTTTGCCCGCCAGACCATCATTATGGAACTGAACGGTGGTAAGTACCGACGCCCCGCTGTTTCCCTACCGGTTGTCGCGACCCTGAAGCCTGGTAACAACAGCCTTCTCCGGCTGAGCGACGTGAACGGTGCTCCGGGTTACGGTTACACCTACGCTCAAGGATGTCTGAACACCAAGCCCACCGCAGTTACCTACCTTCTGCCAGTAGCCCCTGGGAAAAACACCCGCATCGATACCTTAAGTAATATTGAAACAACCTATTTCGGTAAACAGCGCCCCGAAAACTGGCACGCTTACGCGATGGAGGCCGCCCAAGGTGATACCATCTTTGCCAGCCGCCGGGGTCTGGTTATCGAAGTCGAAAGCAGGGAAGCCTCAGGGTTTACCAGTGGGATTTCTTACACCTCTTCCCGAACCCACCTTACCCTGGAACACGAAGACTGTACTAGGGCCCGGTACGAACTCTTTGAGCAAGAAGGCGTCCTTACTGAACCCGGCCAGTGGGTTGAAGCAGGAGACCCTTTGGGGCGAGTGAGTGACGGCAAAGCCTACGTCAACGGTACCCACTTACGTTTTTCCGTTTATTATCCCAATCTGACACGGGAAACGCTTAAGGAGTTGAGAAAGGATGGTAATTATCGGTATACCAACACGTATGTCAGCCCCGTCTTCGCCAGCATCGGCGTACCTCAAAGTGGAGAGACTTACCTGAGTGAACACCCTGAAGGCCTCATTTTTCAGGAAATGAGCAAGCGGCAGGTTAAAAAATGGAAGAAAAAGCGGGAGCAGTAGTTAGATTGTTAGAAGTTAGCGTGAGGAAGAATATCCTCAGGTCTAACTTCTAACAATCTAACCTCTAACAGTCTAACTTACTAGGCAAACGCCTTTTCTACCAAAGCCGCCTGGTCCCTAACGTGCACCTTTTTGTAACCAGTAGCCGGTGAAGCCGTAGCTGGCCGACCCACGTAGGTGAGCTTAATTCCGATGTCGTCACTGTAGAGCATGTGGTCGCTAATGTAAGACCAGGCACCAGCATTGCGGCTTTCTTCCTGTACCCACATTACCTCAGCGCCTTTGTAGCGCTGCAAAAGGTCGGTTACCTGTTTGGTTGGTAGCGGGAAGAGTTGCTCTATGCGAACGATGGCTACATCGTCTCGCTGGTTCTGCTCTTTGTACTGGGCGAGGTCGAAATAGACCTTACCGGAGCAGAGCAGGAGGCGTTTTACTTTTTTGTTTCCGGCTTTGGTGATCGTCGGGTCGTCGATGATCTCCTGAAAGCGTGTTCCTGGGCCAAAGTCTTCAACCGGGCTAACGGCCATGGCGTGGCGTAGGCCAGATTTTGGCATCATATTGATCAGTGGCTTACGGAAATTCCAGGCCAGCTGACGACGCATGAGGTGGAAAAAGTTGGCGGGCATCGTTATGTTGGTAACGATCATGTTAAACTCAGCGCAGAGCAGCAGGAAGCGTTCGAGGCGTGCACTTGAGTGCTCCGGCCCCTGGCCTTCGTAGCCATGGGGTAGCAGTACGGCTAGGCCGTTCATGCGTGACCATTTAGATTCTCCGCTGGCGATGAACTGGTCGAAGACCGTCATAGCACCGTTAGCAAAGTCTCCAAACTGGGCTTCCCAAATAACTAGATTGTTAGGGCTGGCCGTTGCGTAGCCGTACTCGAAACCGAGGACGGCGAATTCTGAGAGCAAGGAATTGTAAATGAGAAGCTTGCCCTGGTCTTCGCTCAGCTCGTCGAGGCGGTTGAGTTTTTGCTTACCGTCTTCGCTAGTGAGTACGGCATGACGGTGGCTGAAGGTGCCGCGGCGGACATCCTGACCAGTCATACGGACGTTGTGGCCGTCCATCAGCAGTGATGCGTAGGAGGTGAGCTCGCCGAGCGCCCAGTCGAGCTTATCGGCTTCGATTGATTTTCGGTAGCTATCGAACAGGCGATTTACCTTTTTTACCGGAGCGAAATCCTCGGGCAAGGTGATCAGGTGCTTCAGGATGGCTTTTACCTGGTCTACGGGAATACCTGTTTCGGGCGACTGGGCGAAAAATTCCTGCTTCCAGTGATCGCTTTCCAGGGCGCGCCAGGCTTTTTCCGGCGGTTGGTAGCGGTACGGAATATCCTTATTTTTGACGCTGGTGTGGATGTCTTGCAGGCGGTCTTTAAATTGCTTGCCGAGTTTTTTGGCTTCCTTTTCGGCGATGTCTCCGCGCTTTACCAACTGATCGATGTAGATTTTGCGGACGTCGGGGTGTTTCTTGACTTTCTGGTACATTCCCGGTTGGGTGTAGCCGGGGTCATCGCCTTCGTTGTGGCCGTTCTTGCGGTAGCAGAGCATGTCGATGTACACGTCGGAGTTGAACTTGTTGCGGTACTCGATGGCGAGGCGGGAGACATAAAGTACGGCTTCGGGATCATCTCCATTGACGTGAAAGACGGGCGACTGGGTTACGGAAGCAACGCCGCTACAGTAAATACTGGTACGGGCATCGTCCTGATCCGTAGTGAAACCAATCTGGTTGTTGATGATGAAGTGAATGGTGCCGCCGGTCTTATAGGCCTCCAGTTCACTCATTTGAGCGGTTTCGAAGACCACTCCCTGACCGGCTACGGCCGCGTCGCCGTGGATAATGATGGGAAGGATCTTATTGTAATCGTTGTCGTAAAGCATGTCCGCTTTGGCGCGGGCGAAACCTTCGACTACGGGGCCGACGGCTTCGAGGTGGCTGGGGTTGGGGGCAAGCTTTACGTTTACTTCCTTGTTCGCGGTGGTCTGCATAATACTGCTGAAGCCCATGTGGTACTTCACGTCGCCGTCGCCTCTGATTTTATCCGGTACGATGCCTTCGAACTCCTGGAAGATGCTCTCGTAGCTCTTACCCATAATGTTGGCCAGTACGTTGAGGCGGCCGCGGTGGGCCATGCCGATCACTACTTCCTCTACGCCCTCTTCAGCTGCCTGGTTGATGATGCCATCTAGGCCAACAATGGCGCCCTCGCCACCCTCCAGGCCGAAGCGCTTCTGGGCTGGATACTTTACCTTCAGGAAATCCTCGAAGCCTACCGCGTCGTTGAGGCGGGAGAGGACGTGGTCTTTATCTTTTTGGCTGAGGCCGTAAGCGTTTTTGGGATCGTGCTTTTCGATGCGGGTGCGTAGCCAGCGGCGCTTTTCGCGTAGGAAGATGTGGTCGAACTCAAAGCCGACGCTGCCGAGGTAGACTTTGTCGAGGTGAGCGATGATCTCCCGCAGGGTACTTGACGGTAGGAAAAGCTGCCTAGCGGCGTGGAATGAAACGTCCAGATCCGCTTTGGACAACTCGAATTTGGTGAGGTCTAGTACCGCGTCGGGGTCATCGAACTCGTTGATGGGGTCGATACTAGCGTCGAGGTGGCCGCGGACCCGGTAAGCCTTGATGAGGGAGAAAACATTTAGTTCCTTATTTACGTGGTCCCAGTCGATTGAACCATTCGAAGCTACCGGAAGGGCCGCGTCGTTTTGCACAATAGTCCCGTTTTGGTTCGCCGAGGCGTAGTCGAAGCCGAGGAAAAAATCTTTCCAGCTCTGATCTATAGAATCCGAATTAGTGAGGAACTGTTGGTACAAGTTTTCGATGTACCGGGGGTTGGCGTTGGAAAGATGAGAAAAGTTGCTCATGGTATTGGTTAGTCGACGCGCGGCGGTGAGGAGAAGTAGCCTCGCAAAAAGCTCATTTGATGGCTTAATGTAAAAGCGAAGTAATCTCGCGATGCAAATGACCGCAAAGTTCTGCAAAAAAGCTGGAGTACGGGTGTTTTCTTCGGGTAAAATTTATGAATAAGTGACTTGGTGTGATATTTTGTAGCGAATTTTCGCTGGAATCGTTTTTTGGAGCGTCCGCAGGGACTTACATTTGTACTTTTAAGGTTAGAACCTTTAACCTTTTTTGTCTTTCAAAGGTTATTTCAATGCGGCTGTGGCCCCGCACACATGAGCCCGACAGCTTGCTAGAATCATAGTTTATAGCTCCTGTCGGCAAGCTCGACCAAAACAAATAGAAGCTTATGAAAATGCTAGTCTGCGTCAGTAAGACGCCCGAAACCACCACTAAAATTCAGCTGACGGCTGATAAATCCGACCTCGACAAAAGCGGGATTCAGTACATCATGAATCCCTACGACGAGTGGTACGCCCTGGTGCGCGCTCTGGAGCTGAAGGAAGCCGGCGGTGGCTCCGTCACCATCCTAAACGTTGGCCCCGCCGATAACGACTCCGTGATCCGCAAGGGGCTGGCCATCGGTGCCGACGACGCTATCCGCGTAAACAGCGAAGACGGCGGTAGCCTCTACATCGCTAAGCAGATTGCTGCGCAGGCAGCAGGCTATGACATTGTTTTTTTCGGTAAGGAAACGATTGATTACAATGGCTCCGAAGTGGGTGCTATGGTCGCTGAACTCCTGGATGTTGCCTACGTTGGCGAAGCCAGTCACTTGGAAATGAACGGCAATACTGCCACCATTACCCGCGATATCGAAGGCGGAGTGGAGGTAGTGGAAGTGAGTACGCCCCTGGCCGTAAGCGCCGCGAAAGGGATGGCCGAACAGCGCATCCCTAACATGCGCGGTATCATGATGGCGAAGCGCAAGCCGCTCAGCGTCGTTGAGCCGATCGATGCTCCTGCTACTACCGTAATTGCTAGTTACGAACTGCCCCCGGAAAAATCTGCCGTGAAGCTGGTTGATCCTGAGAATATGGACGAGCTGGTGCGGCTGCTGCACGAAGAAGCTAAGGTGATTTAGACGGGCTTCGCTCTTTTAGACGCTTTGCTTTTAGACGCTTCGCTTTTAGACGGCTTTGCCTTTTAGGCATGAGACTTCAATTTAATAACAACTATTGGTCAGTATGGTAAGCTACTGTACTAAAGGGCCAACAGAATAAAAGACTAAAAATATGGTACTCGTATTTGCAGAGGCAACCAACGGGAAGTTCAAAAAACCCGCCCAGGAGGTGGTCACTTACGGCGCAAAGACGGCTGCGGCCCTCGGCACCGATTGCGTAGTCCTGACGCTGGGCGATGTGCAAGACGCTGGTGATCTCGGTCGCTTTGGCGCATCAAAAGTGTACAATGTCTCGGCTCCTGCGCTGGCTGGGTTTGACAGCGGCGTATTTACCGCCGCCATTGCCGGTGCTGCTCAGCAGTTGGGGGCAAAGGTAATTGTGCTGTCTCACAACAGTACGGGTAAGAACCTGACTGGCCGCTTGGCGGCTCGTCTCGACGCTGGCTCCGCGCCGGGCGTGAGGGCGGTTCCTGTAATTGATGGTGGCAAGTTCACTGTCCGTAAATCGGTGTTTTCCGGTAAGGCCTTCGCTGACGTGGAGATTCTGACGGATATGAAAGTGATCAGCGTAGTAGGCAACTCTATTCCCGTAGAAGCGAATGGTAATGCCGTTGGTGTGGATTCGCTCAGCGTTGAACTGCCTACTCCTAAAATAAAAGTGCTTAGTACCAAGCGGGCTGAAGGCATTACGCCACTGCCAGAAGCGGAACTAGTTGTTTCCGGTGGTCGTGGACTTAAAGGCCCCGAAAACTGGGCGGTGATCACCGACCTGGCGAATGTGCTCGGTGCCACAACGGCTTGTAGCCGGCCGGTATCCGATAGTGACTGGCGGCCTCACCACGAGCACGTGGGGCAGACCGGCGTGGCCATTCATCCGAACCTCTACATCGCCGCCGGCATCAGCGGAGCTATCCAGCACCTTGCGGGGGTTAACAGCTCCAAGACGATCGTAGTGGTCAACAAAGACCCCGAAGCTCCTTTCTTCAAGTCTGCCGATTATGGTGTGGTTGGTGACCTCTTTGAGGTGCTGCCGCTGCTTACTGAGGCAGTGAAGAAATTTAAGGGCGCGTAACTCGTTCGCCGAGCGGGCTTGGCCAACGCAGTTTTTCCTCCGGTGCTTCTTTTCAAACTGAGCTAACGCTCGGTTGAAAAGAGGCACTGGAAGAGGACTAGACCTAGATGCGAGAGAAGTAAGTTTCAAGAAAAGTATTTGGTATTGCGTAAATCAAAGTTTACCCGTACCTTTGCGGACCAATTCGGACCCCTGGATTTTAAAATAGAAGAAAATGGCACATCATCAGTCAGCTAAGAAGCGTATTCGTCAGGACGAAAAGAAGCGTCTTCACAACCGCTACTATAAGAAATCAACCCGTACCGCCATCAAGAAGGTACGTGAAATGGAAGACCCTACCGAGGCCGAAAAGCAGCTACCCGCTCTTTTTAGCATGATCGACCGTCTTTCCAAGCGTAACTTGTTCCATGCGAACAAGGCTGCTAACCTAAAGTCTGGCCTAGCGCTGCACATAAAGCGTCTCGGCTAAGAATTTATTCGGGTTTACGAATTAAAAAGCCTCTTCATCCCTCGGGATGGAGAGGCTTTTTGTGTGAAAAAAAAACGCTCCTCAGGAGAGGGGCAGGGGAAAGGCACTGCAATATGCGGCAGCACAAATCGTAGACCCCCTTATCGCTTACTTAAAATATCCCCCATAATAATCTCTCCATGGTCCCGGGTATTCTCGATGAACAGCTTATTTGTTGTGAGCCCGGCGCAGGCAACGCCGGCTATATAGACGTTTGGTAGGGTTGCTTCGAGGGTGTTGGGGTTGAAGATGGGCTTGCAGGCATCGTCGTCACCGATGGTGAGGCCAAGGGCTTCGAAGAGGGGGTAGTTGGGTTGGTAGCCGGTGAGGGCGAGGACGAAATCGTTGGGGATGGTGAGCGGCCCTTCGGGTGTTTGCAGGTCTACCCGATCGGCGTGGATGGTGGTGATGGTGGTGTTGAAGTGGGCGGTGATGCTGCCTTCCTTGATTCGGTTGTCGATGTCTGGTTTGACCCAGTATTTGACGCGGGACGATATTTCTTCTCCGCGCACGGCCATGGTTACGTTGGCGCCCTTGCGGTAGCACTCCAGGGCGGCGTCGCAGGCGCTGTTGGCGGCGCCGACCACTAGCACGTTTTGGTTAATGTAGGCGTGAGGATCGTCGTAGTAGTGCTTCACCTTGGGCAGTTCTTCGCCGGATACGTTCATTAAAACGGGCGTGTCGTAGAAGCCGGTGGCTACGCAGATGGCGCGGGTTTGGTGCTGGCCCTTTGAGGTTTCGATGGTGTAGATGCCGTCATCCGCTCGCAGCATTTTGCGGACCTCTTCGTAGAGGCTGATCTTGAGGTCCTGGCTTTGAATGAGGCGGCGGTAGTACTCCAGCGCTTCGCTTCGCGTCGGCTTGTCGCGGTGGCTAATAAAAGGGATGTTGTGGATCTCCAGCTTCAAGGAAGTGCTGAAGAAGGTCATATTTACTGGAAAGTTGAAGAGGCTGTTGGAAACCATTCCCTTTTCGAGGATTAGGTAGTTGAGGCCGGCCTTTTTGGCGCTGATGGCTACGTTTATGCCGGAGGGGCCGCCGCCGATTATTATTAGGTCCTGGATCATGGTTTTAGGTACGTACCAAGTGTAGAAATTGTTTTGGCGGGCGGGGGCGCAGGTGCAGGGAAAGCTTTCACGCTGAGCTCCTTCCGGGAGGGATTTTAACGCCACTTCAGCTTCGTGGCTTCTTCCGATGTATCTTTTGAAGTCAGGAGCGTTAGCAACTAATTTCAAAAGTTCACCCGAGGTGTAAAATCACACCATTGCATCCCGCGTTCGCGCCCAAAAACATAGTCGTTACTTTTGTCCCATGCTCAACCAGCCCGACCAGATCGCACAATTGCGGGAACGCTTCATTATCGAACTCCGCGCCACCTTCACCAACCGGGAACCGCGTGGCCTCTACGCCCCGATCGACTATGTTCTGGACCTCGGCGGCAAACGAATCCGCCCGGTAGTAGCATTGCTTGCCGCCCGAATGTTTGGGGACGACGACCTGAGCAAAAGCATGCCCGTCGCTCTAGCAGTAGAAGTTTTTCACAACTTCACTCTCCTGCACGATGATATTATGGACGACAGCCCCATACGCCGGGGCCAGGCCACCGTCCACGAAAAGTGGGACGTGAATACCGGCATTTTATCCGGAGACCTGATGCTTATCCAGGCCTATCAACACCTCTGCGAAGTGCCGAACAAAAGTACCCTGCCAGCCCTACTGTGCACCTTTAACCGGGTAGCCATCGGCGTCTGCGAGGGCCAGCAGTACGATGTCGACTTCGAGGTCCGCGACGACGTCACGATCGACGAGTACCTCAAAATGATCGAACTCAAGACGGCAGTGCTGCTTGGCGGAGCCCTGGAAATGGGCGCCCTCTCCGCCGGAGCCAGCCAGGACGATGCCGACCACCTCTACGCCTTCGGCCGCCTAACCGGACTCGCTTTTCAACTCCAGGACGATCTGCTCGATACTTTCGGCGACAGCGCCAGTACGGGCAAGCTGCAGGGCAACGACATCATCCGCAACAAAAAGACCTTCCTCTTCCTCAAAGCCATCGAGCTCTTAGGTCCGGAAGGCCGCGAGGAACTCAACCGCTTGTTCTCCGACAGCCCGGCTGATCCGACGGACAAAGTGGTTCGGGTCACGGAGTTGATGGCTTCGGTCGGCATCCCGCAAGAGGTGGCCCGGCTACGGGATGCGTTTCAGGCGGAGGCTTATGCGCATTTGGAGGCTGCTGGTGGTAGCGCCGAGGTTAAGGTGGTCCTGCGGGCTCTGGCGGAGGGCTTGTTGCAGCGGATTAGTTGAAAGTATTGTCCGCCTTCGGCGTTCCTTAGGAACGCCGTAAAAAGAATACCGGAGAAATAAATAGTATCACAACCAACGAGAAGGTCAGTCCACCAATCGTGCCCGCAGAGAGTGCGTACCAAAACACCTCATTACGGCCACCCAAAAGAAACGGGACTAAACCGGCAGCGGTAGAGACGACCGTAAGTACAATCGGTAGTATTTTATGCCGAATAGCTGTAGCGTAAAGCTGTGCTTCCGTCCACTCCCTATTTCGTTTTCGTAAGTAATTAAATTCGTTTACGACTAATATTAGGCCATTAACCGCTAATCCGGTAACGAGCAAGAAACTGGTGTATCCTCCTTGGTCTAGCCGGACGTTGAAGTAATAAAAAGTAATAAATATTCCGATGCAAGAAATCGGGATTAGAAATATTATGTTGAGTGCCTGCCGGAGTGATTCGAACAATACCGCGCAGATGAAAAATATCAGTAAAACGGCTAGCCCCATCAATGCGGTTAATTCCTTCGCTTGTTTGTCCCGCGAATAACTGCGGCGTTCGGCGATGAAGCCCAGCGGTAGGCCCGCGCGCAGGGTGTCGAGGCAAGCCGTGAGGTGTTTGTTGCCGAAGCGGGGGCTGCCCATGTATTCGAAGGCGACGAGGCGGAGGTACTGCTGGTTTTCTTTGTGCAGAGCCTGGGGAGCGACGCGTTTTTCGAGGCTGGCTACTTCGGTAAAATTGAGCTGTCCTGTATCGCGGGGGATGGACCAATTTTCTAGTCGCCAGCGGTCGTAGCGTTCGGGATTATTGGCGGCCAGGGCAACGGGTTCGCCGCCACGGAGGTAGAAATCGGGCTGGTCGTTGCGGTCGAACCAGGCGAGGCCGGCGCTTAGGTCGGCTGGCGTTAATCCCCGGCGAGCTAGGTCGGGAGCGCGGACGTTGAGGAGGTATTCGTAGCGGTCTTTTTCCCACCAGCTGATGTTGGCGTTGGTGTTTACTTCCTGCACGCGGGGGTGGCCCAGGAGGAGTTCGGCGAGGCGGTCTGATTGTGCATCGAGCCCGGCCTGGTTGTAGCCTTTGAGCGTAACCTTGAAGCTGACGGGCCGTCCGCCGGAGTCGTTGCTGAAGCCTTGCCCAACGCCGTAGATGTTCCACTTTACGCCACCGAAGTTGGTGGCGTAGGACGTGAGGCGGTTCTTGAGGGTGTAGGGGAAACCGCCGCGCCCGCCGTTGGGGAAGGTGATCTCTAGGCGGGCGTTCTGGCCGGAGTAGACCTGGGCGGTGAAGCGTTCTATACCGTCGGTGAAGCGGCCTAGGTAGGCCTCCACTAGTTGGACTACTTCGTTGAGTTGTTCTAGGCTTGCGCCGTCGGGTAGGGCTGCGCCGACGTAGAGGCGGGTCTCCTCCGGAGCGCGGTAGCCGCCGCCTTCATAGACATAGTAGCTGAACAAACGGAAGGAGCCGCCGAGGTATTTGTTGAGGTGGGGGCGGAGCTGGTCTCGGTAGAAATCTGAGCCTATTGTTTGGTTGTAACCGGGGAGGTTGTCTGCTTTATTTGGGAGCCACCATAGGGGTAGGCCGAAGGCTAGGATGGTTAGTAGGAGGACCTTTTTTTTGTGGTTTATTAGGGTGGTTAGTAGGCGTTGGTATAGGGAGGTTAGGAGAGATAAGGGATAAGGGACTTGGCTGCCGCGTGTTGTAGGTGCGGTAGCTAAATCGCTTATCCCATATCCTACCTTCCCTGCTCCTTTAACCAAACCCGGCACCAGCGTTAGCGCCACTAAAACACTCGTAGTCAGGTTGATGGCCATTACACGGGCCAGTTCGTAAAGCTGGGTGCGCAGCTCATCGGACAGGAACCAGATGACGGAAAGGCCAGCGAGGGTGGTGAGGGTAGCGCCGATGATGGCCGGGCCGAGCGCGCCTCCGGGACGCCGCAAACCATCGAGCACGATGATGACGTTGTCGACCATGATGCCGAAGGAAACGGCGATGCCGGCGAAGGCGTAGAGGTTGAGTTCCACGCCGAGCAGCCAGTAGCAAAGGAAGGCGAGACCGAGGTTGACGGCGAGGCTGAAAACGACCACGCCGAGGCGGCGAACGCTGCGGTAAGCGATGAGCACGAAGAGGAGCAAAATGCCCATACTAAGGGCGGTACGGCGGCGTGTTTTGCTCAGCTCGTCGCGCAAAAAACGGGTCGCATCGTCTTCCAGGCTAAGTGCGTAACCCGGGCGAATATCGCTTTCGAGGGCGAGGACGCGGGTGCGCAGTTCGGACGCAAGCGCAATGCGGTTAGCATCCTCCGTAGCGTAGGCAAGCAGGCGAATGCTGTTCTGCCCGTTGATGCGGTAAAAGCCTCGGGGCGGTAAGGGGACGCGTTCAATGGTGGCTAGGTCGCCGAGGAGAAGTTGGCGCGTGCTGGTGCTGGTAGCGGGGAGGGGGAGGGCCAGCCAGTCGGTGACGGTTAGTTCGTCGGCATCGGAGGCGCCGTCTAGATAGGCGTAGAGTTTTTCGTTCTTGCTGGAGAGGAAGCCGAGTCCGCTGCGCTGGAAATATTCGCGCAAATGGGTGGTGATGGCTGCGGCGGTAAGGCCGGCGGTAGCTACCCGCTCTGGATTGAGGTTGATGCGCCAGTGCGGCCGGTTACCGCCCGCTACCTCCAGCCGGTTGAGGCCACGCAAAAGACTTAAGCGGGGAACTAACTGCTCGGTGGCGTAGCGGTAGAGTTCTGCCGGCTCGTCTGGCCCGCTGAGGGTGTAGGTCATGACCGGCAGGTCGGTGAGTTCGTCGTCGTTGCCGGAGGCGTAGTCGAGGGTAGGGTAGCCGACCTCGGGCGGAAGGCGGGGGTAGAGCCGGCGGATCTGGCTCGCTACGTTGAAGCGTACGAAATCGCCGTCCACATCCTGCCGCAGCTTGAGGCTGATGCTGCCCCTTCCTGCACGGCTTACGGAGGTGATTTCTTCTACGTCGCGTACTAGGGCGAAGGCTGCTTCTAGCGGTGCGGTTACCTGTCCTTCCAGTGCTTCCGGCCCCGCGCCCGGCCATGCGTAGCTCACGCGTAGGTTGGCCGCTCCGTTGCCCGGTTGCCAGCGGATGCTTAGGCGGGGTAGGAGTAGGTAGCCGATTAGGGCTAGGGCGGTTAGGAGGAGTATTGTTGGGTAGGGGCGCATTTGAATACTCGTAAAGTAGGTTTTTTCTGTGGGAAATATTTTTAATTAACGGTTGGGATTTGGTTGTATGCTGTTGAGTGCTCAGCGGTGACTCGAAGATTGGGGAAGACTCAACACCATGCCTTCTACATTTCAGTTTTCTAAATCACTTTTCGCACTGGCAAATGAATTTGGCCTTGACCTCAAAACCTTCAAGAAAACTTTGGGTAATTACGAAATATGGCTGCCAAGTGGGATAGTTTTCGCACCGTATCAAAAGTGAATTTACGAATGGCTGGGCTATCCGCCTTCCATAAAGAAGGACGACTACGCCGATACGGAACTCCCCCTTAACTGGATGAAAAAGTGTGCGGAAGAGTACAGAAAAACCGGTTGATATTTGGTAGTTGAATTGGCTTGGTCGAACTTTTGGGAGGATTTGGGAGGATTTGGGAGGATTTGGGAGGATTTGGGAGGATTTGGGAGGATTTGGGAGGATTTGGGAGGATTTGGGAGGATTTGGGAGGATTTGGGAGGATTTGGGAG